>ERZ1046740.760-NODE-760-length-25462-cov-35.979179_pt1 | contig 25462 bp, 17 predicted proteins | sample MGYA00383093_ERZ1046740 | MGnify/ENA primary metagenome ERZ1046740 (study PRJEB29581, sample SAMEA5548363) | metagenome | biome: marine; feature: coastal; material: water | depth 25 m | study: Short-term variability in the microbial, nano- and picoplankton... | reverse complement strand
AGCAGTGTTACTGCCCCCTGTCATTGATGCGTTTAATGCGTCTGCACCTAAGCCGACACTACTTAACGATGTGAATACTCTCGCATCACTCAAGTCATCTAGCTCAGTGACACTAGCCGGTACAGCATCCCAACTAGCGTCAGTCCCATCGGTGGTTAGGTACTTACCGGAGTTGCTGGATTGGTTGGGCAGGCCGTTGTCATAAGCTGACTTAACAGCTTTGGACGTGGCTGCGGTTGTCGAGCTGGTGGAATCAACGGCATCCGATAGCGGGGTAATTGTGTCGTTCAAGGTCTCAGCGGAAACGCGCAACCCCACTGTATCACTAGCACTGTAACCATACGTCAGCGCGTCACAAGTGAAAGTTGTGCCGTTGATCGCTGAGACCTTGACAACTTCTGAGTCCGAACCGGACAGCGTTATATAGCACCAATCGTTCGCCCCCAAAGTAGGGAACGTACTAGCACTAGCCACACTAAAACTTGTTGCTCCCGAAGAAACACTAGCGGAAAGCGTAGTTGTAGCATTGTTGGAGAATTTAACAGCCATCTTGGAACCCTTTTATATTAACTGACAGTCACAACCCACGAGATGGTCATTACATCCGATGAACCCTTATTCACGACAGCAAAAACCGTGCGCGCAAGCATGTCACCGCCGCTGCTGGCATCAAAAATACCGGCTTCAGTGATTGCACCTGTGCCATCACCCGCAGCCCACGTACACTCAAACGTAATAGTCGCACCGGATACGGTGCCACCGGCAGTTGATAGTGAATTGCGGTCTAGCTCGGAGCCAAGCGCCGTGTTGCCCGCAGCCGCAGCCGTAGACCCCGTGCCAATAGCCATATGACTCATAGCCGAGTTCGAGCCTTTCATGCGGTCGGCAACCCATTCTTTCCCCGCCGTAACGACAAGGTTGTTCGTTTCCTGCACAACTTCATCGTTAATTACGATCCTTAGTTGGCCGGTCATTGTTAAATCTTCAAAAAACATATCTATTCTCCTAATTGAATAGTAAATTATTAAACGAAGCTGTGTTGAAACCGGCAGCAGATCGTCGGGTAACGGTCACAGATTCAAGGAAGCCGAAAGAGTCGGCAACTTCTTTTTCCACCTCACAGGCATGTATGTCTGCGAAGCCAAATACGTTGGTTTTAGTCCCTGCTAGATTTTTATCGACGCTGGAGAAATCATCGAGCGTGAACCCATCTGCAAAGGCACGATTAAAAATATGCGTCTGCGTAACAACATCCGCCAAAGCAGCGCTGTCGTTGGCTGTTTTTGTGAAATGCGGAGAAAAAACATCGGCTGCGGTCACTGAGTCGCTGGCTGTGCGATCAAATTCAACAGTACGCGAGAAAGAATCGCTCGCAGCTACGCTGTCCGCTGTGGACTTGATCGTCGATACGTCAGTTGCATCTAGTAGTGTGGGGGTATCTACCTTAATAATACGGTTGGATAGGCTCGCCAGTTCAGAGAGTCCTACCGCGTTTTGCTTATTGAGTTCCTTGTCGCCAGTAGTAAACTGCTCTTGCAACACAAGAGTTTCCGCAAACTCGCGCTGGAACTCAACCGAGCGACTGAATGTGTCCGTAGTGGCTACACCATCAGTGCGCCCTTTATTAACTTGTAGCGTCGATACGTCAGGAGTAGAAAAAGTGTCCGTTTTAGCGTGGGCCGTATGTAATGTAGGGAGGTCAGCAAGGCTGGCCTGATCCGATAGGTACTTAGCGCTACTGAACGCAATAATGTCACTGAACCCAAAAATATTACCTTTGCTACCAACAAAATCTTTGTTGACGTTGGCGTAGTCATCTAACCCGAAAACATCATAGAAATTGCGGTTATAGCTAACTGTTCGCGTTAAGGCGTCAGTGGTGTGGAAAGCATCGGTCTTAGTAGTAGTCAACTCTTTATCAGCAGTCTCGCTGACACTTAATGTTTCGCTGGGCGTTCTAGCGTATTCGACCTCACGACTGAATGTATCCGTGGTGGCTACCCCATCAGCGGGGGTTTTGGATAATTCAAATGACGATAGATCACTGGCGCTAATTGCATCTGTCGTTGGTTTTGAGAGATTCCATATGTTCAGGTCAGTTAGCCCCGTAGCATCTTCCACACCTTTTGCCGAGTGGATCACTGCGGCATCTAGTGTGGGTAGGGAATCTACCTTACCGAGCGTAGTTCCGATATTGTGCTGGTCAGAATGCCCAACAACATCTGTAATTGGCTTCTGGTATGTAAAGGCAGTTAGGTCGCTGAACCCAAAAATATTGCCTTTGCTGCCAACAAAATCTTTGTTGATGTTGGCGTAATCATCTAGCCCAAAAGCGTCATAAAAATTGCGGTAATACACGAACCGCATACTCAACTGGTCTACGAAACCAACTTCGTCACTATCTTTATTTAGTGAAACGCCCAAGCTCGATAGATCAGTTAATTGAGCCTGGTCAACTGCCGCTTTACCAAAATTCGCAGCACGGGCATCTAGCATAGCTACTGGATCATCGTGGTGCTTCTCGAAAACTCGATCCGCGCTGTCAGTGAACGCAACTAGGTCGCTAGCCGATTTGGACGCTGTGATCGATTTTAAATCATTTGTTTGGAGGTGATCTGTCAACGACTTGTTGACTAGGAAAACAGTTAACTCATCTAACGTGCATACATCATTAACTATTTTATTTTTTGGTATATGGACCAGCGTCATGCCGTCCATCACCACTGCGGTGTGCGTGACACTCGCAGCTAGTGCGCTGTGATCGACACTTGCAGCAACTTTTGTTAACGAGACAACCGCCCGAATCGGCATTAGAAATCGCCCCTAACCTTGAATTTCAGCTTGTCGAAGATGGTCTGCTTCTGCCCTGCTGTATTTTCCAGCTCAATCTCGCCTTCGTATGTCCCCGCCGACACGTCAAGCGTGGTCGGGTTCCACTGCATGAAGCACATACCGGCTGTATAAGGTGTGTGTTTGCCGCAGACAAGGGTATCGAGGATAGTATCGCCGCCGAGCGCACGGAAATAAACACGGATCGTTTGATCGGTCAGGTCGATAGCGGCCCATGTATCAGGATCGTTGGCGTCCAGCGTCTTACCGGCTGCTGCGGTGTTGCTGTCACGCAATGTGAATTGCAATTCGGGTAAATCATCACCCGAAACTAAAGGAATTGTTTCGTAATACGCCATCGTTTAACCTATTAAAGGGTTGTTCTCAGCATTGACATGCTCGTTCATTTTAACACCTCAGACGTTATTATCAAACAGAAAATTAATCAAAGACCCACCGATCCTTGTTCTGCGCGAAAAACGGTGTAATTTTTCGCAACGCTTCTTGCCATGTGAGATTGTCCTTGAAGAACCCCTGCCCGTAGCCGTAGACCGGAACCACCGCATTTGGCACATCGCTCCAATGATCGGCGTTATAAACGCGCACCGCCATTTCAAAAGCACCTAATGAACCAGACCGGTTCAGTATCTCGCTGGCATAACTTTCGGCATCCATATGCTGCGTACGGTCACGCCCTTTGATCTCTTCTCGCAGCTCCACAGACAACATAGTCAGCGCGGCAATAGCAACCCCACCAACAATGAAAGGCATCGCGGCGTATACAGCAGCATTCCCCAAGCCCTCGCCGCGTGCATCACTAAATCGGCGCATGGCTACCCGCCCTGTACCCATTAGTAGTGTTGACGTAATGGCCCATAAGAACTGCTTCAAATGCGCAGCGACGCGGAGGTAAGGATTATTCATCCAAGACGTGTTCTGGAATTTGCTCGGATGCAAGGAACTCTCATTCACAAATTGCAGTATCGCTCCATTCACAGCTCTGACCGCACGGGCGTCTGCTTCATTAAGCCCCTCAACGAACGCGGGCTTGCCTAACGCAACCCACCGTTTTACTTGCGCTCCGCTTATATGTAGCGCATTCAGTTCGGCTATCTGGTTAAAATCAGCAATTTTTTGTACATATTTAATACCAAGTGAAGTAGCTAATGTCCTCGACACGCGTGTAATAAGCTGCTGCCCATTCGCCTTGAAGAACAAGCTCGCCGCTTTGTGAGATATTGAGCTTTTATAGGCTTCCCCCACCGAGGCGGCTTGTATCTGCTGTAGTCCATCACTAATGACGGAACCAATGTCCATGCCATAGCGGCGGGCTTCTCGCAGTCCCATGCCAGTAAACATCTCTTTTACACTAAGCATGTTTGCTGCGCGCGTTACTGAGATACCTAATTCCGGTATCGACGCGACACCTGAGAACGCTAGAATCATCATATTGACGAAGTTTAGGCCGTCCTCTTGGAACTTACGTGCCCGCTGTGGCATATTCGCTCCTGTTCGGCCAAACACGCTATCAAGTAGATCGTGTGCTTCTTTTACGCCCGCCGCGCCATGTGTTGCGTTCACTCGTTCCATCGCGTCTAACCAACGCTTGTTAGGACTCCAGCGTTGCTTGCCCTTTTCTGTCACCCACTCACCAAAGGTGGATTCCCATGCAGCGCGTTTAGCGACCGTGCTAATGAAGTGATACATGACCGCATCCGGCTCATGTAGTAGATAGTCTCCCAACTCTTGCGCACTAAACGTCGTCAGCACTAGATCAGTGAATGAGTGCGACCCCACGGGCATGCCTGGGGCAATAGTGCGCTCATTGAAACCTTGCCCATCGAGCAAATAATCAACACGGGCGTTTAGCTCGGCTTCACTGAGATACTTAAATGGGTCTCTTGTCCGTAAAAGCGCAATAAACTGCTTCCGTTTGGATTCAATAGCAAGATGGTCAAACGCTTGGGGTACCATATTTTCGCGAATGCGCAAGTCCGGCATGTGGAGTTTAGCCTCTGCGTTAATAGCGTCCGCCATTTTTCTCAAAATCTGCGCGCCCTCAGTCATTCGCCCCGCATTTAGATCATCGAACGCTTGGCGTACCTGTTTGGCTTTACCAATCTTCGACATAGCCGTGCTATACATTCCAAGGAATCGGCGTTCCAATTCTAAATGGAGATTCTCATAAGACTTCTCGCCCGACTTCGCTCCTTCCCCGCCCGTCGCTTGATACAACATCTGTGAAAGCTGCTTATCGAGCCGCTTGAAGTTCTGCGCGACGTTAGCTACAGCTCTCTCGGCAACTTTACGCCAGATTTGATGCGTAGGGCGGCGGTGTTTAGTTTTCGCCTCACTCATGTTGAGCGCTTGCCCAATACCTTTTTGGGTATTAATTTTTGTGTCTTGGTTGCTAATCACGCTATCCAAGAAGTCCCCGAACTCAGGCGATGCTTTCGAGCGAGTTAGCCCTGCCAGCTTAGACATTACATCCCAGATCGAACCGAGTTTATACAATATGTTTTTAAAGAACCGGCCTAGCGCAATTTGTTCGCGCTTGCCTTTTTGTTGGCTTAGTGCATCTCGCGTGGTGTTGGCGCTATACGCTGTTCGAGTAACGGCGTGGGCCACCTGATCAGCAAACCACTCTTTAAATGCGCCTGAAAACGATTCCTCGCCGTAATTGGCTCTGTCTTTGGCAAACGCGTTCGCGACTAACTGTTGCTGTGCAGGCGTGGCGTTCTCCCAAGAATGGTCGTAAACCATGTGCCCTACTTCGTGCATTAATTGTACATACGTGGTCGCCGGATCATTGGGCGGCAGCATAATTATGGCAAACTCCCCCGTGTTGATATACGCCGGACGTTTTTTCTTTGCGCTGCTTTTCAAGCGTTCCTTGAGTGCTTCCCCTTTTGCCGCCGGTACAATACCTTTAGCAACCATATCGTCGATCGACTTTTGCATATTATCGGTGGACATTACCGCCAATGGCGTCTGGATGTTGAGGGTTGTGCGTAACAAATCAGGCAGGATACTGAGTAGTCGTGGGATGGTGACTCCCATATTTTTGATCTTATGCGCCCCAAAGTATTTAGCTCGGCGTGCCGCTGCTAGGCGACGGCGGTTGTTTAAATTAGCCGCACCGGATACCCGCTTGGCTGGGCCTGCTACACGGCTCTTGTTAGGGTTTGACCACGCATTTCCGTATACACGGTAGGTCATGCTTGCTGCGTGGCCTACAAAATAGGTCGCGCCCGCAGCGCTAGTTTTTTGCGTTCTGGTCGGCGCGGTCTCTCTGCGCACATCTGTATCATGGGGCGCGTAAGGCACTACCGTTGTGGGCGCTAATGTGTTTAATACACCCGATAATACCCACCCCTCTTGCCGCACAGGGATTTCATGTACCCAGCCGTCAGCAATACGCTTGTCGGCTTCTGTATTTTCCTCTGTCACATTATCCGAATCAGGTGCCTTGGGTGTGGCCCCGTCCTCAGACTCCATTACGGCTTTGTCTAGCGGGTCTATAGCATTATCAAAAAAGTTGGAATCTTTGAACCGGCTATCGGCTTCAATATTCAGGGAGCCCTTATCCACCGCTTCCGCGTCTGCTTGGGTGCCTGACTCAATATCCATCATACTGTCGCCGGAATCTTGCCCCAGCCCACCAGCATAAATCGCTTCATCCGCTACTTTGTATTTCCCTTGATGCGCCTGTTTGATCTGACTGTAGGTGCCTAGTATTTCTGATAGCGCAGCCTGCGTGTCCGCCCCCTCGATCAAGGCATTGATTTCCTCTACCGTCGCATCCTCGTCAGCATAATCCGCCACAGTTCCTAATTCCAAGCGGCTGTTCGCTAAAACCCGCAGCTCATTATGTATGTCTAACCGCACCACTAACGCTTCGCGTAGTGATTCATTTCGCTCGTTCCTTTGCTTTTCCGTGCGCTTGTCATTCGGGTCAACCGATTCTTCGGCCTTTATCGCCTCGCGCAATCGGTGTATCTCTTGCTGTTCGCTCAGTAATCGCTCCGCCAATGTAGCGTGTGAGGCCCAACGACTATCGAGTGAAGTTTCGCGTTCGTCGTCTTTAACTCTTTTGCCTTTCTTCGGGTCAACCTCACGCTCGATGAGCGAATTAGGGACGAGTTCCCGCTCCAAAGTCGCTTTATCCGAGAAAAGTTTTGTTGACTCCGCTTCATGTTGCTTGCGGTTAGTCTCGACCTTCGCGCGATTAAATGCGTCCGTATTAATGAGATCGGACAAGTAGCTGTAAGCAGCGGCTTCTGCGGCTGTGTCTTGATCTTCAAATTGATCCCGAACACTCTCTAGCTTCTTATAAAGCTCGGCTAATTTTTCATCTACTGTCTCTAAGAAGTTGGCGGAGTCATCGGCCTTCTTGCGGCGCGATTGACGGTAAGCATCGACTTTTCGTGCGTCCCCAACAGTCTGCCACTCACCTCGGTCATTCTGAAAAATCACCAACGAGTCAGGGATGCTCTTCGGGAGTGCGAACCGTCGATTAAGGTCTCGAACGTCAGGATCATGCAGCCGTGGCTGGCTACCGAGCGCCATACGCGCAAGGTTAGTCATCAGTGTTTCAAGCGCCATCACTACATCTACAGGGTGTCCATCCTTACGGTAATTAGCGATAGTATGGGCATCAACCGCGTAGTCTCGTTCACCTGTAAAGCCGTCATCATAACGAACATGTAGTAGATTGGCCCCACCAAGCGCTTCTGTACGCGCCATAATTAAATGGCCCTCAAACTTCCCGCGCTCACTCGCGTCACCAAACAGGCCGTCATGAAGCCCCTCCCCCAACAGCCTGTTTTTTCCAGTGGCTATAAAATTCAACCGCTCAGACATGTAATGCAATTCGTCGGCGGGAAAATATGGCAGCAGCTTCTCCGCTATTGCCTGTGTTGCTGCCGCATCCTGTTTGGCGTAATCGGCCACCGTCTCCGATATTCCCGCGTTCGCAATATCTGCTGCTCGAAGCCCATCGAATAAGTCTGTGCCTAATTCCGACTCCAGCTTGTGTAACTCAGCGTTGTCAGGAAATAGTCCCATCGCCACGTCTTTTAGCTTGTGCCCATACCGTCTGTCTGGGTGAAGCGCCATAGACAATGCCATTGTGTCCACGTATTGTTTCGGGGCGTACCCGAATCTACGCTGTAGCACCTGTGCATCAAACTGCCCGTTGTGCATAACCAGGGCGACGCTATCATCTTTTCGTAGCGTATCTAATAATTCGCGAATCTCTTTGTCGGAGGTAAGGTATTTCGATTCGCCGTCAATATGCACCGCAAGCCCTAATACCTCGAAACGTTTGTCATCAATGTATTTCTCGGCTGTCATATTGCTATCAGCTAGAGAATACCCTGACGCTGTGTCGAAAAAAGTCTCAAAGTCCAAGGTGACTAACTTCTTATCTGCCCATTCGTTTTTGGGCTTACGGATAGCAGCAAAGCGCTGTAGTCGAGTAACCCATGTGTCCTTATCCGCATCCTGTGGCAACAAGGGCTGGTTTTCTGCGCGAAGAGCTCGACGGAACCGCATCACCCCTCGATGAATGGCATGGAAAAACTGATGTATCGAGGCCCGCTCTGGATCATTTGTCTCAACAATCTCAGAGATACCAGATGTGTCGGCTGAGATCGGCCCTGTCTTTTCCCACGCGCTTTTACCAAATGGGCGGTAGATGGCACGCATTTCAGAATTAATGAATCCCTGACTTCGCAGACTTAATAGGACATCAGCCATATCCTTATGCACTTTAAATATATTCTGAACAATCTCTGTCAATGAGACATCAACACCATCAACCGCATGCCTACCTGACACAATGCTCTCGAACAAGGCTATATGCCGTTCGATGTTTGGCCCCTGCACATTGGGGTCAAAGAACAGTCGGTCGTTTTTCTGCGTAGTTACCCCAAGACGCAGCTCTTTAACGAACTGCTTATATAGTGCATCTGGGGAGACACCTTTTTTACTACGGGCAAGAATCGCCATTGCCGCTTTTATTCTACTCCCGTGCCGCTTCTCGAAATCAGCCATATAGGCTGCGCGAAACGCTGTCCGGTTAAATACTTTGGGCATTAGCCGCTCGATTAGATCAATGTCGTGGCGCGCTTCTAGCGCCAGACCTTGCAGCACTGTTTCAGCGCCCCGTGCAGCTTCTTTCATTTCGGCTGTTTCGTTACGGTCATTGAATACTAGGTCAAGCAAATTAATAAACTGCTTAATGTTCTTTGCGTCGGCTTTTTTAGTGGAGTTGAGTAATCTAATGGCGTCCATAACGCGATCCTCGCGCTTTGCCACATGCCCGCCCTTCACATTTTTCTTAACCGCTTTTGAATTATCGCGGCTGTGCTTCACTTGCATCTGAAACGTGCGCAACTTTAACAGTTGGTCAAGCATCTGCGCTCGCGTAGCATCAGAGTCATAATCAATGGCGTCGAGAATGATCGCGATACGTTCTTGCGCGTCTTGCGTTTCTGTGAGGTTAATATCCGGCGTAAAAGCGTACGTTCCTTTTTCCGTGCGCGGCAGATGTTTATCCATCATTAGCACTGCACGGTACCGGAGAGTCTCCCAGAGTTCAGCAACCTTACGCTGCTTCTTTTGCTTGCGCGCCGCTTTCTTGTCTGTTTCCTTCTTCGATTTAGGGGTGGGCTTAGCCCCGTCACTCCGATCTGATTGATGTGAGCGATCTATAATTTCTTTAACCAACCGGTGCATGTTAGTCTGCGTGTGGGTAATGGCTTCGTCCGATCGGGCTATATGGAGAAAATGATGATCCGCTAGCTCTGATTGCTCATAAGGGCTTAATTGCTGGTCGATCGCTTCCGCCATCACCTCGGCTATTTTGCCTTTGTCTGACGCAGCCTGACGCAGCCGCGCTAAGACGCGGGCGGCGTAACGATTATTATCTTCCCCTTTCTGTTTATCTAGGCCGCTTTCTATGCCTAACAACGCCCCCAGTCGAGCAAAGCTTGCTCCTATGTAGGCTGACCTATCATCGTTAGGTGAATTTTTAGCTCTCTCAAGCTTCTGGAGTATAGCCGATGCAACCCGCAAACCTGATGATGCACCCCCTTTTTTGTTCCCATCCTCATCGACCTCTTCATCCGAGAGTATGTGCTTGGGGTTTTCAGGTTCCACGCCCGCTTTGCGCGCTTCCGCTACCAACTGTTCGTCGGAGTATTCTTCTTGCATCTTGCGCTGCTTAGCTGTTTTAGCGAGAGAATCTACACGGTCTGGTGTTGCGTCCGCCTCGGCCTCGATAATAGCTCGGATCAGTTTATCCCTAGCAATCGGACTCTTTTCTGTTGCCACGGAATCAATCTGTAGCTTCGCAGCCTCTAGCTTAATCGCTTCTGGGTCTAGGTCACCGCGACTAAGTGCGGCTAGTAATTCTTTTAGTGGACGCAGTTTGCCCGCAGTGTCCCGCAGTGTCTCAAACGACGTGCCCTGCTTTTTAGGTTCTTCGTGCAGCAACCCAACCTTACTCTCCCCCTGTGGGACAAAAGTGCGGCGCTTCTCGTTCAAGGCTTGTATTTCTTCTTGGTATCGACGCTGGCGTTCCTCTAGTCGAGCCGCTATCGCCTCGGCGGGTTGGACAACGATCTTGGCATCTTTGCCATAGGTCGCGCGCAATCGCGCCTTTGTATCTTCAACCCGATCAACCGTAGCGACCTGACTAACAATCTCATTACCCTGGTCATCAATGTATTCCACCAAGCGAACATCTTCGACCTTATTTTTGCCTACCTCAGTTTTATCTTGCGTGTAGCCAAGCGTTGTCTTAGCGTCGGTTAAGCCTTCTTCTTTGAACGCCGCGCCGACTATTGGGTCGGATGTAAAAACAGCACCGGATTCATGCCTGTACGCCTTTACGCCTTTCGGAAGTGTGATGTGGTTCGGCATGTCTGGGTCAGCCGAGTAGACTGTTTTGAGCTGATTTCCCGACTTACCAAAATGATCGACCTGTGCTTGGATTTGTGAGGGGGCTTCTGGCACTGTCCCGTCCATCGCGCGGCGCTGTTGTGCATCGGATGCGAGCTGCTGATAGCGGCTATACGCTGCCCCTGCGGTAGCTGTAACAGTGGATGTACCCCCACCCGCTGCCGCGCCTGCCCAGAATGATTCATTGAGTTGATTCCAATCAACCTCGTACCCAGGCTTCGCCATTTTAATTGCAAGCTGGTCGGTAAGGTCTTGAATAAATTCAGTACCGCCTTCGATCCCCGTGTTAAGCGTGGCTTGGTACCCAATGTGCTTCGCTAACCCAGCGGCATCTGTAATCCTGCCTTTTGGCATAAAGCCTTTCAGTATGCTCTGGAGGCCGTACATTTCAGCACCAGTCTTTATGGCGCCTGTGCCGAATGCCAATAGTGGGTTATCGACGCCTTGCTCTAGCTGGGCGTGGCGCGACTCACCTGTCATTTGGGCGTACATAGACCCCGTGAAACCCAGCTTTCCTGCTGCGCGCCAGCCTAATCGCATTGTGAAAGATTTACCAATAGCCGCGTACACGGCGGGCGCAGCTACGCCCCCTGTCAATGCGGTTGCGCTCGCAGCGCCCGCAGCAATGCCGATGTCGGCTAGGAAATTAGGCGCATTCTCTACAACGCGCTCAACGATGTATTTTCCGAGCGTCTCTAAGTCTTTAACGTCATCAGTGCTTTCGACTTCTACAGGACTCCGCCCTGCTTCTATCATATTGCGCAGAACCCCCTCTTCGCCCCACTGTTTTGCAGTGTCACTCCCTACAACATCACCTACTAGTTCCGTGAACTGAAATAGGTTCATATGCATCAAGTCGGTGCCTCGATCCCAAGCGCGCCCAACAAAATTGCGCGAATCTTTGACCGTTGTGGTTAATTCAGGGCGCTGAACCCCGTAGTCACGCATTCGCTCTAGCGCTGGTGTCGTGCCTGTCTCACTGAATGTTCTTTGCGCATCAAAGCGCGCATTAATTGCTTCACCTTCCGCGTAGTTGGTCTCCGCAGACCCACCGAAACTAGTCGGGGAAGCGTAGCCTTCTCGAATTAGCTGCCCCATGACAGAGTTGCCGTTTTCATCCCTAAAGCTAGCTAAGTCACGGCCTCTGCGCCCTTTTTCCCCTGTCTCGTTGTACTTGTATGCCCCCGATTGAATCAGCTCGCGTGCGCGTTCTTGTGCTTCCACGCTCAATGGCATCGCACTACCGTGGGCTGTGCGTATTTCTGGGGCGTCTCCGCCCAATAGACGTTTACCCTCTCCCGACTGATAAATTGTATCCGCATCATAGAGGTACCCCGCGTCAGTGTTTCGTCGGAGCGGGTCTCCTTTTTGGGTGCGCAGGTAATCTTCGACACCCGCAGTATTCTGAGCATCATCGAGTTGTTGCTGCAAAGCTACTTCTGCAAGATATTGGTCTACACTCATCGGTATACGGCTCCCTCTATTGGGCTAGTGCGGCGTTCTCTTTGTTTAATTGCTGCTGATGATGCGCGTGTAGTTTAGCTCGCGCTTCCGACTCTTTAATGCCTTGCGCCTGTGCGTATCCTTTAACGTGAAGTTCGACAGAATGAATCTGGTTGCCATACACATACACCCCCGCAGTTTGTGCTGGTGGGTATCGCTTCAAGATCGCCATGAAGTCCCCCGCCGAGAACTCAGTCACCCCGTCCTTCGTGAAGGTGCCGTCTTTTAGTGCTCCTGCTGTCGCTGATGCCAGCGCGGATAGCACACCAAGCTCGGCATCGCTTCCTGACATTTTATTAATGTCAGCGGACATGCCTGCTGGTAGAACCGACTGCAACACCGCACTATTCGAGCGCATTACCCCCATGAAATAATTCTGGAAATCAGCTTGCGGCACGGAACCAATCATCTTACCGAACTTGTTATCTACCAAATCGGCACCGCCAGCGTTACCCATGCCGACTTGTGCTGCTTGCTCCCAGTTATCCCCTACCCGCTTTACGCGCGCTTTTTCCTCCGCAGCCGCGTCAGCTCCTTTTGTTTTTAGGAGCGTGGCGATGCGGGACTTATAGCCCGACGAGAGTTGTCTTTGCGAAGCAATAACCATCCCCATACTATTAACCTCAGTCACGTAGTCCCAATCACCGTGGGTAAAGGACTTTAACTTCGATTCCCCCAGTGTCCCCGTGCGAACAAATCGCTCAAGTTTATCTGCGGGGGGTGTTGTGATAACCCCCGCTTTCACCAAAGTTATAATTGCTTGGGCGCGCTTGTCTTGTGTCGCACGATCTGCTGGCTTACTTTGTTTCTTTGATGCATTTATAATCAGGGCGTTCGAGGCTTCTACCAATTGGGGAGTCGCGTTCTGCGCCACTGTAGCGGCAGCCTTGGTAAGCTTATCGTTAACCTCCGTTGATGTACCCTGTACGGATGTTTCTTGCCCAGTATTCGTAGTGACCGTTGGGGCACCACCCGTTGTATTCGGTTTGTCAGCTATCGCGTCGGATGCGCCATCTACAAAGTCAGACGCTGCTTCCTCAACGTACGAACTTACGGCGGAATATCCATCTACTATCGGTTCAACCACGCTTGCGTTGATCGACTTAGCAGCATCCACTGCCGCCTTGCCTACTCGGTATGAAGTCGATTCCTCGCTTTCCATTGGGAGGCTGCTCTGGGTCCGATACTCTGAGATTCGCCTCTTGGCTTCCGTCACGGAAACACCCGTCGCATCCATAACATCCTTGACGAGTTTGTTCTCAATAGCTACTTCATTAGACGAATGGCCCGCCAAGCTTTGAATATTCTGGCTGTATTGGTCGGTTACTTCATCCACCAGATCTGCGACAATATCTTCGATGGGTAGTTCTTCCCCTTCCACCGGCTGCGTCTGTGTTTGCACAGGCGCTTGTTGTACGTCCTGCGAGGGTAGCGGGGTAACTGTAACGTGATCAGGGTCTGCAACTTCCTGCGGCTGCGGCTGCTGCATTAGGTTACTGCCTAGTGAAGCTGGCGCTGGCGCTGCCTCTGTAGTTTCCTGCTCTCCTAAAATCTGTGCATCCGTAATATTCTCGTCGCCTAATTGGCGGGAAGCAGTCTGTACCTGGGAGTTCGTGAAGCCACGGTCTTTTTGTATTATTTTTTCAATGTATTCCATCGTCCCGCTAGCGGTAAATATCGGCACGCTGTCACCTTGCCCGCGCGTTGCGCTTAACGGTTTCAATGCCGGATTACCCTCTGCATCAGTCTCGCCTGTATCAATCATTAGCGCATAGCGATAAGAGGGGGAACCATCTTCGTTCTGCTGAGTATCAATTTTCTGTATCCCTGCTACTTTATAGTTGGGGCGATCCCCGTCCATAGTTACGAGGTTATGCAATGATTGACTCGACCGTACTACTTGGTTAATCGAGTCTAAGTTGGCCCGATTATTCAAATATGCATCCCCGTTTTTCCCCACTGCCGTATAGTCGGACATTATGCTATCCATCGCTGCAATATTGTTGTCACGCTGTTTTTTATCTAAGTCGTCTTGGCGAATCTGCTGGCGGTAGTCATTGTCCCGATCGTCGTTGGCTTGGAGCTGCTTTCGGTAGGCTTGGTCGGCCTCCCACTTCTCACGCGCGAACGCATCTTGCTTTTTCTGCCGACGACGATCAAGTACGTTGCTGTACATCTGCCATGCGTTTTCAATACCCATAATCTTTTCCCTACAGTCCGAATATCATCATTGACGCGAGAGACCCAACGGTGCTTGCGTTAGACGCACTGGCTTGTGCCCGTCGGTTGCGGTTGCCTGCTTCTCGATTCGCCTCCAGCCCCGCAGAATCTTTCAGCGCATTCATACCGGCGTTGCCTAAATCGTTATAGGCATTAAGTGAGTCCGTTAAAACATCTGTATTACGCGCGTCTTGAGCAACAACCGCGCGGTTGTTCGCGTTCGCTGTGAACTTAGACGCTTGTATGTCCCCTAGTCGAGCAGCGTGATTCGCTGCTTGGCCCGATAGCGCTACCCCCGCACGGCTGCGTGCGCGAGTATTAATTCCTGTTGCAGTTTCCGTAGCCAACTTAGCGTCAAAAGCCGCCCGATCAATTAAGGTCGAGTCGTTCAAAGCACTCTGTGCAAAGTCGTCCAGTTGTTGCTTAAAATTATCGTCATAGCTCGCTTGTTGCGCTTCTGTGACCGTATTGAGATTGTCTTGTGCTACGCCCATTACTTACCTCCGAACCGGCTAAATAGCCCGAACAAATCTGATTCTTCGCGCGCTTTCCGAAGTTCGCCCAGTTTCGTATCTCCCCGCCTTTCTGCCCACGGATGCTTCTTTGATTTTTGCTCTTTGTACGCGTCATTCGCCGTTGTGTAATCGTCGTATTTCTTGAGTCCATACGAAGTCCCAATCTCCACCATCGCGTCCATCCAAGCGTTGTTCTCTTTGGTCTTGGCATCGGCTTCGGCTCTCGCCACTGTTGAGGCCGCGCTTGCCGCTGTGCCCATGCCCATTGTTGTGCCTAAATTCTTTTTGTTCCCTAACGTGTTATACCCCGACTTCATGCCGTCTTGGCGCGCCTTGCTCGCAACCGCTGCGTTCAAGCCCCCATCGACCAGCCCTTGCCCCAACCCTGTTTCGCGTTGTTGCTGCCCTTGCCCTGCGGCCAATAGTTGCCCAGTGGGCGTCGCATCGGCGCTTTGCATTATGTCGGCGTTAGTTGCACCGGCGATCCGATCCGTATCATCACGATTCATCTTGCGATCGTATTCCGCCAACAGTGGCTTGGATTTCTCTCGGGCGAGCGCTTCGTCAGCCAACCCTTTTTTCATCAGCGACGTTTCTTGCTCCGTCGCCTCTTGCATTGTGGCGCTAGCACCCATCGTTCAGCTCCTTGTAATAAACGCGCATCTGACCGTCGAAACCGGTTTTCTCGCAGAATTTAGTCCAGCCTTTACGCTTGCTGCGAAACGCAATTTGATCAAAACCTTTCTCTTTTGCGAATGGAGGTAAGGACGCATACAACCGCATCACCCCGTCGGCGGTGCCTTCGAGGTGTGCAAAATCGACATGGAGTATTTTGGTATCAGCGTAGAGTTGGGTGACTTCGGACAACACGACAAAGCCTACTTGGAACGTGTTATCCAGTACGTCGAATAGGTAGACATTGCCATTGAGAATCTCGCGCAACACTGCGTTAGGGTCAGTGTCGTCGTGGTTTTTCTCAATGCATTCTGCAATGCCGAATTTGTAGTACCCCAGCGCAACAGTAATGTCGTACGGCTGGCGGTGTTGAAAAGTAAACATCAAATCCCCCCATAGCGCATTTTTCGTACAGCAGAGCCGCCGTTGTTGTTGGCGTGCCCGCGTGCTTTGGCTACTGCTTCGCGAAATAACATTTCATTTTGCGCACCGGCCTGTGGATTGCTCCACTCTTGGCCTGACATCATCTGCAATCGCGCCAACGCGCCGTGCAGTAGTGGGTCATACATCCCGTAGATAACGGTGTCCGTAAGCGCCGCCGTGTTCGGGAGAATGGACAAGGCGACACGCAGTTGCAGCTTTGCTGCTTGCGTTGGTTCTGGCTTAACAATCACTGTCTTGCCGTACCCGTCAAGGTGACAATAAATATTGCTATCTGAGCGGACTTGTTGCCCATCACTCACTTGGCTAATCCGCTTACCGTCCACTTCCGCCCAAATAATTCGCACGGCTTTCGTGTACGAGTACGGAACTTCTACGTCGTACTCGCTCATGCCAGCAATGAGAGGTTGCTCATCAAGGGTCACGCGCCATTCTTGAGAATCCGTCAAATACTGCTCTGCCGTGCGGCGCAAGGCACGAATAACCAACGTGTCCGTGCAGCCAGGGACTTCTGGGAGGATTTCTGATACAAGCGATGCAAACGTGATATTTGCCATTTTTCTTAACCCGCTTTACCGGTTTGACTTAATGTGCGTGCTTTCGATCTAACCGCTTCGTGTGCGGCAGCGGAAACACCCATCTGAGTAGCAAACATTTCGTAAGCACGGCTTGCGCGATCCGCATTGCCTGCGAACTCGGCATCTTTATCGTAGGCGCGATATAGTATGTAATTTATGAGTGGGTTCGCGTACATATCCGCCAGCGTGAGCGAACTACTCAGTGTTAGATCGGTCGGCGACTGACTATAGACGGCTTCAACGGAGCCATTGCCATCGTTAGGCGGATACACGTAAAAGTGCTTGGCATCGGCATCGTCGTAAATTAGGTACTGCACCGCGTCGCTGGCGGTCGCCGAATGCCAGTCTGGTTCTTGCGTATCCAGAATGCCACCATCGACCGTTCGTACCACATTACCGCCCACATTTCGGACGATTCGATGCAATGTGACAGCGCCTGCGGGTAATTGTTGCAGTGTGCCCGCCGTAAGCGCGATTGTAGCCGTGTTCATGAACAATGTGGGGTTTATCAGCGCTATCTCGCGTTGGCCGTCATTCAGCCATTTAAGCAGCTCAGCTTCGGGCCAGCGCAAGCCGGTTTCGTCTTGAACTTGAATCTGAACTCGAGACATAATGTCCGAAACTGAAATACTCATTTTTTACTCCTTGTGAAAATTATCCCACGCCGCATCGCGTTCAGCAGCGGAGATGTCGTAGCCCAAAATCTTCTCAACAGCACGCACCTTTGGCGTACCATCTTTGCCAAAATCGGCAGGGTCAGCCAAACCGACTAGCGTGTTAATTGCGTCGGTGATTGCGTCGCCGCGTGAATCTTCTTCTTCCACTTCCACAACTGCCGCTTTGGTGGGCGTGTAGCTGTCGGCGGGAATGCAACCAGATGCGATGGCCGCATCAACAAGACGCGTAGGCACGTCGGTTGCTATGTTGGCTTCCATGAGAACAGCGCAACCGTTCATGGCAACCATCTTTGTGTTTAGTGAGATCATCTTCATGGGGATTTGATCCTCTCGGGGTTAATGGCTCCCCCGAGGGGGAGCCCTACTACTAGATAGCAGTGTCTAGCGTTACAACACCAAAATCTTCCAGATCGTTCGGATTGGCAGGGTTACCCTTAAACTGTGGCTTCAAGAAGCCAAAGATTTTACCAACAGCAATACCTGGCTGGTTGTTGTAGTCGAAGTGATCTTCGTCCCAGTACGGCGAACCTAAGTCAGCCATACCCAGCGCTTGCGCACCGGCGAACAAAGCACGTTGACCGTCGTCATTACCACTTGAACCCATCTTTGAACCAGCAGCGGCGCCGCGAGTGTCAAATACATGACGGTATTCGTGGATGATTACACCATCGACCATCACGGAAGAAGTACCACTGAACAAGCTGTTACTACCACCACGCACGCCAGCATGACGTACGTTAGCGATGAAATCAGGGTCTAGCTTCAACTGAGCCATGCCTTGAGGTGTAACAAACAGATGGTAAACTTCGTCACCGCCTTTGCCTTTGATGCCACGGATGTAGCTGTCTTTAGCAAATGCTTTCAGGTTAACGATGTCAGCATAAGTCAACGAAGTCAGCACACCATCAGCGGCATTGAAGCCAGTACCGGCAGTAATGCCAGAGGACTTCAAATGCAAGCAGCGGTTAGCAGAAGGCGCTACGCTAGATGCGGGAGCGAACTCTAGACCGGCCAAAGTGCCAGAAGCACGGGTTGAGCCGTTGGTGTTCAGGCTGTAAGGCAAAGAGCTCATGGACAAGAAGCCCATTTGATCTAAACGATCAGCCATCCAATAACCTAACTTATCGCGAGATTGCTCACGGAAGTTAACGATTGATTTCTGGTCAGCCATGCGGCCTTCCAAGCGGTTAGCGTTACGCAACTGGTCAATCTGGATAACAGTATCGTATGCTTTCATGGCTTCTTCATTGCCTTCCAGCATTGAATCACCAGCGATACCGTCGCCTTCAAGATCAGCAACAAGTGTTAGAACGGCGCGAGCGCCCTTCTCGGATTTGGTCAACGTATCAATACGTTGAACCATTGCATTATGGCCCTTACCGGCGAACTGGTTGATAAAAGACGCATTACGCGCCACACGCCACAAATCGCGTGCCCAAGCAGTTTTTTGTTCGTCGGTAAGCGCCGCAAAATTGGTCTTAGCCATTTTGGGTCACCTATATAAACAAAATTTAAACTTTTAGCCTTTCGGCTCTTGGTCCGCGTGTCGTGCAGTTACGAATACGCCTTTTTCGGTGGGCGATCACCGTGCGACTAACGCGTCGCACGTATCGGGCTCATGTATCGTCTGAGCCATCACTGAGAGTAATAATAACACCTGAGACGTTATTTACCAACTTTTTTACGCTAAATCGCCGCGCAACCTCGCTCTGGTGGCTTCGGGGAGGGCATCGAACTCTTCATCGGTCAATTTATTAACATCCACCATTTCGGAACTGGATTTACCGCCACTTTCGCCTTGATTGAGTTTTGGAGGCTGGGCGTTGGACGCTTCGACGTTCTTTTTCACGTTCGTCTTGCGTTTTTCGACCGGCGCTTTCACAGATTCCGGCGTAGCCATCAATTCAGGACGAACAACGCGAACCGCTGCATCTGCCGCTCGGCGAACCGACTCCGCTGGCGAATAACCCTGGTTCAGGTACGCTTGCTGGAAAACGAGGGCTTCGTTGTTCAAATCTTCGTCAAATTGGGCACTGTCCGTGTTCAACTGTGGGTATTCACCGAAAACTTGGTCTAATGTGCTTTTAAGCTCTAATTTCAGCGTCACCCGCTCTTCAATCTCTTCGATTGAGAGTTGGTCAGGCGTTTCCCCGCCTGTTGTGCGCGCACTGTAGATTTGTTCATCTAACTCAGCGGCTTTATCCAGATCACCGTCTAAAATGGCCTCATTTCGCGACTTTGAGAGCGCACGAATGTCAATATCAGGCTTGGCATTGGCTTTTTGCTCAGCTTCCATCAATTGCTTGCGCAACTCGGCGGCTTCTTGCTCCGCTTTGCGCTGTTTCGCCAATACGTCGTCCAAGCGCCGCTTAGGGATCATCGGCGACTTGGCTTCTGGTTCAGGTTCGGGTTCAGGTTCGGGCTCAGGTTCAGATTCGGGCTCAGGTTCAGCTTCCGCCTCAACTTCTGGCTCTGATTGCGTAGCTTCTGGCTCTGATTCCGTATCTTCTGGCTCTGATTGCGTAGCTTCTGGCTCTGATTGCGCAGACTCATCAGGATCAGGGAGATTTTCATCAAAATCATTACCGAAATCCAACCCCTCGAGGTTGGATTCATCAGCACCGGTCTCATCCGGCAAATATTGGCTCATATCCAGAGCCGCTTTCTCTTCAGAAGGCATAGGTCACCTATTTTTGGGGTTGGGGTTTTTCTTGCTTATTCAACGTTTGCTGCTTCTGATCATGCTGCATCAGACTGACAGCGGTTCGGGTCATTGAATCTTGTTGGCGGGTTTTGGCAGTAATTCCTGCCAATTCGAGACGAACGCGCAGTTCTTCGCGCTTCATCATCATTTTCGCCTGTAAATCTTGCATAGCCTGTTGGAAAATCGTGCCGTCCATGCCCAATTCTTCCGCTTTCGCCATATTGAGTGTGGCTTGCGCTTGTTTCTGCTGCATGTCCGCTTCCATGTTCGCCAGCTCCAACTCGATTTGGCGAATCTGGAACTCCTGCATCTGCTGCTGCATCTGCATTTCCTCTTCGCTCGGTGCGGCAAGTCCTGCTAGCTCTTTCACTTCGTCTGCGATGTCCCGCTTCTGCGCCAAATGGCTGTACTCAATCACGCGGTAGTCTGGGATCATGACGCCAGCTTCGCGCAATTGCAGTGCTTCACTGAATTGAGACTCTTCAAAGTTGTCGCGCGCAGGCTGGTTACTGATCACAACACTGTATTCGCCTAAAGTCAGGTCGTTAATGATCGTGCCCTCGGGCGTTACTTGATTCACGGCCATTTGCTCTTGCGCGGCTGGGTCAGCCGGATCGGGCATGGCCGGATTGGTAATTTGGATCAAACGCTCTTCAACATAGAATTGTTGTACTAACTCAAGCACTTTTTCCGCTAACAAGTGACGGGTACGTGCCAGGTTATCTAGTGGCACTTGTATTTGAATCTGTCCCCGCTGCTGCTTACTCTTTAGCGCAACGCCGGAAACTTCTGCACTCTCATAGCCGAGCATGGCATCAGACACGCCGGATATTTCTTTGATATTGTGCGACGCTTTCTGGGTAATGCGGTCAATGCCAGTAGGGATTTGGTTTGGCTGAATCTTTTGTGGGGCTTGCGTGCCCCGTGCGTGAATCAACACAAGGCCGGTCTCAGCGCCGCGTTCTGCCAGATCATCGTCTGACATATTCGTCAACGCGCCTTCTTCTGAAATCCAGCCGGAGTTGGCGGTGGTATTAACAATATGTAGTTCTTGTGAACTAATTTTGTTCACTTGCTCTTGGGGGCTGATGAGGTTTTTAACCATACCAAACGGCTTACCGCGTCGGAAGTAAGCAAAGTACGGCACAACGGTAAACGTTTTATAAGGTGACCATTCGTCGTGTAGTAGAATTTGATCGGCATTAACAGTCCAGCGAACTCGAGGCGCCAACCGTTTTTGGATGAATAGGCCAACTTGCTGCCCAAATTGCTGCTTCTTAGCATCATCCCAAGTTTCGGGGACTGGACGCATGTCCCCAGTTTCGGGGTCAACGAACCACTCCGACATACACATTCGCTTGTGCTGACGTTCAATAACTCGGACGCTTTTAATTGTTCGATCGGAGCTACCGTCGTCAGAAAGATCGAAACCAGCAGTATCTCCAAAACGATTGTCCTCCACCGCCACAGAGTCCCCACCATACAAATCGCCTCCCGCCGCCAAACTTTGTAATTGATCAGCCACTTTCTGGCCGTAAGTGTGTTCAACTTGATCCAACGACAGCCAGCGGGTTGTAATCACTTCGCTCCATGTTTTCGGATCGTATTCCTTGGCGTCGGCGTCAATAAGCACATCGAGTGGGTCAAGCGACTCAATCGCCACTTCCCCTTGAATAGAATCGTCAAAATCCATGCGCACGTCAAAATAACCACGGTCTTGAATCAAACCGTCAGAAAAAACCTGACTCTCCGTCCAATCAAGGTGGTTAGTGTCTCCGATGTGCATCACGACTTTGGTTAAGGCAGTAGCGGTCTCTTCGTTGCCGTTGCTCTTCGGTTTGAAGTTCATCTCGGCGCGCTTGGCAGTCTGCTCGCCCAAAACGGTGTTAATAGTGGAAAGAATAGTGTTAATGGTCAGTGTCGGGCGTCCCTCGTCCTCTAGCTTCTTTTTGTCCGCCGCATCCCACTGATCACCGCAGTAAAAGCGGTCATACTTCTTCGCGAGCGTAACGTATTCCGAATGCCCGTTGTCACGGAGTCGAACATACCGTTTCCAGTTGTCATTCGCGATTTGTGAGGGTTCCTTTTTTGCTGCCTTTGCCTTTGCCATGCCTTTACCTAACCGTAAGAGTGCGAGTGTAGAAATAACACCTAAGACGTTATTTTAACGGTTGTTGACTAAAATATCCAAATAATTTAGGTGTGGGCCTTTCACCCACCCGTCTATCGCCGCACCCCACGGCTCCAGATACCCCAATATAGGGGCTACGAACCTTATGCGCTCATGGAAGATTTCTTGCCGACTGGGCCAATTAACTTCCGTAAATGCGTCTCGCGCCAACCAATCTTTGGTTTTGGCTTCTCCGTGCGGGGCGTTACGAACATGTCTAACATCAAACCGATCCACGCTAACGAGTCCACGAAATCATCATGGACACCCATCGGAAAGCGCAGCATTTCATTCATACCTGTTTGAATAGTGTCATCCCCTTTGGGAAAGTACACCATCCCCTGCTGCATTCGACCCTGAATGGATCGCGCTCGGGTCTGTTTGTCGCGCTTGCCAGGGCGCAGCTTCTCGTAGAAGAAACTGAATAGCCCACGCTCGCGAATACGTTGGTCCAAAAGCGGGCCAATCGCCATTTCGATCTGCCCACGCTCGATGCCAGTGACTTTCGGCTTCCATCGTTCATATGTGTCCAATATTGACTCAACAATTTCTAACGACGGTTTTCTGAACCGAAGCGCTTGAAGAATCCAGATATTGTCTTGGCGATCCACGCCCACAGTAATGCCAACTGTCCAATCGTTTGCCTCGCCTTGTCCGATAGCCAAGTCCCAAGCTGTGTAAGTGTGGAGGTCGTCGAGGGGCGGTCGCTCTGTGGGGGAATAGAGTCGGAACATGTCTTTTGTGAAGTATTCACCGTCGTCAGCCACAGGATTTTGCTGATATAAAGCGCTCCAATCGCGAGGCCCAACAGCACGTTTAATACGTTGTAGAGCAACTTCATCGTAGCGTTCTGGATGTAGCGCTTCGTCTTTGTTGCGGAATTTCTCATCCACCGTAGCAATCGCCGGATACTCAATAACTTCCCATTCATCACCCTCACCTTCATTCATTTTTGTCAGCAGCCGACCCGCTAGGTCGTCATCGTGCCAACGCGTTAAAATAATTAATACGCCGCCGCCTGGGGCAAGACGCGTGTACGCCGTCGAGGTGTACCAGTTCCAAATTGATTCTCGGTTTGTTTCCGACTCCGCATCGTCCCTGTTTTTTATGGGATCGTCGATTATAAGGACGTGGGCACCACGACCTGTGATTGGCCCGCCTACGCCCGCCGCCACATAACCGCCTCGGTTGGTGGTGTTCCAACGCTGCGCCGATTGTGAGTCTTTATCCAGTTTGGTCTTGCGAAATACTTGATGGTAGCGCTTGTCACGTAGCAGCTCACGCACTTTACGTGAGAAATCCATCGCCAAATCACCGGTGTAGGAACAACTGATCACTTCATGGTCTGGGTGACGCCCTAAGTGCCAGCCAGGAAATGTTTTTGACGCCAGCTCGCTTTTACCGTGACGCGGTGGCATGAAAAGCATCAAACGCGGGCTCTTACGCTCAGCAACATCTTGTGAAAATTTTTCTAACCGCGCACAAATGTCCTTATGTACCCAACCCGCTTGATACTGATCGTTGAACCGCTCGACAAACGGCAACAGCTTACGGCGCGATAGCTCACGACGCATCAACTCTTGCTCCGCTTCCCGTTTTGTATCGAACTCCGCTTTCGCTTTTTCCTCGGCAGCACGAATCTTCGCCGCTTCCTCGTCCTTAGTCGCCGCTTCTTCGATCTCTGTCTCTTGCGCTGGAGTTAACTCGGGCTTAGCGTAGGCCGCTTGGGCATCTTTTTGGCGTTTTTTCTCCGCTCTAAGGAACTTCGCCTGTGCCTTTTCGCCTTTTTTCGCATCTTTGTCGTAGTCACACTCGATACAGGTGCGCTCGTCAACAAAAAGGTCTTTGGTTTGTTTACAGTCTTGGCAGAACTTGCCGTCAGGGTGCTTAATCATCGACAACGCTGTACTCCCCCTCGGCTATGTGTCCTTCGGGGGTTAAGTCGTTTCCATCACGGCCCATCAAGCGCAGAAGTTGGTCGTCATCTAGCTCAGCTAGCTGGTCGATCTTCTGGATGTTGTTCACGTTCACTTCGATCTCTTTCTTCTCAATACCAAGCCCGTGTAGCTTCATGTGCATTTCAACGCCACGGAACCACTCCATCGCGTTAGCACTCATTCTTTTACCCATCTCTATGTCCAGATGAGCATCAACCATGTCGTATTTCACCTGTCTGCGGGTCTCCGCAAACCGATCTTGGTTCAATATTTCAAGGTGAGCTTGGACGTTTTCATCTTCGAGGATGGATTTGGCCCGAGTAACCCCCATGCCCGCGCGTTTAGCCGCAGCGGTCAGGGACATACCCATAGAAATCCCCGCTACTAGCGAGGTCTCTTGAGCATCGAGTGATCTCAAATCGTGAATGGATGTGTTCGCCTCAATGGCGACTTCAAGCGTTGGGGTGTCAGTCATAAATTGAGAAAAAAGTGGGGTCTCGCGACCCCTAAAAGTACATCTAACTACAAGGAATGCTTACTTACTCGTCATAATATTACCTGAACTGTTATTTTGCAAGTTTTGGTAGAAAATTTTGGGAAAAAAAATTTCCAAATTTCTACAAACATTTGTGCTTGGTCTATGTAGGTTCCCTTTCCAAGAAAGGGGGCTTCCCCCGATTCGACTTCCCGTATCGGGTTTTTGGGTTTCAGACCTCTGGAACCTTGTTTTCGTTTAATAGGAGATTTAACGATGAACACACAAACCTTTACAACACGCCGTATTGCAGCGGCAGTAGACCCTGCTCTTTATGAGCAGGTTAAGTCGGCTCATAGAGAGCTACTAGGAGAGCGCTTAGACGCGCTCCACGGCGACAGCCACACGCATTGCGTGTGGCATGGCACATGGCCTGGGGTGGAGGCCCAGATGTGCCAATATCTCGGATTTGCGCTCCGAGCAGAAGCCAGCCCCGAATGGGAGCTGGTGGTTAAAAACCACAGGGCGGATGCGTGGAATTTCACGCATCCACATAAATAGGAGAATGACGATGAACACAACACAGATGCTCGCACGCAAGCGGGCGCAGATAGAAGCCGCCAGCCCAGCGCGTAAGCGCGGGTTGGCACTGGAGATAGAGATTCTATTAGAGGATCTCGCAAGAACGGACGCTGAGCGTGACTACGCACAAGAACGCCTTGACCGCGAAGCTGGTTGGGTCGGTTGTGCATCCCTAATCAATATGGAGG
>ERZ1046740.758-NODE-758-length-25533-cov-6.917066_pt1 | contig 25533 bp, 20 predicted proteins | sample MGYA00383093_ERZ1046740 | MGnify/ENA primary metagenome ERZ1046740 (study PRJEB29581, sample SAMEA5548363) | metagenome | biome: marine; feature: coastal; material: water | depth 25 m | study: Short-term variability in the microbial, nano- and picoplankton... | reverse complement strand
CCATCCAGAGACATCCTGAGTCCCAGTCCAATCGAATTCATGACGGAATCGAGTTGTTGTACCTAGGGGGAACGTGTGTCCATGACTAATCGTGAGTGGCTGGATCTTGTGTTGCTTATCTTGTCGAACATGAAGAAAAGCAGTTCCCTTTGGCGCACACAACCATTTGTGGCAATTACTCGTGACATATGAAGCTCCAAGTTCATCCAGGTTGAGGGGAATCATTCCAATCCCGTGAGCTGCATCGAGAAGCACCTCAATCCCTCTTGTCTCGAAGAGTTGTGTCAACTCTTCAAACGGCATACGTAAGCCAGTAGGGCTGGTAACGGTATCAATCATCACCAGTTTCGTCTTCTCTGTAGCCGCATTTAACATCAAATCAATAACAGTTTGAGGTCCATCAATCGGAAACGGAATCGGGACGGTTACGACAGTAGCACCCCAACGTTTTGCAACGAAGTCAATGGCGTTTCGGCATGCCTGATACGCATGGTCGGGAACGAGAATTTCATCATTTTCACAAAATACGAGAGATCGAAGAATGGTGTTCACACCTGTCGTTGCGTTTGGAACAAGCGCCAAATCTTCAGAAGAGCATGAAAGGAAATCAGCAAGAACATCTCGAGCCTGCTTCAACAATAATGGCATTTCATCTTCAAAAAATCGAACGGGTTCTGATTCCATTCGTTCTTGCCACTTCCGTTGTTCTTTGATGACGAAGTCTGGACATGCTCCAAATGATCCATGATTCAGAAACAGCCGGCCTTCTTCCAAAGACCAATGTTTAGCATATTTTGATGTCATGATGAATCCAATAAATCATTCATCTCGTCGTGACAGGACAATTCCTGCACCAATGAGAGCCATAATTGCAAGACTTGCACCAAATCCAGGAATCCATCCACTATCACCATCGAGTTCTACAGTGACTAAAGCGGTGAGAGAATCTTGTCCATCGGTCCAGGTAATCTGAACATCCACGGTTTCTTCAACATCTTCCCCAATTTCAATCATTGCTCCTGCACTCACTTCTCCAGCAACGGGTCCAATCGTGATACCATTGACTGTAACGGTGATGTCGTCACCATCAAGATCGATGCAATGTGCAGTAATGTAATAACTTCCTGCTGGTATTGTAATCGTTGTTGGTACCAATGCTGAGGCAGCTACTTGTGCAGAAACACCTGATAGCGCAGGAATAACGGCATCGCCCTCAAATGTTGTTGGAATACCATCAACTTCTAGGGAATAATAAACAGCACACGTTGGAAGTCTATTTGCCGGTTTTGAATTCGGATCGAGTTCATCAGTTCCAGCTATTATCTCATCAACATCGAGGTACCCATCTCCATCTTTATCGGTGTCGAGATAATCACATGTTCCATCATTATCGATATCTGTTGGCATATCATTTGCATCATTAGGATCGGTATTACAACCAATTTCCAAATCGGTATCGAAGCCGTCGTTATCTGAGTCTGAACACCCATCAGATGTGACAGCAAGGCCTGCTGTGGTATCTGGACAAAGGTCATTCTTGTCCAATACCCCGTCGCCGTCACCATCTGCTGTTGATGCTGATACCCAACAGACGTTACTAACAGTTTGCAATTCAGTACCACCTGCAGTAAATACGACGGTAATACAAGCATCGATTGTATCTGCTAAGTCATGGAATTCAAGGGAATATGAGTGCGTTCCATCATTTCCGGCAACCCAAACGTGGTCATTTTGCATCATCATTGCAGGAGTCGTCAATGAGTAATTTTCAACTATCCAATTGAGTGTGTATTCTTGACCAGCGTCAAGGTCGATGGCATCGATAACCACAGTACCCCAGGCTTCAGTAGGGTGCATATCGACAGAAACCGAAATGATGGCATCGTCTTGGTTTGACGTGTCATCAATGACTTGGAACACGTTGCTCGTCAAAGTACCAACAACGCCATTGTCGACATCACGAATATAGTTGCATTCGACATAGTGGTCGCCAGAGGTAGCAGTTGGCGTGAGTTTGTGTGGTGTGGATGTGCTATCGTCGTAGAAGCTTCCCGAACTGAAATCGTAATCATCGTAACTTGTGTTAACCGTCATGCTGACGGAATCGACAGGTGTTGTACCGCCACTTTCGAACAGATCGCACGTGAGAGTGTAATCTAGGACACGTTCGTTATTGTGGTCCATGTAAATCTGGCCTTGGAATTCTACATCCATGGTTTTGAGAATGTTTGAGACTGTGTTAAGGTTGCTGTATTCATACATTTCCCCACCGAGGACGAATGGATCAGAAATGTTCGAATCGAGTGGTACGCCCTGTACATTTAATTCGGCGTTGAAAACCATTGAATTGTTTTCAATTCCTTCTTGGTATTGCCAATTTCCATTTGCATCGGTGTATTCCATACTTGGTCCAATGTCTGTAAATGTGATTGTTTCTGAATGAATTCCACTCGACGTAACCGTAAACGATACCGAGCCAGAGGCAGAGAGTGTAGAAGAGGTATACTGATTGTTACAGGAATAACCATTCCAGTTACAAAGTGCCCAATCGATGGTGTATTCTGTGCCGGAGTATAGATTGTCTACATCCACAACAAATGAAATGGTTGAAGATATTGAATCGTCTGTGCGAGGATAGTAAAGACTTGACATTGCTTGGAATGACAACTCCTCATTACCGGTGATGTCAGCATCAATGACTTGGAACACGTTACTCGTCAAAGTACCAACAACGCCATTGTCGACATCACGAATATAGTTGCATTCGACATAGTGGTCGCCAGAGGTAGCAGTTGGCGTGAGTTTGTGTGGTGTGGATGTGCTATCGTCGTAGAAGCTTCCCGAACTGAAATCGTAATCATCGTAACTTGTGTTAACCGTCATGCTGACGGAATCGACAGGTGTTGTACCGCCACTTTCGAACAGATCGCACGTGAGAGTGTAATCTAGGACACGTTCGTTATTGTGGTCCATGTAAATCTGGCCTTGGAATTCTACATCCATGGTTTTGAGAATGTTTGAGACTGTGTTAAGGTTGCTGTATTCATACATTTCCCCACCGAGGACGAATGGATCAGAAATGTTCGAATCGAGTGGTACGCCCTGTACATTTAATTCGGCGTTGAAAACCATTGAATTGTTTTCAATTCCTTCTTGGTATTGCCAATTTCCATTTGCATCGGTGTATTCCATACTTGGTCCAATGTCTGTAAATGTGATTGTTTCTGAATGAATTCCACTCGACGTAACCGTAAACGATACCGAGCCAGAGGCAGAGAGTGTAGAAGAGGTATACTGATTGTTACAGGAATAACCATTCCAGTTACAAAGTGCCCAATCGAGGGTATATTCGGTACCTGGATCGAGATTTGTTGACGTGACTGTAAAGGTGATATCTCCGCCACGATCGTAGTATATGTCGTTTACAGAAACTACAATTTCTTCATTGTTCGTTACACGGGCGCTCGTTTCTTCTGCGTTCGTTGATGCTGAAAAGGCGATGGTTGAGAGGACAAGCAATGTTGTTAAAATCAGGGCGGACTTCTTTCTCTGAGGGTTGGGCATACCTCACTATGAGGCATTAAACGGTATAAGGATAACTCTACGCAATTGAAACCATGGTGCGGGGGGCAGGATTCGAACCTGCGAACCAATAAGGAATGGGACCTAAACCCACCGCCGTTGACCAAGCTGGGCGACCCCCGCGCAAATTGATGGCGGTCAATCATGGATTTGAAACCGCCGATTAAATCCTTACAACAATTCTTGTTAAAATCAGGCTGGTGGAAGTCTTGGCCTCCACCATCGAAGAGTAAGTGAATTTGCTACAACACTTAACGAGGACAAAGACATAGCAGCAGCAGCAAATGCAGGTGGTAAGAGCCAACCAGTCCACGGTAAAAATAAGCCCATTGCCAGAGGGATTCCTATCAGATTGTAGACGAAGGCCCATGCTAAATTGCTTCGAATTTTTCTCATTGTAACCTGTCCAAGTTCAAGTGCTGAAACAGCATCGAGTAGATCATTCCGAACCAGGACAATGTCTGCTGAGTCAAGGGCAATATCGCTTCCAGCACCCATGGCAATACCAACGTCAGCAGTGGCTAGGGCTGCAGCATCATTGATTCCGTCCCCGACCATTGCTACACATGCACCGCCGCGCTGCAAAGTTGAAACGTATTCAGCTTTCTCGTCAGGACGTACGTTGGAAACGACGGTTGTAATGCCACACTCCTTTGCGATTTGTTGAGCAGTTTCATCACGGTCTCCTGTGAGCATAATCACTTCAAGATTGGATTGTTGAGCGAATTTAATTGCTGAAACGGTGGATTCACGGAGTCGATCTGTCGTTTCAATCCAGCCCAGTAATTGTGTTCCTTTGGATACGAATGCCAATGTTGAACCCTTCTTCGCAGCAGAGTGAATTGCTTCTTGATAAGCATCAAGGTCGACGCCAACATGCTCCATGAGGGGCTCGTTTCCGATAGCAACCACTTCATCATCCAGCCGTCCAACAAGACCCATTCCGCCCATGTTCTCAATGTCGGTGACCTCAGGCTTCTCTTTGGTCACATTTGACCAGGAGACAAGGATTGCTTCAGCCATTGGATGGGTTGAAGCGTGCTCAAGTGAAGCGGCTATACCGAGTATTTCACGGACTTCACCGTCAATCAATTCAATGTGAGATACCTTTGGTTTACCTGTTGTTAATGTTCCAGTCTTGTCAACAACAAGGGTTGTTGTTGCGTGCGATCGCTCAAGCGCTTCTATGCCTTTGATGAGCAACCCATATCGCGCACCAATCCCAGTCCCAACCATGAGTGCCGTGGGGGTTGCTAGTCCCAGAGCACACGGACAAGCAATGACCAATGTCGATACAAGGGCGAGAATCGCAACCTCTCCACCGCTTCTGTCACCATATCCTGGTGACAGCATCCAGACCACAGTTGATGCCAAGGCGCAAAAGAGAACGAAAGGTACGAACACAGATGCGATTTTATCTACCAATCTTTGAACAGGAGCTTTGCCCATTTGGGCCTCATCGACCATTGATATGACCCTTGAGAGAATAGTTGAATGGAACGGTTGAGTGGTCTGGAATGTTAGTGGAGAGTCGAGTACAATTGTTCCTCCAATGACCTCGTCGCCTTCTCTGCGTCGCACAGGATACGTTTCTCCAGTCATCATCGATGTATCGACCAATGCAGAACCTTCGAGGACGATACCATCCAACGGAATAGTTTGACCGACTCGGACTAAGACATGTGCTCCAGCAAGTATTTCTTCGACTGGTTTGCGATTCGTATCTCCATCCTCATCGATAACGAGAGCAGTCTTTGGCTGAAGATTCATGAGTGAATAAACGGAATCAGTTGCTTGTAATTTCGCTCTACTTTCAAGGAAATTCCCTACTAGAATAAAAGCAATAATCAATGCTGCTCCATCAAAATAGACGTGCTCTGTTGTTGCAAAAATGTCTGGAAGGAATGTAAGAAATGGCTCAAATGTCACTAAAATCGACCAGATCATTGCCGTCGTAGTTCCTAAGTGAACCAACACATCCATGTTCGCCCTACCAGATAAAATCGCTTTCCAAGCCCCTTTGTGGAACTGCTTTCCGAAGAAAAGGTAAACAGGTGTTGCGAGTAAGAATGCCAATAAAAATCGAGTATTAAGCGGACCAGTTTCTCCTAAATTTGAAACGAACATGCTGATGATGAGGGTGGGGATTGAGAAGAGCAAGGCAAAGGCGGCAAGTTGACCTTGCTTCCTCGTAGACTGGACTGCTTCTGCACGAATGGTTTCTGGTGTTGAAATCTTTTCTGTCTGAAATCCTTTTTTCTCAACAGCAACCATGACTCCATCGAGGTCGATTTTATCCGTACTCCAGGTGATACTTGCCTTTTCAAGGGCCAAATTGACGCGAACCGATTCGACACCTGAGACGCTAGAAACGGCTGATTCTACTGATGCAACACATGAGGAACAACTCATGCCTTTGACACGAATTGTAGATTCACCCATTGTAATGTCTCCTCGTTTCGGTTACTTGGTGCTCATAATTAGCATTGATGCTAGACGGGAGAAAGGTCGAGACGTCCAGACCAAAGATCAAGTCCTCTGATTCGACAAGGGAAGAGTTGCCCTAGTTCGAGCAAGACATGTTCGCCCTGCTCATCTCGCCCCTCTTCCAAAAGTTGAAGCCCATAGTCATCAATGAACAAATTCTTCTTTTTGGATAATTGTTTGAGATGCATTCGCCCATGCATGGATCCATCGTCCTTGAGATCGAGGAATATCCAAGGTGTTCTCAAGCCAACAACTCGGGCATTCCATTGTTGATTTTCTGAAATACGAAGGTGCCAGTTTAATGCAACAGCGACCAGTTCCCATTCAAGCACTTGCGCCATTCTTCCCTGTGCTGAACAGTGTTCGCTTAATGCGGCTAATTCTTCTTGTTCGTAGACCCACTCTTTGTTGTGCAAATGGGCTTTGAGTTGACGATGCACGATCAAATCAGGATACCTTCGTATCGGACTTGTGAAATGAGCATAAGCATCCAGATTGAGGCCGAAGTGACCTACGTTGACAACATCATAGCGAGCACGATTCATCAATTGGAAAAGCCCTTGATCAACGACCCGTCGTAAAGAAGCACTGAGCGAAACAGCTTCTTCTTGGGCTTGTCGCAACCCATCGAGCATCTCATCTCTTGCTTCTTGGTCTGAAACTTCCTTCAGATAGTCAGGTACGTCTGCACGTTCATCGCTTGGTGACTCTAAACCACTTAGATCGATACTATTACCTGCCCAAGAACCGAGGAGACTCGCCAATTCATCAGTATCATTTTGCCCCTTTGATTTTGCTCGAGGTTCTGGCAATGTGATGCTGATATCCAGTGCTTTGAGTTGCTCGTTGAGATCTCGTACGTCAGTAGAGTCCGGTGATGGGTGGCAACGCCAAGGGAGTAGTGCTCCTTCTGAACCAAGCATTTCTCCAACGATATTGTTTGTTTTCACCATGAACGTTTCAATCATTTTCGTTGCTTTATTTGGCCACTTTACATCGATTCGCACCGAACCGTCTTCTTGAATGCGCGGACGTTGCTCTCCTTGTTGGACGTTTAATCGAAGTTCATCTTTTTGCCAATGCTCGGCAAGTGCGAACAGTTCATCCCATCTTGAATCTTCAAGCGTGTCTTCGTATGCGAGATTCTCTTTGACATCGATGACGGCCTCATGCGCTTTCGATTCAATAAGAGTCATATTCTCATCGAGTTTCATCTCGATAACCATTGCTAATCTTGGAACATTGGCTCGTAGTGAGCACAAATCATCGGCTAATCTGAACGGAAGCATGGGGAGAACTCCGTGTGGTAGATACACCGATGTTGCTCTGGCTTGTGCTGTAGTATCGAGACGAGAATTAGGAGTGACGTAATGAGCAACATCGGCAATAGCGACCCAGAGCGTTGAATTGTTTCCGTTCTGCTCGAAACAAATCGCATCATCGAAATCCTTCGCATCTGGAGGGTCAATGGTTACGAATTGAAGGTGGCGTAGATCTGTTCGCCCCTTACTGATTTCACCTTCAGCATCGACATCTGGCAATGTCTCAGCCCATGATTGCAATGATGAGTCATAGGAGGACGGGAAGGGATTGAGGTTGTTTTTTCTTCGCCATGCGAGTCGATGTTGCAGTAATTCGAGCAGAGTCCAGTGTTTATGTTGAACCAACATCCATGTCATTGCAGGTTCGAATTCTGGAAATCTCAAACCCGATTTTCGTGCTGCAAGTCGTTTAATTTCGAGTTCTAGGTTGAACGTTTTCCATTTCATCCCCGTATGCTCATGAATTGAACATCCTTCCGGCAGCGATGTGCCAGTAAGCATGGCTTCCCACGTATCTATGAGAAGAGAAAACACCTGTTTATCCTCTTCATTCCATTCTTCTTCATCTCGTTCTAAGCGAGCAATTTGAGAAGACCATCGAGATACAGCATCATTGATTTCGACAATATCCTCACGGGAGCGAGGACGAACCGAATTGTTCCCTTGCCAGGTAAAGTGTGTTGAATTATTGCGGCTTGAGGTGACTATTTTACCAACTTCGTCCATCAATCGCTTCCGGTAGGATTTGTCATCTTCTCGTGAAGGAGGGCGGTTTTCATTGGCGAGAATAAAATCCACCATTTCATCAAGAGTCCAATCCTTCGTCCAGAGTTCCTCTTCTCTTAGAAGGGACGTAAATCGTCTCCAGAACCGTTCGTCATCTGGACCACGAGAACTGTTCTTTTTGTTGTGTTTTGACATAAAACTACAACCCCACGTCTCTAAGACGCTGCAGGACTTCGATTTGTTCTGTTGTCAATTCTTCCTGTTCATCGAGAATAAATTCGAGGTCTAAATCACCTTGAAGGTAACCTGCCTTTGACATTCGTCTTCGATCACCGGGTTGACTGTTTCCAGCTACGCTTAGAAAACCACTTTTTCCAGAGGGTAGGTTGACCTTGACCTTACCACCCAACATCATTGTCGAATAGGGGATGGAAACCTGTTGGATGAGAATTCCATTCTCCCAATGTCTTCCTTCTCCAGCATCGATTCGGAAGGTGACGTGAAGGTCGCCAGGTGTTCCTTGAGGGTGTTCGTTTCCTTGTCCTTTGAGTCGCTTGGATGCGCCATGTTCCACACCGGCTTCAACTCGGATTTTGAAATTTTGAGTGGTTTTGGAAGCAACATTTCCGCTTCCAACTTTGATGCGCTGTGCTTGAAACGTCACTTCGCCACCTTTCATTGCCTGCTCCATTACTACATCTACGGATACATGAATATCGCTGCCCTTAGGCCTTGATTGAGGTCTTCGCTGGCGTTGTTGGAATGAATTTTGTTGCTGTCCACCAAACATTTGCCCAATCATATCTTCGAAACCACCGCCCATGCCACCGCCGAAAGGAGATCGTCCGCCTCCGCCTCCGCCGAACATGTTTTCCATACGCTTTTTCTGTTCGTATTCTTGACGCTTTGAAGCGTCACCAATCATCTCATATGCTTCTTGAACTTCTTTGAATTTAGATTCCGCTGCAGCATCTCCAGGGTTGCGATCAGGATGATGCTTACGAGCAAGTTTTCGAAAAGATCGCTTAATCTCAGCATCTGAAGCATTTCGAGAAACGCCTAGAGTAGCATAAGGGTCGGGCGAAGCCATACAAGGCTAGGCATCCGTTCACCCCTCATCAACTCTTGCCGAATATTGCTTTGTTTCCAAAAACGATTCGCGTGGAAGTGGTTATAATAGGGGGTTGGGTCGGTAGGAAAGCACGAGGTTGTACCATGTCGAACAAAAAAGATGATTCACGCACTTTCGAAGATGCTGTTCAGGACCGTCAAGACTGGATAGAAGCCCAGTTCCGTAAGATTTCTCGCGGCTCATGGGCCCGCATTATTCGAATGGCGCGCAAGCCGACGCCGCAAGAATTCAAGCAAACCAGTATTATTTGCGGTATTGGTCTGTTCGTTCTTGGAGCAATTGGATTTATTTTGCTCGTTCTTATGGACAATTTCCTCCCTTGGTTGATTCACGATGTATTCGGAATCTGAGGATTGGATGGTGATTATTGATGACTGAAGCGTTTATTGTTTTTGTACGATTTGAAGAAAAGTTGCTCCTTCTTAACCGAAGTAAAGACGACAACGATTTCCCCGGTCTCTGGGATGGTGTATGGGGTGCTGGAGATACTCCAGAAGAAGTCCTAGCACGTGTTACCGAAGCAACAGGACTCCCTCTGGAAACTCTTGATTATGTTGGAACAGGCCCAGAACGTGGTATCGACATGGGGCGTTCACTTGTTGACGTTATACCTATTCTTGTTGCAACAAGTTCTGATCAAGTAACCCCAACAGGACGTTACGTTTCTCACGAATGGATTGACCCTGGTAAGTTGCTCGAATACAACTGTGTCTTTTCAAACATGGATGAAATGGAAGGCTCTCACAAGTTATTCCGTGAAATGTATGGATCTGTTGGTTCTTTCCTCTACATCGTTAAAACAGCGATTGGTTCAGAACAACGTGTTGCAGACGAAATGTATGCTCGTCTCCACGGAAGCGGTTCTCTAACCTCTCTTCAAGGAGAAATTTTCTCTGTCCTTCACCCGAACAACATGCGAGGATACCTCTTTGTTGAATCAAGTGCACTTCACCACGTCGAGAAGTTGATTGGTCGCTCTGGTGGCCGTGATCCAAGTGCTCGAAGAGGAATCACGCAAACACCTCTCAAGAACGCTAAGACCGTTCTTCCAGGTGAAGCTCCTTTGTTGGATATCTTGCCATACTTGGAGCCAAAGGCTGTAACCGCTGGAATCGAAGTTGGTTGCATCGTCGAAATTGTTTCCGGTGCATTCAAGGGCGAGAAGGCCCGTGTAACAAGCGTTTCAGAGACCAAGGAAGAAGTCAGCATGGAACTCTACGAACAACCGATTCCAATGACGCTCAACATGCGTGGAGACCACGTACGTGTCATTGACCGTATCGTTTGAACAACCTTAGACGAATTGAACAATTCATAAGGTGAACACATGAATCTTGATGAATATCATTCAAGAATTAAGTCTTCAGGAAAGGTCCTCTTACTTCTTACACTGATGTTGTGGTTTTACCGCAATAATTTGCAATCTCTAAATTTCTTCATCGTTCTGGTTCTTCTCGTTCGAGGAAGCATCAATTTGTTGTGCAGAACTTCAGTGTTTACCAAAAAAGAAACAGACATATCGGTTCCAAGTTTCAAACGGAAAGCGAAAATATTTTCTTCAATGGTTCTCTTTTTTGTTGTCATCATTCTTCTTTCCGCAACCGCTTTCCTCAATCTATCCCCCCAAGTTGGAGGGGATCCAGGGTCGTTTGATTCACCGCACTACTACGATGGGAAATTCAATAATTTGAACGAAACAAGCATTTCAACAGGTTCCTTTTTTGGTACATTCTTGGATTACATGATCAGTGATGATGACCGAGACCCAGGTGTTGTCTTACCAACGAAGGAATATCAGAACATGTCATTGAATGAATCCGATGTGAGTGTAACATGGTTTGGACATTCAACCGTTCTTATCCAGTCACACAACACAACGATTCTATTGGATCCCGTTCTTGGTGATGAAGGCCTTGATCCACTTATTTTCGGGCCTTCTCCCTTTGCATATGAGCACACATATGACCTCGAGGATTTACCTTCTGTGGATTATGTATTCATCTCTCATGATCACTATGATCACTTGGATATGAAGACGATTCAATCTCTTGAAGGAGCAGAATTTTTCGTTCCACTTGGCGTCAAATCACATTTGACAACATGGAATATTCCCTCAGACGATGTCTTGGAATTCGATTGGTACGATGAACACAACATTTCTTCTGAATTCTTCATTGCACTAACGCCATCTCAACATTTCAGTGGCCGTGGAGTTTCTGGCGATAATACACTGTGGGGCTCTTGGGTTTTGGATTTCAATGGACACAAGATATTCTTCAGTGGAGATAGTGGCTATTCCAGCGAATATGTAGAAATTGGAGACAAGTACGGCCCATTCGACATTGCAATTATTGAGGCTGGACAATACAACGAAGCGTGGTCAAGCATACACATGTTCCCTGAACAATCAGTTCAAGCATCGATTGATCTCAACGCATCAACGGTCCTTCCTATTCACAATACGAAGTACATTCTCTCTTTACACAAATGGGATGCTCCTCTCGAGCGAGTTACAGCTGCTGGGGAACTCTTGAATCAAACAGTTTCAACCCCATACATCGGAGAATCGTTTGTTCTCGGCGGAGAAAACCCTGATACTGCTTGGTGGAGAGATGTTGAGACCCCATCATCTCCTTGGCTGAAAGAAAGCGCCTTTGTCGGCTTTATGATTCCACTTTCATTGCTTGCGAGTTTGGCTATGGTTAACATTCAACGCTTCGTTTCAGAAGAACAAACTCTGAGCCAAGAAGAATGAGTTCAAGACTTCGAATCCTCACGTATTCACTGAAATTTTTCATAGTACCAATGGAAGGGATTCGTAAGGGGGTATTGGAATTCAGTTGAAAAGTCGTTCAATTTGTTTCGGATTTTGCATTCTTTTGCTCGCAACACTATTCACATCTGTTGCATCAGGACAGGCTGCTGATGACCAGCAGCCAAGTCCAGAAAACGATACAATGTATCTTTGGGGAGATGCTTCTCTGGCAAGTGGAACTTGCTTCACTCATTTTTCATCAGATGAGACAACAGAGTTTGGATTTGGTGAGTTCGATGAAACCGAAAACATCGATTTCTCTTGCTCTTTAACCGAACCTCTTTCGCAAGAAATGTTTCTTGATTCTGAAGGAAGCATCTCTCTACGTCTTGGATTTTTGATTCAATCGACAGAAAACAGTGGAGACGATCTCGTCCTTTCCTTCAGTAAAGATTCAGAACTTCTCGCTCAAAAGGAATTTATCATTCCAACTTTTTCAGATGAACAAATCAACTGGGATATTGAACTCTCAGAGAATATGTCCTATTGGGAAGAAGGAACCCTTCCAGTCTTGCGTGTCCAATTCAACAAACCAGGGCCAACAACGCTTGAATGTCTCGACCCCAGCAAAATCATTGGTGGATGTGATCCTAAATTCCGTATGTACTACTCAGATAACACAGACGGTTTGACCGTAGAGGGGCTCTTTCCAATTCTTAATTCGTCTGATCCAGGCGCAATAAACCCAAATCAACCTGTTGAAGAGGATGATTCAGTAGCGCTTTCAGTTGGAGAAGGAGGGATTACAGCTCTCTTATTTTCACCCTGGCTTATCGGTATTATTCTGTTCGTTGGATTCGTTACGATGAGGAGCGAGCGTTTCCAGTTAGGAGTTGTTCTCGAAGAGGAATCACTGGAAACTGAAGTTGTAGAAAATCCTCCAGAAGGCAACACATTAGAAGACAGTTATCGAGCCCGAGTCCTGACATTGTGTGCCTTGTACGTTGCTCAAGGTATTCCATGGGGTTTCATCACAGTCACATTTGTTACATTCCTAGCTGGAAAAGGTGTCGATGCAGGCGAACTTGCGTTACTGCTCACTCTGGGAACGCTTCCATGGTCTCTGAAATTTTTATGGGGGCCTGTTATCGATCGGTTCCAATATCCTAAGATGGGAAGAAGAAGGCCATGGGTTCTCATTGCACAAATTGGAATGATCATATCGCTCTCTGCTATGCTTCTCATTCCAGATCCAACCAGTGACTTGACGCTTATCGCATCAATGTTCCTTGTGTACAATATTTTCACATCACTTCAAGATGTGAGTACAGACGCTTTAGCAGTCGATGTCCTCAAGCCTCATGAACTCGAAAAAGTCAACAGTTACATGTTCACTGCAAAAGCAGTTGGTGGAATCATCGGAGGAGCAGGACTGGGTACAATCATCGGCTTTGTTGGAATTAAAGGAGCCATATTCTTGCAAATTCCAATACTCATCATCATCATGCTTGTACCATTATTCATGACCGAACGTCCAGGTGAGAAAAGGTTCCCATGGAGCGAAGATTCGGATGTACAACTCGTTGAAGACATTGAAGAAAAGAGAGACATCAAAGATATCATTTCGGATGTGAAAACAGCGTTTACACTCCGTTCTGCTCAACTTGGTATTGGATTGAGCCTTGTTATGTCACTCTCCTTCTTCCTCATTCCAGTCTTGCCGTTGTTGTTTGTTCGAGAATTAGGTTGGTCAGAAGAACAATTCAATGCTACAAAAGGCGGTTTAATCCTCGTCGTTACAATGATCGGTTACATGATCGGTGGGCAACTCGGGAAACGCTATGGTGGAAAATTAGTCATCATTTATTCTGCTCTTGCTGCAGCACTTCTCAATTCTTTGTGGGGAGTAACTGAGTTCATGTGGAGCAGTGAATTGTTCATGATGTCAATATGGTGCCTTCATACGATCGCATGGGCTATGGTTGCAATCAATACATACTCGCTGATGATGAAGATAACATGGGGTAAAGTTGGAGGTACTCAGTTTACTGGATACATGGCGATGATGAATCTCTCCGCCATAATAGGCTATCAGTTAACGGACTCGTTAGCAACACGATTTGATTATCCTACGCTGTTCCTCATCGCAGGATTACTCGAGACGTTTGTTATTCTCGTTGCAGTGATGATCGACCCAGATGAGACCAATCGATTGTTGCCTAATGATCAGTTTCCGCAGCCGCAGCCTTGAGTTTGACAAGAAGCATCAGCAACCTCTTCCTTTGGTTGCTCAACTTCCTTCTTCTTTGGCTTGCGTCGGAAGAGGTTTGGCATTTTCATCTTGCGTTGACCTTGGGAGGTACGTCGATTCATGACTTTCCCAGTGACAAGTGATTGTTAAATGAATCTCGTCAATAATAAATCGAGCGTGAGAAATTATCAATCAATAATAAAGACATCAAGTGGCCTGTTTGTGCTCGAAAATTGAGTTCAGTAGTCTAAGAGATGAAACCACACATTCTTATTGGTGTCCTTGCTCGGTTAGACTGAGGAATACCAATGGGTAATATGATTAGCAAACCTGCTCCTGAATGGAGTGCAACTGTATACGATAACGGAGAAAAGAAAGTCCTATCAAGCGATGATATGACTGGAAAGTGGTACCTCATGTACTGGTATCCGTTCGATTTCACATTCATCTGCCCAACAGAAATTGTTGGATTTGAAGCATTGAAGGAAGATTTCCAAGACGATGGAATCACAGTCATTGGATGTTCAACCGACTCTTACCACAGCCACAAGGCATGGTTCGCTGATGAAACAATCTTCCCAGGTGGAATCACTCACCCAGTCATTGGAGACACAACTCACCGTGTCACAAAGGACTTCAACATGATGAACAAGGACCTTGGATGCGGATTCCGTGGAACTGTTCTTGTCGACCCAGAAGGAGTCGTTCGAATGTACTCGATCAATGGAATGGACGCAGGACGTTCACCAAGTGAAGTTCTACGTACATGTCAAGCCGAGCAAGCTGGTGGCCTATGTGGCGCTAACTGGACTAAGGGCGACGACTACGCAGCCTGATTAGGTGTGATTCAATGGAAATTCTCGGTCCAAAGGATTGGGAAGAGTTTCTCTCTTCTCCTATCGCTGTGCTTATGCTCGGAAAAACCGATTGTGTAGCATGTGAAGAATGGACAGAGGCGCTTCAATCCTTTGACATTCCAGAAGGTGTACGAATCGGTAAGATTCTCCTCAATCAACCAGGATTCGGTCGATTCAAAATCGCCCATGACTGGGTCTCGGGTGTCGATGTGTTGCCATTCAACGCAATCTATGTTGATGGCGAGTTGAAAAAGCAATGGGCTGGTGGCGGAATGGATCGTCTTTTGAACCGACTCAATCGATACATCGATTGATACTTATCTTCACGATTTCACTTTACTGCAGAAGCAACAGTTTGCCAGGATCCACCGTTGTGTGCATCAAGGCCTTCCGAACGTAGAGTCTTGGTTGCACGACCACTACGCATGCCACTTGCACAACAAAGAATGACTCTTTTCTTCTGTTTCTTCAGACTTGAAATCTTACTCTTTATCTGATTCAATGGAATGTTCTTCGAACCTTGCACATGTCCAGATTTGAATTCACCTGGAGTACGAACATCGACAACGATGTAATCCTGGGAAAGTAATTCAGACAATGGGGGTCCTGAGGAGAAGATGGACTTGATAAACGACCACATTTCACTCACCATACAGGACAGATTTGTCAGCATCTTTCCATCCATTGATGCCTGTTGCAAGTTCGATGATATTTGTATAACCTAAATCGATAAGTGTTTCAGCAGCTTCCTGGGAGCGATTTCCGCTTCGACAATACAGGAGAATGAGTTCTTCCTTGTCTTCTGGTAACTCATCTGATCGCTCTTCAAGGTCGGAGTGTGGAATTAGAACAGCACCCTCCAGATGACCATCCTGTTCCCATTCGGCTGTTGTTCGAACATCGAGGAGAAGTGCTTCAGGATTGTCCATGATGGATTGTTCAAAGGTTGCGACATTGACACGTTCCCAATTCGTGTCCGTATTATTGAAGAAGGTCAGAAAGATGATTGTAATAACCACCATTATTGACATTCTTTTGAATACCTTATTGTTCATGATTCATCCTAAAAGAGGACGTTTTCAAACGTTTTCATCGTTCGTGTCTTGCAACGACTTCAAGCAGATTCATTCTACCAATTCGATAGATGCCGACTGGTGTTGTCAACAACGCTGCAATGAGAACAAATCCAATAATTTGTAAGAAGACTGCCGTGTTGATAATAACTGGAATATGGAACGCCCATGTCGAGAATGCGTTTGACATGGTTGCATAGTATGCGATACTTGCAAGAGCTCCTGCTAATCCTCCAACCAGTCCAATGAACGTGTGTTCGACAGTCAGAATTACTGCTAATCGAGTACGGCTTGCACCCAAGACTCTCAATGTTGCAAGTTCAGCATCACGCTCGCTTAGATTGATCAAGAGCGTATTGAAAAGAATCGCTATGGCCATGAGTCCACCAAGGACATAAACGGCTTGCATTGCACTCTTTTGCTGGTCAATTAATTCAGTGAAACTTTCGACCATCGCTTCTTTTTCGATAATTGATATTGTTGAGAATCGAATGTCTTCGATATTCCCTTCATCTGAAAGTACAACCAATGCTCCATTTGCTTCTGAATCGACAATCGGTGCGAGATCTGCTCGATGGAAATGAACAGAACGAGTGATTTCACGAGCGATTCCTACAATTTTGAGATCGTGTTGTATTCCTTCAAAATCAATGGTCAAAGTATCTCCAACTGAGTAGGATTCCAGTTCAGCAGAACCCTCATCAAGAATCACTTCAGGAATTGCTTTTCCTTGCACAGGGAGTTTTCCCTCAAGAAGATTCAATCGATGCATGGCATCATCGCTTTGCGAAAGCACATCGTATCCTTTGAGAGTCAACATATTGTTGGAATCATAAAGGGTAGCTTGAGTTGTCAACGTAAGTTCATATGAAACAGTATTATTCTCTGCCCAGTGAGTGATGTTGTCAATGTTTGAAGGATACGCTGTGATTTGATATTCCCAGTTTTCTTGTTCGTCGATAGCTTCGTTGAAGGCTTCTGTGAAGCCTGAGATGAACATCATCGTTCCACCGAGGATAACCATTGCTAAGGATAGGGCGAGGAGAGTGACAACCAAACGAGCAGGTTTCCTAAAGGTTGATCGAAGCCCCAATCCAATTCCAGGCGGGAGTTTAGATGTAAGTGATGAGATGATTTTGTTTGGTGTACGTTGCGTCCCTTGACCCAATATTTCCATTGGTTGTAATCGAGCTGCTTTCCATGCTGGTCGAATGCCAAACAGGAAAATGATCCCTAGAGCAGAGAGGCTAATCGTCAAGATGATGTCAGCATAATGATGTGTTTCAACCACCGGAATACCAAGGAAAGAGAAGTAGAATGATGTGAACCCCTCCGAACCAATCGAAGACATTGCGAGCAAAACTCCTGTAACAACACCTGGGATTCCGAGGATAAGTGGAATCAAGAGATATCCAAACATGATGTCTTTTGTTGAAGTTCCAATCGTTCTCAATACAGCGATTTCACGGGCTTGAGTACGGATTAATCGATCGAGAGATACGGCGATAACAAGTCCACTGATAAAGAGAAGAATGCCCAAAATAAATGGGGTTGAATTCTCAATTCCTTCCTTATCCAATCGAAGAAGTTCTGCACTCAATTCCCCACGATCAACAACCGTTCCGTTTGTCCCAGCCTCAGTCATAAATTCAGAGATGTTGTTCTTTAACAACTGGAGTTCTTCCCCTTCATCTTCTTCAGTATCCGACAAATCAAAGTGAGGTGTTCCTTCAAGATCAATGCTCAAGGTATTTCTTGCATCCAGAGTGTTTCCAGAGATGTTTGCTAGATAACCAACATCAAGATAACCAACAACAAAAGTTGAGGTTTGAGGTATAATCGACCCAGGTTCTGCATAAAACAGTTCGAGTGGACTGTTTGCAAAGCCAACGACTTCCAGTGTTTGGAAACCGCCTTCTCCCACAATCACTTCAATAGAATCCCCTATTTTCATTTCGATGTCTTCATCTTGTGCGAAGTGGGCATCGATAACAATCTCTCCTTCACTAGGAGTGATTGAACCTTCAATGGCCCATATCGAATTGACAGTACCATTTTCAAGTCCATAAAATGTAGATATGAGCCATTCAGGGTCGTCAGCATCAACCATTCGATTGGCTTGACCTGAAAGGACAAGACTTGTCTCACACGCTTCATTCTCAAAAGACTCACAAATTGCCGAGAGATTCTCTCGAGTATCAATTTCATAGGTTGTTACGATTAAATCCGAGAAGTTTGTTTCTTCATAGAAATCATCGTAGACTTTGTCAGCATTACGAGAATGCTCTGAAAAGACAATACCGGCATAGACTGAGAGTGTGATGAGCAATACAACTGTGATAATTCGTAACTTCGTCCGCATAAGACTGCGTGACAATCGACGAAGGAGCAGTGTATTCACGAAATCACTCCACAATTGATCGGGCAATGTCTTTGATTTTCGAAGTAAGTTTCTTCGCTCCGCCTACAGCTTCCTCAACAACCGATTCAGCAACAAACTTTGTAGTGTTAACAATACTCTTCAGTCCACCTTTTTCATCATCAACAACCTTTCCACTATCAAGTCGAATGATGCGAGTAGCAAATCGAGTTAACGACTCATCATGGGTTACAAAAATTGTTGTCATCTTCTCTTTCCTGCAAGTTTTGATGAGGGCTTCCATCACCATTGTTGAGGTTTCAGTGTCAAGGTTGCCAGTCAATTCATCCCCGAGAATAATACTCGGACTTTTGGCCAGTGATCGAGCGATAGCAACCCGTTGTCGTTGTCCACCTGACATTTGTGAAGGGAATCGATTCTCAAGGCCACTAAGGCCAACTGCCTCGAGCAGTTCAAGGGCTTTCTTCTTGTCTCGTGAACCAGATAAATCTTGAACAAGAAGGACATTCTCGAGAGCAGTTAAGTCTCCTAGAAGATTGAAAAATTGGAAAATGTAGCCAATATTTTCTCTACGGAATGTCGTCATCTTCTCAACATGTCCAAGTGGTACCTCTTCGCCATTGAATTCATACGTTCCGCTCGTAGGTATGTCGAGAGCTGCAATCGTATTCAAGAGCGTTGTTTTTCCAGATCCTGAAGGTCCGAGCAATGCAACGATTTCGCCCTGTTCAATATTGATTGTAACTTCGTCTAATGCCTTAACGAGTGTTTCTCCTTCACCGTAGTGTCGACTCAACTCTTGGAGTTGTATAATGGCCATGAGGCTACTAAGAGAAGGCCTCTTTTAGATTTAATCAGGGCAATCCTATACCTTTTGCCAATCGCTTCCGTTCCACCAAAGGTTCGAACCATCGCTCATTTGTCGCCATGTGTGACCTGTTTCATCGGTCCACTGATTTGCAACAGTTGGTTCCACAACCACTGGTTGAACCGGTTCAACTGGTTGAACTGGTTGAATTGGTTGAGGGCTTTGAGTAGGGTACAATGGTTGAGTGGATGCAAGAGGTTCCGCTACTGGCAATGGAATCGTCTCCTTTGCACCAGATTCGTCACCACCATTTCGACGCATGAACAAGACCGCACCGAGAACAGCGAGTACCAAACCAACACCGATAATGATCATCAGTTGCATTTGAGCAGCATCCTCATCTTCCTGAGCCTTTTGTTCGTTGTCTCCAACACCATCACCATCACTGTCCATGGTTTCATCAGCATCATCTGGGAATGCGTCAGCATTGTCTCCAACACCATCTGCATCAGTATCCAATGTTTCGTTAGCATCGTTCGGGAAGACGTCAGCATTGTCTCCAACACCGTCGGAATCGGAATCGGTTGTTTCAGTGGCATCCATTGGGAATGCATCGGCACCATCCATGACAGTATCATCATCAGAATCAGCATCAAAACGGTCTGTACCTTCATTGAGTTCGTCAACATCACTCAATCCATCATTATCGTCATCAGTATCAGCGTTGTCTCCTGTACCGTCTTGGTCGAAGTCGAGTGTTTCACTCGAATCGAGTGGTAATGCATCTTCCTTGTCATTTACTTCATCGCCATCGGTGTCTTCATCGAAAGGATCGGTCCCAAGTGTTGCTTCTTCAGTATCCAATAGACCATCATTGTCGTCATCAGTATCTGCGTTATCTCCAATCATATCTTGGTCAGCATCACTCGATTCGGTTGCATCTGTTGGGAACAAGTCAGCGTTATCACCAACATCGTCTCCATCCGTGTCTGCAGATTCAGATGGGTCATTTGGGGCCCAGTCTCCGTTATCACCAACTCCATCCTCATCGGTGTCTACTGATTCAGTAGCATCATTTGGGAATTCGTCAGCATTGTCGCCGACAGTGTCGCCATCAGTATCTGTTGTTTCAGTTGGGTCGTTTGGGAATGCATCAGCGTTGTCTCCAACAGTATCTCCATCGGTATCAGCTACTTCGTTAGGATCTGTTGGGAATGCATCAGCATTGTCTCCTGTACCATCGCCGTCTGTGTCGACTGTCTCAGTTGCATCGTTCGGGAATGCGTCTGCATTGTCTCCAGTACCATCACCGTCGGAATCGACGGTTTCGGTTGGGTCGTTCGGGAATGCATCAGCGTTGTCTCCAGTACCATCATTGTCTGAATCGGTTGTTTCACTTGGATCGTTTGGAAATGCATCTTGACCGTCAGGTGTTCCATCGTTGTCCGAGTCCGCATCGATAATCAAGGCTTCATCTGGACACTGTGCTATCGGTCCAAGTTCAGTACCGTCATGAGGAGTAACTTCTACGGTCCATGTTTCACCAACAGAGGTTGAAGAGCCCGTGATCGTCTTTGCATCGTCGTGAGCAGGAGCAGGGGTTCCATCAATGAACCAACGAATCTGTGTTGGGCCTTCCTGGTCACCATCGTTGTCATCGAATGTGTACGTTACTGTAAACGATTGAGAAGTTGCGACATCCCCGTTCGGTGTCAATGCGAGGTTAGATACAGTTGGCGGGGTGTTGGGTGCTGGTGCACCTTCAGGGACAGGAATTTGATCGATTCCCCAGTTATCGTTTGTGTTCTGAGAGTTGCCGTTAGCATAGAGTACTGCAATCTTGAATGTAACATCGCCTGTTCCAACTGCAGGAGCAGTCCAATCAGCAGTCCATGAGCGTTGACCATCGTTGCTGTGGGTGAGTTCTCCATTGACGGTCTTCACTCGATTGCCGAGGTTAGACCATGTACCTGCTGAAGCATCAAGATTGAATCCACCTTGGCCGCTAGAGGACATGCCACTCCCGGTCCATGTAAGCGAGTATGTAGCTCCTGGCGTGTATTGTGAAGGCAATCCAGTCATTGAAGGCATGATCATTGCATCTGTGCTGTGACAATTGCATCCGGTGCTGGTTGCACCGGTCTTACCTGTATTGTTTGCATCAATAGAGGGAATGATAGTGAACAGCATAGCGACGATGAAGATACTTACGATACGGGTAAAAGGCGACATATCCTCGCCTAATCAGTTTTCATATTAAGATAAGTGGTACAATGTTTTGACACAAAGAAAAAGAAAATTCGTTCTTCAACAGAGTAACATTTGACGCGGCGCGATTAAATAGGGGAGTTTGGTCGCTAGGTTGCCTACGTTCGTAAGGAAGGAGTTGTAAGAATGCCAAAGCCATGGACCTCAAAGCTGATAATCAAAGCCCTAGGAGTCCAAAAGTGCAATGGTAGTCTCGACGCCGCTGTCGAAGATTTGCCTCTCGAAAAAGCAATGGAAGTTGCTCGTGAGAAAGCAGGTCTCGGCCACTTGACCGGAGCTGACCTCAAGGCACAAACCCGAGAAATCATCGGAACTTGTGTCTCAATGCGTGTCAAAGTCGATGGTCATTGGGCAGTTGAAGCCCTCGAAATCATTAGCAAAGGAGAATGGGACGAGAGATTTAACTGAACAAATCACGAACCGCAGGAGAGGTGAAAACCTCGCCGACTGCAGAGGTGAAATAATATGGAAGAAAACATCAACAACGCTATCAAAGAAGCCATCGAAAACGCTCCAGAGCGTAAATTCGTTGAATCAATGGACATCCAATTTACAATCAAGGATGTCGATCTGAAGAACCCAACTAACCGTATCAAGGAAGAAGTTCGTCTTCCTTCTGGCCGTGGACGAGATGTTCGCATCGCAATGTTCGCTGCTGGTGAAGCAGCAACACGTGCCCGTGAAGCGGGTATTCACGTCATTACTCCACCTGAAATCGAAGAACTTGGCGGTAACAAAGGTCGTGCAAAGAAGATCGGAAACCAATTTGACTTCTTCCTTTCAGAAGTTCCACACATGGGACTCATTGGACGATATCTCGGTACCGTTCTCGGTCCACGAGGAAAAATGCCTCGTCCAGTACCTCCAACACTTGACCCAGCGGCTATCGCAACAGGTCTGAAAACTACTGTTGTTGTCAAATCTGGCGACAAAATGACCTTCCATTCAACCATTGGAACTGTTGGTCAAACACAAGAAGAACTCCTCGCTAACGCTATGGAAGTTTACAACCGTGTCATTGGTCGTCTCGAGCGTGGAGCAGGCAACATCCGTTCCCTCTTCATCAAGACAACAATGGGTCCAGCAACTCGAGTGGAGGTGGAACTGTGATTCCAAAGGTCATGAGTTGGAAGCGAGATGCCGTCAACGACCTTCTTGAAGTTCTCAACAACGGCGAGACACTCGCTGTTATCGATATCCACGGCGTTCCTGCGGATTCCATGATTGGAATGCGTAACAATCTACGAAGCAACATGAAAATTCGTGTTGCAAAGAAGCGATTGATGCGCATCGCATGGGAACAAGCTGGCAAGGACCTCGATGTTCTTGAGCAACTCTTTGATGGAGCAATTCAACCTGCTCTTGTTTCTACAGCAGACTACAATTCCTTTGAGGTCTTTTCAGAACTCAAGAAAACTGAAGCTGGCCGCGCTGCTAAGCCTGGCGATGTTGCTTCAGAAGACATTATTGTCGAAAAGCAAGATACTGGTATGCCACCAGGTCCAATTGTTGGTGAATTGAACACCGTTGGAATTCCTGCTAAGATTATGGGCGGTTCAGTCCACATTCAGAAGCGCCACGTCGCACTCAAGGCTGGAGAAGTCTTCGAAGGCGATCTTGGTATGCTTCTTGGACAAATTGGAATCAAGCCAATCGTAACAGGTCTACGTCTTTGTGGTACCTACGAAGATGGCGTTGTTTTCTCACCATCTACACTCGATATCGATTACGAGCAGTTCGGACAGGACTTGATTGGAATGGCTGCAGGCGGATTTAACCTCGCATGCAACATTACTTGGTTTACATCACAAACCATGCCAACATTGCTCGCTAAAGCAAGCAGAGAAGCGCTTGCTGTTGCACTTGAGGCAGCGATTGCAACCGCTGAAACCCTGCCTCACTTGATTGGAAGAGCCCACTGCAGTGCCGTTGGTATTGCAGGCTCTCTAGATTCCTCCGCCCTTGACGACGAATTGGTCGCAATGCTCGGTGCTGCTGCTTCAGCAGCAACCGAAGCTGCTGCCACTGTTGAAAGTGCGTCTGAAGCCCCAGCCGAGGCAGAAGAAGAAGAGGAAGAAGAGGAAGAAGGGGGCGGCTTTGCCGGCCTTGGAGATCTCTTCGGCTGAACACAACACAAAATATTGAGGTGAAATGAAATGGAATACGTTTATGCTGCTATGCTACTGCACGCTGCTGAAAAAGAAATGACCGAAGACAACATCACAGCTACTCTGAAAGCTGCTGGTGTAGATGTAGATGCTTCCCGAGTTAAGGCACTTGTTGCTTCACTCGCTGGTGTCGACATCGCTGAAGCAATGACCCAAGCGGTCGCTGCACCAGCCGCTGCTGCTGCACCGGCTGCTGCTGCTGCTGACGCCCCTGCCGCTGCTGAAGAAGCAGAGGAAGAGGAAGAAGAAGCAGGCGGCTTCGAAGGTCTTGGCTCCCTATTCGGTTGAGTACAATACAAACCATCGCTCCAGATCCTTGATGCCGAAGGCATCGAGAGATTCTCCAAGCGTTGCGTGAAACTCAACCAGAGGAAGTCATCTCATCCTTAGATGAGATTCGCGCAGCGTAACATCGCGTCGCATGGTTCTTGCCATATTGCTTAGTGCGCTAAGCATGGTGCGACGAAATACGCTTGATTTCGAACTGAGTGTTACACCAGTCGAATGCATCCGATCTCTTCGAACATTATGCGAAGAAAAAGGTTGGAAACTTGAACGACATGAGGGCTCTCGCCTTGTCGATCGCTTTGCAATCATCATGCCTATGGCTCAAACTGCTCGTACACTCGGATTGAGAGTACTCGACGGTCCACTCACTGGATTGGAATTGACAACTTGGTCAGAAGTTCGAGGTTCAGCAGGAGCAGTTCATCTCACATCTTGGATTCTTCCAGGGGGTTCTGCACACCCACAAATTCAACATCTCATGCAACATTGGGTTTCTCGTTTGCCGAGATGCCCATGGCGATGGACATTTGGTGAACGTTCGAAGATTGGATACCTTCTTCCAACTTGGAAGAAATCCCGGAAATCATTTACTGCATTAGGCTTCAATACGGTGAAAGGTGCATGGCCATACGAAGCCCCTGCTCCATGGTTATCCAGCAGTGATTTGGAAGAAGAATAATTCACATTTAACCGAAATACATAGAGGTCTCCACCACTTGCATTGTAACAGGAGGACAGAAGTATGGGCTTCATTGATGACATAAAAGTTGATCAAGATCTTCAAATAAAGACGCTTTGCGTTGCATTTTTCCTTGTTATCTTCCCACTCTACTTCTTCTCAGTAGCTGCAGGAACGGAGAGTCTTGCAGGAATGCGTGGCGTAGGAAAATACTCTGTAAGTGGAGAGATTACCTACATCGATTTTGATGAAGGCAGTGAATACATTGCAGATGGGACCTCACTCACAATTGATCTTAACACCGATTCACTAAGCGATATGGAACAAGAAATGAACATCGTAGGAGTTCTTGTTTCAATGACGTATGGTGAGGACGAAACCTCTGCAAATGGGATTCAATGTAATGGTCCAAATTCAGGACAGAATTCAGCAGATACGATAACAGGGGCAGCAAATCATTTGAATTTCACAAACAGTGTTGATGGTCAGAATGGAGGTGGCAGTACTGGCCATGAAGCGATTACTGAATGGTATAATTCCTCGTTAATAGGAACTGATGTTGATGGCCTCTCAGAATCAACAATCGTCGATCAACTTGACGCAAAAGGAGCCGGCCTCGGAGATTATTCAATTGAGATATCCGTAACTGCTGCTGCTGGAAGTGGGGCAATAGGTTGCGATAGAACTGATAACGGAGAAGACGTTTCCTACACAATCCAACTCATCGTTCTCGATTACACAATCGTTCCTTTCGTTG
>ERZ1046740.756-NODE-756-length-25549-cov-5.152036_pt1 | contig 25549 bp, 24 predicted proteins | sample MGYA00383093_ERZ1046740 | MGnify/ENA primary metagenome ERZ1046740 (study PRJEB29581, sample SAMEA5548363) | metagenome | biome: marine; feature: coastal; material: water | depth 25 m | study: Short-term variability in the microbial, nano- and picoplankton... | reverse complement strand
TTGGCTAGAACAATTGGGGGCACAGGACTTTACCCGTTAAAATGCGTCCTGCATGGTAATGAGTTTGGCCGGGGCATGCCAGCCCCCAGCTCCGGGATACAGTTAGTCGACGTAGCTCGCCGCCAGTACGTTCTCACCAGGCTCAAAGCGCAGCACGCCAAAGGTCATGTACTGTTCCTTCTGGGATTTCATAAACTGCCAGGCACAAACCATGGTGTAGTCTTCATCCACCACGGTCTCACGGGACCACATCTTGTAGGCCTCGCCAAATACGTGGCGAATACTGTACAGGTAGCGGCCGTAGGATTTGCCGTTGCCGTACATGTCAGGGCCATGGTACTGGTGGCTGCCACCGTTGCGAGTGCGCATGGTAGTCCATTTCTGGTTAATCACGCCTTCAATCTCAATGGTCTGCTGGGAATGCAGCAGGTTGATAGGTTTATGGGTGACCGTTACCTTGTTGTGGCCTACAAGCTGCTGATTGTCGTCGTATACCTCGAACTCGCCGTGAAATACGCCTTCATTTTTCACTGGCAGGTTGAAAGGCTTCTTGCCGTCGATTTTTTCCTTTTCCAGAAAGTCGGTAACCATTTTCTGGGTGTCAGGATTGTCATCGTGATCGTGAGTGACCACGTACAGGCCGTTGAATACGCCAACCAGGGTGTCTGCCTCAAACAACTGTGAGGAGTACACCTGCAGGCCCAGGTCAGGAACCACGTGGTTCATGGTGCGCAGGTTGACGTTCCAGCCCGGTGAGTAATAGTTGGAATCCACTAGCAGGCCGAAGGGGCGGCCGGAACCGACAAAGTCAGGCCCGGTGTAAATCCGGTCCTGGTCGGAATCGATCACGCCGAATTCCATGCGGGAGCCGATTTCGAAGCGGTCCATCAGGGGGCCAGTGGCGTCGAAGCGGGTTTCCATCCAGTAGGTGGTGCGCCCGTCCTTGAATTCACTGGCACGGCTTACCTTATTGGTGCCTACATGGGTGCCATCGTTCTCAAACAGGGAAGGGCAGCCGTGCCATTCTCCGTCGATGGCTTGCTGCCAGTTGCTGGGTTGTTGCTCGTCGGACATGTTTAACCCTTATTGCTGTTAGCGCTTTTCCTATTCGCCGGTGGGGCGTGGCAGGGTGCGCAAGCCACCCCACAGTGTGGCAACCATCGCATCGGAGTTGTCCTTACCGAATAACTTGTCGCCCAGGTTGTTTGCCGGGTCACGTTCACAAATGTTGCGCCTGATCTGCTCGTCGCGCTGGGCGATAGCGGCACGTGATTCCACCGGTGTTTTCTCAGCTTCGTCTACCCAGCCCAGCCAGCGATCGAGGCGGGACATGGCAATACCTTTAACCTTGGCGATTACCTCTGCTTCTGAATTAGCCGCGTAACCCACTGCTGTGGGGGTCATGGCAACGCGGGTGTAGAGATCGCGGCTGATGAACGGGTTGAACCGGTCATCGGTTTGCAGGTCGAGAAATTCCTCATTTACTTCGGTGTAGTAGCGATCTACGTAATCAATATTGGACAGCAGGTCTACCCGGGGAATGTAGTCCATATACATGAACAGGTCAGGCACCGTGCCCAGGGCAAAGCCGAAGTTGGGCACCAGGTATTGCGGCCCCAGGCTGAGCGTGATGTGCATGTTGGTAAAGGTGGATTCCGGGGAGCCGATATAGGAGTGCACGTACCAGTCTATTTCCGGGCCGGTATAAGTCTTCAGGGAGCCCTCTGCGCCATCTTGGGCGACATTAATCGCCTGGTAATCGGAAAAGCGATCACAGCAGGGATCCAGGTTGAGTTCGAAGCGAGCCTGAATCTTCTCGTTCATCTCCGCCAGAATTGCCCACAGTTGAGAGAATACTTCGCGGTTGTCGACGTCCGGTGACTTTTCCACCATATCGATAATGGGGGTGAGGATGCGTTCAGCCATGGTCTATCCCTTTTATACGTATTGTACTTTGAAGTGTGCAATCATAGGCCGCTGGCTCCAGCGGGCATTTGACTTTAGTCAAATGCCCGGCTGATTCACTGGTCGTCACTTTCTACCAGGTGCTGCCAGATGGGAGAACTGAAGGGTTCTTCATGTACTGGGCCATCTTCGCCGCGAGGGTCCAGGGTATGGCGCTTTTCGCAGGTGGGCCACAGGCGGGTGCCCCGTGCTGTCAGTGTCCGTACTGCCTCTCCGTGACGGTACAGCACAGTGTGTCTTATCCGCTCGCCGGGGGCGGTAAGGATTATGAAGTCAGGCTCCATATAAACGTCTGCCGCTGCGCCCAGCTGGCGCGCATTGAAGGTCAGAATGCCCGGTCCGCCAGACATTCCCACGTTCTCGTAAGCGCCGGGGCCCAATGGATCGAATACCAGCAGATTGTCTTTGAGCTTGCCCGTAAAGGGCCTCGCCGAGGCTTCTCTGCCGCGTATGTGGACGTTGGTCAGGGAAAAGTGTACGCCGTCAAAGTCGATGTACACCAGGTTGTCGAAAGGCCCGGCCCCGGGGCTGCCGCTGCCTGCGCTGGAATCGTCGTCCAGAGGAGTACCATCGAGATTATAAAGCTCGATATGGTCGTGCCAGGTACCGCGCAACTGCATCAGGTTGTAGCCCACGGAGCCAACCGGAAATACGGGAAAAGGTGTACTCATTTGTCTCCCCAGTGTGACGTACAGGATGGAATGAAATATGATTAATGATATATCAATAATGCAAGATTTGTCAGGACAGTCTGGCATAACAGGAGTTCAGGATGAAAGTTGTGGTGATTACAGGCAGTACTCGCGGTATTGGCCTCGGGCTGGCGGAGAATTTCCTGCAGCGCGGCTGCAAAGTGATGATAAGCGGTCGCAGCCAGGAGGTGGTTGATGAAATTGTATCCCGGCTTGCTGGGCAGTTCAGTGCAGACAGTGTTGCTGGTTGCGCCTGCGAGATTACTGATGTCCAACAGTTACAGCGACTATGGGATGCAGCCGCAGAGCGTTTCGGCCAGGTTGATGTGTGGATTAACAATGCAGGTATTAGTCTTCCCAGGCTGCCGCTGAAGGATACGGATCCAGCGCAAATCGAAAAAGTGGTAGAGATCAACCTGGGCGGGCTGCTGCTAGCCAACAGGGTGGCGCTGCGCGGGATGACGGCACAGGGCTCAGGCCAGATATGGAATATGGAAGGCTTTGGTAGTGGCGGCCAGATGCAGCCGGGCATGTGTGTCTATGGCGCGACCAAGCGAGCGGTGAACTATATTAACGGCGCGCTGCAGAAGGAAGTGAAGGGCACCGGTGTACAGGTGTGCACCCTGAGCCCAGGTATAGTGGTAACCGATCTGCTCATTGGCGATTACGACACGACCTCGCCGGAGTGGGAGAAGAGCAAGAAGATCTTCAACATCCTTGGAGACAAGGTTGAGACCGTAACCCCGTTTCTGGTGAACGGCATTCTTAAAGTTGACAAGAGTGGTGCCAAGGTGGCCTGGTTGACGGGTGGCAAGGCATTTAGCCGTTTTATGACTGCCGGCTTTAGAAAGCGGGATCTTTTTGCGGATAGCTAGTGAACTGGCTGCTATCGCGAAACCTCAATATCATGGCCCATACCAGTACCAGCGAAGAGATAAAGCCAAAGAACACGAAGGGCCCTGTTTTCAGCCAGTGGTCAAACAAGTAACCCCCCACCACGCTGGCTATCAAAATACCTACAGCGCCAGTAAGCGTAAACACACCGATTACTGACCCGCGTAGGCGATCGGGCGCCTGGTCGGCGATCAATACGCCGCTGGTAATAATGCAGCCCACCTCCGCCATACCGATAAATACCAGGCAGACGATAGTGGCTGCGCTGAAGGGATCGTCAAGAAATAATGTACCCCCGTAACCCACGGCGCTAATTGTGAGTGTGATTGCCAGGGCGGTAATACGATTAACACGGTCAGTCATTATTCCGAAGAGCGGAGCACTGAGCAATGAGGCAACATAGGAGATTGCCAGAACGCCACCGCCCTTGGCGACGGCCTCTGCCGCGGTCATGCCCAATTGGGATGTGCCATATACGGCAGCCCATAAAGTAAAGAATGTCCCCACTACAGCCAGATTGCCCCGCGCTACAAAGGAGGCTGCATAGGCCAGGGCAATTTTTGGCTCTCTTGCCTGGGAAAGGCCCTCGCGCAGCTGCTGCAATAATGGGGTGTGGGTGCCCGGAGTCTGTCCGGGGGCCTTACGCAATCCATAGATTGTCAGGAGCGCCATAATCCCGGTTACAGCGGCCATGGTGCCGTAGGTGGCAAGGGCCGCGCCCTGGGCATCAAGGCCGCCTGATTTGAATATGGCGGGCAGTCGCAACAGGAATAGTGCGGCCGTCATTGCCCCCAGGCCATTCATAATGCCCATAAAACCGGTGGCTTTGCCGCGGCTTCCAGTGGCCACGTAATCTGCCATCAAAGTGATTAGCATTGTTGTCACCGCAGCAATGCCAATCGAGTAGATTACGCGGGCCAACAGCAAGCCAGTGACATCCCGGGCAAAGCCGTAGAGTAGAATGCCAGCGCTGATCAGGACGAAGCCTAAAAATGTGACGAGGCGACGCCCCAGCCTGTCAGAGAGTGTGCCCCAGATTCCCACTGTGAGAATAATGACAATCTCACCCCAGAAATTGAGATTGCCGCTTACCACCCCCTGCCGGGATTGCGGTATTTGCAAAACTTCCGTCAGCAAAAAGGGCTGCGTCTGTGGCACGAAAGTGGCCAGCATAATGGAGCCGTAGCAGGCTAGATAGAAAGTGAACATGTGCCGGGTAGCCGTGCCCTGCTGCAGTGCAATACTCAGAAATCGTGTGCTGCTATAAGAAGTGTGCTGTTCCATCATGTGCTTTTTTGATCTCTTTTTTTCTTGGTACGCTCTAGATGGAATTGCGGATCACTGTCAGCCGATCAGGTGTATCCCCAGGGCTGCGTTAGCGAATAGCCCTGCCCAGATACACCATACCCAGGGGCGACAGCGGCCAATGGAGCGTTCCATTGCACTGTTGTTTTCCTCACTGGCGCCGTTGCTGACCATGTTGACGAAGGCAGGCACAAACGGTTTGAGGTTAATGCGAATGGCTATGCCGCAGCACACCATGGCGGCAAATATCACGACCTTCAATGCCGCCCAGGCAGCACCCTGTCCCTGCAGTAGCAGGTAGCCTGACCAGGCAAGTAATATCGCCACCACCAGAATACGGAAGTACAGGTCAAGCTGGGACAGTTTAGCGGTGAAGGGCTTGCCCTCATTTAAATACAGCACCATTACCACGCTGGCCCAGTAAAGGCCCAGTAGCCACCCCATTGCGAGAGCAATCGATGGAATAGGCAACACACCGCTGGCAGCAGCCAGGTGCAGCCCCAGGGGCAGGATGAGAGGCATGGCCAGTTTGGGCCCCATATCGCAGGCAAGCATGATTTTAAGGGCCACCTGTCGTGCATCGCTGGAAAGGTCACGGTTAATCACCTGACGGCTCGCCAGGAATGTGCCCAGGTCGCCACCCAGCCAGTAGACAAAGGCGATAAGGTGCGCGTACTTAAGCAGTAAATAAGTCGACATTGGGGCAGGCTCCGGGCTTTGTTGTTGTTCTTGACCGAAAGATCATAAACTGCCCGGATTATAACTGCGACCGTCAGCCCCCTTTTGATAATTATCATGCATGGGGTAAAGGGGGCGCGTAAGCTGCAGCAGACAAACTAACAGTAAGTGAATTGTTGATCATGAGTACTGCCCAAAGCATTCGAGTAGCGGTTGCCCAGTTTCATGTGGGTGCCGACATCGCGGCCAACCTTGCCAAGAGTCTGTACTGGTTGGACCAGGCCAGCAGTTGCGAGCCGCAGCTGGTGGTATTGCCCGAGTTTTGTAACCACCTTTCCTGGTACGACGACAAGCAGCATTGCTTTGGCGTATCAGTCACTCTGGACGGCCCATTCCTTACAGCGATTGCCGATAAGGCCCGGGAACTGGGTATTCACGTGGTCGTAAACTGCACGGTACAGCGCCCGGATGGCACGGCCACAGGCTCAAGTTTGCTATACAGCCCCGAGGGGGAATTGCTGACAGACAATACCAAGCAGATTTACATCGGCCATGAAAATGACTTTCTGGAAAAAGCTGACAGTGAAGGGCCTGTGGTAGCTACGACTCTGGGCAAAGTCGGCCTTTACGCCTGCATGGATGGGGTAATTAACGAAACCCCTCGCTGCCTCGCTCTCAACGGCGCTCAGCTTATGCTTAACAGCCTCAATTCTTTTGCCACTGATGAGGCCTCTTTGCACATCCCGGTGCGCGCGGCTGAAAACAAGGTCTTCGTCATTGCTGCCAACAAGGTAGGTCCACTGGTACCAGAAATGATGATGGAAGGCATCAGTCACGCAACCGGTATTCCGATCAGGTTTCTCTGCGGTGCAGGTGAAAGCCAGATTGTTGCCCCGGATGGTGAAGTGCTGGCCATAGCATCAATAGACCAGGAAGAGTTTGTTTACGCCGATATCGATGTTTCACAGGCCAACGACAAACACCGCCCTGATGGCACTGACATTTTTACCAACCGCAGACCAGAGCTTTACCGCGCCATTACCGAAGACTCATCCGCCCAGGCTTTGCCGACAATGGCTGGCGAGCAGGTCATGACTGTCGCCGTGGTTCAGTTGGCTGCAGCAGCAGACCTGGGTGAGATGGCCGCTCGAATCGACGAGGCGCAACGGGCCGGAGCCCGGTTGATTGCTTTACCGCCATTGGCAGGCGATCTAGACAGGTTGGATCAAGCAGCTGCCTTTGGGGAAGAGGTTATAGCTAAAATTTCAGGCTGCTGCGGTGATGCAGTAGTTGCTACTTCGATAGTGCGTGAAAATACGGGCCGATATCAGTACTGCGGAGTGTTGGTCGGCGCTGACGGCGTGCTGCTCAGCCAGGCCCAGGTGCATGCTAGTGAGCGACACAGCTTTAGTGCGCCTGCCGATACTTTTGAGACTTGTGAGTTGCCCTTTGGTCGTGTTGCTATTGTGCCCTCTGATGACAGTCTCTACCCCGAAACCTTTCGCTTGTTGGCTATGGCTGGTGTAGAGGTGGCGGTAGTACCCCTGTCTCCTCTTGAGGATTGGGAGCTGGCCACCGGTTTGCTGGAACGCTCTGCAGAAAACCGTATAAACCTGCTGGTTGCCCCGGATACCGCCGCCCATGGCCCCGGCTTTATTACTGCTTTGCAGACGGATTTTACAGTGATGACCGAGTGGCGTGAGCGGCCCTTTGACGGTCTTCTCAGTCAGCCCCAGTGGCACCGCTGTGACAATCAGCCGGGGGTGTATGCTCACAGTATCTATCCCGCCAATGCCGCCAATAAAGTTGTTTCACAAAATACTGATTTGCTCGCAGATCGCCCCTGGCAGGTCAGCGGCGCTATTTCCCGTTGAAGCCCCAGGGCGGGCTAAGGAGCCCGTCTTTTTGAGAATTATCAAGGTAGCGCCCGTGGACGGGCGTCACACTGCCCACAGCTACTAAAAATACTGGAGACAATCATGGCCGACGCGGCACCCAGCGAATCCCTGCCCGGGAAGCTATTTTCTTCGACCCTTGAACGCCTGGTAGACAGGCTGGGGCTAAAGGAGCAAACGGGAGAGGATGGTGCTGCATATCTGCCGCTGGTAAGTCAGTTGCCCATGGTTCAGGGTGAGGTGGGCTCGGTGAGAGTGTTTACCGGAGATCCGCTTTTTCGCGTGGTGACCTGCTCGTTGACGGTGGCTCCTATTGAGCTCGATTCACACATGTTGTTTGCCTTTACTCCCGGTAGCAGTGCAGTGCCGCACTTCACTCTGGACTCGGTAAAAGCCGGTGACCATTTTGCCTTTCACCTGGATATGATCCCCCGCCTTGACCTGGGTGCGAACCTGGCATACATGGATGAAGTGTTTGGTCCCCTGACCGAGGCTTATGAAACCGGAAGCGCCATTGAGGGCTTGAGCAAAGCACATCTTTCCCCCAGACAATACGCCATTATGTCCCCCTGGATGCTGGCTAACCGGGCCTCTGAGTCTGCGTTCGGTATTATCGAAGAGACTGTTCAGGCTTATCAGGAACACTGGTTTGGCCTGTTGGAACGCGGTGTTTCGGATGCAGCGCTGGACGGCGCCACTGCCGCGCAATTGAGCGAAAGAAACCTGCGTAACAAACGAATTATTTTTGATCCAGAGGTGGACCCTGTGTGGGAGCGCATCACTGGGATGATTGGAGAGGGCGCAGTAGCAGTCCAGCGCGCCCTATTGATTGGTGAAGACGAATAATCACGCGCCGTAGTGCGCGTTAAGTATGAAAGTGAAGGAGCAGATATGAACAAACTGACTGGTCAGGCCCTGATAGAAGATATGACCGAGGCGGAAATCGCCCGGGCCAAGAAAGTAGAAAGTGTATTGCCTGTATTGGCTGAGATCGCTGCAGAGGTGGATGCTCGTGGCGAGTTTCACGTGCCCCATGTGAAAACTTTAAGTGACGCTGGATTGCTCGGCTTGATCGTGCCTGAATCATACGGAGGCATGGGAGGAGGGCTGCGTGATTTGTGTGCCGCCACTTTTGCCCTGGCGACAGCTTGCCCTTCTACCGCACTGACATTCTTCTTCCATTGCAGTTCTGCCTCTCGCGGGCTGTTAGCCCTGGAGGCTCTTGAAGAGGGTATGTTTGATGATGCAGAAGCGCCGGTTGTACGCGCTTTCGCCGAGCAGGTGCTCAATACCATGGGTCGTGAAGGCCAGTGGTTAGCAAATTTCGCCAGTGAATCTGTCAAGTCTGAAAAGGCAGCGATTACCATTGGTACAATCGCCACCCCCGTGGACGGTGGCTATCGCCTGAACGGGGTCAAGTCTTTCGGTTGCGCCACCGGCGTGGCAGATCGCTACCTGGTGACCGCTGGCCTGGAAGGTCACGACACGGCAGCTGGCCTGTGTACTTTCTTTGTAGACCGTGACGCCGAAGGTGTCAGTGAGCGCGAACACTGGGATGCTATTGGCATGCGCGGTACCGCAACCCACGGCATTATTCTTGAAGATGTTTTTGTTGCAAATGAGTCGGCGCTGGCAATCCCCGCGGCATTTACCCGTTGTATGCAGATGAGTCGCGGAAGCTTTGTTGGTAACCAGGTGGCGGGCATTGCCGTTTATCTTGGTGCTGCCCACAGCCTCTATCAATACACCATCGGTGTGCTGCGCAGCAAAAAGTTTGCCGACAGTGACAAGCCGGTGGGCACCGCCCCCTACCAACAGGAACTGATAGGGCATATGCTGGTTGAGCTGGAGACGGCCTCCATCTGGCTACGTAGGCAGATCGAACTGGAAAGCAGTGAATCGCCGATTCTGTCCAAGGAGGAAGTCGTCAAGCGCTGGCGTTTGTGTAAAGGCGTGGTAGCTGAGGCGGCATTTAATCTTGCCGGTTACTGTGTCAAAGCCTGTGGTACTGGCGGCGGCACCGGTAATCACGGCGTGCCTGCAAGATCTATGCGTGATCTTTGCATGGGGCTGGTTCAGGCCTTTCCTGCAGAGCGGGGTAGGTTGATGGCGGCGCAAATGGAAATCGAAGGGACAGAACAAGACCAGTTCGGTACCCGCTAAGCCCTGCACAGACAGGGAGTTGGAAGCAGGAGAGCTAAGTGCAGCGCGAACTGATAATAGGAGGACAGTCCTGTTCTCCCGCATCTGGACAGTATTTTGAGGTGCTCGCACCAGGCAGTGGCCGGGTATTGGCGGCTTGTGCCCGTGCCGGCGCAGATGATGTAAACGCAGCCGTAACTGCTGCCCGTTTGGGCTTTCAGTCCTGGTCTTCAATGGCGCCAGCCACCAGAGAAGAAGTGTTACTTAGAGCAGCGCAGCTGGTAGCGGAAGAGGGCGAGCAGCGCTTTCTGGATAACCTTATCGATGAAAGCGGCAGTGCCATTACCAAGGCGCGATTTGAAATCTCCTATACGGTAGATTTGCTGCGCACCGCCGCTGGAGAAGTAAGGCGTTTATATGGTGATACTTTCCCCAACGACAACCCCAACCGTGTCTCAATGGTGTTCAGAGAGCCCATGGGTGTTGTTGCCGTTATTTCTCCCTACAATGCGCCGCTTTCACTGCTGACCAAAATGGCCGCTTTTCCTTTGGCGGCAGGTAACAGCATTGTTATCAAACCCTCAGAGGAAACACCGCTCACGGCTTTGGCATTTGGGGAGCTGTTATTGGAGGCCGGCCTGCCGCCCGAGGCGATCAGCGTTCTCCCCGGCTTTGGTGCTGAGTGTGGTGGCCCGCTGACTTCCCATGAGGATGTGGATTGTGTGGCTTTTACCGGTTCAACCGCGACCGGCGTGATGGTTGGGGCAGAGTCGGCTCGGCGCATGCGGCCCTGTCAGTTGGAGCTGGGTGGCAAGAGCGCATTGTTGGTGCTGCGTGATGCAGACCCACGAAAAGCCGCTGAGATTGCAGCCCAGGGTATTTTCACCCATGGAGGCCAGATATGTATGGCCAACTCCCGCATTCTGGTGGAGCGGCCGATTTTTGAGGCCTTTTCACAAGCCTTGAAGGCAGCAGCCGAGGCCATTCACCTGGGTGACCTTCGAGATGAAAAGACCCAGTACGGCCCCCTGATTAACCAGCGCGCGGTAGACAAGGTTCTGCTGCACGTAAATAACGCCGTCGCTGATGGCGCCAGCATTCTTACCGGTGGAGAGATTCAGCAGGGGCTGACCATAAAGCCTACCGTGGTAGTGGAACCTGATCGTAGTTCCACCTTGTGGCGAGAAGAAAGTTTCGGCCCGGTGGCTTCCCTGGTGGCAATAGATAACCTGGACGAAGGTATTGCTGTAGCCAACGATAGTGATTACGGCCTTTCCGCTGCGGTACTGACCAACAATATGCAGTGGGGTATGCGAGCGGCACGGGAAATTCGTTCCGGCAGCGTTCACATAGGTATGCACTCATTTCAGAGTAATGCATTGGCGCCCATTGGTGGTTTCAAATATTCCGGTGTGGGTCGCAGTGGTGGCAAGTACAGTACTGAAGAATTTACTGAAGTTAAATGGGTCAGTATGTCCCTGGAGGATTCCGGGCAGTGAATATGGTGCGCCGTGCCTATGTTGAAGTGGCTGGCCTGCAACTGCATTACCGTGAGGCCGGTTCATCTCATCTGCCAACGTTGCTGTTGCTGCACCAGAGTCCCAGTACCTCGGAAATGTATGAACTACTGATGCAGCAGTTGCATCAGGAGTTTCATTTGTTGGCCCCGGATACGCCCGGGTTTGGTTCCAGTGACTCCTTGCTTGAAGATGGCGTATCAATTGGCGCGTATGCCAAAGTGATGCGAGGTTTTCTGCAAGCCCTTGGGGTGAATGCCTGCGCAGTGTTTGGCCACCACACCGGTGCAGGTATCGCCGTGCAACTGGAGCATGATTACCCGGGTACGGCCACTGCCATGGCTTTAAGTGGTCCGCCACTGCTTAATGAAGATCAGCAGAAGTCATTGCCAGCAATGGCCAGCCCGTTTGAACTGGCAGAAGATGGCGGGCACCTGCAGCAGATGTGGCAACGTATTCGAGGCAAGGATGGTGATGCCCCCCTGGCGCTCTCCCAGCGGGAAGTGTTGAGCGCCCTGGCAAGTCGCGACGCCTACCAGGGCTCCTACAGCGCTGTGGCTGCACAGGACTTTGCCGGCCAGTTGCCAGGGCTGGCCTGCCCGGTACTGGCCTTTGCCGGTGACGCCGATGTTTTGTACTCCTGTGTAGCGCCTGCTCTGGCGATGCTGCAAAAGGGTTCTACAGTGAGTCTGCCGGGAGGCGAGAAAACCTATGTGTGTGAGCGCCAGGTAAGCCTGGTGGCTGAGATATTAAATGAATATTTTACCCAGAACCTGGAGATCAAGTAATGGATTTAAATCGCAGCAGCCTGGGTCTGGGTGACAAGCCGGCGCTGGTGGTTGTCGACATGATTAATGGCTTTACTGACGCAGCCTGTCCGCTGGGTTGTGACTGCCCGGAAGTGGTGGCGGCAAATGTTACATTGATTGATGCGTTTCACCGACATGGACTGCCGGTGTATTTTACGACTGTGGTGTTTCATGGTGATGATCAGGCAGGTGTTTTCCGCAAGCGTATAGACGCCCTGAATGTATTAATTCCTGACTCCCATTGGGTGCGGGTGGATGATCGCCTGGAGGTTGCACCGGCAGATGTACTGATAGAAAAACAATGGGCCAGCGCGTTCCACAAAACAGACCTGGATGAGCAGCTTCGCAATCAGGGGGTGGATTCGTTGGTTATAACGGGCCTTACTACCAGTGGTTGTGTGCGAGCGTCGGTGGTGGACGGGTTGCAGTATGACTACCAGGTGGTAGTGCCTGAAGAAGCAGTAGGGGATCGCAATGCTGACGCCCATGCATCAAACCTGTTTGATATGCATGCAAAATATGCTGATGTTGAACCTCTTGAAACCGTATTGGAAATGCTCAGTGCCTGTAAAAGCGCTTAGTAACTGGAGTGAATTGAACTAATGGAAAAAAATACACCTGTTGTTATTGCCGGAGCCGGTCCAGTTGGCTGCTTGCTTGCCCTTTATCTGGCGGGTGAAGATGTTCCCGTATTGTTGTTGGAAAAGGAGCCCAGCCTGGCGATAGATTTGCGTGCATCTACGTTTCACCCGCCCAGTCTCGAAATGATCGCCGACCTTGGCTACGGGGTGATCGACGATATGCTTGAGCAGGGCCTGGTGGTGGATCGCTATCAGTATCGCGACCGCAGCACCGATGAAGTCGCCAATTTTGATATGAACCTTATTGCTGACTCCACTCGCTATCCCTTCAGGTTGCAGTTGGAGCAGTATGAATTTACGCGGCTGGTGAATCAGCGATTGCAAAACCTCCCCGCAGCAGAAGTACGCTTCTCGCACGAGGTGGTCGGCTTTACCGAGTTGGAAGACGGCGTCGACGTGCAGGTGCAAACTCCTGAAGGCGAGCAAACTATTCGCACACCCTTCCTGGTTAGTGCGGAGGGCACGCACAGTCGCATACGCAAGCTGGCTGACATCGATTATCTCGGCTTTACCTATGACGAGAAGTTCCTGGTAGTCAGTACAGACTTCCCCTTCGAAGAGGTATTCGACGATTTTTCCTGGGTGAACTACGTCTCAGACCCCCAAGAATGGTGCGTTATTTTACGCACTGAAAAACTCTGGCGCGTACTGTTTCCCACCACGCCGGAAACAGCTTCGGACGAAGAACGTTTGCTCTCTGACGAATTTATTCAGGAGCGATTGCATCACCTGTGGAATAAGGAGGGTGATTACAAGATTGGCCATCGTACTTTGTACAACGTGAACCAGCGAGTTGCTGAAACATATTACAAGGGCCGGGTAATTCTGGCAGGCGATGCTTGCCATATCAATAATCCCCTGGGTGGTATGGGCATGAACGGCGGCTTGCATGATGCCAATAACCTGGCGGCCAAGTTAGTGCGTATCATCAAAGAGGGCGCGGAATATGAGCCCCTGTTTGAGCACTATAATCGCCAGCGACGCGACCTTGCCGTGCGCTTTGTGCAGGAACACACCATCGCCAATAAAAAACTCATGGAAGCGCGCGATGAAGAAACACAGGCCGCGCGCCAGAAGATGTTGATGGAGACAGCGGCAGACCCGGAGAAGGCGAAAGCATTTCTGCTGGAGCGCGCCATGATTAATTGCGTAAACGACAGTGAGGCCCTGGCCTGAGGCCGGCGGAACAGGAGAGAAATTATGAACAACATGTCTTTTGGTGAGATCGATCTGTCTCGAACCCGCGAGCGGGATCAGCGTACCGACGGCCATCTGGATAACTATATTGGCCACCGCGCGAAGATTGGGGTGATTATCCCTTCCACCAATACCTCGGTGGAATACGACTGTCAGAGGGTCATTCCCCGTGGCGTCACCTGGCATTTCAGCCGTTTTATGATCGAGCACGCTGACCTCAGCGACGATGATAATTTTATGCGCTTTCTCGACATGTTGCGCCAGACCATTGGTGCCTCTATTGAGAGCCTGATGACCTGTAAGCCCGACCATGTGATGATGGGTATGTCGGCAGAAACCTTCTGGGGCGGCATCAAGGGGAACGATGGTTTTGTTGATCGCATTCAAGAGGCGGTAGGTCATGACACCGGGCTTACCACAGGCGCTAACGCCGTTATTTCAGCACTGGAAGCGCTGGACGTACCCGGAAACGCCAATAAAAATATCGCGGTGATTACACCTTACCAGCCCATTGGCGATAAAAACGTGAATCTGTTTTTTGAAGACTCAGGCTATAACGTCAAGCATGTCGTAGGCCTGCGCTGTGAAAACGCTCACGATGCGATCGCACTGGTGCCCGATCACCAGGTGATGGAGGTTGTGCGCCAGGTGGACGGCGATGATATTGACGCCATCATCCAGGTGGGCACTAATCTCTCAACCGCCAGCACTTTCCCGGTGATCGAGAAATGGTTGGGCAAACCGGTGCTGCCGATTAACGTCGCCACCGCATGGCACGCCCTGCGAAGCAGCGGAATCGACGATCAATATGATCACCTTGGGCGTCTGTTTGAGGAGCACTAGTACCCGGCACTTTCCGTGCTGATAGTTTTCCTGGTTATCGTGCTGGACCTGATCGGGTTCGGCATCATGGTGCCCATTCTTGCCTACTATGTTGTTCAACTCGGGGGTGGTCCTGAGCTGGCGACTTTCTGTATGGCGTTGTATGCCATTGGTATGTTTATTTCTACGCCCATTTTGGGGCGATTGAGTGATTTTCACGGGCGCAAACCCATTTTGGTGTTCAGTATGCTGGGCGCGATTATTGGTTACCTGATGCTGGGCTTTGCCCAGTCTTTGTGGATGGTGGCCTTGTCGCGTCTACTGGCTGGTTTGATGGCAGGCAATATCGCCGCGGCCCAGGCATACATTACGGATGTCACCACCGAAGAGAACCGGGCCAGGGGAATGGGGCTTATTGGTGCGGGCTTCGGCTTGGGGTTTATTATCGGGCCAACCCTGGGCAGCCTGTTGGCAGGTGATGACTTCGCGACTGCCAACTTGTTTCTACCTGCAATGGTTTCAACCGGCATGTCTGCCGCAGCATTAATCACTATAGTTTTTTTCCTGCCTGAAAGCCTGGATGACAAGCACCGTCAGGCCCTCAGGGAGCAGCCCCATCCGGGTCGCATAAAAATTCTCCAGGAGTTGTGGAATCGGCCGTTAATACCGCATTTTCTGCTGGGGGTGCTGATCTATAACGTGGGTGCAGGACTGGTAGAGGCGATTTATCCCCTGTGGGTACGTGATACGGGCATTGCCGCAGGGCCACAGGATCTTGCGCCCCTGTTGCTTGTGAGCGGGCTGGTAATGGCCGCGATCCAGGGCGGGTTGATTGGCCCGCTAACGCGCCGGTTTGGCGAACATCGCCTGTTCCAGATTGGTGCTATAGGCTTTAGCCTGGCCATGGTGGCAACGGTAATAGCGGGAGAGCAGGGGAGTTATTATGGCGCCATGTTTGCACTGGTTTGTCAGGGAGCTTCTGCCGCGCTGATTCTCACCTCCATGCAGAGTCTGGTATCACAGTGCGCAGGCCCTACGGAAAGAGGCATGTTGCTGGGGATCTATTCTTCGGCAGGCACCTTGGGGCGAATCATCGGAACGTTGGCCACCGGTGTGCTGTTTGCCCGAGTGCATATCCAAAGCCCCTATGTCTCAACTGTTGTGCTGATGCTCGTGCTTTTCCTGATCGCCAGAAGCGTACAGGGGCATTGGCGCGAGCATCGTGGTGAGTGAAGCCCCTCAGACGCTGCGACCGGTTTTCTCGTTAATTGTCGTCTTGTATAGAATCACCAGGCAGGCAACATAAACCACTGTGACCGTGGTCATGGCAATGGGGTGCAGGTCCGCCCGCAGATAGAACTCATAGAGAACATCGTAAAACGCCAACGTCTCCGGAATAAACCACGCCACACCCATGGCACCAATACCGTAGCGAACCGCAAGCCCGACTTCCCTTTGCTGTGTGCACTTGTACATCAGATACAAACCCCAGGCGCATACCAGTGCGGAGAGGGCGTAGGTGACCGGATGATGCAGGCCGAACAGGCGTGGGTCTATGATGGTTATCATCACCACGTACATAAACCAGGTGACAAAAAAGTATTCGAAAGCGGCAACGCGTGCAACATTGTGGCGATAGCTCTGGGTGGGTTTGCCCACGGTATCTTTCAGGCCGATACTGCGGCGTATCCACAGCAGCATGCGACAGCGCACATCCTTGTTGAGCATGATGTAGAACAGGCAAAGAATGCAGAACACGCCGCTCATTTGTAACAGAATATGTTCTCCCAGCAGGCCTGCCATTACGTTGCCGTCTTCGGGAATCGCCGGAGGGATTTGAGCAGAGTGGGCGAGCAAGGGCAAGCCCGATTCAAACCATGACATCCAGATAAATACCGCGCCCAGGTAGCCCAAAATAGAGCCTTTGACTTCATCTTTACCCATACCGCGTAATACCAGCCACACTCCAATACAGCCAACAAGGGCTGGAACAATCCATTTCCAGGGTGCTGGCAGCACATAGATAGTAATTGCCGTATAGGTATGAGCGAGCATCTTCTCGCTGATCATGGTGATAATGATAAAGCAGCCCAGTAGAGGCGCCTTGCGTAATTTCGAGGTGAGGCCCAAGGGGGCGATAGAAGCACTATCCATTTTTATTAAGTCTTGTCTGCATGGCTGCGGAAAGCTAAAGTACTATAATTATATCAATATAATTATTGGCATCAATGAGAACTTTTCTTAAGCATTTTTTCCCCACAGTTATGGCAAGTATGGTTTCCTTTCTTGTCGCTATTTCTGGGTCGTTTGCTGTTGATGGCCAACTCACTGAAGTTAACTTTTGTGCCAGGGCGCAGCAGGTAATCGCAGGTACTGATTTACTGGCCCAGGTGCAAAATCCTGCTGATTACGATGCTTTTGTGCAGTCCAAGGCCAGCGACTCACCTTTTGTTGTGCAACAGCTTTTGAGTAATCCCGCGACGGATGACCCTCAACTACCGCGTGTGCTCTCCTGCAAAATGCGCACTGCAGAGCGAATCAATGCCTTACAGGGAAAAAATGAGAGTTCTCCGGTGGCGGCGGGAGATACCAGTTGCGCGGAGGTTCACCGGGCAATGCTATCCCAGGTATCCGCAGGCATTCCTGTGGCCGAGCAGGTACTTGCTCCAGGTAGCCTGGTTATAGAAGAGGAAGATACCACCTATATGGGCCCCATGTGGCTTAAACCCTGGCCTTTTGAACCGGTTTTAAGGGGGCAGGACGGGAAGATCCATATCCACTCTCGCGCATTGTATGTGCCCCATGCCTGGTGGATACCCATGCCCGAGCGCTTCCAGGGAAACTATTACTGCCACCTGATTTCTCCCCAATATCTCGAGGCCCTGCTGCGAGGGCAGATTCAGCCCTGAAACTTGATAATTGTCATGCCTTGAGAAAGGGCCTCGGTATATAAATTGTGCTGATGTTCTCCAGGGGGAGGGGCACAATGCTACCCGCCGGTTTTCTGGGCACTCGCGGTGATATTCTGATGGATCTGGTGGTGCTCTCTTTCTTGCTTATCCTGCCTTTGCTGGTGGTTTCCTGGCGGGCGGCTCGCAATAGTGAGTTTAAGAAGCACAAGGCGATTCAGCTTGCACTGTTTATCACCCTGATTGTGGCAGTCGGGTTGTTTGAACTTGATATGAAACTGTCCGGGGGCATCTTTGAGCTTACTGCCGGTAGCGCCTATGCTGGCACCGCTGTCCTGAATACGCTGATTTATGGCCATACCCTGGTAGCGATTCTCTCTGCCCTGATGTGGCTGGTACTGGTGCTGGTGTCGCTGCGGCGTTTTCCAAACCCGCCTGCCAGCAATGCTTTTGGGCTCGCGCATCGCTTTTGGGGGCGAACTGGTATGTTGATGATGATGGCCTCAGGGATATCGGCAGTGCCTTTGTACTATGTGGGTTTTGCCCTGTGAGCAGTTAAATGAATTATATGGATTATAAACATGGATAATTACCAGATCGCCCGACGCGCCCAGATCGGGGTTGTTATACCTTCAACCAATACCGGCGTGGAATATGACCTGCAGAAATTCCACCTGGAAGGCGTGACCTGGCACCCTTCACGTTTCTGGATCGAGTTGCGTAATTGGGCAGATGAGGTTGAATCTACAGGCGATCATGTAGATACGGTTTTTGAGCGCTTCCTGGAAATTATGCGCGGCGAAATACCCATGGCACTGCGTTATGTAATCTCGGCAAAGGTTAAGCACATCATGCTCGGTATGTCTGCTGAGACATTCTGGGGTGGCGTAGAGGGCAGCGAAAAATTTGAAGAGGGTATTCGCGAGCATATTGGCGATATTGGCTTGACCACTGGCGCTGATGCCACTCGCAAAGCGCTGGAATGTTTTGGTGTAAAGAAATTATCGGTGATCACCCCCTATCCCCCGGTGGGCGATGACAATGTGCGCCAGTACTTTGAAGAACTGGGTTATGAGGTAAAGGCAGTTAAAGGTTTGAGCCGACCCTCCGCCACAGCCATAGCAGAGACCTCAATTCAGGAAGTATTACAGGCCGTTCGCGAAGTGGATGCTGATGATGTGGATGCGATTATTCAATGCGGTACCAACCTCTCAACAGTAGACCTGTTTCCCACCCTGGAACATCAGCTTGAAAAGCCCATGATTCCCATCAATGTCGCTACCGTCTGGCACGCCTTGCGAGCCTGTGGTGTTGAAGATCGGATTATTGGTAAGGGCCGTCTTCTCGAGGAGTTTTAGTGTGTAAAATTATAAATGATCTATTCATATAACAATGTTGTATTAAATTGCCCGCGCTGATAAATTGGGGACAATTATTATAAGAACCAGATCGGCCCAGGCTGCCGGCAAGGTCAACTGGTATCAAGTACGCCAAAAGCGAATTTTGTCTGAAGTTGGAGTTCATATGTTTATAAAAAGTAAATTAGGTGTCGCCGTGGCCGCCTGTTCCCTGTGCACTGTAGTCACCGTACAGGCACAGGAGCGAGAGGTTCAAGCACTTCGAGGTGAGAGCTTTATGCTGGAGGAGGTCATAGTCACCGCGCGTAAGAAATCAGAGAATCTGCAATCTGTACCTCTGGCGATTGACGCATTCACTGCTGATGTCCTGGATGAAAAGGCCATCGACTCGCTTGAAGATGTGGCCAAGTACTCATCAAGCCTGAACTTTGAACAGGGGGTTCTCCCCAATGACACCCGGCCGGTTATTCGCGGTGTGAATATCAGCCGTGGTCGTCCCAATGTGGGCATCCTGGTAGACGGTATAGACATTTCTTCTGAGACACTGACGGTCGCCGGCGGCGGAGCTTCAGCCAATCTGAGCCTGCTGGACCTCGAGCGTATTGAGGTGATCAAGGGGCCGCAAAGTGTAACTTATGGACGTTCCGCTTTTTCTGGCGCGGTGAACTACGTGACCAAACGGCCCGTGGCAGACCAGGGTGTCTATGGCTATATTGAAGGTGAATACGATGAGCATGACTACGGGAGATTGCTGGGAAATATCGCCTTTCCGATAACAGATAATCTGGCGATGGGTATTACCGTTGTGAGTTCTGAGTTTGATGGTTATTACCAGAACCCCAACACAGGGGGTGACCTGGGTGGTATTGAGCAGGATGGTGGCTCTGTTTCTTTCAATTATGTAAGCGATGAAGGCTTTAGCGCATATTTCCGCGCTGAATATAGTGACGAGTCCTACACGCCTCGCGCGCTGATTGGCAGATCTTCAGTCAGTCATGTTAGTGCGCCGGGCGATTTCCTGCAGTTAGGAAGTATTGGTGCAACGGCGGCTAATAAGCCGATTCCTGGTGGGGCTCGTGGATTTCCTGAGCCCACGCCACAGGAGTGCGCTGAATCACGTTCGTTCACTTACCTGGTGGGACAGGCGCCTGCCTGCGCTTCCATGTTGGTGGGTGATCAGTCCAGTGCCAAGGAAAGTGAAATTGATCAGTCTCCCAATCCCGATACAGGCAAGGACTTTGACGGTACAGACATTGAAAATACTCGGTTTACCCTGGAGCTGGATGGTGAGTTCAACGATATACAGGTCACATCGCTTACCGGTTATACCGATAATGAGACATCAGTCTCAGAGGATTTTGACCTGAGTAATTTCGATTTGGAGGTTCTCTTTCCCGGTTTAGGCTCGGCTAAGTTTAATCCACAGTACAAGGGCACAAACCGTGATGCCGATGCCAGCCAGTTTGGCGTCAATACCAACTCTGATACATCCTTTGATTATCACCAGTTTTCCCAGGAATTCCGTTTTCAGGGTGCCACCGGCAATTTGGAGTGGATGGCCGACCTGCTCTACTGGGAAGAGGACATGGACGCAGTTATGAACCAGATGTGGTGGCTGCGAGAGAGTGCCGATGTCGATTACTGGAACTCCCTGTTGAGTTACCAGGCTGATCCTTTCTGTACTGAGCCTGGTAACGTCGAGACCTGCCCATTGTTTACCGGCCTGACCACAGAGCAAACACCGAACCCAATACCTTTGACGCGCGATACAGAGCATTGGTCGGTAGCCGCCTCTTTCGTATACAGTTTCAGTGATGACCTGCGGTTAACATTAGAGGGGCGCTACATGGACGAGACCATTGATTATACCGGTGTGGCAATTGATACACTTTTCAATGGGCTGTTTGGTCTTCCGGTTTTCGACGACTCAACGCAAAAAGAGACCGTATCGGAAACTGAGTTTGTGCCTCGTGTCAGTATTGATTGGCAGGTTAATGATGATGTCTTTACCTATGCATCGATTGGCAAGGGCTTTAAGCCCGGTGGCATTGCGACTACCGATGGCAACGGTGATATTTCGGAAGGGCATTACGATCCGGAGGAGTTGATTGTCTACGAAGTCGGCTTTAAAACTGATTTGCTGGGTAATCGCCTTCGCCTGAACGGTGCTTTCTTCTATAACGACTACACAGACCAGCAGGTGCCATTTTTTGTTGTTAACGACCTTGGCTTCTCTAATGTATCGATAACCAATGCCGGTGAAAGTGAGATCATCGGGCTTGAGATAGAGGCCACTTATCGTCCCTCCAGAAACTGGACATTCCTCCTGGCCTGGACTCACGCCGAGACAGAGTACAAGGAATTTAACATCTCTGACACGGGCGGCTCCCCGGGAACTTATGACCTGGTTCAGTCAGGGAATACTGAGGGAGATTTTCGTGGTAAGGAGTTTACCAACACTCCTGAAGACGTTCTTGTCGGTTCCATCCGTTTTGACGGTACCTTTGACAGCGGTTTGGAGTTCTTCACTGAGTTGTTTTCCAACTACCAGAGTAAGCGCTATCTGGACCAGGGTAATCTGTCCTATCTGGATGCAATCACTCTTGTTGATTTCAGTGCAGGACTTGTGGCGGAAAACTGGCAGCTTACCGCCTATGTGGACAACTTGACCGACGAAGACAAGGTTCAGACCGGGCTTGGTAATGTGAGTTATGGCTTTATGCCAGGCGGACAGATTCCCCCTTTTGGGGCTAACCTGACCCTGCCTCAACCACGTACCTTCGGTGTGCGGGCCAGATATAACTTCTGATAAGCCGTTCGTTTAAAGATAACCGCGCCAAGGCGCGGTTTTTTATTGCCCGCGAACTTTCAAAGACCAGAAAAACACCACACCGTTAAGAATGCCAAACAGCACAAATGGCGCCGAGGGCCCGATATTGGCAAACAACCAACCGCCCCCGGCGGCGCCTATCAAAATACCTATAGCACCGGAGACGCCAAACAGGCCGATAATGGCACCGCGCCTTGCTGCGGGGGCCCGTTCACCGACTAAGGCCTGGCTGCTGACAAAGGCGCTGATTTCAGCAACGCCCATTACACCAAGCAGTAGCATTACCCAGGGCGCGGTGGGGTCTTCTACCAGGAACACTGCCAGGTAGACCACTGAGGCCAGGCCCGCCGCGATTGACACTGCGGTTATCCTGCTTACCTTATCGCTGATGTACCCCATTAGCAGCGAGCCGACCAGTGCACCACTGACTACAGCCATGACTCTGGGCACGGCCAGTTGGAACATGGATTCACTGGGGGTGAGCCCCATAACGCCGGTGCCAAACTGCACCAGCCACAGGCTGATAAAGGCACCGGTAACTGCCAGATCGCCGCGGGAAATAAACGCAGCGCCATAGGAAAGGGCAATACCTGGGTCTTTCGATGCTTTTGCGCCCTGGCGCAATATGGTGAAAATGGACTCTTTGGCTGCATGACTGACCTTACCCACATGGGGTGCCAGCCCCAGGGCGACTACCAGGGCGCCGATAACACCCAGGCATCCCGCTGTGGCGAAGGTGGCCTGTTGCGCAGCGAGTTCATCAAAGCCCTGGCCGACAAACACCTTGGGTAGCGCACCCAGCAGGGGGGGAAGAAAGGCTCCCAGTGTGGCGATCAGGCCCTGCAGGCCATTGGCCTTGCCACGTGTGGAGTCCTGAGAGTAATCGGCTATCACAGTTACCATCATGCCAATCATGGCCGCGCTGCCAAAGGCAATAATGATTCTATACAGCACCAGCTCAGTGATGCTGGAGGCGTGCGGATACAAGGTAAAGCCAAGGGCAGTCGCAAGCAGCCCGAAAATATAGACTGGCTTGCGCCCGTGGCGATCTGCCAGCGCGCCCATAACCCCCATCAGCAAAATCAGGATAACCTCCTGCATAGCGCTGAGGTTGCCGGTGAGCATAGCCTGCTGTGCATGCGGTATTGCCATAACCTGCAGCAGCCCGGGCTGTAACATTGCCAGGGCTCCGGCATAGCTGGAGGAAACAAAAGCAGCAAAAAAATAGGCCAACAGGTGGCGGCGTTTTACCCCTTCAGAGAGGTCTATCCCAAGAAATCGATTCACCCTTTATTTTCCGCCTTGGCCGCGTTGCATTTGTTCCCGGCCCATGCGGATACTAAGCATGTTGTCTACCTGGTTAGCGCCAAACACTTGTTCTGCCAGTTTGTTCATAGGGTCGCGGGCATAGCCCAGTTCCCGCACCCGGTAATCATAGTCGCGCAGGGCGGCACGTTCTGTCTCCGGAACCGCTTGCGCTGCATCCAGCCATCCCAGCCAGTGGTCCAGCATGCGATAGGCGTAGTCGCTAAGGCGCTGGATGTTGTCTTCGTTAAGTTCACCCATCAGGCTTTGGGTAGAGGGGTTGGTCAGCGCACGCATATAAGTGCCGTGACTTACTGACCACTGGAAATTGGGGTCGCCGCGCATATCGAGATATTCGTCGTTAATCGCGTCGTAATAGCGGTCCAGGTAATCCGTATCCACCATCAGGTTGCGCCGGGGTGTAAAGTCAAAATAGAAGAACAGTTTGGGAATCGTGCCGAACACCATCACGAAGTGAGGCACGTCAGTCTCCTGCCCGAGGAAGGCAGTGGCATTCATGTCCAGAATACTGGCCTGCCGGTTGCCCAGCCAGGAGTTTACCAGCCAATCGCAGCCGGGGCCGCTCCAAGCCTGCATGGAGCCTTCGAATTCGCCGTTGGGAGAGGTGTAATACTTGCGGTCTTCGCAGTTGGGCTCAAACTCCAGGCCCGGAAAACGCTCGGCAATCCTCTCCTTAATGTCACTGAGAATACCCCAGCAACGTTCCCAGGCCTGGCTTACATCTACGTCGGGGTTCTCTGCCAGAAACTGGTCAATCGTTTTGGTATCGGTGCTCATGGTTAATCCTGTTGAAAAGAGTATTGCTTACAGGCCGAAGGCCTCGAACTGGTCCGGCCTTTTTTTGATTATTCCTGCCAGCATACGCCCGGTCATTTTGGCAGGGGTCAGCCAGCGAATCTTCTGACCGCTTTTTTCGGTGGCGAGAATACGGTCGACCAGGAAAGGGGAGACCGTTTCTACAGTATCCACCAGGTTATTCATCATTTTGCGGGATTTTTCGAAGGATTCAGGGGCGGCCCTGGCCTCGCGCACAACAGCTTCGGTAATAATCATCCCGGGGCGAATCTTGCCGACGATAATGGGAGTGTCTGCCAATTCTTTCACCAGCGCACGGGTGAAATAGTCCAGCCCGCGTTTGGTGGTGCCATAAATACCCAGGCCCGGGAAATACTCCCCGTCACTGCCGCCGCCCAGCACGTTGAAAAGCTTGCCCTGGCCCAGTGCTTTCATGCCCGCAGCGGCCACCCGGCAGCCGTTGATGGTGCCCATCATATTGGTGTTCACCATTGATTCGATTTCTTGCTGGGGTACTTCTAGAATTGGCCAGGTGGTGCGGGCAAGGCCGGCATTGTTAATCCAGATATCAACACTGCCGAATGTCTCTACCGCCAGGTCCCAAAGTGCCTGTACCTGGTCTTGCCGGGCCACATCGCAGGACTGCCCGGCAATTTGTCCCTGTTCAGAAGCCAGTTTCTCTATGGTTTGATCGACACGTTGCTGGTTGCGTCCTGCGATAACCACATTGTGCCCCCGGCGACGGAATTCAGCGGCGAGCCCACGGCCAATACCCTGAGTGCTCCCGGTAATGACAACGCAAGTCATTGGGAGGCATTCTCCAGCAGGTGAGCATTTGGGTCAGGGTGTAATACCCGGTAGCCGGTAGCGTAAAGCTTCTCAGCGGAAATGCGTTTCAGGGGCGCCTTGATCTGGTTGAGAAACTCCAGGGGCTCCAGGTCAATATTGCGACAGATAGCGTCGAACACTTGCTGGTTGGTGCCAGGGAGATTTTCGTTGTCGCACACATTGTAGATGCCGGTGAGTTCATTATCGACGCTGTGGATTACTGCATTGACCACGTCTTCGAAGTGAATGGCATACAGGGGTGCGTCGGCGCTGAAGATAGCCTTGCCATCAAAGTACTCGTGACACATGGCAACCCGCTGCTCGAAACTGAGATCGCCCGGCGCGCCGTACATGTCTGGAAAACGCAGTACACAGCCGCCGGAACGGGAAAGAACTTTTTGTTCGGCTTCCTGGTAGTAGCGAGAGGAGGGCTCCTGACTGTTGCTGGTGGGGGTTTGTTCAGAGACTGCCTGCTCCCCTGTGCCGCCATCGCCGTACACCGAGAAAGAGGAGAGGAAAACCACTCGCTCGCAGGCTTGCGCTGCACTTTCGCAACTGGCCACCAGCACATCGGCATAATGCTGGTGTCGTTCTTCTACCGTGCGGGTGTTTTTTACATTGGGGGCGACAGTGACGATGATCACATCGCAGTCTTTGGTGGCGGCAATCAGTTTCCCGGCTTCTGAACCTCGCAGCACAACAACCTGGTCGGCGTACTGTTTCAACTCTGTGACTTTCGATTCAGTAGTTGTACTGCCTGTGACCCTATGACCCGCTCCACGCAACCTGGCGGCCAGGGCCTTGCCCACGTGACCCATACCCATAATAAATACGTGCATATGAAGTGACCTTTCTCAAAGTGGCAGTGTGAGCCGCCGCATAATTATTTATAATGTTATATAGCCATAACATTATATTATTTTTCCGGAGAAAATACATGGCCCGA
>ERZ1046740.753-NODE-753-length-25610-cov-8.104167_pt1 | contig 25610 bp, 15 predicted proteins | sample MGYA00383093_ERZ1046740 | MGnify/ENA primary metagenome ERZ1046740 (study PRJEB29581, sample SAMEA5548363) | metagenome | biome: marine; feature: coastal; material: water | depth 25 m | study: Short-term variability in the microbial, nano- and picoplankton... | reverse complement strand
ACTGATTCCATTCGTTGACCATCCCATTACTATCAATACCAAAAATAGGAGCATTCGCAGTTTCAATAAACTGGCGCATTTCATTAGCAATAGATTCTGTTTCGATATTGGTTCTTTCTAGCTCTCTTTCAAAGGCAATTTCTTTAATAGAAAATGCATTTGCAGCTTTAGTTCTTTTTTTGTTAACAGAGTTTAATATTTTTATTTGATTTTGTTTTTCTCGTTTTACAACTTCAAGGTCTTTTTTTATAGTGGCTAGATCTTCAATTGCTTTTACTTGAGAAATTTTGAAAGATAGTATAGATGCTATCGATTTAAATATTTTCAAATCATGATCTGAAAAGTAATCTTTATTTGGATGCTCAGAATCGATAATTCCGATCACATGGTCATCTGAAAAAATAGGTACGGTCATCTCCGAATGACGTAATTCGTCATCAACTAAATATCTTGGATCTTTTGAAGTGTCTCTAACAATCTCGCTTACGCCTGTTAGGGCAACGTGACCACAAATACCTTCACCTATTTTCAGTTTAATAGGATTCACAATATGACGTGAACTGGGGTTTTTATTTCCGTGAGCTGCAATTTGAACAAGTTCTTTATCATCATTGATCAAGTAAATAATACAATCAATGTATCCCAACTCCCCAACGGCGTGCTTTGCAACAATCCAAGCAGCCTCATGCACCGAATCAGTCCGCATTAGTAGAGAACCTAACGAATTGATTGTTTCCAAATAGTGCGCCGTTCTCTCATTTCGTGATTTCCCCCTCATTTGATATTATTAATTTGTTATAACACTATTTATCTTTAAAGTTATGAAAATATATTTTAAGGATTTATTTAAAAGGATTATTTATAATTTCGGATATTTTATTTAAGCTTTTTTGCCTAATTTTGAAGCAGCTGTTAATTTAATGATTTCTTCAATAATTATTTGTAATTCTTTACGATTATTACCAGCAGACTTTACCACACATAAATAATCATCTATAATATTTTCGATCTGTAAGTCCTCAAATATATATAATTTGTCAATATCTAATAGTGTTTTGGTACTGTTATCCCGTAAAGATAATTTTTGATTCTTGTAAAGCCAACAAGATGTCTTGGGTTGTTTTTTTTAGTTTCAGTAAATAGTAACGTTTTAATCTTTAAAATCTGAATTGCTGCTGCACTAATTTTAGCTCCTTATTCCAGTTATTAATACTCAACGCTATCAATATTCTAATTACCGCCAATAGAATCTCACCAATAGCATAAATCAAATATTTACTGAATTTATTTTCAGATAGTAGTTTTTGTCTAATTTTTCTAAAGAATTTTATCATTGGTTAGCGGTTTCTGATAATGAAGCACGACGGTAAATGTAAAAAGTCGTTTAAATGCTTTTTACATAGTGTTGTGCGTTCTTTTTGTTTATTTTTTCCTCAGCAAAACGTAAATGAAAGAGGCTAGAAAACTAAGGCCAGCGCCGCTTATTAAACCTATGGTTCCAAAAATCAAAATAAATGGCAATTGTCCTATACTACTGCCTTTCGTAAAGCCTTCGGCTGCGCCAACACTAGCGCCATAATCAGCCCCATAAATGCCTAGTACAATACCACCTACTATCATGCTAATTGTTACCGTTAACACCTTATTTGCAGTACTAGGTGGGTTCAACTCAATATCATTAGATGTGTTTCGATCAAAAATCTTACTATCTAAGCTATTGTTAATTGCCTTTTTTTTAGATTCTAAAGTTTCTGTTGGAACAATAATCCATAAAGCCATATAAACAATAACAGAGATGCCACAGGAAAAGAATAATAGAATGACAAAAAGTATCCTGACAATGGAAATGTTAATTTTGGCGGCCTTTGAGATACCCCCACAAACGCCTCCTAGTATTCTGTTTTTGGTACGTGATAATTTCATTTATGGAGTTATGCTATGAGTAGTTAAAATCTGATTTGCTTTCAAATGTAAAAAATTAATTCTTTTTCGAATGGCATAATTATCAATTCTGATTTTTGAAGGTCTATAGATTGGTTTTTTTAGATTGATTATGCCGAGTATGCAATGCTGTTTAGCTAATTAATTTTGATCACACCTTATAACACAACGTTCAGTATAAACGGTCGTTTTAATGCCGTTTATACGTTGTTGGCAGCTGTTCTTTTTTCTTTAAGAATGTACATTATAATATCATGATTCAACATTCTATGCTTTTTACGATTGTTGCAATTGTTACATGCTATTATCAAGTTGTCAATATGATTTGAGCCAAAGCTTTGTGTCTTTACTTTCCTACCTTTTTCAGCTTTCAAGTTTCTTAATTCTTTATTCAATTTATTTGATGAGATGGGAATCATGTGGTCAATAGCAGTTCCACTTTCTAAATCACAACATTCTAGTTTAAGCATACACTTTATACCATGTTGGTTTTTTAATGTATAAAGTATTTTATTTCTAATCCTATTAAATTCCTTTCTTTTAATATCTGGAATTCTAAAATCAAACATGGTTTTGAAATCATTAATATCTTTAAAATCATCATGTAGTAACATGTTTTCAAAATATTTTTGATCCTCTATATGTTCAAACTCTATCATATAAAATTTATAATTACTGCCAACGTGCGTATATAGTTACTGGTAACTATATATCTATTATAAATGCACTAAAAGGTGTGTTTATTCCTTTTAAATGTAAGAAAAAAACTCTAAAAAATAGTCGCGTCAACTTTTTTATCAAAATTTAATAGGGCTATTATACTTGTAACTATTTTTATTGGGCCATTTTCAGAAGAAAATAACTCTTAAAAATTAATATCTATGACAAGTCAAGAACAATAAAAAGCCTTGGCAACATGATATTTGTAAATTAATAGAGTATTCTATTTTTTTAAAATGTGATTTCTCTAATTATAATAAAACAGTTTTACCTTTTAATGATCCGTATTCTTTGCGGCTAACCAATTAAATTTTGGTAAGTATGCGGCTGCTAGTATTGCGGTTTTTTCACTTTCTACTATTGCAATTTGTTTTCAGGGAATTTCTGAAGAATCCGATCTTCTCCACTATAGGCATGTTTTAAGAGATTGAAGGCCTTTTCAGTTTTAGGATATGATCTAATATGTCGTATACTTGGTTGTTAACCTGAATACCTTTTTGTCTATACTTATTTCTAACTGTTATTTTGAAATTAACAGCATTATTGCTTCTCTCAGTTTCAGTGATATAGAAGAAGCCGCCGGGATAAAATATTTTTAAACCATGTAGTTTGTCTTGTAAATAAAGCTCAAATTCTCCACTTACCCAATTTAGAAACTTTTCATACAATGCCTTGTTTGGAATAGATTCTGTATGTGTCAATTCATAATAAGATTTTGTTTCTATAACAGAGCTTTCTTTATTCATTTTTAAGTTTTAGTATTTTAAGATTGCTGTTTTTATTTAAAATCATAAAATGAACAACTTTATTAATTATTATTTTATTAATAGCTTTTGCTTCACCATCATTAAAATAACTGGAGTCGTTACTATAATCTAACACACCACCTTTACCCCCCAACAATAGATAGCCTTTTGATGCATCATAGCGAATAGTTTCTACTTCAGTATCAAAGGTGTTTCCAACTCCAAAAACATCCAAATAACCATCATTATTAATGTCGTAAACTTCAAAATTTAAGGTAGGACTAAATTGAGCTTGGTTAGGTAGGTTTTTAATTTCGAAGGTGCCGTTGCCTTTATTTTTTAATAGCATAGAAGTGAAGTTATGTGCTTGAAAATGATTGGCTTTTTCAAGTTTATCTGCCCCATAAATGTCTGGTAAGGTAGACAGTGCAAAATCCTTATAAGTCTTTAGTTTATTATTTATAAATGGTGTTTGTTGTGAGGAACATTCTTTACCACGTATAGGAATTAAATCGCCAGTTTTTGAAACTTTACTTAGGACGATATCAAAAGTTTTATTGTTGTCAAAATAATCAGCATAAATATGTAATGGTTTTTCTTTTGTAGGATGAAATTTATTATTATTCCCCCAGTTTCCGACCAGATAATCGGTTAAACCATCATGATTAATATCTGCTTCTTTAATAGTTTGGAACCAACCATTATTATTTGTTAATCCCAAAATGTCCTTTTTAGAAAAAGTATTATCTATATTCTCATAAAAAACTATAGACATCCACTCACCAACAACTATTAAGTCTAAATCTCCATCATGATCATAATCGGAAAAGAGGGCATCATTAATTACCGGAAGATTGGATAAGTCATTAATTTTTTCGGCAGTAACATTCGTAAACTGGCCTTCTTTATTTTCTAATAAATACGGCTCAAAGGATAGAGGGTACCTGCCATGTTCAACACCGCCTACAAGAAAAACATCTTGATCACCATCTTGGTCAAAATCTGAAAACACCGCCTTTTTAGTTTGAATTAAATTTTCAAATAATTTGGTTTTTTTAAAGATTCCTTTTCCGTTATTTAAGTACAACCTATTTTGGAGTAATTTACTGTTTTCTAGATTTTCATAACCTCCAGATGTTACATATAAGTCTAAATCATTATCGTTATCAATATCGACAAATTCAGCATCGGTGTCTTCAAAGATTCGATCCAAATGGAATAAATTTGGATTAGTTTCTACAAATACTCCATTGGGTTTTTGGACGTAAAGTGAAGCTGCTGCGTCTTTGGCATTTCCAACAAAAAAATCATCTAAGCCATCGTTATTAATATCGCCAACGGCCAAAGCTGAACTATTTTCAGACTGCTTTTGGGGTAATAACAGTTGCAAATCAAAATCGTTAAAATTATTTTCTTTTTGTGTATAGTTAATCCCTATTGAAGAAGGTTCAATATTTTCAAATAAAGTGTTAGATTTCGAGTTTAAATTAGAGGTTTCATTTGCATTTTTATAGGTGATGATTACCGTTTTATTAACCTCTAAGTTTGTAATTACTTGATGTTTATTATCTGGCCACAATATAGAAACGCTATCTATTTCACTAAGGTTTCCTAACCCAAAATGTAAGCTATTTGAAACAGAAGACTGATAGCCTCTGCTGAGAAACAGTGTTTTTGATTGTTGTAAGTTTTTAGTAAATACCTGAACCGTACTACCAATGCCATTGATGTTTTTATTAGGCCCTTCTAATTTAAATGTGATAAAATTATTGGTAGCATTATTTTTGTAAATAGAAGCTTCTTCGTCTTGATTGTTTAAAACAATATCTACGTCTCCATCATTATCTAAATCGGCATAAATAGCACCGCTTGAATTTATTTTTTTATCAAAACCCCAATTTTGGCTTGTGTTTTTAAAGGTTAAATCCTTATTGTTTTGAAATATGTAATTACTTAATTTAGCAGATGGCATCATATTTATGGCCTCATCTAAAGATACTTTTTTACGATTTCGAATATTGGTTTTCATCTGATTTCTAAAATCTTGATTAGAAAGATCATTTTTAATACCATTAGTAACAAACAAATCATTGTAACCATCATTATTAAAATCTGCTAATAACGGTGCCCAACTCCAATCTGTTTTGGCTATTCTGGCCAATTGTCCAATCTCACTAAAAGTGCCATTACCATTATTAAGCTGAAGCATATTAGACATGTATTGATGATGATATCCTCTGTCAACCAATAAATTAAAATTAGTGGTGCTCATAGTCGCCATATTCTGTTTGCTACGAATATGATCTTCTGCAAGCATGTCTAAAACAATCAAATCTGGTTTTAAATCGTTATTGATGTCTACATAATCAGACCCCATACTATTGGAAGAAATGTGTTTGAACCTTAGTAAGGCTTCGTCCTTAAAAGTGCCATCACCTTGATTGATATACAAAAAATCAGGTTCTAAAAAATCGTTAGCCACAAATATATCAGGGAGATTATCATTATTAAAATCGCCTATAGAAGCACTTAAACCCCAAGCTTTGTTTTCTATTCCTGCTTGTATTGTGACATTTGTAAATTTCCCATCATCATTTCTAAATAATTGATCGGAATTATAGGGCTCTTTGTTTTTCTGAACCAAAGAATCAATAGTTGTATTATTTTGAAAGTCCTGACGATGATTTACCAAATACATATCCAAATCGGTATCATTATCATAATCAAAAAAATAAGCCTGAGTTGAAAATCCAAAATGATCTAACCCATAATCAGCAGCGACCTCTTTAAAAGTGTTGTTTTTCTGATTTATAAATAATTTGTTTTTTCTAAGTTGATGACTCTTTAAAGACCCTGATTTACAGACATAAATATCCAGCCAACCATCATTATTAATATCAATCATAGTAACTCCAGTAGTCCACCCTGTATCATCAGCAACACGTGCCTGTAATGTGATATCCTTAAACTTAAGATCACCTTGATTTAAGTATAATTTATTTGAACTTTGATTAGATGTGAAGTATAAATCTTGAAGGCCATCATTGTTAATATCTCCCACGGCAACACCAGCGCCATTATAAATATAAGAGTAGTTTATAAAGTTAAAATACAGATTTTCTTTTACTGTATTTGAAAAGTGAATTTGGGTGTGTTGATTATCAACTAAATTGAATAATGTAGTACTTTCTATTCCTTTACCCTGTTGACACGCACTGAATATTAGAAAAAGCAAAGCTGTAGCCACTTTTTTTTGAGATAATAAATTCTTAATATACATTTTCACAATTTGAATATCAATATATTACAAGTAACCTTTATAATCTAGCTAATTTCACTTTGTTGTTTAATTATTTTATCAATTGGGCTTTTAATAAAACTAGAAGCTTTTAATCCTCTTTTGCTTAAAGCTAATGCTATATAATCTTGTGCAAAATATGCTATAGAACCCACAAAATGTAACGGAACTGTTTTCAACTCTTGACTATATAACGCTATGTGGTTTTTAACAAAAGTATTCATCCCTTTCATGATTAACTGTTTTATAAAAGGATTGTTTTCGTTTTTAAACAAGAAGTGAGCAAATTCTGCTAAGTATTTATTGGGTGTTGAAGATTTGTATAATTTTTTTATTATTTCTTTTTCTTTTAAATTGTAATCTTTCTCAAATAAAAGTCGCAATCCTTTAGGCATTTGCTTGTAATAGTAGGCTTTTAAAAGGGCTTTTCCAAAGTAGTTTCCGCTACCTTCGTCCATCAGGATGTAGCCAAAAGCAGGTGTTTTTAAATGTATGTTTTTACCATCATAATAGCAACAATTAGATCCAGTACCTAAAATACAAACTACCGCAGGCTCTTTTGTTGTAGCCATGACTGCTGCCATGGTATCTTCACTTGTTTCGGATTTAGCGTTTTGAAAGTAGGACTCTAATATTTTATTGACCTTCTTTTGGGTCTTTTTTGTGCCGCAACCTGCTCCGAAAAAGTTAATCTTAGTTACTAAACCTTTATATTTTTTTAGGGCATCACTTTTATATAAAACCTCAGAAAACTCTTTTTTGGACAAAATAGCTGGGTTTAGCCCTTTAGTTTTTATTCTAATAGGTGCTTTTATTGAGTTTTCACAAAGAATCCAATCACATTTGGTAGAGCCGCTATCTGCTATTAAAATCATGTCTTGTAAAAGGCTGTTAGTTTGATAAATAACTCGTTTCGCAATAGGCAGTCAATTTCTTTAAAGCATCTACAATGACTACTTCAACATCAACAATAGGTTCATTTAAAATTTCAATATAATTTTTAACTGCATTGAGGTTTTTAGCTGAAATACTTTTATTCTGAATCGTTTCGTGCAGTATTAGGGATACTTCTGAAAGGGTTTTAGATAAATTTTGTAATGGTTTTGTTTTTGGATTTTTTGTCAGTTTCACAAAATCATCATGGTTCATAGCCCAAGTTTTTAAATAAGATAAAACTTGAATGGCATTTGGTCTATTTGAATCATTAATAAAATTGTTTGCTAAATGGTTAAAATCGGAAGCATCTTTGGCATCAACAACACAAGCATCAGCAAACAAATTAAATGGTGAGAATGATTTATATTCAATACCGCCTTTATTACGACTGTATACTTTTAGAGGTTCACAAATTTTTGAAAGAGCAATAAGCGAAGTAATATCTTGATTGTTAGTCATACCCCTTAAAATAACATCTCTGTTTTTAATATGTGTTATCCCTAATTCTTCTAAATGAAAAGACACCCTTTTAAGACGTTTTTTCATGTCATTAATATTGTTAATGTTTTGCGGCGACCAAAAACGTTCTGCTATAGCTGCTGTTCTGGGCCAAATTCTAGAATCTATGGTTAACGGCGTAACTAATTCGCTCCACATAGTAGCTTCTCCACCTAAAACACGCGATTGTTCCTGTTCAGTTAATTGTGCATCACCTATTGGATCGACAGTATAGTGATGTTCAACAGATAACATTCTATCTATGTAATAGCCGTTAGACAGCACGGTGTGGTAGCCTTTTTTAGCAGCACTAATTAATGAACCACCTTTTTCAAGTCCTTCATTTTCCCCACGCCATGAATGTATTACAGCAGTTGTTGGCATATTTGGAGTCATAATTTCATCCCATCCCATCAATTTTTTACCTAATTTATTTAGAATTTTTTCTAGTTTAATATTGAAATAGGTTTGTAAATTGTGATTTGTTTTTAAACTATGATGTTTTTTAAACTCTTGAATATCTTGACTTTCATCCCAATGTTTACCTTCGTTTTCATCACCACCAATATGAAAATAGTTGTCAGGAAATAAAGGCGTTATTTCAGAAAATAAATTTTCTAGAAATTCATAAGTGAAGTCTTTTGTTGGATTTAATGTAGGGTCAAATACACCAGAAAAACGCTCAATAGCATAATCATAACCATCTTTACTACCAAGCTCGGGGTAAGCGTTTAAAATAGCTGAGGCATGACCAGGAACATCAAATTCTGGAACAACACGAATCCCTAAATTATCTGCATACGCTACTAAATCTTTTACTTGTGCTTGTGTATAGTATAAACCATCTGAAGCTAATTCGTGTAATTTAGGATATACTTTTGATTCTATTCTAAACCCTTGATCATCCGTTAAATGCCAATGAAATACATTCATTTTAACGCTTGCCATAGCATCAAGATTACGTTTTAAAACATCAATTGGCTGAAAGTGTCTGGCAACATCAATCATCAATCCACGCCAAACAAATCTTGGTTCATCGTTGATGCTAACACCGGGAAAAAAGTAATTGGTTTCATCGTTATGAGTTAACTGCAACAGTGTTTCTAAACCTCTAATGGCTCCAACATCTGTTTTTGCTTTTATATTTATAGACGTATCGTTTACAGCAAGCGAATAAGATTCGTCATTTTCAACACCTAGTATAGAAACTGTATCAAAAACTACATGAATATTTCCTTTTTCATTTTTTAAAGGAAACCCTTTATCTAAAAAAACAGCTGTTCTCGTGCTTAAACGTCTTAGAAAATTAATACCGGCATTACGAACTCGTCCATTATTATCTGGATTTATTGAGATCGTAACGTCGCTATTAATAATAAACTTAGCAGGGTTTTCTTCAATAGCTTTTGGCCAAGGCATTAAATTATATGTTTCGGCCAACATGTTTTGAGAAACCAAATGTCCACTATAGATACTACACATTATGAAAACCAATACAAGTTTTTTCATTCCTTTTTTTTAAAAGTGGTAGCGTTTAAAAGCTTCTATAGCAGCATAATCCGCTAATCCTAAATCATTATATTTTTTTCCTGTTAATCTATTTCTGTCTTCAACCCGTACCCAAAATTCACGAGAATCTCCGCCTTGGAACATTACTCCATCTTTTTGAGATTGGTGATAAAATATAGCATGGCGTTTTTTGAGTACTTGATCTGGACTCATCGGAACTGCCATTTCAATTTGGTAAGATTCCCATTCGTGCCAAGCGCCACGGTAAAGCCAAACCCAACAATCATCCATATATTTATTGTGTTTAAGTTGCTCTAATGCTATAAATAAGGCGTCTAAACAGACTTTATGTGTTCCGTGTGGATCGGCTAAATCTCCTGCGCCATAAATTTGATGTGGTTTTATGTTTTCAATTATACTGCACATGATATTAACGTCATCATCTGAAATATTTTTCTTTTTAATGGTGCCTGTTTCATAGAAAGGCAAGTCAAGAAAATGAACATTTTCATCATTAAGGCCTAAATATCTTGTAGCTGCCAGTGATTCACTTCGTCTAATTAATCCTTTTAATTGTCGTACTTCATTAGAATCAATATCATTATACGTTTTCAGTTTTAGAAAATTGATAATGCTTTCAGTTTCCTCACAATCAGGACATAGCGTTTGAGTGATTTCAGCAAATTTTAATGCTTCTTCATCTGAAACAGCAATATTACCAGACGTTTGGTAGGCTATATGCACGTCGTGTCCCTGTTCTACTAATCTATCAAAAGTACCACCCATAGAGATAACATCGTCATCAGGGTGAGGACTAAATATAATCACACGCTTTTTCGGGATATTGGCTCGCTCTGGTCTGTTAGAATCGTCTGCGTTTGGTTTACCACCTGGCCACCCTGTAATAGTATGCTGTAATTTGTTAAACATTTTTATGTTTAAATGGTAAGCAGTTCCTTCCTCAGTAAGAAGACCAGACATACCATTATTGTTATAATCTTTGTCTGTTAATTTTAAAATAGATTTATTTAAAAGCTCAGAAAGCCAAACTACAGCCTTCAGCTTTAATGATTCGTCCCAAACACAAGAGGTAACTAACCAAGGTGTTTTTACTCGGGTTAATTCAGAGGATGCGCTCTCGTCTATAATAAATGAGGTGTTGTTGTGATGTTGTAAATAGGTGGCTGGAACTTCCGAAGTTATTTCGCCTTCAACGGTGTCTTTAAGAATTTCTGCTTTATTAGCCCCCCAACCTATAAGGACTATGCGTTTTGCACTAAGTACCGTCCCTATTCCCATAGTAATGGCTTTTCTTGGTACATTATCAATGCCCAAAAAGGCGGGCGCAGCATCTAAACGTGTAATATGGTCTAAGGTAATGCTTCTTGTCCCCGAATTAAGATGAGATCCAGGCTCATTAAAACCAACATGACCTGTTCTACCAATACCTAATAATTGAAAATCTAGACCACCTACAGCCTTAATTTTCATTTCGTAATCAATACAGGATTGGTATAAATCTTCACTACTAACCTTTCCATTTGGTATGTTGATGTTTTCTGGCAAAATATCAATATGATTAAAAAGGTGTTCGTGCATGAAATAAAAATAACTTTGAATGTTATTCTTATCCATAGGGTAGTACTCATCTAAGTTGAATGTGATAACGTTTGCAAAGCTTAATCCTTCTTCTTTGTGGATTCTAATGAGCTCTTCATAAACTTTTATAGGAGATGAGCCTGTTGCTAAACCTAAAACACAAGGTTTATTTTGACTTTCTTTTTCCCTAATCAAATCGGCAATTTCATGAGCTACAAGAATTGAACCCTCGTTTGAATTCTTGAAAATAATGTTGTGTATTTTTTCAAAACGAGTGTCTTCAAACTTTCCTACTTGTGTGTAAGCTATATTTTTATGACTTGCAATTTTCACAATATATTATTTTGTGATTAATAATTTTTGTTAATGCAAACGGAAAACCTAAATCTTCCGTCTGCTTAACTCTCAAACTAAACTAATTCAAACTAATTTTATCTTAAAAATTCGCTGCTCCTGTGTCCCACCAAAGACGAGTTCCGCCATTGTCTGAACCTCCAAGTTTTGAGACTGCACCTGTTACTCCATCAGGGTTTGTAGAAAGCTCACTATCTACAAAAGGAATTCTTCTTATTTGAATATCAGTATCTATGGTTCCTCCACTTTGGTTACTTACTACAGGGAAAATCTTAGGATAACCTGTACGTCTAAATTCACTCCAAGCCTCTTGTCCTTCTGGGAACATTGCAATCCATTTTTGGGTAATAATTTTTTCTAACCTTTCTTCATTATCAGCCGCATCTGTCCACGCAATAGTAACATCACTTAATGCTGCAATATTATTTGCAGGATTGTATGTATCTACATAATCTATAAAAGTAGAGGTGTTATCTGCTACATAGCCAGTAGCTCCACTAGCACCATGTTGGTCAAACGATAATTGTATTCCTGTCTCATAGTTAGCTTGAGCATCTCCTGCTCCAGACCAACCTCTTAACGCGGCTTCAGCTTTTAAGAAAGCTACCTCTGAAGCGGTCATTAATTGCACTCTTGAGGTATGAATATTATCATTAAGTGTAGAATAATTAATATAATCAGCTTTTTGAGCTAATTCATCTGCATAACCTGCTAATAATGGTAAACCACCTCTTACTCCTTTAAGACCTCCTGTAGCTACAGAATTATCAAAATAAGCACTAGCTCTAGGATCGTTATATCCAACCAATATAGACTCCATAGAAGCATTCATTCTTATATCACCCCATGAATTATCTATAGTTTGTAAAGGATGATCTACAATACTATTTACAAAGAAGCTGTCTGTATTAGCTTCCATAACACCTAAGCTTTGACTTAAAGCTTTTTCTCCTTCAGTTTTTGCTTTAGTAGGATCTATTTTAGAGATACGAATAGCTAAACGTAATCGTAATGAATTTGCTAATTTTACCCATTGAGAGTAATCTCCTCCGTATGATAAATCAAAAGCCGCAAATCTTGGGCTATCAATATTTGCCATAAGATTAGCTTCTGCTGTATCTAAGTCTGCAAAAAACGCATTGTAAACCTCTTGTTGAGAGTCATAAATCCCTGCATTTGCTAGGTCTCCAAAGTTAGAGTACACTATTGGTCCAAAAACGTCTGTTACACGGTGCATTGCTGCTACTTTTAAAATTAATGCAGTACCATATAATGTAGGGAATTCAACTTCTGTTAATTCACTAATTGTTTGAACGTTATTCATAACATTAGAATAAGGCACACTCCAAATAAAACCATTCCAACCACTTACTAAGTTATAGGTAGTATTATTTGCTCCTGCCACAAAAGGTCTTGGGGGAGTTTGATATCCTGAATATACATCAGCATTTAAGTTTTGCTGTAATTGGTAAGACCAAGCAGGACTATATTGATAAATACTCTCAAAAATAGGTTTGTATTTTGAGCCCACTTGTTGAAAGTCAACCTCTAGCTGCTCTTGTGTAATATTTCTATCGTTTACATTAAATTGTTCTAAATCACTACACGACGTAATAACTAGACCCAATACAACTAAACATGCTAATATTTTACTTATATTTTTCATCATTTTAATTTTTTTTTAGAATGTTAAATTAAGGTTCAGACCTATGCTTCTTGTTGATGGAAGCCCTAAAACATCTACACCTTGTAACGAATTCCCTGTACTTAGAGATACATTAGGATCATGTGGTGCATCTTTGTGGAAGAAAAACAAATTGTTTCCTATTAAAGATGCTTTAATTCTTGAAAAGAATGAATTTTCTGCAAGATTAAAGTTATATCCTAAAGCAAATTCTGCTAATCTAACATTAGTTGCGCTATAAATATATTCTCCAGTAAAGCCATTTCTACCACCTACTTTTCCATAATAATCTTGTGCAGACATTGTGGTAGCAGCACCATCAACTTGCACATTTACAGTACCATTTGAAGTTTCTCTAGAAGAGTTGTTACTAAATCCTTCAACAATAGCCTCAGTCATACTCATAGTTTCGCCACCGAATTTTCCGTCAATTAAGAAATCTACTGTAAAGTTTTTATACTCAAAAGAGTTGTTCCAACCTAAGGTAAAATCAGGATTAGCGTTCCCTACTTTTGTTAAACCATCAATAGTATTATCATCATTTGCTATAACAGCATCACCTTCAATAATTGGCAAGCCATCTGCATTGCGTCTTACTACTTGAGCATAAATATCACCAAACGAACCACCTTCGACTAAGTAAGATCCAAATGTGTTTACACCTTTACTAGATAGGGTGAAAAATTCAGGTTCAATTAAACCTTCTAGTACTTGACCATTATAGATTTTTACAATCTTATTTTTGTTAGATGCGAAATTTACAGTTGTCGTCCATTTTAAATCTTCATTTTGAACAGGGATAGCGAACGCAGATATCTCAATACCTGTATTTGAAATTTCTCCTGAATTCAAGTATGCTTGGGCTGCTCCAATAATAGATGTAGAAGTTGAAAATGGATAATATTGATCTACTGTTTTAGTGTTATAGTATCCTAAATCAATACCTATTCTATTATTATTAAATTTCCATTCTGTACCAATTTCAAAAGACTTTTGTCTTTCTGGTTTAGGCGTAGAACCAGGGAAAGGTCGTATTGGACTTTGTGAATTTACACCACCACCACCAAAAATGATAGTGTTGTTAGGAGCTATTTGATCAGCTGCAAATCCATTTCCTACTTCTGCATAAGATGCTCTTAATTTAGCAAACGAAACATTTTTTGGTAATTCAAATATTTCACTTAAAATACCTGTTACACCCACTGATGGGTAAAAGAATGAATTGTTTACTGCAGGCAATGTAGAAGTCCAATCGTTTCTTGCTGTTAAATCAATAAATACTCTGTCATTAAAGCCTATTGTAGCACTTGCAAAAACAGAGTTAACTCGAGTTTCTAAAGATCTTTGAGTTAAATTCACAGCAGGGTTACCATTAAAGTTTTGATACGCAAATACGTTTGCAAATTGCAAACCGCCGTTAGTTCCAGAATCAGCAACTAGAGACTCTGTAGTATTACGTGTAGTACTTGTTCCTATTATTGCTGAAACAGACGTAGTCTCATTAATTTGAGTATTTATATTTGCAATAACATCACCGTATAATTGTGTAAAGTCAGTTTCGTTTACAATATATCTACCATTTAAAGGTGCTAAAGTAGCTTCAGTTGTAGCGTAGACCTTTTTTTCATAGCTAAGTTGAGATTTATCATATGTTCCTCTTGTTTGAAGAGAAAGCCAATCATTTATTTTGAAATTTAAATTTAAAGATGCTACTAATTTATTATTGACATCTTTACCTACATTGCGATTAATAATCCAATATGGATTTTGTTCAATATCAGATGTTCCTCTAAACCAACGTTGCGCCATTATATTTCTATTAGGGTCTAAAGCTTCAAAATTTGAATAGTCTGATAAACTTTCTGAAGCCGACTCAAAAGCATAAGCCCCAACTAGTGGGTTAAAATACAATCCGGAAACCGGTCTGTTTTTTATATTTTGCGTAGACGCCATTACACTCGCATTTGCAGTTACCTTACCATCAAAAAATTGAGCAGTTTCTCTAACATTAAATGTATGTTGCTTTAATTCATTTGTTGGTAATACCCCTTCTGAAAATGTATTACTATAAGAAAAATAAGTTTGTGCATTTTCTGTTCCACCAGATGCAGATATTGAGTTAATACTTGTAAAACCAGTGGTTAAGAAATCATCAATATTATTTTGTGTAGTACTATTAAAATCCATAGCGTAAGCAGCACTATCAACTGTCAGGTTTGATGAGAAATCAACCTTAAAACTCCCGGATTTCCCTTTTTTAGTAGTAATTAATATTACACCATTTAGACCAGCACTACCATATAAGGCAGATGCAGATGCTCCTTTTAAAACTGTTAAAGATTCGATGTCATCTGGGTTTATTAAAGATAAAGCATCACCGCCATCACGGTTACCTCCACTAACATCGCCGAAAGTATCACTTGGCTGGCCAGATGTTGGATTAGATAATGGCACACCATCAATAACGTACAAGGGTTGATTATTTCCTATTGAAGAGTTACCTCTTAATGTCACCTTAACAGATCCACCAGCACCTGATGCACTTCTTGAAACAGCAACACCAGCTACCTTACCAGACAAACTGTTAACAGGGTTGGTTTGTCTAACCTTGTTTAATTCATCAGCATTAATGTCCTGAGCTGCGTAAGTTAATGATTTTCTACTTTTCTTAATACCAAGCGCTGTAATAACAACCTCACTCAGTTGCTCAGCGTCCTCTTCTAATTGTGCGTTAATCACACTCGAGTCACCAACAGTTATCTGAATCGCTGTCATCCCTACATAAGAAAAATTTAATATGTCTCCAACGGAAGCTGTAATTGAATAATTGCCGTCAAAATCTGTTTGGGCACCATTAGAGGTCCCTTGTACAATAACATTCACTCCAGGAAGAGGGATGCCATCGGTTTTTGAAGTTACTGTTCCGGTTATACTTTTTTCCTGAGCAAAAGAAATTTGCATAATTAAAAGTAAAAAAGAAAACAAGAAGAGTGTTCGTAAGTTTTGTTTCATAATTTGATTATTTTGTTTTTTTAGTTTAGCCAAACTATTCATAATCAGAATAATTTAAAAAAATATTATATAAACTGCATCATTTTGCACATAGACGGCATTTTATGTTCGATAAGTGATTTGGCCAAAATAAACTATTGCCAATTTAATTGTTAGTTAGTGAATATATCACTAAAATTGCTATAGATTAATAGGGTTTTAGTAATGAAAATCTCCTAAAATTAAAATTATTTCAATATTTAACAGAAAAATAGGTGATACAATTCCAATCAAATATCATGTGATATTTTGGTTGAGTTATTTCGTTTTTAACATTGTGCGATGGGGAAGTTATTTTGACGACTACTGGTATTCTTTAAAATCTAATTTAGTAGAATTTCCAATTCACATTATAGTAATTTACATAAATGTCTATTATTTGATTCCAAAATTTATACTTCGGAAGAAATATCGGACTTATGTCTTTTTGTTGCTTCTTATGTTAATTATGGTATATTTAGTTAGAACAGGTCTGAATTACCTTTTAGTAACAAAAGATATTTGGCCAGAGGCAGAGGACCCTACAAAGTTTATGGAGCTAAATCACATAATAGCTGTGGTGCTGGGTGAATTGTATGTTATTGGATTTGTTTCAGCTATTAAGCTAGTCTTAGATTGGGCTATTGAAAAACGAAGAAATGAAGATTTAGCAAAACTGCAAATGAGCACGGAGCTTAAATATTTACGCACACAAATTCAACCTCATTTCTTTTTTAACACCTTAAATAATTTATATGCATTAACTTTAAAAAAATCTGATAATGCTCCAAGATTGGTTATTAAGTTATCCAATATGATGCAATATATTTTGTACGAAGTAAAAAGCTCCAAAGCTAGTTTACTTAAGGAAATAGGTCATATTAATAATTTTATTGATATTGAACGTTTAAGATTTGATGATAAAGTGGATTCTGAAATGGATATTACTGGAAATATTGAGGATGTTATTGTGCCACCTTTATTATTTCTTTCCTTTGTTGAAAATTGTTTTAAACATGGGATGAAAGAGAACGATAATTTAAGAATAAATATGAGTTTTGATATTTCAAATAATGGCTATTTGGAATTTACTTTAGTTAATAGTTTTAATCCAAAAAAAACTCAAGATGATAATATTGGAATTGGTAACGAAAATGCAAAACGACGATTAAAATTATTATTCTCGAATAATTATATTTTAGACTCTAAAATAGAGGGCGAAAACTATAAACTGTTCCTAAAAATCCCTGTTTGATGAAAATTAAGTGCATTATAATTGATGATGAACCCTTAGCAATATCAGTGATTGAAAATCATTTAAAAAATTTTGATCATGTTGAAATTGTTGAGACATTTAATAACCCCCTAAAAGCGTATCGTATTTTGGAACAAGAAAAAATAGATCTTATTTTTCTTGACATTAATATGCCACAAATGACGGGTTTTGCATTTATAGGGAACTTGAGTCATAAACCTTTAATTGTTATTACAACTGCCTATCGAGAATATGCTGTAAAAAGCTTCGAGCTTAATATTTTAGATTATTTGGTTAAACCTATTCCTTTCAATCGGTTTTTAAAAACTATAAATAAGGTGTATCAACAAATTTATGTTAGTAATTCTTCTACAGATGTTAGTTTACAACAAGAACCACATATCTTTCTAAAAGTCAATAAAAAGCTAATCAAAATAAATCTAAATGATATCCTTTATATAGAAAGCCTTAAAGACTACATTAAAGTAATTACTAATATAGGAGATTATGTAGTACATAAATCGCTTACTGCTATAACCGAAGAATTACCTCAATCAAATTTTATACGTATTCATCGGTCTTATACTATTTCAATTAATAAAGTTATTGCATTGGAAGGGAATACTGTTGAAATTTCAAATAGAAAGATTCCGATAGGACGAAACTACGTGAAACAAACAAAAGAGCGCATATTTAATATTAACGACAATAAAGAAAATAACAGCTAACCATAAAATCACATAAATAATTATGCCCAATACACAAGAAATATCATCTAAAAACAAAACATTCATTCCTATACTTATTATAGCTGGATTATTTTTTATTTTCGGATTTGTTACATGGATAAATGGGGCTTTGATTCCATTCATGAAAACCATAAATGAATTGACCGATGCGCAGTCCTATTTGGTTGCAACAGCTTCGTATATTTCGTTTGTTGTGATGGCGTTACCAGCATCGTATATTATTAATAAAATAGGGTATAAAAAAGGAATGTCATTAGGTTTGATTATTATGGCTTTGGGAGCATTGATTTTTATTCCAGCTGCAGGCGCAAGAACTTATTGGATGTTTTTAGCTGCCATTTTTATTCAAGGCGCAGGTATGACTTTATTGCAAACAGCATCTAATCCGTATATTACTATTTTAGGGCCTATAGAATCCGCAGCAAAGCGAATTGCTATAATGGGGATTGCTAATAAGGTGGCAGGAGCTTTAGGTTCAGTGATATTTGGAGCTATATTATTGTCAGGAATAGACGATATTAAACAAAAACTAGATCTAGTTGATGCTACTGAAAAAGAAAGTTTATTAAATACTATGGCTGATAGTGTGGTAACTCCTTATATAGTTATGGCTATAGTGTTGTTTTTGCTGGGTATTTTAATTAGGAAAGCGCCTTTACCACATGTAGAAGCTGATCCAATAAAAGCTTCAGAAACAGGAGGGAAAACAAAATCAAGTATTTTTCAATTTCCACATTTATGGTTGGGAGTTTTAGCGCTGTTTGTTTACGTAGGTGTTGAGGTTATTGCTGGAGATACTATTATTTCATATGGTATTTCACTTGATATTCCTGTAGAGCAAGCCAAATTTTTCACATTGTTTACGCTCATGGCTATGGTGGTAACCTATGCTTTAGGCGTATTTTTAATCCCTAAATATATAAGTCAAGCCTTTGCTTTAAAATTTAGTGCTGTTTTTGGAATCGTTTTATCATTTTGTATAGTGTTTACTAATGGTTTCACTTCGGTTCTTCTTGTAGCTTCTCTAGGGTTTGCGAATGCTTTAGTATGGCCAGCTATTTGGCCTTTAGCGTTAACCGGCTTAGGTAAATTTACTAAAACAGCATCAGCTTTATTAATTATGGCTATTTCAGGAGGCGCTATTTTGCCCTTATTATACGGAAAATTAGTTGATGTAAAAAAAGAACAATTGATTGAAACTGGTCTTGATACTATTGCTGCAACCATTGATTCGGCAACTTTTGGATACTGGGTTTTATTACCGTGTTATATTATCATATTTTATTATGCCTTTTGGGGTCATAAGGTTGGTTTAAAGAGTACATAATTATATTCTTAAAACTAGACGGTGAGACAACGAATTGAATCTGTAGATATTTTAAGAGGTTTTACCATTGTTGCAATGATTTTGGTAAATACTCCAGGAGAGTGGGGTCATGTATATACGCCTTTATTGCATGCCGAATGGCATGGACTAACACCAACAGATTTAATATTTCCCTTTTTTTTATTCATTGTTGGAATTTCAATTTATTTCGCATACAAGAATAAATTGAATAATAAATCCACTTATAAAAAAGTAGCAATTAGGAGTTTAAAACTGATCGGGTTAGGGTTGTTTCTAAATGCATTTTTACCTTATTTTCCTTTTGTTCAGGATTTTGAAACAATGAGACTTCCAGGTGTACTGCAAAGAATAGGAATTGTTTTTTTTATTTCATCTGTATTATACCTTAATTGTAATTGGAAAAGTTTATTAGGTATTTCAATTTTTATTTTAATTGGATATTGGTTATTTATGGCCTTCATACCTTTTCCAAATGAAATAACATCGACTTTTGATAGAGCCTCAAATAATTGGGCTAATTATTTAGATCTAAATATTTTAGGGAAGCACATGTGGCAACAAGATTATGACCCCGAGGGTATTGTAAGTACAATTCCTGCAGTTGCAACTTGTATTTTAGGTGTTTTAATAGGTAAATTGTTAGATGGGCTTACTGAAATAAAATGGTTGTTTTTGGTTGCTTTAACATTGCTTGTTTCAGGCTATGCTTTCAATACAACTTTTCCAATAAATAAGGCAATTTGGAGTAGTAGTTTTGTTTTGGTAACGAGTGGCTGGGGAACTTTAATTATTGCTGTTATTTATTATCTAAAGGACATAAAACAATATAAATTCGGAACCATTTTTAAATATGTAGGTATGAACGCTATTACTATTTATTTTTTGTCTAGTCTTATTTCTAAAAGCATGTATTTGATAAAAATTGGAGAGGATAGTAATATCCATTCTTGGGTTTATAATACTGTATTTGTACACGATTTTTTTAGCCTTAACCTTTCTTCTTTATTGTATGCGTTAGTTGTTGTTGTGTTTTATATGTTATTAGGTTATATAATGTATAAGAGAAAGATATTTATAAAAGTATAGATAAAAGAAAGGTTTGTTTCTCATTTAATCAAATTATTCCTCTTAACACGTTGTTTGCTAAGTATTTAAATACAGTTCTGTATTTGCGTTTTCTGAAACAGTATCTTTTATAGAAGCCAATTTTAACAATTTAAAAATGAAATGATTTTATCTATAGCATCATTTAGATGTTCTGGTGAATCTTCTTTTTCCCAAGGATGTTGAGCTCCAAAAACATGGTTAGCACCTTTGATTGTTTCTAAACAACTATTTGTGTTCCAATTATGCAAAGTATGGGCTTCTTCAATTAAAACACTTGTATCAGCATCTCCATGAATAATTAAATATGGTATTTTCAAACGTGAAACAGCTCTTTTGATGGTAAGCCGTTCTTCGTTTCCAATATAATCTTCATAAAACTGGTAAAAATGAGGCATTTGTTGTTTTGTTCGTCCGTTTACAACATATTTAACACCATCTTTTTTCCATTGATTTAAGTCGCCTGTTGTTGAGGTTCTTTTCCCAAAACTAGAAACACCTGCAAGGCTTATAACTTTTTTTATACGATTATCTTCTTCGGACTTTATTGTAACAATGCCGCCAGCTCTGCTATGACCTATTAAATTAATATGACTTAAATTAAGTTTATTTTCAAATTTTGTATTTGAAGATATCCAGTCCATAACAGTTTCTAGATCATCTAATTCTTTTGTATAGTTATTATTTCCAAAAGCCTCTAAGTCTGGAAAGTCTATGGGCTGTTCAGCAGTTCCTCCGTTATGAGAAAAATTAAATTTGACAAAAAAGAATCCAGCTTCAGCAAATGCCTTAGCCATCAAATCCCAAGCGCCCCAATCTTTAAAACCTTTGTAACCATGACAAAATATTACCACTGGTTTTGGAGTGTTATTTTCTGTATAAAAAACATCTGTAATTATTGGTTTGTTGTGTTTTCCAGGAATGATAATATTTTTTGTAATAGTCATAATATTAAACTTCTTTTTCAGTAAAATCTATTTTTGGATTACAAATTTCAAGGATTAGTTTTTTCAGTTCAGCTTCAAAGTCAAGTAGAGTGTCATCGGTTACTAAAGAATTTTTACTTCTACTAAAAGCACTCTCTTTTTTGGAGAATTTTAAAAAACCAGAGCTTAAATTTTTAAATGAAATAATACCAGCTTCAATAGGAAGACTAATCTTATTAGATTTTTGCATCATATAGGCATAAGTTAATACTTGAAAACTTTTGCTATACTTTTTGTAATCCGCAGTAATGTCTTCCCAGTTAACTATTTCTAATTGATTTTGCTGTACATTTCCTGTTTTGTAATCAATTATTCGGATTATACCATTACACTCATCAACTCTATCAACTTTACCTTTAATTTTAATAGGGAAATTAAGTTCAGAGATCTTAATTGAAATAGTATTATCAGATTCAATGGCAATAATTTTAATTTTATCTCCGGCTCTTAAAGATTTCATCTCTAAGTCTAAAAAATTTGAAACATAACGTTTTGCTATTTCAAAAATAATTAGGTTTTTACCCTTTGTAATATCTCCTTCTTTGTATTCGTTTTTAAAATGATAAGTAACCGTTTGCTCAATTTGAGATTTTAAGCCTTTAATGGCATCAATAGTTAAAAGCGCACCTACCAAAGGTTTATAAAAATCTTCTAATGTATTATGAACAACAGTTCCTAGGGTATTGGCTGCCACGGTTTCTTCAACATCAACATGATCTTTTATTTTTAGAATTTTCTGATAATAAAAATCAATAGGGTTTCTAATATAGTTTGTTAATGATGAAGGCGAAAAACCTTCACTAGCGAGATGAATTATTTGTTTTTGTAGAGCTTCAGTCTTTTTTACAACATTTAAACACGTCTCAATAATTGGAACTTGAGGTGCCACGATTTGATGGTTGATATTATGAATACCCTCAAGTTCTAATTGGGTAATGAATCGGCTTTTTTCGCCGCCAGTTAGAACATCAGCTTCTGTGTTGTAAATTATATAAACGTTTTTAGCACGTTGTAGAAGTCTGTAAAAATGATAGGTATAAACAGCATCTTTCTCTTTATAGGTGGGTAAGTTGTTCTCCAGTTTTACATCAAAAGGAATAAAAGAATTATTACTTTTTCCGGCGGGTAATATCCCTTCGTTCACAGAAGAAATAATTACGGTTTCAAAATCTAAAACGCGTGATTCAAGCATTCCCATAAGTTGTAAGCCTTGTAATGGTTCTCCTTGAAAGTCTAGTGTTTCTGTGCTTAAAAGTTCTTTATAAATGCTGTATAATGTTGAAATATCCTTTATATGCCTATGTTCTGAGTTTAACCTTGTGAGTTCGTTAAATAGTTCGTTAAAACGGAATACATATTCTAATGATAACAAGTTTGATGTTTTGTTTTCATCTAAAGAAGCTTTTATAGCTAGTATGAGTTTAGAGCAATTATCCAGTGCTAATACAATTGAATTTCCCCAACTAGAAAACAATAAATCTGTGATGATAATACTTTTCTCAGCTATTTTAATTAATCGGTCTTTATTTAAAAAAACCAGATTATTATTATCAATAGTTTCAATGATTTTTAATGAATAATCGATGCCTTCAATAAAAAATAATGGCCTAATAAATTGGTGTGATATAATGTTAACGACATCTTTATAGTAAAAAGAGTTTGAGTTGATTTTATGTAATTGAAAAAGGGCATTAAACAATGAGGCCAAAGGGATTGATTTTAAAGGAAATCCCATAGTCACATTTAAAGCATGAATACTTGACGGTATTGAATTTAATACAGGAATCAATAGATTCTCATCACCTAAAATAACTGCGGTACTATTTAGTAGATTATTTTCTTTTTGTAGTTCGCTGAGAAGTGAACCAATATATTTTGCTTGACCTATATTTTTAGGAATACCAATTGCTGATATGTTTTTATCTTTTGAATAATTTTCGGTAATCCAATTAAAAGAGTTGTTTTTAAAGAATTTCCAGTTTTTTTTGTGTTGCCTGGTGAATAGCGCAGCGTCATGCTTTTGATTATTCATGAAAACCGTATCAACATCCCAATAAATTTTGGCTAAATCATTTTGAAGTAATTCTTGAATAATGGTCTCTTCTGAAGTATTTAGGGCGTTAAAGCCCACAAACACATGTTTTTTTTCTGGGTTATTTTGAATATAAGCTTCCAAATTCTCCACAGCCTCTCTATAGATTAAACCTTGATACCCAACTTTGTTATTTAAAAGGGAATCTGTAAAATGTGTATAGTAGTCGTATAATTTATACCAAAAAGATAAATAGTTTTTTACAAAATCGGTTTTGTTTTCTTCTAAAGACCAATGTTTTAAATCTTGAATGGCGCTTAAGTAATTGAAAACATGCTCTTGAGGAATTAAATAGCGATCAATTTCATTAAAATCTTGAAGTAATGTTTGTGCCCATTTTGAAAAAGATTCAAAAGAATCTAAACTTTCTTTTTTTGTTAATTGAGAATATGTAGAGTAAAACTCAAAAAGAAGTTCAGTATTAGAAATAGATTTAAGTTGAGATAGTTCTTGTACAAACTCTTCAATACTTAAAATTTGTGGAGCAAATATCGTTTTATTAACAACTTTAGACAGATGATGTTTTAAAAAGAGCCCAGCTCTTTTGCTGGGTAACACAAAGGTTAAATCAGAAAGATTTTGCTTGTTATTCTGTAAATCTTTTAAAACATCGTGAATGAAAGTTGTCATTGTATAAAAATAAAAAACGCTTCGGATATCCGAAGCGTTTTTTGTAAACTTATTTATTTTAAAATTGCGTTAGCTTATTTTGCTAAGTTAATTTCTACACGTCTGTTGTTAGCTCTACCTGCTCTAGTTTTATTAGAGTCAATTGGGTTTGTTTCACCATAACCTTCAGCAGAAAGTCTAAATTCGTCAACACCATTTTTAACTAAATAATCTTTGACAGCAAGTGCTCTAGCATCTGATAATCTCATGTTAAGTTTCTCACTACCCGTACTATCAGTGTGACCTTCTATCGTAAATTTAGCTGTTGAGTATTCGTTTAAAATTGCAACTATATCCATTAATACACCAGCAGATTGTTCTTTTATACTCTCTTTTCCAGTATCAAATAAGATTGTTTTAGCATACTCATTCAATTGTTTTTTAACAGCCTCAGTAACTTCAGGACAACCGTTGTTAGCAACAGTACCTTTAACATCTGGACATTTATCATCTTTATCTAAAACACCATCAGCGTCTGCATCTGGCCAAGGACAACCTTTATTTGCAGCAGGACCAGCTTCGTTTGGACAAGCATCATCAGCATCAGTGACTCCGTCACCATCAGCATCAGGACATCCGTTTAAAGCTTTTAAACCAGCAACTGTTGGACAGTTATCTTTATTATCAGCAATACCGTCTCCGTCAGTATCAGGACAACCATTAAGCTCAGCTAAACCAGCTTCGTTAGGACAATCGTCTTTACTATCTTCAATGCCATCACCATCAGTATCAGGACAACCGTTGAATGCTTCTAAACCAGCTACATCTGGACAAGCATCATCTTTATCGTATATACCATCATCATCAGTATCGGTTCCACCAAATTTGATAGAAAAACCAGCTGTATGTTGGAAGTGAGAATTTAAGTAATCCTCAAAAGCATGTTTATAAGTAGCTTGGTAAGTTAAACCAATGTTATCACTTAACCATACGTTAAGACCTAATGTACCATTTAATGTTCCAGCACCAATGTCATTTACCCAAGTGTAACCACCACCGATACCTGCATAAGGATCGAAAGTTTTTCCATCTCTGAAACTATATTTGATTATACCATCTAAACCGTAATATGATAAATTATCCACTTCATTA
>ERZ1046740.749-NODE-749-length-25769-cov-4.392354_pt1 | contig 25769 bp, 26 predicted proteins | sample MGYA00383093_ERZ1046740 | MGnify/ENA primary metagenome ERZ1046740 (study PRJEB29581, sample SAMEA5548363) | metagenome | biome: marine; feature: coastal; material: water | depth 25 m | study: Short-term variability in the microbial, nano- and picoplankton... | reverse complement strand
GATCTTCCCAATTGAGCTTGTAAGCTATACGCATCAAGTCCTGAAGTCGGTCCCGGTGAGTGACTTTTGACCCCGGTCCGCTCCAGATTCTGGCCCTGCCAATATCAATGGCCATGGGTTCGATAGTGCCATTATCGCACTTTCTCAGCATGAGATTGCCGGCGGACAGATCCCGGTGGATTATCTGTTTATTGTGCATGTTGCAGACAAAGCCGCTGAGCAGGTCAAACCAGGCGAGTTTATCCAGGCCGTGAAGCTCGGTAGCGCCATCTCGGAAGGTCGCGTAGACATCTCTTGCGGAAAAGGCCTGTGGAATAAATTCACACAGATACCAGGAATCGTTAATACCTGGTTTTTCCGGACTCTCATAAAAGGCGACTGGCCGTGGAGTGCTAACTCCGCAGCGCAACATGGCGCAGGCATTGTTCCAGTGGCGGCGGCCTTTGCTGGGACGAAAGCGATAGCTGAATTTCTTAATGCCCAGAACCCTGTTCAGTTTTATCGTCACTTCTCCGCAGAGGCCCCTGGGGTCAGTGACATTCCACAGCCTGTTGCGGGCATCCCGTAATACACGGGTTTCCTCCAGTGTGGGTATTTCCTTTGGTAATAAGCGCAAGGCCAGCGCCTGATCTTCCAGTGGGTGTTTTGTCCGCAACATTTGAGCGCCCAGCCAACCGGGCCCGCTGTAACTCACGCTCTGCCAATCGGGTGCACTAAAGTGCGTGACCCCGTTTGAGCCTGGCCAGCTCCGCTCAGCGATGAGCTTTGAATCCGGTGCCGCAGGTAAGTCGATAAACAGGGGGTGCTCACCAAGGCTTGCTGGTCTGGGCAGGGTGTTGCCTGCAGGGTCGCTGAAAACGGCTTGCTCAAGTTGAGCAGGATCCAGGATGCGCTCAAGAGGCCAGCTGTGGCCGTCGCGACACCAGCCCAGCAGGAAGTGGCTGCCGTCGGCAGAGCGGAAACTGAACAGGCTCAGGCCTTCCACCTGGTGTTCTACTGCAAGGCAGCGGGCGCCGGCCAGACGCAGCACTGTATGCGACAGGGCATGAAATACCGGCGAGATAAGGTAGTTCTGGCGTTCACCACGCACTTTCTCGTAGAAGGTAACCTGGTCGATTACCGGGTAATCTGCTGTGCCGTCATCAATGAGTCCGTCTCGGGAGCAGATTAGCGGCCCCCAATAGACCCGGCGCAGCGCACCGCTGCAAGCAGCCAGTGCCAGGTAGCGAACAAGGTAATCAACCCGCTTGCGCTGTGGCCAGGCCCAGCGACGGTTCAGGCGTTTAACAGTCCAGCCGGTGTAGGTGCAGTAAAAATCCTTGCAACCCGCTGCCTTTCCCAATGCCTCCAGGATACGAGCTTTTTTTATCAGGTTAAGCTTCAGCGTTTTTTTTGCCAGGCGGCCCAGCACCCGGTGGTCGTAGGCTTCTGGCTCCAGCACCCGTTCCACAAACAGGTTGTCTGTGTGAATATCTGGGCTCGCGTCCACTCGGCTCAGAAGACCCAGGTAGATCGCGTTGTATAGGGGCTCGAAGTCAGACACGTTGGGGCCTGCCAGAACGATCTTGTGACTGCGTGCCCGTTCCCTGGCGATATGGCAGGCTCTGACAAAGCCGGTAGAAGTAAAGCCTGACCAGCGACTGCGGTTTGGAGTGTTGCCGATCTCAAAGCATTCCACGCGACTGCCGTAGCGGTCGAATATTGAGTCCAGGAACTCGCCCCAGCGCTCCTGTGCTGCGCTGTCATCCTGCAGTTTTCTGGCCTCTTCCAGGGGTGGAAGCAGGTCGAGCATAACGCCCAATCCCTCGTCCAGCAGTCGCTCCAGCAAGCGCTGCGCATGGCTGCCGTCACTGCTATAGGTGTAATCCATGCGCACCTGGCGAAGGCCGAGCTCGGTCAGTCGCTCAATAATGTAATCGTCGGTACTTGCGTCTTCACCGGGCGCGACATTGATTCCGAAAAAATCTTCGGGAATATCGGCCGGGGCATGGAGTTTGTGGTCCAGTCCCAGGTAGCGAATATTGCGGCCCAGGCCCAGGAAAAACTCCCAGGCGGCGATAGGGTAGCTGTAGATCGGGTGGAATATTTTGTTCAAGGCTGAGGGTCCGGGTAACGCTGTTGCGGCGATTATAGCCGCACTTGAATGCGGGATCCCAGACTATTTATCGGCAAGACTGTAGGGGCCGCTGACGGTACTCTTCGGATACTGGTTCCCAGGCCCAGGCGAAATATGATGATTATTCCCCTGCGTTCGCAGCGTCCAGAAAGGCGGGTTTTTCCCCCCCGCCATGAACGGCAAAGTTGGTGCCGCTGACATAGGATGCCATGGGAGAGGCGAGGAACAGGCAGGCATCACCTATATCCGATGGTATGGCCATACGTCCCAGGGGAATAGTGGCGCCTACTGCAGCAATGCCTTCCTCATCGCCATAGTGCAGGTGTGCCTGCTCCGTTCTGGTGAGGCCTACGACTACCGCGTTAACTCTCACCTTCGGTGCCCATTCCACTGCCAGGGATGTACCGAGATTGACCAGGCCTGCTTTTGCCGCGCCGTAAGCAGCGGTGCCAGGGGAGGGGCGTATGGTACTGACACTGGCGATATTAATAATGCTGCCACCTGATTCCTGTTCCTGCATTACCCGGTTGGCCACCTGGCTGAAGTTGAGTGGGGCGATGAGATTAAGCTGGACAATGGATTCGGAGAATCTGGGTGAGACCGTTGCAGCATCCGCATGAGGGGCACCGCCGGCGTTGTTAACCAAGACGTCGAGCCGGCCGAACTGCTCCACGGCGAAGTTTACACAGGCTTCAATTTGCGCGTAGTCTCGCACATCACAGGCAGTAAAAAGTGCCTGCTTGCCTCCCTCACTGGGAAGTTCATCGGGCTCAGAGCGACCACAAATCAGGACATCGGCCCCGGCCGCTAGAAACCGCTCGGTAATTCCTTTGCCAACACCTTTACCGCCTCCGGTGACGATCACGGCCTTGCCATTGAAATCCAGCGGGTTGTCCATGGGTTATGCTCCTGGTGGGTGACTTTCTATGCGCTTGTGATCGGAAGGTGATTTACATATTATGCGCACACAGTGCCAATCCTAACCGAATTCCAATAAGCTGGAAATCATCACACAGCGGTATAGCTACTGTGTTGAATAACATCCGTTGGTGGTTGCATTTACTGTACTCCATAGCAGACAAACTCCTTCAGGGACACACATTATGACTACAGAAGCATTACCCGTACTGGCTATTTTGGGAGGTACAGGGGACCTTGGTACAGGCCTCGCCCGGCGTTGGGCACAGGCTGGATACCAGGTCATCATCGGTTCGCGCACCCAGGAAAAAGCAGAAGCTGCGGTCGCAGACCTACAGGAAGTAATGGCTGAACGCGGCATCGGAGAAGTTGCCGTGCAGGCAATGGAGAATCTGCAGGCCTCCCAGGCCGCTGATATTGTCGCCATTACCGTACCCTTCAGCCATCAGGCCAGCACTTTGGAGTTGGTAAAACCTGCCTTGCAGGGAAAAATCCTGATCGACGTCACCGTGCCGTTAATGCCGCCGAAAGTTGCTCGTGTACAGCTGCCTGAGCAGGGTAGTGCTGGCCAGATTGCCCAGGAGTTGCTTGGCGAGGATGTAGCTGTGGTTTCTGCTTTCCAGAATGTTGCCGCCGCGCACCTGCAGGAAGGCAGTGGCCTGGATTGCGACGTTCTGGTTTGTGGCAATAAGAAAGTCGCCAGGGAGCAAGTAATTACACTAATTGAGGCGGCAGGTATGCGTGGCTTCCACGCGGGTATGATCAGCAATGCAGCAGCGGCTGAGGCTCTAACTTCCGTATTAATCGTGATTAACAAGCAGTACAACTGTCACGCTGGTATCAGGATTACAGGCCTGGATCACTAAGCGCCAAACTATGGCGCAAACACTGCAACTGATTCCTGTTGATAGATTTCCCCTGGTTGAGCCGGGGGATGATATCGCGCAATTGGTAATTGCTGCGCTAGCAGATAACAATCTGGTCTTACAGGCCGGAGATGTGCTGGTGCTGGCGCAGAAAATTGTATCCAAGGCAGAAGACTGTTACGTAGAGTTCGCCGATGTTGAGCCTTCTGAGGCGGCCCTGGAGCTCGCCACCAGGTCCGATAAAGATCCCCGCCAGGCGGAGTTAATTCTCAGGGAGAGCCGCGAAGTACTGCGGGTACGCCCCGGTGTAGTTATCGTCGAACATCGCAATGGCTATGTTCATGCCAATGCCGGTATAGATAAATCCAATATCGCCATCGATCAGGACAATCCCCGGGTTTTGCTGTTACCACAAGACCCGGATGCCTCGGCGCAAGAGTTGCGCGAGGCACTGGCTGAGGCCACAGGCGTTGCTCCCCAGATTATTATCAACGATAGTGCAGGGCGTGCCTGGCGCAACGGCACGGTGGGTATTGCCATTGGCACGGCGGGCCTGAAGCCATTGTTCACCCAGATCGGTGATACAGATATGTTCGGCAATATTCTGGAAGTGACAGAGCCGGCCGTAGCAGACGAACTGGCAGCCGCTGCCTCCCTGGTGATGGGGCAGGCGGCCGAAGCCTGCCCGGTGGTTCTTGCCAGGGGTGCAGGCCTGCCAGAATGCGAATGCGGTTCCAGCAGCCTGCTGCGGGATCGGGACCTGGATATGTTTCGCTGATGGCTGGTCAAGCAACAGCTTTGGCGGCAGATGTGGCCACAAATGTATTGGCACTATCAGGCGGTGTAGGTGGTGCAAAACTGTCACTGGGCCTCGAAGATGCCCTCCCGGAGGGTGACCTCCACGTGCTGGTAAACACCGGTGACGACTTTGAACACCTCGGCCTGCATATCAGCCCAGATATAGACACTCTTTTGTATACACTTTCCGGGCGTGCCAACCAGGCTCTGGGCTGGGGGCTGGAAGGGGAGAGCTGGAATGCCATGGCCGCCATGGAAAATATTGGCGGCGAAACCTGGTTTCGCCTTGGCGACAAGGACCTGGCGACGCATTTGTGGCGCACCCGGCAAATGGCCCAGGGGGCAACTCTGTTGGATGTGACTGCAGACCTGTCGCAACGACTGGGGGTTAAAAGCCATATCCACCCCATGTGCGAGGAAAGTGTGCGTACCACTGTGCATACTGACGAGGGTGAACTGCCGTTCCAACATTATTTTGTCCGCCGTCAATGCGAGCCCTCGGTTTCCGGTTTTAACTTTGAGGGGATATCTGCTGCTCGGCCAAACCGGGAAGTGGCGCGTTTGATACAGGATAGTGCTTTTTCTCGTATTGTGGTCTGCCCCTCTAATCCCTTCGTCAGTATCGACCCTATTTTACAGATTCCGGGTTTGTGGCTCGCTCTGCGGGATAACACGGCACCGGTTATCCTTGTGTCCCCCATCGTGGCGGGCCTTGCCATTAAGGGTCCCGCAGCCAAAATGATGGCCGAGCTAAAGGTGCCGGTAACAGCCCTGGGTGTCGCTGAGCATTATTGCAGCCGCTATCCAGAGCTGGTGGACTATTTCGTAATAGACGAAAGTGACGCTACACTTGCCCCTGAGGTCGAGGAGCTGGGGTTGAACGTTGTGGTCGCCCCCACCGTAATGAAGAGCCGGGAAGATAAGAAACGCCTGGCAGACATAACCCTGCAGCTTGGTAAGGAGTAGGCGTTTGGCCCAGGCCCTGGTACCCCTGAAAGATTTGGTTCGAGCCAAGACGCGTCTGGCGGGAATACTTGATGCTTCAGAGCGTCGTGCTCTGGCACAGGCCATGGCCGAAGATGTGCTGTCAGCTCTTGCCCGCCATCCCGGGTTGTCCACTGTAACACTGGTGTCTGATGACCCGGGTGCTCACCTGTTGGCCGGAGAATACGACATTCGTTGCTGGCCCGAGCGTGATCTTGGCTGCAAAGGTTTGAACCCTGTTATCGCTGCGGCCAGCCAGCGCCTGTTGCAAGACAGTGATGAGACTCTGCTGGTGCTGCATGGGGATCTGCCTTTACTTACAGTTGAAGATGTCTCAGCTGTGCTGGAGCTGCAGCAACAAACTAATGGTTTGGTAATAGGCACAGATCGGCGCAAAGAGGGTACTAATCTGTTGGCGTTTGACCGTCATTGCATGCCGCACTTTCAATTTGGAGAGGGCAGCTGCGAAAAACACAGAATCTGGGCGGCACAAGAGCATGTAACTGTTGATGTAATCAGTCGCCTGGGAATCGCACTGGATATTGATGATGCGAAAGATCTGGAGTTTCTTTACGCGCACCTGGTTGCTGCCCCAAAGAGTAAAACTGCTGAATTTCTTTCGGGCGAAGATCTCGTCGCCAGACTGGCGTTGGCCCTGGCTTCTTTATCTACAGACAATGCGCTATTAGTGGAGGTGGCCGGATCACATGAGTGACTGGAATGAGCTGGCAGGGAAATTACTTGCTGGTGATGCAATCAGTGATACCGAGGCCCTGTCCCTTGCAGACCTGACTGATACCGCGCGCCTTGCTGCCGTTGCTGTAGAGCTGCGTGACCGTGGCCATAGAAATCTCGTGACCTATTCGCGCAAGGTGTTTATTCCTCTTACGCATTTATGTCGTGACGTTTGTCACTACTGCACTTTTGCCCAAACCCCCAAGAAAATTCCGCAGCCCTTTATGCCAGTGGAAGAAGTGCTGGAGCTGTGTCGCGAGGGCGCTCGCATGGGGTGCCAGGAAGCCCTGTTCACTTTAGGTGAAAAGCCCGAGTTGCGTTACAAGGCGGCCCGTGAGGCACTTCGGGAAATGGGTTTCGCGACTACCCTTGAGTACGTTCAGGAAGTGGCTTCCCGCGTACTGGAGGAAACGGGGTTACTGCCCCACATCAATGCAGGCTGTATGACCGCCCAGGAGATCGCTGGCTTGCGAACCGTGAGTGCCTCTATGGGCATTATGCTGGAATCCGGTTCCGATCGCCTGTGTGAAAAGGGTATGCCTCACTATGGATCCCCCGATAAGGACCCGGCAGTGCGCCTGCAGACTTTGGAGTTGGCGGGGCAGGCCAAAGTCCCCTTTACCTCAGGCATTCTGATAGGAATCGGCGAGACCCGGCAGGAACGAATTGAATCCCTGCTGTCCCTGCGAGAGGTACACCGGCAGTATGGCCACTTGCAGGAGGTCATCGTACAAAATTTCCGGGCCAAGCCAGGCACTCTCATGGCGCAGGCACCAGAGCCTGATCTCAATGAGCTGCTTTGGACGATTGCTGTCGCCAGGCTGATTTTTGGCCCTGCGATGAACATTCAGGCGCCACCTAATCTCAGTCCGGGTGTGCTTTTGCAATTAGTTGCAGCGGGTATAAATGACTGGGGCGGGGTGTCGCCGTTAACGCCTGATCACGTCAATCCAGAGGCACCCTGGCCCCATCTGGCAAACCTGGCGAAGGAAACCGCTGCCGCTGGTAAGTTCCTGGAGCAGCGACTGACGGTCTACCCCCAATACGCACTGCAAGCAGGGCGCTGGCTGGATGAGACGCTGCACACAGCGGTGCTGCGCCAGATGGATGGTTCAGGCTATGCCCGCAGAGACGACTGGGTGCCCGGTGAAGGCCGGCCAGTTCCCCAGGTGGAGTCTGAGTTAATATCCGGTGCAGCAGGGGCAGACCGGGTATCCCGGCAGTTGCGCGATATCGTAGAGCGTTGCCGAAGTGTGGGTGAGCTTAACGAAGAGGACGTGACTCGATTGTTTGAAGCCCGCGGCGCAGAGTTTTCGTACCTGATAGAGCAGGCAGATGCCCTGCGCCGTCAGGTAAAGGGCGATGATGTCAGCTACGTGGTAAACCGCAATATCAATTACACCAACGTTTGCTACTTTAAGTGTCAGTTCTGTGCGTTTTCCAAGGGCAAGCTAAGTGAGAACCTGCGCGGGCGCCCCTATGATATCAGTGGGGACGAGATCGCCAGTCGCTGCAGGGAAGCCTGGGAGCGCGGCGCCACAGAGGTATGTATGCAAGGCGGTATTCACCCTGACTACACTGGGCAGACTTATCTGGATATTCTGCATACAGTGCGCCTTGCAACGCCGGACATGCATATTCACGCTTTCTCTCCCCTGGAAGTATGGCAGGGGGCTGAAACGTTGGGCTTGTCTGTACAACGATTCTTGGAGCAAGTACAGGCAGCGGGTCTTAACACCCTGCCTGGGACTGCAGCGGAAATTCTTCACGATGAGGTTCGTGCTGACCTGTGCCCGGACAAGATTAATACCGCCCAGTGGCTTCAGGTGATGGAAACGGCTCACGCTCAGGGGCTGCCTTCCACGGCTACGCTTATGTACGGACATATTGATTCGCCGAGGCATTGGGCGGCCCACTTTATGCATATCCGTCGCCTTCAGCAACGTACCGGCGGCTTTACTGAGTTCGTGCCACTGCCCTTCGTGCACATGGAGGCGCCCCTGTACCTGAAGGGCCGGGCCAGGCGTGGCCCGACCTTCCGCGAGGCTATTTTAGTGCATGCGATAGCGCGGCTGGTGTTCCATGGCCTGATCGATAATATCCAGGCCTCCTGGGTGAAGATGGGAGAAGAGGGCGTGGCGGCCTGCCTGGCGGCTGGCGTTAATGACCTGGGCGGCACTTTGATGAACGAAAGCATTACCCGGGCCGCAGGTTCAGGGCATGGCCAGGAGTGGTCTCCCCGGTATATGCAACGTCAGATTCAGGCTGCAGGCCGCAAACCGCGCATGCGCGATACCCTTTATCGCGATGTAAGCCAACACCGCTCCTTAGCTGCTTTTCGCGCCCAACCATTGTCTATCATCGTCAATGCTGGAGCGGGTAAAAGCCAGAGCAGTAAACGCCTTGGTGTAGTGCAATTGCCATCCACAGTTTTAGTGGAGGAAGACCTATTGGAGGGGCAGGTGGTAATGATGGCCGCCTGTGACTGAGGTCAGGTCAATTCAGCTTGAAGCCGGTTGGCTGGCTCAACTGGAGGGGGAGTTTCAGCAGCCGTATATGCAACAGTTACGGGAATTCCTGCAGGCAGAGAAACAAGCCGGTAAAAGGGTATTTCCTGCAGGGAGCGAACTCTTCACTGCCTTCGACCACACGCCACTGGACGAGGTGAAGGTGGTAATTCTGGGTCAGGACCCTTATCACGGAGACGGTCAGGCTCACGGTTTGTGCTTCTCGGTCAAGCCCGGTGTACAGATTCCCCCGTCACTGCAGAATATCTACAAGGAAATTCACAGCGAACTGGGCTTGCCTATTCCTCCCCACGGGCACCTGACTGCCTGGGCGGACCAGGGAGTGTTACTGCTTAACAGTGTGCTTTCTGTGGGGGCAGGCCAGGCTGCAAGCCACCAGGGAAAAGGCTGGGAAGTATTCACCGACCGGGTGATAGAAGTCATTAACCGGGAGCGGGAAGGCGTTGTCTTTCTCCTGTGGGGCGCCTATGCACAACGCAAGGGTGGTATCATCGATACAACTAAACATTGTGTTCTCAAGGCTCCGCACCCGTCACCACTCAGCGCTCATCGCGGTTTCTTTGGCTGCGGCCACTTTCTGGCCGCCAATGAATATCTTCAGGGCAGGGGCCAGGCTCCTATCGACTGGTCGTTGCCACAGTAGTATCGACTGACTGTATCTGGAAGCAAAACCGGCCCTTAAGCGGGGTTCACCGCCTTGATGATTTTCACCACATCCAGAAAGAGATTCTCCACCTCCAGTAATTTGTACCCCGCCGCCTCTACATTCTCCACGGTAGTGCGGTTCATATCCGGGCCTATCTTACTTGTGAGGATTGTCATCGCGTTCATCATCAGTTTGAAAGGGTAATATTGTGAGCCGGTATGCTCAAACATAAACAATTCGCCTCCGGGCTTCAAAACCCGGCGTAGAGAGCGCAGGCCTGCAACTGGATCTGGCACTGAGCAGAAGGTGCAGGATGTGAAAATCTGGTCGAAGCTGTCATCCTCGAACGCCAGTGTATGAACATCCATTACCTGCGCATTGATGTGTCCGTCGTAGCCCTCAACCCTGGGTTGGGCCACTTCCAGCATCTTCGGGCTAATATCGATGGCGGTGATGGTTTTGCCTGCTGGAAAGTGTTCTATGTCCAGCCCTGTGCCCAGGGCGAGAAACAGAATGTCTCCCTCCATGTTGTTAAAAAGCCCGGTTTTGGCTGGCCCCCAGCGCTTTTCTGCGCCCTTGCCAGCCATCAGATCGAAATTTGGTGCGGCCTTGTCCCACTTGCGTTGGGTTTCGGTATCCATGGTCTATCCCTCCCTGGAGTAGCTTGTTACACCGCGTACAGTGTTGTTCATGATCCATATAATGACCATGCCGACCAGGCCGCAAAGCAGGCCTGCCCACGCTCCCTGTGAGGCGCTCACGGGAACCATGGCTGCCCACATGCCCACCACCATGCCTGAAAGCATTCCGCTGAACATTGTCGGCACCATCACCTCCATGGCGCCGAAGAATATCCCCAGCGGGAAGAAAAGCACAAGGCCCACAAGCATGCCCAGACCCATGGCCACAAGCATGGCAATGAGCATATTCCAGCCTACACCTATCAGCAGGCTGCTCAGCCAGCCGGCTATCAGCGCAACCAGCAGGTTGCTGCCAAGATCGCCAAGGACGAAGTAAAGTCGTGAATCCATAAAGTATCTCCTGATTAACTATTCGTAGGCAGGGAGTAGGGCAATTCTTTCAGAGTTAGCACAGGTCCCCCAATTGACTCCAGATGAAGATCATCCGCTAAGCAAGATTCAGTGGCAACTATCAGTGCATTGAAACCACCTTCCGAGGCTGCGCAGTTCACCACGTTCCCTATACTGTGTTCACTGTCACTGAATATGGGGTCGCCCGCTGCCGCCTGTTGTGGCAATGCTGCCAGATGCATGCGGCGTTTTGATTTGCCGCGATAGTGTAGGCGGGCCACTACCTCCTGCCCGGTGTAGCAGCCCTTGTTGAAGCTGATGTGGCCGGTCAGATCGTAGTTGATTACCTGGGGTATGAATTCCTCTATCGTCGCGGCCTCAATGCGCCCAATCCCCTGTTCTATTTGCAGGCTTTGCCACTCGGTCTCATCAGCCTCTGTGAGCCGGGATGTGAGTTCGCTGTATAAATCTGTAGCGCTTTCAGCCTGGAGGTAACACTCAAACTGCTGTCCTTTTTCGTCTATTTGTATCAGCACGTAATTATCGCCGCGGCTGGCACAATATTGCTGATCGGGTACGGCATCGCATAGCGATTGCAGCTTCGACCGGACATCAATACCCCAGACACCCAGCATCTGCCACTGCGTATTATCGGTGTCCAGCTCTGCCTTGGAAAATACGATGTACTTGCCGAATGTCGCTGCAGCATTTTCGACAACGTCCTGGCGCATACGCAGGGCCAGGTGATCCTCTCCCAGCTCAGACAAAAGAAAATCGCAGACAACTCGACCTTTAGGTGTGCAGTAGACCCCAGGTAGTGCACGGGCACCTTCCAGCTCGCGCGTGTCGCAAGTAGTCTGGCCCTGCAGAAAGGTCAGGGTGTCAGGTCCCCTGATATGGAGTAGCGACTCATGGTGCAGCTGGGTGTAATAACTCAATTTGGGTACCTTTGTCGAAAGAGGTCTAATGATAGGGGCTTGAGATAATTCTGTCAGCTATGCCCGACAAGGGCGTATTTGACGATATAATAGCGCGTTTTGATGACAATCATTAACGAAAGGACTGGCATGATACCGGATGAAGAAATCAATCGCATGCGCTGGGCTGCAAGGCGCGGCATGCTGGAACTGGATCTGGTGCTGGAGCCTTTTGTTTCTGCCTGTTACAGCGAGTTGAATAAAGCGGACAGGCAGCGATTTGGGCAGTTGATGCAATGTGAGGATCAGGACTTGTTCGGTTGGTTCCTGCAGCGGAAGGAGCCCGAAGACCAGGAGCTTGCATCTATCGTCAAAAAGATTCTCAACTTCGCCCGCACTGCACCTGAGGATCGGTGAGTCAAAAATTCAGGACTGTCTGCATCTGGCCTTGCCACTTGCAGTATTTTCTTCCCTGTTTCTCATATATCTTGATGGCTACCCAATACTGGCTCTGGGCTTATCGCCGATAGCTGTGGTACTGGGTTGGCATCTTCGCATCCAGCCTTTTTCGGGAGCATTACTGTGCTGGCACGAAGGCTGCTGGAGTCTCGACTGTGGTAGTGGCCCTCAGCTGGTGAAGCTGGAGCAGCGTAGTGTCTGTCTGCCATGGGTAATTTACCTGCCCCTGCGGCGTGTCGATCGGCGGCGGAACCAAAATTTATGGCTGTTTGCAGATAGCGCGAAGCAACAGGACCTTCGTTGTTTGCGTGTGCGGCTAGCGCTTGAGCGGTGAGTTCTCAGGAGTGAGTACCGTATTCACCGCTTCGGGCAGCAGCTCCGGATAGTCCAGTGTGTAATGCAGGCCACGGCTTTCCTTGCGATTAATCGCGCAGTGAATCATCAGCTCAGCCACCATAGCCAGGTTGCGTAATTCCAGCAGGTCATTGCCCACTTTGTAGTTACCGTAGTATTCGGCAATTTCAGATTGCAGTAGTTGCACGCGATGTAGCGCTCGTTGCAGCCGTTTGTCGGTACGCACAATACCCACGTAATCCCACATGAAGCGGCGCAGTTCGTCCCAGTTGTGTGAGATCACCACGTCCTCATCCGAGTCGGTTACCTGGCTTTCATCCCACTGGGCCACCGGGCTGGGTTCCGGAAGCTCCGGCAGGCTGCTGGCAATATGCAGCGCAGCAGATTCGGCGTACACAATGCATTCCAGCAGGGAGTTGCTGGCCATGCGATTGGCTCCGTGCAGCCCCGTGCTGGATGCTTCACCAATAGCGTAGAGGCCCGGCAGGTCAGTATGCCCGTTAGTGTCTACCACAATGCCCCCGCAGGTATAGTGAGCGGCCGGTACAACTGGAATCGGCTCTGTTGTGATGTCAATGCCGAAATCCTGGCAGCGGGACAATATGGTGGGGAAGTGACTTTCGAGAAACTCCCGGGATTTGTGGGAGATATCCAGAAACACACAATCCACCCCCAGGCGCTTCATCTCGTGGTCAATTGCCCGGGCCACTACATCCCTTGGGGCTAGCTCACCGCGCTCATCAAACCTGTGCATAAAGCGGCTGCCATCGGGCAATAGCAGGCGGCCGCCTTCGCCCCGTATGGCCTCCGTTACCAGAAAGGACTTCGCTTTCGGGTGGTAGAGGCAAGTGGGATGGAACTGGTTGAATTCCATATTGGCAACCCGGCAGCCCGCGCGCCAGGCCATAGCGATACCGTCACCGCTGGCGCCATCCGGGTTGCTGGTATAGAGATAGGCTTTGCTGGCTCCGCCGGTGGCGAGCACCACGGACCCAGCCTGAAATAAATCCACGTGATCGCCGCGCTGATCCAGCACATAGGCACCACTGCAGCGCCCCTCGCTGGTTAGCAAGTCTACCGCTACCCGATGGGTGAATACCTCAATGTTGTCTGCAGCCAGGGCCTGTTCGGTCAGAACTTCGGAGATTGCCCGGCCGGTGCGATCTGCGGCGTGAATGATGCGGCGGTGACTGTGCCCCCCCTCCATGGTGAGGTGAAACTCCTGGTCCTGTGAATCGCCCTGACTCTCGCGCAGGTCAAAATCTACGCCCTGGTCCACCAGCCATTGCACACAGCGTGTACTGTTGCTGACGGTAAATTCAACCGCTTCACGGTTACAGAGCCCGGCACCGGAGGCGAGGGTGTCCTCCACGTGGGAGTTAACGGTATCCCGGTTGTGTAGTACGGCGGCCATTCCTCCCTGTGCCCAGTAGGTGGAGCCCTGGTTGAGGTCGGCTTTAGATATAAGTGCCACCCGGCAGTCCCGGGGCAAGCGCAGGGCCAGACTCAGGCCTGCGGCACCGCAGCCAATGATTAGTACGTCGTGTTGGAAGGTAGTCGCTTGCTGCATTGAAAAGTGAAATATATTATGTGTCTCAAACACTTAGCGCCCGCTTTGGGCATCCGGCGGGAGTATAATACCTCGCATTCGACAAGGAAAACATGCTGTGGGGAACTTTTCCACTCAAGGCCTCTCTTACATACAGCCAATTGATGGCGGGGAGATGGGCGGCCTTAAGGTTGCCCCCGCGACAACAAGAATTGTCAGGGCAGTGATGTCATTGACCACTAAGGGGTAGAGGCGTGTCTGCCGCAGAGACAGACCAGCAGCTCGTAGCGAGGGTAAAGAAAGGGGATTCGAGGGCTTTTGATCTTCTGGTATTGAAGTACCAACACAAGATTCTTGGTCTGGTCAGCCGCTATATCCATGACTCGCACGAGGTACAGGATGTTGCCCAGGAAGCCTTTATCAAGGCATATCGGGCGCTGCCGAAGTTTCGTGGCGACAGTCAGTTTTATACCTGGCTGTACCGGATAGCAGTCAACACGGCGAAGAATCACCTGGTTTCCCGCTCCAGACGGCCCCCTGGCTCAGATGTGGATGTAGAAGACGCGGAATACTACGAGGCCGGGACGGCCCTGAGAGATATCGAAACGCCAGAAAATGCACTATTTGGCGCTGAACTGAAGCAGGTAGTAGAGCAGGCAATTGCAGATTTGCCAGATGATTTAAAAACCGCCGTAACTTTACGGGAATTTGATGGTCTGAGTTACGAGGACATCGCCGAGGTTATGGAGTGCCCGGTAGGAACGGTACGCTCACGGATATTTCGGGCGAGAGAAGCAATAGACAACAAGGTCAGGGAACAAGTCGATGGTGAGGGCTGAGGCGCTGACCCTATCGGTACCAAGCAGAGGAATTTTGCTATGACAGAAAAAATGCGGGAGTCACTTTCCGCACTTATGGATGATGAGGCCAACGAACTGGAGTTGCAGCGAGTCCTGTCACAGATCGGCGACAGTGAAGAGCTTCGCCAGACCTGGGTTCGCTACAATGCCACCCGCGCGGCAATCGGCGGGCAATCGGTTGCCCATCTGAATATTGATATATCTCATCGTGTTAGCGCTGCGCTGAAGGGTGACTCCTCTGCGGCTGAGCGAGACAAGCAGGGCTTGTCAGAGCGCCTGTTACGGCCGCTCGCTGGCTTTGCCGTAGCTGCTTCAGTGGCCGCTACCGTGGTCTTTGGCGGTCAGCAATTGGCTCAGTTGGGCGCTGCGGGTGGCCAACCTGCTATTAGCATAGCCGCCTCAGGCCCTTCTCCAGTCGGGCTGGTTAATATCCAGGGAGCGACCCCGGTGTATGCTTCCCACGGGGTTCAGTCTGTACCTGTACTGGAGCCTGCTGCACATCAGGCTTACCAGCGTCTTGCCAACCAGCGTATGCAAATGTATTTACAGGAGCACGCAGAGCATGCAGCGCTTAACTCACCTCATGGTTTGATACCTTTTGCTCGTGTGTCCAAGATCAGGGAATAACGGCGGGGACTGCCGATGACCTTTTCAGGCTCACCTGGCGGAATCTTTCCCCGCCTGCTTACGTTATTGATTGGTGTCATTGTCAGTCTTACGGCGGCGTCTTCCTGGGCGGTGAGCTGCCCTGGAGCTGACCAGGAAGCGCTGGCCTGGCTGGATAAAATGTCCCGCAGTGTGCATGAGGTAAGCTACAACGGTGTGGTGACCTTCCAGCGCGGCAACGAAGATATGCAAGTTATCCAGGTCTCCCATTCTGTCGAGGGAGGCACTTCCTCTGAGCAAATGACGCAACTGACCGGGCAGGGCGCCCAGGTCGTTCGAGTAGATCACCCATTACACTGCATTCACCCGGGGCATAAATTATTGCGAGTGGGAGCCGATCTCAATACCGGCGATTGCGGAATTGCCTCGCACTACCGTTTCAGTGTGGCCGACGGGGAGCGAGTCGCTGGAAGAACCGCAGTACGGATTCAAATTAAACCCCTTGATATGTACCGCTACGGTTACATCATGGACCTGGATCGCAACACCGGATTGTTACTGAAAACCCAGACGGTACATCCCGGGCAAAAGCGGGTCCTGGAAAAATTCCAGTTCGCTGACCTCTCTTATACCGGGCGGGTACCCAACGGCGCTGAGGTAAACCTGGTGCATGAAGCGCAGCATCCACACCCTGATCAACCAGCAGCACCCCGTCGGGATGTGAATGACTGGACAGTGGGTTGGGTGCCAGCCGGATTTGCTGCTACTGACAGCCAATCCACCAGCATTGGCCGCAAAACCTATACCGATGGCCTGGCGGTGTTTTCAGTCTTTATTGAAGAGTTGGGGCGTGGGATTCGCCCCGGCGAGGGCGTGGCCAGGCAGGGGAGTACCATCTCCTACACTCGAGGCATGAATCTCACTGGGCAACCTGTACTGGTGACGGTTGTGGGCGAGGTGCCTATTAATACTGCTCGTATGGTTGCCGACTCCGTCAATTGGCTGCGTGCAAATGCTGACTGAAACTGCACGAGTGGTAGCGGTAGAGCAAGACGGCGTATGGGTTGAGACGATGCGCACCAGTACTTGTGGCACTTGCGCCGCCCAGAAGGGTTGCGGTCACGGTATATTGAACCGCATCTCTGAAGGGCATCGATCTCTGATCCGGGTTTTGCCGGGACAAGTTTCTGCCAACGAGTGCCGGGTTGATGATGAGGTGAGAATCAGTATTCCGGAGGAAGTAATTCTCAAGGGGTCTTTTGTGGTTTACATCCTGCCGGTGTTGCTCACTTTGATCGGCGCGGCTTTGGCTTCTTCTGTTTTACCCCAGTCACCGGATATAGCCAGTATTTTTGGCGCTCTGGGCGGCTTTATTCTCGGCTTTGCCCTGGTGCGCTGGCACGCCTGGATTCACCGGCAGGACCAGAGCCTGCAACCTATACTGGTGGAAGTTCTTCACTGCTCTGCTGAGCCGGTTACCCTGGCCTGAAGCTCCCCTCTTTTGTAAAGTTTGTACTGATACAGGAATTTTTGATGAAAGCACTCTCACGATTGACCAGGTTCTCTTTTTTGTGTGCGGTCATGCTTTATGTCGCTGTGACCAGCGCCAGTGAACTGCCGGATTTCACAGGTATTGTGAAGAAAAGCTCCCCGGCAGTAGTGAAAATTATTGTTGCGCAAAGTGCGCCCAGGGCAAGACAGGGCCAGCCTGGTTCGCAGGAAATGCCGGAATATCTGCGGCGTTTTTTCGAGCAGCGCGGTGCACCGCCGCAACAGCATCAGAGAATGGGCATGGGCTCCGGTTTTGTTATTTCCGATGATGGCTACATCGTAACCAACAACCACGTGGTGGAAGGTGCTGACAGCGTACTGGTGCGGATGAGCGACAGGCGGGAGTTCGGCGCAGAAATTATCGGCACAGACCCCCGATCAGATCTCGCCCTGTTGAAAATCGAGGCAGATGACCTGCCGGTTCTTGAGCTGGCCAGTAATGGCGACCTGGAGGTAGGTGAGTGGGTGTTGGCCATAGGCTCGCCATTTGGCCTGGATTACTCCGTAACTGCGGGTATTGTCAGCGCCAAGGGCCGCAGCCTGCCTACCGAACGTAACGAGAACTATGTGCCCTTTATCCAGACCGATGTGGCTATCAATCCGGGTAACTCTGGCGGCCCCCTGTTCAATCTTGCCGGCGCAGTAGTGGGCGTGAACTCCCAAATCTTCACTCGCAGTGGTGGTTCTATAGGGCTCTCGTTCGCTATTCCCGTGAGTGTGGTGAGCAATGTTGTTGAGCAACTCAAGCAGGATGGCCGGGTTACACGTGGCTGGTTAGGCGTAACCATTCAGGACGTGGACAAAAACCTGGCGGAATCTTTCGGCCTTGGCCGCCCCCGTGGTGCTTTGATAGTGCAACTGGCGGATGACGGTCCGGCGGCGGAAGCAGGGCTGACGTCAGGCGATATTATTGTAACCTTTGACGGCAAAGATATTCCCACTTCTTCTGACCTGCCCCATGTGGTTGGCCTGATTGCCCCCGGAACGACGGTTCCTGTGGAAATCCTGCGCAACAAAAAACGCAAAACCCTCAAGGTTAAAGTGGGTGGCCTGGGAGCAGAAGACAGCTACTCCCTGGCTTCCGGGCAAACTGAGGAAGGCTACGGCGGTCGTCTGGGTCTGGTGATCGAAGATGCCAGTCGTGAGGTTCTGGAGCGTTGGGGCATTAATGGCGGGGTTGTTGTTCGCGAAGTGATTCCCGGCTCGGTGGCTGCCCAGGCGGGGGTTTTGCAGGGTGATGTGATTACCCTTATCGACTCCAGTCCTATCAAATCTACGAAAGCTTATAGCGAAGCGGTTGATCGACTGAAGTCCGGTTCATCTGTACCCTTGCGGCTTATCCGTCGCGGATCACCAATGTTTATCGGCCTGAAACTGACAGATTAACCTCTCGTTACTGTTGGGTCAGTTGCAGGACTGGCTCGGCGAGTGGATAAGGCAGGTGCCCCGCTGGCTTGCAGGTGTTCCAATGGGGTACAATCGCGCGTTTTTTGCGGGTGGTTGATTTCAGGACTGCTCGAATTACTTCCAAATTGGACCCATATTGAGTGAGTGACCTCCGGCACATTCGCAATTTTTCCATTATTGCCCATATCGACCACGGTAAATCGACCCTTGCAGATCGGTTCATACAGCATTGTGGCGGGCTCAGTGCGCGTGAAATGGATGAGCAGGTGCTCGATTCCATGGACATTGAGCGAGAGCGCGGTATTACTATCAAGGCCCAGAGCGTTACCCTGGACTACAGGGCCCGCAACGGTGAGACCTACCAGCTGAACTTCATCGATACCCCGGGGCACGTGGATTTCTCTTACGAAGTTTCGCGCTCCCTGGCAGCTTGTGAGGGTGCTTTGCTGGTGGTGGATGCAGGGCAGGGTGTGGAAGCCCAGTCAGTGGCTAACTGTTATACCGCCATCGAGCAGGGCCTGGAGGTATTGCCCATACTCAACAAGATGGATCTGCCCCAGGCGGACCCGGACCGGGTCTCCCAGGAAATTGAAGAGATTATTGGTATTGATGCCACCCAGGCCTGTCAGGTCAGTGCCAAGTCGGGCATGGGCATTGAGGATGCGTTGGAGTACCTGGTAGAGGAGATCTCGCCACCGGAAGGTAGCCGGGATGCTCCTTTGCAGGCCCTGATTATCGACTCCTGGTTTGACAACTATCTTGGTGTTGTCTCTTTAGTGCGTGTAAAGCAGGGTGTGCTACGTAAGCGCGACAAGATTATTGCCAAAACCATTGGCAAGGCACACCAGGTCGACAGTGTCGGGATTTTTACGCCCAAGCGTAAGGAATGTGACCAACTGATGGCAGGTGAGGTTGGTTTTGTGGTGGCCGGCATTAAAGATATTCACGGCGCCCCTGTGGGCGATACCCTGACCCACGACAAGTCGCCGGATGTTTCCGCATTGCCAGGCTTCCAACAGGTTAAACCGCAGGTTTACGCCGGTATCTTTACTATCTCCTCGGACGACTACGAGGACTTTCGTGACGCACTGGCCAAACTGACTCTCAACGACGCCTCCTTGTTCTATGAACCGGAAACCTCTGACGCACTCGGCTTTGGCTTCCGTTGCGGCTTTCTGGGTATGCTGCACATGGAAATTATCCAGGAGCGGTTAGAGAGAGAGTACGACCTTGATCTGATTACCACTGCCCCCACTGTAATCTACGAGGTGGTTAAAAAGAATGGCGATGTTGTCAGGGTGGATAATCCCTCTGCCTTGCCAGATGTTGGTGACATTGATGAGATGCGTGAGCCCATAGCCCGCTGCCATATTCTGGTGCCCCAGGATTATCTGGGTAACGTAATTACCCTGTGCGTGGAAAAACGCGGTGTGCAGAAGGACATGCAGTTTCTCGGTGCCCAGGTATCGGTGACTTATGATATCCCTATGGCAGAAGTGGTGCTGGATTTCTTCGACCGCCTGAAATCTGTGAGCCGTGGTTATGCTTCCCTGGACTACAGTTTCGAACGCTTTGAGGCGGCTAACCTTTCACGCCTGGACGTATTGATTAACGGCGAGCGGGTAGATGCACTGGCAATTATCGTGCATCGGGACCAGGTGCAATACCGAGGTCGGGCCCTGACTGAGAAGATGAAAGAATTGATACCCCGGCAGATGTTTGATGTGGCGATACAGGCGGCCATTGGCGGCAAGGTAGTAGCCCGCCAGACGGTCAAGGCATTGCGTAAGAATGTGACCGCCAAGTGTTATGGTGGTGACGTCAGCCGTAAGCGCAAACTGTTGGAAAAACAAAAAGCAGGGAAGAAACGCATGAAACAGGTGGGAAGTGTTGAGATTCCCCAGTCTGCCTTCCTGGCAGTACTGAAGGTAGATTGATGAGCGGAGCAACCATAGATTTCCCCCTGATACTGGTCATTCTGGTATTTGGCTCCGGGCTCGTATGGGCGTTGGATGCCATCTTCCTGGCGCCGAGTCGCAAACGCGCCGTGGCCGAATTACAGGAACAATACCCTAACCGGGAGCAGGAGAACGACCCGCAGTTTCTACAATACCGGGCCAGGATTGCCCGGGATGCCGCAGAGCCGGTAGTGGTGGAATACAGTAAGTCGTTTTTTCCGGTGCTGCTGGTAGTTTTTGTACTGCGCTCCTTCCTCGTTGAGCCTTTCCAGATTCCGTCCTCTTCCATGGTGCCTACCCTGGAAGTGGGGGATTATATTCTGGTAAACAAATACACCTTTGGAATTCGCCTTCCGGTGACCCGCACCAAAGTATTCAGTATTAACGAACCCGAACGTGGCGATGTAATGGTGTTCTTCCCGCCACATATGAACGATACATACTTTATTAAGCGCGTGGTTGGCTTGCCGGGGGATACAGTGACTTACCGCAATAAGCAACTGTATGTGAATGGCAAAAACGTTGAGCAGGACGATCTGGCGGAATTGCCCACACCAGGTGCACGGTATAAGGTGAGTCTGGAGCAGCTAGGTGAGGCCAATCACCTGATGCAGGTCGACCAGTTGCGCCCCTACCGTAATTTTTCTGTGGTGGTGCGTCCTGGACATTACTTCATGATGGGTGATAACCGCGACAATAGCTCCGACAGCCGGGTTTGGGGTCAGGTGCCAGAAAAGGATATAGTAGGCAAAGCTTTCGCGATCTGGATGCACTGGGAGTCCTTTCTCAGCCTCCCGGGTTTCCGCCGCGTTGGCCTGATAGAATAATCATATTGAGCCAGGAAGGGGGATAAGATGAATACACGCCACCGTCAAGCCGGTATGTCGATACCTGGAATGCTGCTGATAGCCATCATGGTTGGCTTTTTCATAATGTGTTTAATCAAGCTGGCGCCACCCTATATTGAATATAGAAGCGTGAAAGATATCGTCTCCAAAGTGTCTGTAGAGTATGTGCCAGGTAAAACCACAATAGGCCAGATGCGCCGTCGAATAGCCAATTTATTCAATACCAACCAAATTACAGCCCTGAACTCTACCGACGTAGAGATCTACCGCAAAGGCGGCAAGACGTTCATTGACGGTAGTTATGAGTACCGGACGCCGATTATTGGGCGCATCGATGCAGTCATGCGTTTCGACGATATTCTGTTTGTGGCCGGGCAGTCTGACCCCCAGTGACCGGTGGTGTAGATAAACTCCAGCGCCTGCAAAAGGCGCTGGGCTATGGCTTTTCAGATCTTCAGCTACTGTCTCTGGCGCTGACTCACCGCAGCGCTGGTGGAAAGAATAACGAACGCCTTGAGTTCCTCGGGGATTCCATAGTCAATCACATTATCGCTGAAGCCCTATACCGGCAGTTTCCCACTGCCCGTGAGGGCGATATGAGTCGCATGCGTGCCTCCCTGGTTAAGGGAGAAACCCTGGCGGAAGTCGCGGGGGAGCTGGCATTGGGCGAGTACCTGATTCTGGGTGCCGGGGAGCGCAAAAGTGGCGGCCACCGGCGAGGTTCTATACTTGCTGATGCTCTGGAGGCTGTGGTGGGCGCGATCTTGCTGGACAGTAATGTTGAAACCTGCCGCTGCGCCGTACAACCCTGGTTTGCGTCCCGCCTGGAGGACTTGAAGCTGGGCGGTGCTGTCAAGGATGCCAAAACCCGGCTTCAGGAATACTTGCAAGGCCGGCACAGCCCACTCCCTGACTACGACCTTGTCACAGTAGAAGGCGAGGGGCACAATCAGCACTTTCAGGCGATATGCCGTATTAAGAAGCCCGCCATGCAGGTAGAAGGGGAAGGCAGTAGTCGACGAAAAGCCGAACAGGCTGCAGCCGAGGCGGCTCTGGAGGAACTGAACAGTGCCAACTGAGTGCAAACGCTGCGGCTATGTGGCGATTGTAGGACGCCCCAACGTGGGCAAGTCCACTTTGCTCAACCACCTGCTGGGCCAGAAGATCAGTATTACTTCCCGTAAGCCCCAGACCACTCGTCATCAGGTGTTGGGTATCAAGACCGAGAGTGACTACCAGATTGTTTTTGTAGACACCCCGGGTTTACACCGTGGTGCGGACAAGGCAATTAACCGCTATATGAACAAGGCCGCCAGCTCCGCGATCAAGGATGTTGACCTGGTGCTCTTCCTGCTCGATCGTACCGCTTGGACCGAGGAAGATGAGATGGTGCTTGAGCGGGTTCAGCAGTCGGGGTTGCCGGTGCTGCTGGCCGTAAATAAAGTAGACTTGCTTGAAGACAAGGGGGCACTGCTGCCCCACCTGAAGGTGCTGGAAGCCAAAGGTAAGTTCGAAGCCATCGTGCCCCTGTCAGCCCTGCGCCAGCATAATGTGGATGAGCTGGAAGCTGAAATCCTACGGTTTCTGCCTGAGTCCGAGTACTTTTTCCCCGAAGAACAAATCACCGATCGCAGCCAGCGCTTCCTGGCAGCGGAGATCGTGCGGGAAAAAATCATGCGGCAGCTGGGAGAAGAATTACCTTATTCGGTTACCGTAGAAATTGAAGAGTTTGGCATGGATGGTGCGACCCTGCATATCTCCGCCCTGATCTTTGTTGAACGCGACGGGCAGAAGCGTATTCTAATTGGGGACAAGGGTTCGCGCCTGCGCTCCATAGGCACCGATGCAAGGGTGGATATGGAGCGGCTGTTTGACAGTAAGGTCATGCTGCGTCTGTGGGTTAAGGTCAAGAGTGGTTGGTCAGATGACGAACGCGCACTGCGCAGTCTAGGTTATGACGATATCAAGGGGTGAACGGGAGGCCTGGCGTGTTAGCCTGCAGCCAGCATTTATGCTCCACAGTCGTCCTTATCGGGACACCAGTCTGTTGCTGGAACTGCTGACGCCAGAACACGGGCGCATCAGTTTGGTAGGCAAGGGTACACGGAGGCGCAGTCGCGGTGGTAGTAACAGCGCCCTGTTGCAGCCATTCATTCCGTTGCTGGTGTCCTTTAGTGGCAAAGGTGAATTAAAGAACCTCAATGCCGTGGAATCAGCCGGTAGTCAGGTCCCGTTGCGAGGCGACCGCCTGTTCAGTGCTATGTACATTAATGAGCTGCTGATGCGCCTGCTCCATCGCCACGATCCTCATCCCCGATTATTTTCCAGCTACGCCACAACTCTTGACGATATGAGCCAGGCCCAGGCATCCGATGTTGTTCTGCGCCGGTTCGAGCTCTTGCTGCTTGAAGAGCTAGGTTACAGTTTCCCGCTGTCGGAAGACGGCCAGACAGGCGATCCTATTGAGCCAGAATCCTGGTATCACTTTCACCCGGATCTGGGTTTGTTACAGCGACCAGAGGGGACGCGCAATAGCAGTCCAGCCTATCATGGCGCCGACCTGCTACGCATGGCCGAAGGGGACTTTTTGGGAGAGGTCAGTCTTACCGCCAAGCGCCTGATGCGTCAGGCTCTTGCCAATCACCTTGGCGATGCGCCGCTCAAGAGTCGTGATCTGTTTCGCACTGGCAAGCCAGGTGCCAAGCCTGATACTAACACTGATACCAATTTAGGAAGTAAGCCATGATTGCCATCGGTACCGACATTCTAAAGCTTTCCCGTGTCGAGGAGGTTGTAGGGCGGCTGGGGCAGAAATTCGTGGACCGTATTCTCACCCCCATAGAAAGAGAGGAGTATGCCAACAGTAGCCGGCCGGAAAACCTGCTGGCCAAACGTTTTGCTGCCAAGGAAGCCATTGCCAAAGCATTGGGCACCGGGATAGGGCGGGGAGTGAGCTGGCAGGATATAGAGATATACCACGACGACAAGGGCGCGCCGCTGGCCAGGTTGGGTGGAGGTGCCCTGGAGGCGGCCCAAACCCGCGGCGGCAGCAGGGTGGCGATCAGTCTTGCTGATGAAGAGGACTGCGTAATTGCCTTTGCCGTGCTGGATAAATAGTTGGCACACCAAGCGGGGCAGAATCCACATGGAACTACCCACCCACGCCAAGTTCTATATACTAACCAACAGATTTTTGCTGTAAGCCGACTATGCCCGACTACCCCACTATTGAAGCCTGTATCGGTAATACACCGCTGGTCCGCCTGCAGCGTCTGCCGGGAAAAACCAGTAATACGATCCTGGCAAAGCTGGAAGGGACCAATCCTGCTGGATCGGTTAAGGATAGGCCCGCCCTGAGTATGATTGCCCAGGCTGAGGCTCGTGGCGATATCAAACCCGGCGATACCCTGATAGAAGCAACCAGTGGCAATACTGGAATTGCCCTGGCCATGGCCGCCGCAATTCGCGGTTATCCACTGATTCTGATAATGCCCTCCCATATGAGTGAAGAGCGCAAATTGGCGATGTCTGCCTACGGTGCCCAACTGCTCGAGGTGTCCCAGGAAGAGGGCATGGAAGGTGCCCGTGATTTGGCTCTCGAGATGCAGTCACGCGGCGAAGGCAGGGTGCTGGATCAGTTTGGTAACCCTGACAACCCTCTGGCCCATCTTCAGGGCACTGGGCCAGAGCTCTGGCAGCAGACTGACGGCACTATTACCCACTTCGTCAGCTCCATGGGTACTACCGGCACTATTATGGGTTGCTCTTCTTATCTCAAAGGGCAGAATCCCGATATTCAAATAGTTGGGTTGCAGCCTGAAGAGGGCTCCAGCATTCCCGGTATTCGACGTTGGCCGCAGGAGTATCTGCCATCCATTTACGAGGCACCCCGCGTAGACCGGGTGCTGGATATCTCCCAGTATGATTCTGAAGTCACCATGCGGCGCCTGGCATCCGAGGAGGGTATTTTCTGCGGGGTATCTTCCGGTGGTGCTATTGCAGGTGCATTACGCATATCCGAAGAAGTGGAGGATGCCATAATTGTCGCAATTATCTGTGACCGGGGGGATCGCTATCTCTCCACCGGTGTTTTCGCGGATCCTGAGGTGTAAGGAGCGCCATGGTTCAGGTCAGGCAGCAGTCATACCAGGAAGCTGGCAGGGATATTGATCTCGCGGCATGGCTGGGCGGGTTACCGCTGGATCTCCCGACCGAGGATATCCAGCCGCTGCAGCACGCTTGCCGTCTGGCCCGCAGTGCATTAGACCTTCCCGGGCAGGAGACCCCGGGTTGGGCCCCCGAAGTAGACTGCTTTGTCGCAGGCCTGGATATGGCGTTGATTCTGGCTGAGTTGCAGGTGGGCCTGGAGGGGCTGATCGCCGGCATACTGTATCGCTCTGTGCGTGAGAGCCGACTGTCACTGGAGAAGGTTCAGGCCGAGTTCGGCGATGAAGTCGTTGGATTGATTCGTGGCGTTTTGCGTATGGCGGCCATAGGAGACCTTCGTATTGCACATGATGCCCCTGTTCTGGGGCAGGCTCACGGCCAGAAAGACAATATCCGCAAAATGCTTATCTCCCTGGTAGACGATGTGCGCGTAGCCTTGATTAAACTGTCCGAGCGCACCTGCGCTATCAG
>ERZ1046740.745-NODE-745-length-25848-cov-4.702555_pt1 | contig 25848 bp, 19 predicted proteins | sample MGYA00383093_ERZ1046740 | MGnify/ENA primary metagenome ERZ1046740 (study PRJEB29581, sample SAMEA5548363) | metagenome | biome: marine; feature: coastal; material: water | depth 25 m | study: Short-term variability in the microbial, nano- and picoplankton... | reverse complement strand
CACTGAATCAACTCCCTGCAGAAATCACCCTCAAACATCAGGTAACTGGCAAGGCTTGCACCACCTCCCTCAGGCGTGGCACCGGTTATACCCAGCATTCTGCGAGTGGCCCGGGGCAGTTTGTTAAAATGACGCGCCACCATCTGATCAATTTCCATGGACGGGTTGATGCAGAGAAAATCCACCATCTTCACGCCGCCGGTGTCCAGGTGGGGGTTTTCGTTGTTCAGCATACCCACCAGGTTATTAATCCGGGCGAGGTGCTCCATATCGCTTTCCAGGGCATCAATAAAAGCACTGTTGAAAACATGACCAATCATCCGCCCCAGGGACGGAGAGTGACTTTCATGCTGTTCACGCGGCGGCCGATTAACATTGCCGCTTACCCCAACTACCATAATGCGCTCTGCACCCATGTGTAGCGCGGGGCTTATCGGAGAAACCTGGCGTAGTGCGCCATCGCCATAGTAACTGTCTTCAACTTTCGCTGCCGGAAGAATCATTGGAATTGCCGACGATGCCAGCAGATGCTGGACCTTAAGCCTGGTTGCCACTCCGTGCCGCCTGGCCCGACGCCACTCAGGCAATACGCTGCCGTCCAGGTCGCTTTGGTAGAAGGTTACGGACTCCCCGGAGTCGTAGCAGGAAGCGGTTACGCCAATGGCATCCAACTGACCGCCAGATAAGCGCCTTTCCAGATCGTCGAAGTTGATGACCCGCTCAAGCAACTCTGCCAGTGGCGAACTGTCCAGCAAGGCCACTGGCTCGCGCACGCCAACACCCTGGTGAAACATGGAGGACACCAGGCGATAAATACTGCGAATCAAATCCCGGTAACCTGACTTGTAGACGTTCTCCACATGAAGCGTGGTCCAAAGACGCTCTACCTTCTTTACGGCCAGCCGGAAGTTGTTGGCAGAGGCGCCCAGGGCCACAGCATTAATCGCCCCGGCGGAGGTACCGGTGATAATGGAGAACGGGTTCGGCGCGCGCTTGGGTAGTAGTTCGGCCGCTGCCTTTAACACTCCGACCTGGTAAGCCGCTCGGGCGCCGCCTCCGGTAAGCACCAGGGCGGTGCGATCTGTGGCTGGTTGATGATTCTTGCTCATGGCCTCTGTTTACTGGAAGTTCTTGTTCACTGCAAGGCCACAGGCACCCCCGGGTGCCAATACGTGCCAGCAATTGCACAAAACAGTGCCATGGGCGCAAGGTATTGTCATCGGCATAGTAAAATGAACCCACTGTAACTTGCATCAAAGGTATACAGATGTATACTTTTGCTTCTTTAAGATCAGTTATCCTGCTGAAGGAGCACCCAGATGGCCGAGGCCGCTGAATCATTGCCACCGGTTGAAGAGATCTTCAACCCCCATTCCCGGGAATACATGCTGGACCCGGTTCCCCAATGCCTGGCCCTGAAAGCCCGTGGCCGACTGGTTTGGTATGAGCCCTGGCAGGCCTGGATCATGACCAGCATGGATGACATCCTCGAGTGCTGGAAGAACGAGCCCCTGTCTTCAGACTTCTACGACTGGGAGTTTGCGCCAACCAGGCCACCTTCGGATAAGTGGAGCAATTTCGAACGCGCCATGATCGGTCATAGCCTGCTGTCGGATCATAACCACCATCGCCTGGTACGCAAAGTGGTCTCCCCTGCCTTCAGCCGCAACGTGGTGGACAAAATCCAGGAAGCCATTGAACCGGACGTAAAAAAGCTGTTTGACGACCTGGGTACTCCTGATGTCTTCGACTACAAGCAGGAGATCGCCCAGCACATACCCTTTATCTCCATCACCCGCATGGTGGGTATTCCGGAAAAATACTGGCCGCAGATCAACCGCGTAATCATGAGCTTCACCGAGACATGGAATCCCACCATCTCCGACGAACGCAGGGAAGCAGCCCGGCAGGATTGCAACCAGGCTATCGACGTTATCCTGCAGGTGATCGCCGAGCGCCGCGAGCAGCCGGTACAGGATGATTTTCTTTCTACTTTGCTGAAGATCGAGGAAGAGAACGATAACTTTGAAGAATGGGACATCGTCACCCTGATCCTGGCACTGATTGGCGCAGGGGCAGACACCACGCTGGTTGCCCAACAGTGGTCCGTGTACGGCCTGCTCAAGCATAAGGACCAGATGGAAATAGCCCTGTCATCGCCAGATGCCTTTTCCAATGCCTTTAGTGAGATTCAGCGCTATTCCACGCAAAACAAGATGGGCTTTGCCCGCTATGCACCCAAAGACATGGAACTGCTGGGGCACAAACTGCGCAAAGGCGTTATGGTGCTGATGATGCCGCACCTGAAAGACTACGACCCGGAGTACTTCGAGAATCCAGAGCAGTTCGATGTGCAGCGTGTGTTCGATCCGGAAGTTACTTTCGGTTATGGCCCACGCTACTGCATTGGCGCTGCACTGGCCAAGCGTCAGTTGTACCTGACCATCTCTGAGCTTTACAAGCGCTTCCCGAATATCGAGTTGGCCGAGGAGCCGGAAAAAGACGATTCCGATCACAACGCCATCGTATTTAAAAAGCTCATGTTGAAAACCAACTGCCCGGGCACCTCTGAATAATGGCAATCGCGCCCAGCGGAGCATTAGGAAACTCATAGCCCCTTCACCGCCTCTTCAGGCGGTGAAATCTTCCTTCGTTCCTGCAACAATGTGCCGATAATTCTTCAGGGGTTTCCGTATGAAGCGATTCAATACATCACTGGGCCTGGCGCTACTACTTGGATGCATACAAGCCAGTCACGCCCTGATCGTCAAGAATGAGCAGGGCACACCGCTACCACAGGTAATGGTCACCCAAACTCCCGTGGAAACTCCCCAGGCAGACCTCAGTGACGACGGCTATACACCCCACGGTGTCACCAACAGTGCCGCGACTGTTACCACTCGCTTTACCAACATTGCAGGTGTGGTAGATTTCCAGACAGACGACAAACAATACCGCTATCGCGCCAGGGCCCAGGGCTACCGGGACGCATTTTTCGATGAACTCCCCGAGGAATTGGCGCTTCAGCCAATGACCAGGCAGGAACATATCGCCAGCTACCCTTCCAACGTCTGGCTGTCGCAACTGAAGTTTGGTGGCAACGAAACCCTTAAGAAGTCATTCCAGCTCAACTGCGCCTTCTGCCACCAGCAGGCCTCACCCTTCATGCGCAATGAACGCACCCAGGAGCAGTGGGTGAGCGTAATCCAGAGAATGAATACCTACGGCGGCCGCCTGCCTACTGATGATCACGCGCTTGTGGCTGAACTGTTACAAACCGAATACCGGGAATTGCGCGAAAACCCTGAGCAAGTCCCACTGCCCCGACCCTGGGAAGAGCACCTGTCGGGCATTGAGATGACCGAGTGGCCGATAGGTGATGGCTTCTCGCAAATGCACGACTTCTTGCTACACCCCAACGGGTTTATCTATATAGGCGATAACCTGTTCGACCGTATCTATGAGCTGGACCCGGATAGCGGCGAATACACGGTCTACAAAGTACCCCATGAAGAAGATGCTCGCCTGGGCGGCATCCTGGGTAATCGCTTCACGGTGTTCCCGAAAATGTATAACTACATGGGCGTACACTCGTTTGCCTACTCGCCCAAAGACGGCAATATTTTTATTACCCCCTCCATGCAGCAGGCGCTGCTGGAGTTTGACGTCAAGACCAAGGAATTTATTGTTCACGAAATGGACGACGGGCTCTATCCACACACCATACGTGCAGACGCCCAGGATCGGATCTGGTTCACTCTCGCCCTGTCTTCCCAGGTCGCAATGCTGGATCGCAGCACAGGCAAGTTTACCTACTACGACTTGCCCGCCCGCGGCATCAGGGAATGGCTATTTTTCAAAGCACTACCGCTGCTGTTTAGTCTTGATCCGGAAGATCGCCCGCTACCCTCTCCAGACAGGGAGTCCACGGGCCTGCCCATGCCTTACGGCATTGATGTGGCACCGAACGGCATGGTGTGGGTGGCGCGACTCTACGCCAACGACATCGCCAGCATCGACCCGGATAGTGGTGACATAACCATGATCGATTTCCCCTACCAGGGGCCCCGTCGCCTGCGAGTAGATGCCGATGGCGACGTGTGGATTGTCGCCTTCCAGGACTCACTGCTGGTGAAGTATGACCCCGTTGCGCAGGCGTTCACCCACTATGAGTTGCCAGTAGTAAACGAACTGCCCTACGCCCTCAATGTTGACCGCCAGCGCGCTGTAGTGTGGGTGAACGGCAACCAGTCCGATACGATCCTGGGTTTCGATATTGCCACCCAGGCATGGAAGACCTACCCCATGCCCCGCCAGCGCTTCTTTACCCGGGATATCGAAATCTCCGAAGAGGATGGCGCCATCTATACCACCAACTCCCATTTCCCCACCTGGCAATCTGAGGGCGGGATTCCAACTCTGCTGCGCATCACACCATTGGAGCACTGATGGCACCTCGCCAGAGCAATCACCGCAGCCAGTGCACGCTCCGCTTTACAGCATTAGCAGTGTTGTTTATCGCGCCCGCAGTGGCCGATACTGATTCGGGCTGGTCATACTACGGTGGCGACCAGGACGGTAAGCACTACTCAAACGCTGCGCAAATTTCCCGCGATAATGTGGCTGACCTGGACGTTGCCTGGGTGCATCGAAGTGGCGATGAAAAAACCTACGGTGAGGAAATGGTCAGCACTTCGACCCAGAGCACGCCAATTCTATTGCCTGAGTCTGCCGGGGCTTCGCTGGTTTACTGTACACCGTTTAACCGCGTCATCGCGCTGGACCCAGGCACTGGAAAACAGCGATGGAGTTTCGACCCAAATATTGATCGAGGGGGGGATCGACCCTTCCGCTGCCGAGGCGTCAGTTACAGCGAGGAAACGCGCGCAGCCGAAATCAGTGAGTGCCGCCATCGACTGTTTATGAGCACTCATGATCGCCGCCTGTGGGCGATAGATGCCCAGAGCGGCAAGCCCTGCACAGAATTTGGAGACCGCGGTCACGTTAAATTATTTGGCGAAGAAGGCTACGTACCCGGTGATGTCAGCAACTCATCTGCCCCGGTGGTCGCTAACGGCGTGGTGGTAACTGGCTCTACCATAATCGACTTTGTGAGAGCCACCACACCGCGAGGTACTGTACGCGCCTTTAACACCTTGAGCGGCGAGCCCCAGTGGGCTTTCGATCCACTGCAAGGGCACCCGGACAGCGGCAGCGCCAACGTCTGGGCACCCATGTCTGTAGATCCAGCACGCGGCTTGATTTTCCTGCCCACCAGCGCCCCCTCCCCCGATTACTATGGCCCCTCTCGCCCAGGCGACAACCGCTACGCCAATAGCGTGGTAGCCCTTGATCTCGCTACCGGAGAAGTTCGCTGGCACTTCCAGCATGTTCGCCATGACCTGTGGGATTACGATACGCCTGCACAGCCGGTACTGTTTGATTGGCGCAAAAATGGACAAAACATTCCCGCTTTGGCGCAACTGACCAAGCAGGGGTTTGTATTTGTACTCAACAGGGAAACTGGCGAATCTCTGTGGGAGATTACCGAACAGCCCGTACCGCCGTCGCAGATGGCAGGCGAATTCACCTCTCCTACCCAGCCAAAACCGATCGCACCGCCGCAGTTGCTTAACCCCTTCCTGATGCCCTCAGACGCCTGGGGGCTGACGCCTTTTGATAAAGGAGATTGCAAAGAACAGCTGGCGAGTCTGCGAAACCTGGGGCTATTCACTCCCCTGAGCGAAAAGCTCACGCTAATGTTCCCCGGCAGCCTGGGCGGCGCCAATTGGGGCGGCGGGGCCATACTGGGGGATCGCCCGGTGATGCTGGTTAATGTGAACAACCTGCCATTCACCGGCCAGTTGATTCCCACCCAGGCAGGCGACGGTATCGCCCCGAAACAGGATCACCCCACGGCGGGGCACCGGATGCGAGTAACCATGTCCGACACGCCCTACGATGTGGAGATCGGCAGCCTGCAATCCTTCCTGGGAATTCCCTGCAACAAGCCACCCTGGGGCAAGCTGGTAGCGGTAGATCTTGAGGCGGGCACTATCTTGTGGGAAACCGCTTTGGGCTCGGTGCACGAAATGGGCCCTGTTACTGCGCCGTTTCACATTGAATGGGGAACGCCTAATCTCGGCGGTGGTATTGCTACTGCCGGTGGGCTCTTCTTTATTGGCGCTACCATGGACCGCCAGATTCGCGCCTTCGATGTGGATAACGGTGCAACACTGTGGCAATACACCCTGCCGGTAGATGCCACCGCCACACCCATGAGTTATGAATACCGGGGCAGGCAGTACGTGGTTATTAACGCTGGCGGTCATCACATGTTTAATCGCGGTTATGGCGATTACCTTTATGCTTTCGCGTTGCCGCTATAAGGGACTGACATTGAAAAAAATTCTGTTATCGTTTTTTTCCCTGTTACTGATTGCTGCACTGGCGCTTGGTGCGTTACTGGTTTCCAGTGGTGACCCACTAAAGCAAATTGAAGACTTCGCCGTCAGGCATTCAGACAAACTCCCGCTGGCCTATCTTGGGGAAAAAATCTTCACCGCTAACTGCGCCAGCTGCCACGACAACCCGGCCACACACGCGCCCTCCAGGGAGGCCTTGTCGGGCTTTTCCATGGAGAACGTTATGTTTGCCATGGAGTTCGGCAAGATGCAGCCCATGGCGCAACATATGTCCAAGCAGGAACGCTTCCTGGTTGCCAATTACCTGACCGGATCCAGCGGCAATGACGATGCCTGGATCGCCCGGCATCAGTGCAATTCAACACCCCAGGACAGCAGCACCGTATACGTAGGCAGCTGGGGGTTCAGCCCCCAAAACCAGCGCTTTATCCCCACAGAACTCGCCGGTATAGACCGCGACAATGTGGCCAGCCTGGAACTGGGCTGGAGCCTGGCATTCCCCAAAGTCACAGATATGCGCTCCCAACCGGCCATTGTTGGCGACACGCTCTACTTCGGTGACAAATCGGGCAAGCTCTACGCCATCGACCGTTTCAGTGGCTGTATCCGCAAGCACACGCAGTTTTTGAGTGCCATCCGCTCCGCCATTACCGTGGTTGATCAGGGCAACGGTGAGCAATTGTTGGTGTTCGCCGATTCCCTGGCATCTATCTTTGCCGTTGATGCGCAAACACTGGAAGTGAAGTGGTTGCAGTCTGCCCGGCTGTTCGATACCTCCGTGATAAGCGGATCCATCAGCTATTACAACGGTCGCCTGTTTGTGCCCATATCGTCCTACGAAGTCGCAGTGTCTGGCAGCCCAACACATGTTTGCTGCACATCACACGGCGGACTGGTCGCCCTGGACATTAACAACGGCAAAAAACTCTGGCAGTGGCACGCCACGCCAATGGCAACTTTACAGGGCCAGACGTCTGCTGGTCTGGACATTTACGGCCCTTCCGGCGCTTCGGCATGGAGTACGCCGACCATAGACGCAAAACGCGGGCGCATTTATTTCGGCACCGGTGAAAACCTGACTCACCCGGCAACAGACACTTCCGATGCAATCATCGCCCTGGATATGGCAACGGGCGAAGAGGCATGGAAATTCCAGGCTATTGCAGGAGACGTGTGGAACGCCGCCTGCCTGAACGACGGACCAAACTGCCCGGAAAATCCCGGCGGAGATTTTGATTTCGGCGCTTCAGTGATATTGGCCCAGGACGGCAGCGGTAATGACATCCTCTTTGCGGGGCAGAAATCCGGCGAGGTGTTCGCCCTCAAGCCAGAGCCAGCGCAAAAGACCGGCGAGGTGATCTGGCGCCAACGCGTTAGCCAGGGCACCACCAATGGCGGCATTCACTGGGGTATGGCCCTGTCGGGCAATCGCCTGCTTGTACCTGTCTCCGACCCGGATCGCGAACACCGCCCCGACTACACCCCCAGGCCAGGCCTTTACGCACTGGACCGCGACACCGGGCAGTATCTGTGGCAACAGCCAGTGACCCGGGGCTGCGAGATGAAGGAAGAAAACAAACCCCTGATCGGCCTTGAGAATAACCGCTCCAGTAAAAAGATCGACCTGGCCGATCAATACGCCTGTGCCTGGTACTACGGCCTGTCTTCAGCTGCTGCTGTAACCGAAGAGCTCGCCTTCAGCGCGGGGCTGGACGGCAAACTTCGTGCGTTTGACATCCGTACCGGAGAATTACTGTGGCAGGAGGAAACAGCCCGACCTTTCACGGCTGACAACGGCGTGGAAGGCCATGGCGGCGCCATTGATGTCAGCGGGCAGACAATTGCCGGGGGATGGCTCTACGTACAATCCGGCTATGCCATGTTCGGGCAACTACCGGGTAATATGCTGCTGGCGTACCGGGTGAAAAATACCGACTGAGGCTCGATTGGCTTTCACAACTACCACTTTATCAGGGCCTGCTCTACACTGGCGGCCATGGAAGAATTTGCCTCAGTTTATCAGCGGGCCTGTGATCGCCACGGCGGCAAATCAGCTGTGGCGGATTACCTCCCTGTTGTGCGCACACCACGCTCCCTGGGCGCCAGCAAAAACGACCGCTGGCTAGCCGAAATGACCCGCTGTATTTTTCAGGCGGGTTTCGTATGGCGAGTAGTAGATAAAAAGTGGGATGATTTCGAAGATGTATTCTTTGGTTTCCCCCCGGAAAAAATCATCATGCTTAGCCCGGACCAGATTGACCGCTTCGCCCAGAACCCGAGAATCATCCGCAACCGGCAGAAGGTTCTCTGCGTGCAAGACAACGCCCACTACATTCTGGACATAACAAAAGAGCATGGCAGTTTCGGCAAGTTCATCAGCCGCTGGCCCCAGGAAGACCTCATCGGCCTGTTTGCCCATATGAAGAAGCACGGTTCAAGACTCGGTGGTATGAGCGGACAGCGGGTGCTGCGTAATATGGGCAAGGATACATTTGTTGTCACCGCTGACGTGGTGCGCTGTCTGCAACGAGCGGGCGTGGACATAAACGAAAGTCCTACCAGTAAGCGTGAACTGGGATTGATTCAAAATGCCTTTAATATATGGCAACAAGAGTCAACGCTGCCGTACAGTCACATGAGCAGGCTTTGCGCTCTGTCGGTCTAGGCTTTGGAGGAAGCACCCCTATGCTCAAACTAAAACTGCAGACCCGACTTCAATACGGCTCTTTGCTGCTGCTTGCACCGTTGTTGTTATCCGCCTGCTCCTCAAGCTCCACTACCCCTCCGGTTACCGCTGAAGATATACAGCGGGGAGCCTGCCCTGATTCCATCGTCAACCCGCAGCAAATGACGTCCGAGCACCGCAGGAGATACGGCGACAAGGTCGACTCCGGGAAACTTTTAAACTACCAGAAAAGGGAAATTGCCAACTGCGAAGGGCTTCTGGATAAGGGCAATGTTCCGGCCTTGTACAGCTTGATCAAGCATGCCGAGGGAAACGCCAAACGCAGGGCTGGCTACATGGAGCTATACCTGGAACGAGGCCAGGACACGAGGGCCAGTAAAGAGGCCGCAACTTACCTGTACCGCCTTTACCGCAGTGGCGGCGGCAATGTAGCCCAAAACCCCTCGGCTTCCTTCAAATACCTGGGAATAGCCGTAAACAACGGTGCACAGGCGCTGACCCTGCCATACGCTGATGAGCTTTATGCCCGCAACCTATACACAGACGCCTTTCCCCTCTACTACGCCCTGGCTGACAATTCGCCTGCCAGCCCTTCCCGTTTCTACTCCCGTGAGGAACTGTGCGAAGCAAATTATAAACTCGCCGATTTGTATTATTCAGGGCTGGGAACCAAAGAGAACTGGTATCTGGGTTATTATTTTTGGGAAACAGCCTCCGAAGATGCCCAGAGCGCTCAGTGGGGCTCCTGTCGCAAGGAGAATTTTCTGGGCGGTGACATCTACACATTGGAGCGCCAACGCCTGAAGCGGGTTCAACCACGCAGTGAATTACTCACCGATAAAGAAGTCCGTCGAATTGACGCCATTATGGACAGACAGGGCAGCGGCGCCCTGCCCTATGTCGCCGCCCTGAATTTCGCTCCTCGTAATGCCCCGGATATCAAAACCACCGCCAGGCTCTCGCCAAAGACCTCAAATCATGCGCTACCGATAGCCTGGACCCCTTTAAGAGGTGGTATCTGTCAGAGCGTACCCGCCCAACAGCCTCTACCCTGGAGCACATTATTTGAACGGCGTGCCACGGCTGTGTGGACTGTCAATTCCAGCAACGGCCAGAGCGCAAGCCAGGGTTCAGCCATAGCCGTCTCAGCTAATCATCTGATCACCAACTGCCACCTGATAAATAACCCGCAGGATATACGCCTGCGGCGAGGCCACAATACGGTAGGAGCGCGGCTGGCAGCGGCAGACACCGCTGGAGATCGCTGTATTTTACAGGTTGGTCAACCGATGCTTTCCTATGCAAGCACCAGCCGTAGTCACGACTCCATCAAGATAGGCGAAGATGTCGCCGCTATCGGCAACCCCAAGGGCCTGGATACCTCGCTTTCACGGGGCATTGTTGGCCAGAAGCGCAGCAAAAATGGCATCCGCTACCTGCAGACCGATGCGGCTATTTCTTCCGGGTCTTCCGGCGGTGGCTTATTCGACAGGGCCGGCAACCTGGTTGGCATCACCAGCTTTACTGTGGCTGAGGGTGAAAACCTGAACTTCGCAATTGCCGCTGAAGACTTCTGTAGAAACTAGCGGGCAGAAAAAAGGCCGGGGCAATACCCGGCCTTTTTCTATTAGGCCCTGAATCAGTTGTTCACATCCATAACCAGCTCCACACGGCGGTTTAGTTCGCGACCCTCACGAGTGCCATTGTCGGCAACCGGTGCATCCTGGCCGCGACCAACTGCCACGATCTGGTCTGGGCTCACAGCGTGCTCATCCAGCATCACCATGCGAATGGAGTTCGCGCGTCGCTCAGACAACCACATGTTGTATTCGGGAGTACCAGTATTGTCTGTGTGGCCCTCTACACTCACCCGTATTGCCGGATTTTCTCGGATCATGGCACCTACCTTCGCTATCTCATCGTCATAGGCCGAAGAGATAATTGAGGAGTTCAACTCGAACTGCACATTGAGCTCCAATGAGACCATTTCACCATCAACAGTAGTGTACCGTGCACTGCCAGCAGCAAGGCCCGCTAGCGCTGCAGCTGCAGCGACTGACTCGTCATCTGAACTGGTTCCTGCGAGGCTGGCAAACAGTGCATCACGATCAATCGCCACGGGAACCTCTGCCGGACACAGGGGCTGGGTATTTTCATCTTCAGGGTCACGGGACAGATCAAGATCCAGTTCCGCAATCTGCGCAGCATTCAGGCCCTCAACGTTTAGAGAGGCCAGCAGCAGACCCATATTGGCAAGTGTGCTGGCCTGGGCTGTGCGCAGGTCTGTTACCGCAGAAGTGTAGGCACGCTGCGTGTCGAAGTACTCATTCTGGGAATCCAACAGGTCCAGCAGGGTACGCTGGCCTATGTCGAACTGATCACTGTAGGCGCGACGAGTTCTGTCCTGGGAGATCCGGTTTCTGTCCAGTAGTACAACCTGCTCCTCCAGAGCCTCTACGTCATTGAACGCAATCATCACTTCCTGGCGAACATTCAAACACGCCTGCTTACGCTCCTCGATAGCAGCGTAGTACAGGTTGTTATATTCACGCTTGCGGGCACTGTCTGCACCACCGCGCCAGAGATTGTAGTTTAGCACCAGCTCTATGGCCTCTTCCTCGAAACGGCCGTCCAGGCCATCGGTATCGTGCTCCAGCTCATTGCGATAGCGCAGATCAAGGCGCGGCATCATAGGCGCATTGGTGGAGTTGAGTGCTTCTTGCATAGCACGCAGGTGTTCAATCGCTGAATTAATGACCGGACTCTGGGCATAAGCCATATTGAGCGCCGCCTCACGCAGTTCGGGTATCTGCGCCTCAGGCAGTGACGGGATAGTGAGAGCCTCTGCAGGGAGGCTACCCACTACACGCTGGAAGCGGACGCTTACATCGTGCAGATTGGTGATTTCGGTCACCAGGTTGGACTCGGCCAGGGCCACACGTGCTGCCGCCTGGTCCAGGTCTACACCCTGGCTGACACCGCCACCGGTGCGCTCGGCTATCTTGTCGTACACATCCCGGTGCATCAGGTAGTTATCCTTGGCGTACTGCACCAATTGCTGGTACTTGGCCACATCCAGGTAAGCCCCGGCAGCTTCTAAGGCCGTTTCCTCTGATGCGCGCTTGAGGTCATAGTAGCTAGACAGCTTTTCATAGCCCAGGCGAGCCACTTCATCGCGGGTGGCAAAGCCATCAAATAACATCTGGGTGATACTGAAGCGGGTAGCGTCCCGGGAGTAATCCCCGAAGTCTACCAGGGGGGTTTCCCGGTCTTCCCGGCCCCATTCGGAATAGAGGTCTACGCTGGGCAGGTAGCTGCCCCTGGCGCCGCGCTGGGCCTCTCGCGTGGCCTCAAAGTTGTACCAGCCGGCATTAACCCTGGGACTACCCATAACGGCCTCGGTGACTACATTTTTGAAGTCACTGGCGCCTGTGGTGTCTGTCTGGGCGTAGGTACCTGAAGCGCCTACGATGGCAACTGCTGCGGTTATTAATCTTAGTTTTGTCTTGATCATCCGTAAATCCCTCTACTGTCCCTTGATATTAACGTCGCTGCGCCAATTCAACTGGTACTTTCTTGTAACATGAATGTAATCACTGAACACACTGTCCTAAGTATCAAATATAGTCCAAGTATTACAAAGGCGAGGACTTATATTATAAAACTATGACCTGCGTCACATTTCTAGCACCACATGTGACCCATATGTCCATGGGGAGCACACGAAATATGAAAATAGTCTAGTATCAGCGGAAGTCCAGGTTCGCATAAGGGGGCAATTCTCCCCCCTAATTCAAATAATCCGAGACAATTACGGTGCCCTCAGAACAAACAGCCTTTGCTGCACGACACATTTGCACCGCTCTGTTTGCCGCCCTTCTTTTTGCTGCGCTGGTATGGGGCCAGGTCAACTTTGACAAAATGCGCAGCATCGCGCTCAGTCGCTACGGCCAGGCTACCGCCGACACGGTAGACACCTGGCGCGCTACTATCGAGAAAATGAAGTCAATGCCGGATCAGGAAAAACTGGTGCAGGCCAATGCCTTTTTCAATATCCGTATTCGCTGGGTGCAAGACCCTGAAGCGTGGGGGCAAAAGGATTATTGGGCCACACCCCTGGAAACCATGGGCAAGCGCATGGGTGACTGCGAAGACTTCGCCATCGCCAAGTACGCCACCCTGGTTCTGGCGGGCGTTGATATCTCCAAGCTGCGCATAACCTATGTTAAAGCCCAGATGGGCGGCGCAAACAGTTCAGTGCACGCTGCCCATATGGTTCTCGCCTACTACCCAACGCCAACGGCAGATCCCATTATTCTGGACAACCTGATTACCGAGCTTCGGCCAGCCTCCCGGCGACCGGATCTGCAACCCGTTTATGGATTCAATAGCCAGGGGATATGGGTAGGTGGCGCGGCCAAGCCAGCCTCTACCGACACTGGCGCTAAACTTTCACGCTGGAGAGATTTACTACAGCGCGCCGCCGCCGAGGGATTGGGGTGAGCACAATAATTAACGGAGCCTGATCATGTCTTTATATAAACAATTGTGGCTATCAATTATCGTCCTGCTGGTGCTGGTATTCAGCGGCAGTTTCTATGTCAGTACCCAGTCGGCCAAGGCCTACCTGGAGAAACAACTGGCGATCAAGAATATCGACAACGCCGCTGCGCTCGCCCTGTCTCTCACCCAACAGGGCGCGGATGATGTTTTGCTGGAGCTCACCGTTGCCGCCCAGTTCGACACCGGCTTTTACGAACTCATAGAACTTGCCGACCCCACCGGCAAGCCAAAGTATTATCGCGTGGATAGCCAGGAGGTTACCGATGCTCCCGGTTGGTTTGTAAACCTGTTTCCCATTGAAGTAGACCCCGGCGTCGCCGTTGTACAGGCGGGGTGGCAACAGGTGGGAACACTCACTGTTCGCAGTCATTCAAAATTCGCCTATCGTGAGCTGTGGCAGAACACCCAACAGCTGGCGCTGGTATTCCTGGTGGCCATGATTGCAGCGGGATTCATTGGCAGCCAGTTGCTGAAAGTTATACTGCGACCACTGGATGACGTGGTAGAACAGGCCGAAGCCATTGGCGACCGACGTTTTATCACCATAGACGAGCCCAAAACCAGGGAATTCAAGCAGCTGGTATCGGCCATGAATACCTTGTCACAGCGCATTAAACAGGTGCTGGGACAGGAATCACAGAGGCTGCAGAAGTGGCAACGAGAAGCCACCATCGACAAGGTGACCGGGCTACATGCTCGCGAGCCCTTTATGAAAGACCTGGTGTCCGCCCTGGAAAGCGACGATGTCAACGCCACTGGCGGCCTGACCTTGATACGCATGGGTGGACTGGCACAACTCAACCAGACCTATGGCCGCAAAGCCATTGACTCAGTCCTGACCGAAATTGGTAACGCGCTTAACCGTATTACAGTGCAGCACAGCCGCTGGGCAGCCTCCCGCCTCAACGGTTCCGATTTTGCCATTCTTGCCCCGCGAGCCCTGGACCCGAGGGAAGCGGCCAGAGACGCGCAGGGTGCGATTCGCGAGGTATTAGAAGCCGCCAGCATGATGGAAGGGGCCAGCCTGCCCGCTGCCACCACTATTTTTGTTCACGGAGATAGCGTTGGGGGATTGATGACCCGACTCGATGGTGCGCTACTCTCGTCTGACGAGCAGGGAGAGTCTGAGATTGTAATTGCGCACGCCGGGGATGTTCAGATGAAGCCCATTAGGCAGCAGATGGAAGAATGGCGCCAGATTTTCGAACAGTCTTTTCGCCAACGGCACTTTACTCTGGAATACTTCCCGGTCATAGGCCTGAGCGGCGAGCTTATCCATTATGAATCTCCGGTACGTCTTGAATGGGAAGGAAAAACCCTCTCAGCCGGGCATTTCCTGCCGTGGATTAACCGACTGCAAATATCCGGCGAACTGGATAAGCAGGTTGTGGAGCTGGCTCTGGACGCCATAGAACGCGACGGACAACAGGTGTGTGTCAACCTCTCGGTTGGTGCCCTGGTAGACACCGGTTTCCTCATGTGGATCTCCGAACGACTGTCGGCCCACAGTGAGGCGGCCAACAAATTATGGATGGAAGTTCCTGAATCCATGGCATTCAGGCATCTGGAGAGTTTCAAGAAACTTTGCACCCACGCTAAAGCCAACGGCGCCAAGATGGGCATAGAGCACGTGGGCCACCAACTGGCCGAACTGGGACAACTGCACGATGTAGGCCTGGATTACCTCAAAGTCGATCCAACCTTTGTACGTGATATTGACGATAACTCCGCCAACCAGACCTTGCTGAGGACACTGTGTACCGTCGGACATTCAATCGGTGTCATTGTCATCGGTGAAGGCGTACGCACCGATGCTGAGTGGGAAGCGCTGAAAGAGGTGGGAGCGGACGGAGCGACCGGTCCGGGTATCAAGTTCGAGGGCTAGGAGCAGGGCCGGCAAATAGCTGGCCCGGATCACCTGTTTACTTAATCGTCGCCTATCAGGTCAAGCCTGCGGCTCAATTTACTACGCAACTTTTGTCTGCGCATGATTTTGCTTTGTGCGGACTCGGGTAGATCAGTAAACAGAATCACACCCTTATCAATCAGCAGTTGCACCACGTCTTCCAGCACGCGAATGAAGTCCTGATCGGTTTCGTCCAACACTGTGTTGCTCGCTTCAAGGCCAGCCAGAAAAGCCTGAACGGCCGCATCTTCGGCGCTGAGTTCTTCATCGAACCCCGCACTACTTTGTTGACTGACGGCGATAATAGCACCGGTTTCATCACGTTTAACAAATGGCATGACAGTGCTCCAAATGAAAATCCCCGCAACCGTCAATGGTTGGTGGGGATGAGTTTACCGTTTGGCGCCGCCTTAATTAGCGACCCGTTTCTTTGTTCAGGGAATTAGCCCGCTTGCAAAGATTGACGCCAGCACTAATTCACCGTGGTATAAGTGGGAATATTATTCATTGCCAGGGCCAGCTGAACACGGTCGCGAACACCCAGTTTCCCGAAGATTGCAGAAAGATGAGCCTTGACGGTTCGTTCGGTGACATCCAGGGCTTCAGCGATCTCCCGGTTGCTGGCGCCGTGCGCCACCTGCTCCGCCACCATGACCTCCCGGGCAGTAAGATCATTGAGTTCAGGTTGCTGCGGCGACTCCACAGGCACTACCCGCAAAGACAAAGCCAACAGTCGCTGCATCAATTCCGGAGGCATCCATACCCCACTGTGGTCCACCACAAGAGCTATTTCACGCAACTGCTCGGGCGCGGCCTTTACATGGCAGTAACCCACTGCACCGACATTGAGTAACTCAAAAGCCTCGCCTTCTTCGGGGATTGAAGACATAACCACAACCGGCCAGCCAAAGGCCGTGGCCGCCTGCACCTGTGTGCTCTTTTCCTCCTTCGGGGTCTTGCTTACATCCAGCCAGATTACCCCTCGCGCTGCGGAGGTGGCCTTGCCTATGCTATTTACAGACCCTGTAATAGCCGCCCCCGGGAACGCCCGTATCCAGCGATCCCGAAGTTTAGCGGTAGGTGTTATGAACAAGTGTTCCATCAGCGTTCCGTCATGGCATATTGCTTGGCTCGCAATACCGGCTTCATCAGGTAGGCGAGAATTGTTTTCTTACCGGTGAGAATATCTACTTCAACCGTCATACCCGGAATAATAGGCTTGTCTTCGGCAATGCCCGACTCATACGTGCGCACGTTAACCTCGTAAAAGGGATTGCCCTCTTCATCCATCACTGTGTCCGCACCAATATGTTCCACCACACCCTGTAGGCCGCCGTACACGACAAAATCATAGGCGGTAAATTTAACCAGCGCTTCCTGCCCTGGCACCAGGAAGGCAATATCCTTGGGCCTTATGCGCACTTCCAGCAACAGCGTATCGTCAGCTGGTACCACTTCAACGATTTCCTTGCCGGCTAATACCACGCCACCTACCGTATGGTAGTACAGCTGTTTTACAGTTCCATTAACCGGTGAGCGCACGTTGGTCTGCTTGACCCGATCAGACAGGCCGGTGCCCGCCTCCTGCAGGGAGTTGATACGGCTGATAGTATCGGCCAGCTCTTCACGCACCTCGTTAACGAACTCAATCTCCACCTCACTGAGCTTGCCCTGTGCTTCGGCAATAGAGGATTCGATACGCTTGATTTGCGCGGCTGCCTGCTTGCGCTCACCGCTGAGCTGGTTGACCTGACGCTCCAGGCGTAGAATCTCTACCTGGGATACCGCCCCGGAGGCCACCATGGGCCGGGTAAGTTGTAGCTCCTGATCGGTCAACTCCAGGGAGCGCGCCGCCTGTCGCTCACGCGCTGTGATTTCTACCAATTCCTGACGCCGCTGTAGTAACTGCTGCTCGGCTATCTGCACCTCAAATCCCAACTGCGCCTTACTGGATTTATACAGGGCGGTTTCCTGGCCGACAATGCGCGGCACAGATTCAGCCAACAGCGGGTCGGGTACAAATTCAAGGCCTTCAGCTACCGCCCGCAGCCGCGCCTCTTTCACCGCCAGCGCCTGGTACTCCGCCCGGTTCTCCCGGAAACTGGACCGGGAACGGGTTTGGTCAAGGCTTACCAATAGCTGCCCTTTTTTCACCAGCTCACCTTCTCGAACCAGGATCTCGGTAACTACGCCGCCATCCTGTGACTGAATCACCTGCACCTGGCGCGAAGGAATAACCTTGCCCTGGCCTCGAGTAACCTCGTCGATTTTCGCAAGGGCCGACCAGATCACCAGCGCCACCACGATTATCGCCACGCCATAGAGCAGGGCTCGGGCACGCAACGGCTGCTGCTCAACAAATGCCCTGTGTGCATCCTGCTGCCAGTCATAAGGCGCGGTGTTAACGTCCTTCATCCACGGCGCAAACAGCCAGTCCATCAGGCGACGCGCCGGGCCGCGTTTCGGCGGCGCCTCGGCATTCGGGTCGATTATCTGCTGTTGTTCGTTCATTGGGCCTTGCCTATTTTGCCCTGTTGCAAGGCCTGTACCACGCTGTCTCTGGGGCCGTCCGCCACCAGCTTGCCGTTGTCGACAACCAGAATCCGGTCGACCATCTGCAGCAGGGAGTTCCTGTGGGTAACCACCAACCAGGTCCGGCCTTTTACATAATCTACCAGCTGCTTTATCACCGCAGCCTCAGTGGAATGGTCCATGGAACCGGTGGGCTCATCCATCAGCAAAAACTGCGGGTCATTAATCACACCCCGGGCCAGGGCCACGGACTTACGCTGGCCGCCGGAGAGGGATTCGCCGCGTTCACCAATCATCATGTCAAAACCCTGGGGATGGCGGTTGATAAAATCCGACAGGTTGGCAATTTCCGCAGCGCGGACCAGGGCCATATCCGTCACATGTGGGCTGGACAGGGTCAGGTTGTCCCGCAGGCTGCCATAGAAAAGAGTCACATCCTGGGGCACATAACCAACCCGTCCACGCAGTTCGGTGGGGTCCAGCTGACGCAGGTCTATACCATCTACCAGTATCGCGCCCTCGGTGGGCTGGTAAAGTCCCATGGCCAACTTTTGCAAGGTGGATTTACCTGAACCCACTCGCCCAAGTATAGCGACATGCTCTCCCGGCTTGATCTTGAAGGAGACATTACTCAGGGATTCCATCTCGGCCCCTGGGTAGGCAAACGACACGTTTTTGAATTCCACTTCCCCCTGGAACATCTCCCGGGACAGGAACTGGGCCCCGTCGGGACGCTCCACCGGCTTCTCCATCACCTCTTCCAGTGATTTCAGGGAAATTTCGGCGTTGTGATAATTGGTAATCAAGCCGGCCAACTGACCAAAGGGTGCCATAACCCGTCCCGAGAGCATGGTGCAGGCGATCAGGCCACCCATGCTGAGCTCACCCGCGGTAATGAGGTAGACACCTGTGACGATGACAAACACTGACACCATCTGCTGGCCCCACTGGGTCACGTTAATTGTGGAACTGGACAGCAGCCGCAGCTGCACACCCACGTGCGCGAGAAATGCCGTGGTGTCTTCCCAGCGGCGCTGCATACGGGACTCCCCACCCATGGATTTAATGGTTTCCAGCCCAACCAGGCTTTCAATAAGAGTCGAGTTGCGCATGGCGCCGGCGCGGTAGGTGGTCTCTGCCAACTCCTTGAGCTTGCCTTGAATCGACAGGGCAAAGCCGATTACCACCAGCAGGCCGATACCCAGGGGCAGCAGCACCAGCGGTGCTATCCAACCGATCACCGCGATAAATATAAGCGCAAAAGGAATATCTATAATTGTGGTTACCGAGGCTGAGGTGATGAAATCTTTTACCGTCTCAAAAGAGCGCAGGTTCACCGCATATGAGCCCACGGATACAGGCCGGTGCTCAAGGCGAATACCCAATACCCGCTCCATAATCTGGGCAGACAGCTTAATGTCGACCCGGCGGCTTGCCAGGTCGAGGAAATAACCACGCATGGTACGCAGGCTGATATCGGCCAGCATGATAAGAATCACACCGGCGGCCAGCATCCACAAGGTCTCAACCGCGTGGTTGGGTACCACCCGGTCATAAACATTCATGGTAAATAGAGGCAGAGCCAGGGCAAACACGTTGATGAAGAATGCTGCCAGCAATACATCCCGGTATATCGGCATATTGGCGCGCATGGCATCCCAGAACCAGTGGCCACGCTCGCTGGTTCCTGTACGTGGAGCACGCTGGTCGAAGCGGAAACGTGGACGACAGACAATTGCAGCACCCTCGTCGGCTTCAAGAAGTTCTTCGCGGCTTACTTCCACAACCGCTTCGTTAAGCTCCGGGTAAATAACCTGTGCGCTGGAGCCATCTGCACTCCAACCCATCAACAGGCAGGCGCCGCCATTTTCCCGCATCAGTACGGCCGGAAGCAGGGCGGACTCGATCTCGGAAGCGCTTTTGTAAATCAGGCGGCTGGCCAGGCCAACACGGTTGGCGGCCCGCTCAAACAGGGTTGGTGTAAGATGCCCGGCTTCCAGGGGCAAACCGGCTACAACTGCCTCCGCAGTGGAAGCACTCCCATGGTGGCGGCACAGCGCCAACAGGCACTGCAGTAATGGATCGTTCTCGCGTGCAGTCATTTTAATTTTATCTTTTCCCCAATGGTGTCCCTTCCTACCGGAATCCGGCATCCCTGACTAAGCTACTGAATCCAGTGTAAATTTCAGGGCAGAACAGAATAAGCCAGATGTGCAGCGCTTACCACGGCAGGAATGCGGCTTTAGTCACAAAATGGGGCATCCGAGCGGTAAAAATCTGTCGTTTTTGGCCCTCTTCGCACGTATCGCGTAAAATTGCCGTGATTATTGCGGAATAGTAATCCAGATCAGGCCTGGATCGCCTAACAGAGCTTTTAGGCGATATGAGGCATGAGAGCGCGTGACTGTAAAAGCCCCCTCGGTAGAGGAGGTTCTGGCAAAATTGGGTTAAATCTGGCCACTTTATGTGCCCCACCGGTGTGAAGAAGTTCACACATCTTACAAAAAAGCCCCAAATGGGGCTTTTTTATGGCTGCTCTTGCCTTCATTTTGAGTCAAACTGTCAGCTTGAACGACAGCGCTCAAAGGGAGGTTTACAGATGTCTGAGAAAGCAATATTTGAATCCCGGGATGTTGGGGCTGTAACCAACCACCTGGAAGCGGAAAACCCCAAGAAGTATATGAATGCAGAACGACGTCGGTATAACCGCCGCTGTGGCGATGATCGCCGCAACGATGTGCGCTTTGAGTCGGGCAAGGCAGACAGACGAGAGGGTCATGGCCGTCGAGAAGACGACAGCGCTCCTACCTTCTGGTAATCACTACCCGATCAGCCGCAACCTTTAGCAGCTAACTGCGCTGCAGGTTGTGGCCGACGTAAACCATCGCACTCAATAACAACACCGCACCGCCCTGGTGAGCAGCACCGAGCCATACCGGCACGTGCAGCAGCAAAGTACTGATACCCAGAACCACCTGCAGCAGCAAAGCCAGAATCAATGACACCAGCCCCAGTTTGCCGCGCCTGCCCGGCGCTGCCATAAAGCAACGAATGGCAAAGGCATTAATCACCACAAACAAAAGATAGGCAAACATTCGGTGATTGAACTGTATGGTGGTTATGTCTTCGAACATCGCCAGCCAGGCGGGCGTGGTTTCATACAGGCCTGCGGGAATAAACGTGGGCCCCATTAAAGGCCAGGTGCTATAGGCAAAGCCCGCCCGGGTTCCCGCCACCAGGCCCCCGGAGAGAATCATCAAATAGATAAGCGCTATCAACCCCAGGGCCCAGCGACGATAGCTGGCCGCTCCCGCAGAGTCCCCGGTGGGAAACAACAGGTCAAATGACACCCAAAGCATATAAGCGTAAATGGCCACCGCCACACCAAGGTGCGCGGTCAGGCGGTACTGGCTAACGTGGGGGTCATTCACCAGGCCGGATTTCACCATATACCAACCCAGTAAACCCTGGAAACCACCCATAACGAACAGTATCCACAACTTGGGCATAGTCCCTCTGCGAACCCGGCCCTTCATGGCAAAAAACACCATAGGCACAAAGAACAGAACGCCGATCAAGCGGCCCAGCACCCGGTGCAGGTACTCATACATAAAGATGGCTTTGAAGCCATCGAGATCCATACCCAGGTTAATCTTCTGGTATTCCGGAAACTGCTTGTACTTCTCAAAGGTCTCCACCCAGGCTTGTTCAGATAGAGGGGGAATAACCCCCACTAATGGTTTCCACTCCACCATGGACAGGCCGGAATGGGTGAGGCGGGTAACGCCACCGAGAATAATCATGCCGAAAATGACCGCCGCACAAAGCAACAGCCAGGTCGCTATCTGACGGTCATACCCGGATTGGACTTGCTGGGTCAGTAACATTGGCTACCTCAGGCGCAGCGTTCAAAAAGTGCCGCGATACCCTGGCCACCGCCAATACACATGGTGGATACCGCATACCGGCCGCCGGTTCGCTCCAGTTCATACAGCGCCTTTACCGTAATCAACGCGCCGGTAGCACCAATGGGGTGCCCCAGGCTGATGCCGGAACCGTTGGGGTTTACCCTGGCAGGATCCAGGTTGAGCTCTTTCACCACAGACAGTGCCTGGGCAGCAAATGCCTCGTTACACTCCCAGATATCCACCTCGTCAATACTCACACCGGTTTTTTCCATCAGCTGGCGCACCGCGGGGGCGGGACCTATACCCATAATGGCCGGGTCTACACCCGCCAGCGAGTAACCAACCATGCGCGCCATGGGCTTGAGGCCTTTCGCCTGGGCAACACTCTTTTCCATCAGTACCACGGCTGCGGCCGCATCATTAATACCCGAGGCATTGGCAGCGGTAACGGTGCCGTCTTTCTTGAAAGCAGGGCGCATACCAGAGATATTGTCGGCAGTCATACCCGGGCGCACGTGCTCGTCTTTATCAAACACGGTGACGCCTTTTCGGGTTTTCTGCTCCACCGGCAGGATCTGGCTATCGAATCGGCCTTCGGTCTGGGCCTGCTCGGCACGTCGGTGGCTTTCAGCGGCCAGTTCATCCTGTTCTTCCCGGCTTACATCGTACTTTTCAGCGAGATTTTCAGCGGTAATACCCATGTGTGTATCGCCAATTGGGCAGGTGAGCGCACCCATCATCGGGTCTACCATGGCGCCATCGCCCATACGCGCACCGAAACGGGCGTTGGGCAACCAGTAGGGAACGCGGGTCATGGACTCCGCTCCGCCGGCTACTGCAGCATCGCAGTCGCCCAGGAGGATCATTTGCGCTGCGGAAATCACCGCCTGCAGACCAGAGCCACAAAGGCGATTTACCGTCAGAGCGGGCGTTTCTATGGGCAAGCCGCCTTTGAGAGCGGCAACACGGCTCATGTACATATCCCGGCGATCGCTGTGAGTGACGGTACCTATTACGCAGTGGCCAACATCTGCAGGGTCCACCTCTGCGCGCTTGACTGCTTCGGCGACAACCATGCCCGCCAATTCAGTGGGGGGCAGATCCTTCAGGCTGCCACCAAAATCTGCTATTGCGGTGCGCACACCGCTCAACACTACAACTTCACGATCACTCATTACTCTCTCCCATGTTTTTGTTCGCTATTCAATTGCGCTGGCTGCAAATGGTGGCCAGTCGCTAGAGCTTCATTTCCGGCACGTCATCCGGTACCACCAACTCTCCAGCGGTCAGTGCCACGATCTCCTGGACCGTTACCCCTGGCGCGCGCTCGCGAAGGATAAACTTTCCATCCTCAATGTCCAGTAAAGCGAGATCTGTTAACACACGCTTTATACAGCCTTTCCCGGTCAAGGGCAGCGTGCACTCCGATAACAGCTTGGACTCACCGTGTTTGGAGGCATGGGTCATGGTCACAATAATGTTATCCGCGCCAGCCACCAAGTCCATGGCACCACCCATGCCTTTAATGAGCTTACCGGGAATCATGTACGAGGCAATATTCCCCTGGCAGTCCACTTCAAAGGCTCCCAGTACGGTCAGGTCCACATGTCCGCCTCTAATCATGGCGAAAGAATCGGCAGAAGAGAACAAAGACGCCCCCGTCGCCATAGTAACGGTTTGCTTGCCGGCGTTAATCAGGTCCGCGTCGATCTCCTCATCCAGGGGAAACGGCCCCATACCCAGTAAGCCATTTTCAGACTGCAGCATGACTTCAATCCCCTCAGGCAGAAAGTTCGCCGCCAGGGTAGGAATGCCAATGCCAAGGTTTACATAAAATCCGTCTTGAAACTCCTGCGCCACGCGCTGAGCCAGTTGGTCACGTGTTAAAGCCATTTTCCGTCTCCTTATGCGCTGCGCACGGTGCGCTGTTCAATAGTCTTTTCGAAAGTGCCCTGAATCAGGCGATTAACATAGATTCCAGGAAGATGGATCTCATCTGGATCCAGCATTCCCGCTTCCACGATTTCTTCAACCTCCACGACCGCAATTTTGCCGGCGGTAATCGCATTGGGATTAAAATTCCTGGCGGTTTTACGGAACATCAGGTTGCCATAGCGATCAGCTTTCCATGCTTTGCCGATTGAGAAATCCCCGAGAAGCGCTTCTTCCAGAATGTAGTCCCGCCCATTAAATTCGCGAGCCTCTTTGCCCTCGCCTACCGGTGTACCGTAGCCTGTGGCGGTATAAAAAGCGGGAATCCCGGCACCGCCGGCGCGCATTTTCTCTGCCAGGGTCCCCTGGGGCGTAAGCTCCACTGCCAATTCCCCACTCATCATCTGGGACTCAAACAGTGCATTTTCGCCCACGTAGGAAGCGATCATCTTACTGATCTGCTTGTCTTCCAACAGGATTCCCAGGCCATGGCCATCACAACCGGCATTGTTGGAGGCGACTGTAAGCCCTTTAGTGCCTTTGCGTTTAATTTCCTTAATGAGGTTTTCGGGGATACCACACAGGCCGAAACCGCCTGCTATCAGGGTCATATTATCCTCAAGGCCGTCCATTGCCTGCTGGTAACTGTCTACTACTTTGTTAAAGCCCGACATGGGAGCCTCCTGTTACACGGGTAAATTACATCGGTAAATTGTTGTGGGTCGATCCAGAGCTTGAGTAGATTGAGGTAATTTCGTATATTTATCAAATTGAAATAAATTAATGATTATTTTATTTATTTTATGAATATAACTATCAAGCAATTACAGTGCTTCGTCGCCGTTGCCCAGTCAGGCAGCTTTGCCGAGGCCTGTGACATTGTGCATCTCTCTCAGCCAGCCCTGAGCATTGCCATCAAGAACCTGGAGGAAGCCGTGGGCGGCCGTCTACTTGCACGCTCTACCCGCTCACTTGCGTTAACACCTGAAGGGAAAGAGTTTTTCCCGGTGGTGCAGCGATTGTTAGCCGACTGGGATCGTTCACTTGAAGACGTGCACAACATGTTCGCGCTGCGCAAGGGGAAGCTGGACATCGCCTCTATGCCAACTTTCGCCAGCAGCCTGCTGCCGCCAATTCTGGCGGATTATCATCAGCAGTATCCCGATATAAACGTCACCATTCAGGATGTTATCGCCGAGAGCGTGGTCGACATGGTACGCGCAGGCCGTGTTGAACTGGGTATCACCTTTGATCCAGGTGAGTCGGCAGACCTTAACTTCCAGCCTTTATTTCGCGACCGCTTCGTCGCCGTATTACCTGCTGGCCACTCTTTGCTAAAAAATTCCAGGCTGAAATGGAAAGACCTGGAACAGGAACCCTTTATCGCCCTGCAACGCCCTTCAAGTATCCGGCTACTTATTGACCAGATGCTTGTTGAGCAAAACATAGTGCTTGCCCCTGCATTTGAATCCCATCAACTGGCGACTATCGGCCGCATGGTAACCACTGGATTGGGATTCAGTGTGGTGCCCTCTCTCAGTAGCGATCAGATGGCAGAGATGGGGGCTGCTTGTCGCCCATTGACCAGCCCTGCAATTACCCGCAACGTGGGACTGCTGACGCACCGGCGACGCCCGCTCTCTGTTGCCACCCAGGCAATGGTGGCTGTGATTACTGGCTCCATACAAAAGACAACATCGGCAAGCCCGGTAGCCTAATGCCATTGGCCTGGCGTAGAATGCGCCTCCCTCACTGCACATAGCACAACATGCCACTGCTCAAACTCGATAAAGCCAGCCTGCACTACGGCACCCAGGTACTGCTGGATGAAGTAGACCTTAGCATTACCAACGGCGACCGCCTCGGTCTGCTGGGGCGCAACGGGACTGGTAAAAC
>ERZ1046740.744-NODE-744-length-25850-cov-23.623726_pt1 | contig 25850 bp, 23 predicted proteins | sample MGYA00383093_ERZ1046740 | MGnify/ENA primary metagenome ERZ1046740 (study PRJEB29581, sample SAMEA5548363) | metagenome | biome: marine; feature: coastal; material: water | depth 25 m | study: Short-term variability in the microbial, nano- and picoplankton... | reverse complement strand
AAGATGTGGAACACGATGCTCACATCTGGGAACGCCGTCATCAGTTTGTAGACCGCATAGGCGCCCACCGCCATGAAGCCACCAGTACCAAGCGAAACCTGCCCGCAATACCCAACAAGAATGTTTAGACCAATGGCCGCGATCGAGTAGATCAGAAACGGTAGGAAAATCGCGTTGACCCAGTAGTCGTTGACCATAAACGGAATGATCGCAAAGGCGACAAACATAACCGCGTAATAGCGATAGCGGTCGAACTTGATCGGAAAGGTCTGATCGTCGTCGATGTAGGTCGTTTTGAAATCACCTGATTCACGATAAAACATCTCAGATTACCCTTCTATCTTTTGGGTGTAAGAATGGGCCGTTGCCCAGTGGCTGATCACAGAGATCACGTTGAGGTTTGTGTGCAATTTCATAATCCGTCACACCCTCTCGATGATCTTTTCGCCGAACAATCCTTGCGGACGGAACACGAGGAAGATCAGAGCCAACACATAGGCGAACCAGTTTTCGGTCGCCCCCCCGATCATTGGACCAATGGCGAACTCAAACAGCTTCTCACCAACACCGATAATCAAGCCACCAACAATCGCACCGGGGATCGAAGTAAAGCCACCCAGCATCAAAACCGGAAGAGCCTTAAGAGCGATGAGTGAAAGCGAGAACTGAACGCCTGACTTGGTGCCCCACATGATACCCGCGACAAGGGCGACAAAGCCCGCCACCGACCAGACCATGATCCACACGAAGTTTAGCGAAACACCCACCGACAAAGCGGCTTGGTGATCGTCCGCAACAGCGCGCATCGCGCGACCTTGCTTTGAGTATTGGCTAAAGATCGTAAGCGCCAAAACTAGGATGGCCGCAATAATTGTCGCAACGATATCGAGGTTATCGATGAAGAAACCGTAGTCAAAAATTCCGTAGGTGAAATCGTCAATCGCTAGGTTAATACCCTGAGGCAAGCCAACGTCGAGCTTCTTAATCTCAGAGTTCCACATCAGGTCCGAGACACCTTCGAGGAAATACGCCAGACCAATCGTCGCCATAAACAGGATGATTGGTTCCTGACCGACCAGATGGCGGAAAATGAAGCGCTGCACGATCCACGCAAATCCGACCATCACACCGGCTGTCAGCAAAATCGCCAAGAACGCCGGAACGTGCCAGCCAAAGTGGTGCACATTGGTGCCAAAAATCGCGTTGATCAAATGCGCGAACGGCACTTGCCCGTTCATGATCCCTACAAGGGTCATTGCTGCGAACAGCGCCATCACGCCTTGCGCGTAGTTAAAAATACCGGACGCCTTGTAAATCAAGACAAATCCAAGGGCGACGAGCGCATAAAGTACACCGGCCATAAGACCGTTCAGGAAGACTTCAATTCCCCAGATAAACTGTTCAGACATGTCTCTCTCTCCGCCTTAATCGTGCGCCACGCCGAGATAGGCGTCGATCACATCTTGGTTGTTGCGCACTTCGTCCGGCGTTCCGTCACCGATCTTTTTGCCGTAATCCATCACGACCACACGGTCGGACAAATCCATGACCACACCCATATCGTGTTCGATCAGGGCGATAGTTGTGCCAAATTCGTCGTTCACATCTAGGATGAAGCGGCTCATGTCCTCTTTTTCCTCGACGTTCATGCCGGCCATTGGTTCGTCCAATAGCAAGATCGACGGTTCAGCGGCCAAGGCGCGCGCCAGTTCGACACGCTTCTTAAGACCATACGGCAAACGTCCCACCGGAGTTTTCCGAATTGCCTGAATTTCAAGGAAATCGATGACTTCCTCGACTTTTTGGCGGTTCGCAATTTCTTCTGCGCGGGCTTTGCCGTACCAGAGACCTTGCTGGAACATGTTGGTGTTCATGTGGGTCAAACGACCGGTCATCACGTTATCTAGAACCGACATGCCCTCAAACAACGCGATGTTCTGGAACGTCCGTGCGATCCCTTGGGCGGCCACTTGATAGGGGCGCATCGTTGGGCGACGCGCACCTTTGTACCAAACTTCACCTTCTTGCGGGTGATAGAACCCCGAAATCACGTTCAGCATCGAGGATTTACCGGCACCATTCGGTCCGATAATCGCGCGAATTTCGCCTTGGCGAATATCGAACGAAATGTCCTGGATCGCCACAACACCACCAAACTTCAGGGTGATGTTTTTCATTTCCATCACCACAGCGCCGATCTTTCGACCGTCCTCGGTGATGTATTCTTCTGCTACTGCACTCATTGCGCACCCCCGCGCATCTTTAGTCTTGAAATATCCCCGCCCGAGGCATCTGCCCACGCGGTCTTAGCTGCGGTTCGATCCAAAGTCATTCCGCGGCTACTTTCGTTGAAACCGGTACAATCTTGGCGTCTCGCATCGTGAGAGTCGCCTTGATCGAACCTTTGCGACCATCTTCGTAAGTCACTTCGGTCTCGGTATATTGCTCGGCTTTTCCGGTGTAGAGCGCATCAATCAGATCATCGAATTTCTCTTCAACGATCCGGCGGCGCACTTTTCGGGTTCGCGTCATTTCACCGTCATCCGCATCCAACTCTTTATGCAAAACAAGGAAGCGATGGATTTGGCAACCCGACAGCATTTCATCCTGCGCGACCGAGGCGTTCACCTCTTCTACGTGGCTTTGAATAGTGTCTAGAACCTGTGGATGCCCTGCGAGTTCCTGATAGGATGCATAGGCGATGTTGTTGCGTTCGGCCCAATTTCCAACAGCGGTAAGGTCGATATTGATAAAGGCTACGCATTTGTCGCGACCAGCGCCGAACAAAACTGCCTCAAGCACGTTGGGAAAGAACTTCAGCTTATTCTCAACGTATTTTGGCGCGAACATGCTGCCGTCCGACATTTGGCCCACATCTTTGGCGCGGTCGATGATCCGTAAATGGCCTGATGTTTCTTCGATAAAGCCCGCGTCACCTGTTGCGACCCATCCTTCTGGGTCTTTGGTGTCTGCCGTGCTTTCAGGGTTCTTGTAGTACTCCACGAACGCGCCCGGGCTGCGGTAGAACACCTCACCGTTTTCAGCGATCCGCAGTTCAACACCGGGTGCTGGAACACCAACCGTATCAGCACGCACTTCGCCGTCTGGCTGCACGGTGATGAACACCGATGCCTCGGTCTGTCCGTACAATTGTTTAAGGTTGATCCCAAGCGAGCGATAGAATTCGAAAATCTCGGGTCCGATGGCTTCACCAGCGGTATAACCAACACGCACGCGGCCAAACCCAAGGCTGTCTTTCAACGGGCCGTAAATTGTCAGATTACCCAGCGCATATTTCAGGCGATCCATCGCCCCAACAGGCTTGCCATCAAGAATACTCGGGCCGACCTTTTTGGCGTGGTTCATAAAGTAATGGAACATGTTGCGCTTAAAACGACCAGCGTCTTCCATACGGATCATAACTTGGGTCAGTAGACCCTCAAAAACGCGCGGCGGAGCGAAATAGTAACTTGGACCAATCTCACGAAGGTCCGTCGTCAGTGTTTCGGCACTTTCAGGGCAGTTCACACAAAAACCAGTCCAGTAGGCTTGACCGATTGAAAAGATGAAGTCGCCGACCCAAGCCATTGGCAAGTATGCCAAAACCTCGTCACCAGCACGCAAGTTGTCAAACTCAGCCGACGATTTTGCGGCCTCGATGATGTTGCGGTTCGAAAGGACAACGCCCTTAGGCTTGCCCGTCGTGCCCGAAGTATAAAGCATCACGCATTTGCTATCGTAATCCAACTCAGCAATACGGCGCTCCATCTCTGGGCGCAGCTCATCACGGGCTGCATGGCCTTGTTCTTGAACGTGGCTGTATTCATGCAGATGCGAGTGATCGTATTTCCGCATTCCGCGTGGATCGAGATAGATCATATGCTCGAACTGGTGCAGCTCTCCCTGTACCTCAATCACTTTGTCGACCTGCTCTTGGTCGCTTACGATTACAAAACGTGCGCCACAGTGACCAAGTACATAAGCCATCTCATCTGCGACAGCGTCCTGATATAGCGGCACTGGAACAGCGCCTGCCATCTGTGCGGCAACCATAGACCAATATAGGTAGGGACGATTCCGGCCGATAATTGCGATATGATCACCGGGATTTACACCCATGTTGATCAGACCAAGCGCCAAATTTTCAATCTCGGTTTCAGTTTCGGACCAGCTCCAAGTCTGCCAGATACCGAATTCTTTTTCCCGATAGGCCGCCTTTTCAGCGAATTGAATTGCATTGCGTTTTAGCAGCGAAGGTACTGATGCGTACCCGTCAGCCGAAGACGGTTGTGCCAAATTTCTTTCCTCCCACAAGCCACCTGACTGGGTGGCAAATCGCATGCGCGATTCTTTTCCCTATTGGGAACTGAAGCCAGACTAGGCGTCAACTTTTTCCGGAAGTTTTCCGAAACCTAACGAATTGTAACAAGCGGCCCAGTTTGTTTGACTCGCCGCCGTTGATCGCTAGGACTGAGGTGCGGAGACCCGACGATGAGACAGACCAAATCACAAGCAGACGCATTACTGTTGGCAGGGATGAACCTTATCCAGCAGGCGATCTCTGTCTTCGATCAAGACATGAAGCTTGTCGTCTTCAATCAACCGATGACGCGCATGTTTGATTTGCCAGCAGAAATCACAGCACATGGCACCTCGTTTGAGGATGTAATTCGCTATCTATCGGTCTCCGGTGAATACGGTGAAATTGACGACATAGAAGAGTTTGTTCGCGTCCGCGTCGAGTTGGCTGAATCGTTTGAAGCCCACTATATGGAACGCCGGCGCTCAAACGGTCAATGGATCAGCGTCGAGGGCACCCCCCTGCCGCAAGGTGGCTGGGTGACAGTTTACACCGACATCACGCGCGCCAAACAACAAGACACGATGCTTCGCGCACGTTCTGAAGAACTGTCCGAGCAAGTTCTAGCCCGATCCGAAGAATTGGCCGCCACCAACCGAGAGCTAGAAGCCACCATCGGCGCGCTTGAGGAAACCAAACGCCAGCTAACGGAAATCGAAGCCCGCACCCGACTGACGACCGAAATGATGCCAGCGCATATCGCTCATGTTGATCCGGACACCGTTTATACCTATTCCAACCGTCGCCTTAGTTCTGTCCTGCCCGGACGCCCGGGTGATGTCGTTGGCATGACGTTCGAGCAGGCCGTTGGTGAAAAAGCTTATGAGCGCATTCAACCCAACCTTGAGAAAGCTCTCAAAGGAAAGGGTGGCGTGTTTGAGTTCAACGACAACGACAGCGCGCGGCGAATTCGCGTTGCCTTTACCCCTGACTGGGACGAGGACCGCAATATTCGGGGCGTTTATATCCTGTCGATGGACATCACCGAGGAAACCCAAGCCCGTGTCGCCCTGCAACAGGGTCGCCGCCGCGAGATGGCAGCGCAACTGACCAGCGGATTGGCGCATGATTTCTCGAACCTTCTAACCGTTATTTTAGGAATGCAATCACGGCTGCATGGAATGACGCTACCGCAAGACGCCGGCACTTTGGTTTCAGGCACGCTTGCCGCCGCGCGTCGGGGCGGCAATCTGTTGAACAGGATCGCTGACATGACTGGCAGCCGTTCGCCCAAACCCGTGGCCACCGACCTCGACCGGTTTCTCGGTGATCTCGCGATACTTGCTCGCCCAAGCTTGCCCGATGCGGTCGACCTCAAGATCAATGCGCTGGCTGGAGAGGGTCCGTTTCTTCTCGATAATGGCCTCCTACAAGATTCCCTTTTGAACCTTGTCCTGAATGCCCGCGACTCTTGTGGAAAATCCGGCAACATAACACTGACCGTCACGGCCGTTCGCGAAACTTGGGTCGAGTTTCTTGTCGACGACACAGGCCCGGGCTTTTCAGAGCGCGCTTTGAAACATGCTCTGGACCCGTTCTTCACAACCAAAGGCAACGAAGGCTCTGGCCTCGGGCTTGCGATGGTCTACGACATGACCAAAACCGTTGGCGGCGACATCAAGATATCAAACACCCCGACCGGTAGTCGCGTCTCATTGCGTGTGCCGCTCCGCAGATCGCGGGCCACCAGCGAAACTGGGCTTGTCCTGCTGGTGGAAGACAACACCGATCTCAGGGATGAAATCCGCAAAATGCTAACCGACGGGGGCTATTCCGTGATCGAAAGCGGCACCGTCGAAGAGGCGCGTGTGTTGGCCAAAGAACTGTCCGACATTGCTTTGGTCCTGTCCGACATCCAGCTTGAAGGCGATGAAACTGGCATTGATTTGGTCTCGGACCTTCAGCATTTGCCGTGCTACTTGATGACTTCGCTACCGCTTAACGACCCTCTTCATAGGGCTGCCCACAAAGCGGCGCCGGTTTTACCCAAACCCTTTACACAAACCGAACTGATGGGATTTTTGTCATGACAGCTCCTCTTGTGACGATCCTCGATGATGAACCTGAAATCCGCCTGATGCTTGCCGAAGCGCTTGAGGACGCAGGTTTTCGCACCATGTCCTTTGGACGCGCCCGCGAGTTTGAGGCTGCTTTGCAAAAAACCACGCCGGATGTGTGCCTTGTTGATCTATCCCTGCCTGATCGGGATGGTCTGACGTTGGTGCATCGCTTGGCGCTTGAGCAAGGCGCCATCGTTATCATCATATCTGGCCGCGCGCAGGTGCAGGACCGTGTGACAGGGCTGGAACTAGGGGCCGACGACTACATCATCAAACCCTTTGAACCTGCCGAAGTCGTCGCCCGCGTGCGCGCCCGTCTACGCAAAGATCGCGCCGTAGCGCCCACCAGCAACACCGCCAGTTTCAACGGGTGGGTCGCCCATTTCGACCGCTACGCTTTGCAGGATGAAACCGGCACCGAAACCCCATTTTCCCATGCCGAGGGCGAGGTTCTGCGCCTTTTCCTCGACAATCCCAAGCGCCTGATCTCGCGCAATCAAATGCAAGAACAACTGGGCGGCGCTGCCGGCGAAAGCTTTGACCGCGCCATGGACGTGCGAATTTCGCGCCTACGTACCAAGCTGCAGGAAGATCCCAAGAACCCGCAACTGATCAAAACCATCTACGGCGCGGGGTATATCTTCTTGGGTGAGGTCGTCTGGAGCTAGTTATCGCGCCAAAGCTGTAATCGTTTCGGCGAAGCATTGGTCAAAGCCTTTCGCCGCGTCGAAGTTCACGCCAACCTCGGCCATTCTGCGTGCCGCGTCGCCGCGTATACGGGCGCTGTTCCAATATTCCTCGGTTGAAACAAGCAACTGCAATGGGCTGGCAAACGGGAACAATCGCCCAGCCGTCATACTTGTCGCGCCTGCCAGAAGGCAATTGGAATAGCTTTCTGGACAGGATGTCTCGCAAAGGTGTCGCAACGGGGTCCACGCCCCAACGTTTTCTGCATGCTGCCTTATGATATCCTGAAGGTCCGAATTGGATTTGATATCCTCAAGACCAATTCCAGCCGCTGCTAGACGATACTCAGGCGCGATGGCCGCGCGCTGTTCAGCGAAAACCGTCTGTTTCTCAGCAGAGAGGTTTCCACCATCTGCCATGATGGCAAACGCGTCTGCCGATTGTTCCAATGAAATCTTGAGCGTCCCAATCATTGGATCAAGGTACTCTTCATAGTTCACGATCAAATCAAGAGTCTCATCCAAAAAGAACCCGTCATGCAGTTTGAAAACGACTTCGGTCGCCAATTCGGTTTCCCCAAACAGCGTTAACCCTGAAACGGCCAAATCTGCTTCTGGAGAATACTGGCTTCCGTCTTCACGCGTGATCGACGTGTATCCCTGCTTTGCGATAACCAGATACCGCGCCAAAGCAGATTCTTCGGTTGCGGCGTCCAACCAAGACGTTCCGGATAATCCACCCGGTTGGCGCAAAAGCGATCGCCGCTCCGCGCGGGCCAAATCGCCGGTGACATGGCGATGCATATGCGGTTCTTCGGCGATGCGCGCCAACAACAATTGCGCAGCGGTGTTACCAGTGCGGGACAGTTCGGCAAGCGCTTTCAGCGCCACCATATCGTCGCCGTCTAACCATGCTGCCTTTGCCTCAAGAAATTCTGGCGCATCGATCCCAGGCGTGTCCAAAGCCTCGCCCAATGCGGCACTAGCCCAGACAACGGACAACGCAATTATCAATCCTCGTATCATTGTGATGCTCCCCAAAAGCTGGGACCAGTATACGCCCAATCAACCTGGTGTACCAACGCGCCACCCCATTGCGGCAAAGCTCCGCTTATCCTACTGCTTGGCCTTAACCAGTTTGAGGACCACATGACCGAATTGATTCTGATCCGCCACGGCCAAGCAAACACCGGTGCAACGGACGAAGCGACCTATGACAATCTTTCGGACCAAGGCCGCCAACAGGCGCGCTTTCTGGGTGAATATCTCCGTGATATCGGCGGGTTTGATCGGGTTATTTCTGGGGCCATGAAGCGCCAGATTCAAACCGCAGAGGAACTGAACCACGACAGCCGGCCACACACCACGGACGCGCGTCTCAATGAGTTGGATTACTGGGGCCTGTCCCATTGGGCTGCCAACACGCACGGTGTCGCATTCCCCAACAGCCCCGACAGTTTCGCAGCGCAGGTCCCCCAAGTTCTTGATGTCTGGCACCACCAAGAGGTCAGCGAAGGTCTCGAAAGCTACGACGCCTTTCGCACACGTATCTTTGCCGCCCTAAGGGACGCCGCTAAGGACGGGCCCGCCGTGTTGGTCACCTCAACCGGAGTGATCGCAACCCTGACGGCCATCGCGCTGCATCTTGAAACGAACGCCAAGTCGAAAATGTTTCTGACCGTGCAAAACACCTCGGTCCACAAATTCGAACTGCGCCAAGACGAGTTGCATTTGACGCAATTCGGGGCCACACCTCATCTTGATCTGCCCGCACGGCAAAGTCTGAAATCTCATTACTAAGGTACTCGCCATGACACATCTCTGGGTCCGCGCCGAACAACGCCCGAACGAAGAACGCGTTGGATTAACCCCCGAAGGTGCAAAAGCGCTGCTTGACGCTGGTATTCGCGTGACAATCGAGGAAAGCTCAGTTCGCGCTATCGGCTTGCAAGGCTACAAAGACGCTGGCGCTGAAATAGCACCTGAGAATTCGTGGCCGACTGCCCCGAAAGATGCCATTGTCTTCGGCCTGAAAGAACTGCCCGAGGACGGTACGCCCCTTATTCATCGCCACATTATGTTCGGCCACGCCTTCAAAGGGCAGCATTCGGGCATTGAGCTTCTCCGTCGTTTCAAAGCGGGTGGCGGGGTGCTCTATGATCTGGAATACTTGGTCGATGACGACGGCCGGCGCGTCGCTGCATTTGGTTACTGGGCCGGTTTCGCAGGGGCCGCTGTTGCCATGCGGTGTTGGGCAGCACAGGCGCGTAACGAAGAAGCAGGACCAGTCAGTGTCTTTCATTCATCGCGCGCAATGCTCAACGATCTGGTCGAGGATCTACAAGCCTCTGGTGCGTCCATCCCCACTGCCATCGTCATCGGCGCTTTAGGCCGTGTTGGAACAGGCGCTTCGGAACTATTGGAAGCCGTTGGCGTTCCGGTCACCCAATGGGACATGGAAGAAACATCCAGTGGGGGACCATTCCCCGAAATCCTAGCGCACGATGTGTTCATTAACTGCATTTTCGCACGCCCCGGCACGCCCGTTTTTGTACCTAAGACTGCCTTGGCCGAGGATCGCAACCTAAGCGTCATCGGCGATGTATCGTGCGACCCTGACAGCGATTACAATCCGGTCCCGGTATATGACCGTGCCACCGATTGGATCGTACCGTCGTTGCGCGTTCACGATGATCCGGTCATGGACGTCACTGCCATCGACAATCTGCCATCGATGTTGCCCGTCGAAAGCTCCGAGGACTATGCCCTACAGCTTTTGCCGACACTTCTATCCCTCAGCGATCTAAGCGCAGGCGTGTGGACGCGGGCGTTCAACGATTTTAAAACTCATAGCGAAAAGGTGTAACCATGACAGTTCATTGGTGCGGCGCGGGTCTCTCGGCCATTCCTGGTCTTCGGAAACTTCTAAATGACGGCGTCGACATTTGCGTCTGGAACCGGACGGTTGCAAAGGCGCAAGAAGCCGTTGGTGACTTGACCGACAACATCAAAGCGTTCGACTTTGACACGCTCTCGGCTGAGCTAGGGACTGGCGATCTGGTCGTCTCAATGCTGCCTGGCGATTGGCACGTTCCACTGGCTGAGCTTTGCATCGCCAAAGGCGCGAATTTCGTCAGTTCGTCCTATATCGCGCCGGAAATGCGTGCCTTGAACGACAAAGCAAAAGCGGCAGGCGTTTCATTGGTCAACGAAGTCGGTCTTGATCCCGGCATCGATCACTTGATGGCGCATCACCTTGTTGCCGACTATCGCGCTTCGGATGCATATGACGCAGATAACAACCTCAGCTTCAAATCTTACTGCGGTGGTATCCCAAAAATCGCGAACCCGTTTCGCTACAAATTCAGCTGGTCCCCGCTCGGCGTGCTTAAGGCGCTACGTTCACCCTCCCGTTCTATCCGCGACTTTGAACCGCTTGATGTAAACCGCCCGTGGGACGCGATCTCAAGCTACGAGGCCCCTCTGCCCACGCCTGAAAGCTTTGAGGTTTACCCAAACCGTGACTCGCTTCCGTTCATCGAGGACTACAAGTTTGACCCAGCGTGGAAAGTACGCGAATTTGTTCGCGGCACGCTTCGCCTAAACGGATGGACCGACGCGTGGTCCGACGTGTTCTCTGAAATTGAAACCCTAAGCGGCACTGCCGGCGAGGCCCGCCTGAAAGAGATGTCAGATCAGTTCTGGACCGACAACGCCTATGACGAAGGCGAACCAGATCGCGTCGTTCTGTGCGTAGACCTTAAAGCCGACAAGGATGGCCAAACAGTCTGGCACAAAACCTACGCCATGGATGCATGGGGCGACGACGATAGCACCGCCATGGCACGCCTTGTGTCTGGCACGGTGGCGCTTGCCGTCGATGCCGTTCTTAAAGGCCAGATCGAAGCAGGCGTCTCAGCGGCGCCGAGCGACGCAAATTTGGTGAAAAACTGGATGGCCATCATCAACTCGCAATCTCAACATCTCGAGATTGTTGATCACGTTTAAGCTTAAAACCGGATAGGGCGCCCTGCCCTATCCACCTCGGATCAGCTCGTCCTCGTCATCCGTGACGGATATGCCAAGCGCATCCAAACCGTTTTCCAGATGATCCGACAAATGTGGTGAGCCGATTAGGTAATCCACTGTTGGTGTTGTGGCCTCAGCCCGCGCGGTGGACAGAGCCTCATCTAGATCGCTTGCATCAAACGTATCCCGCCCGATCCACATGATCGCCACAAGGCTTGTCTGCTCTTCCGGCAGTAGGTTTTCGATAAAGGCCCGCAGTTCACCTTCGGCACGCTGCAGTTCGCGCGCCATTAGAATGATCTGGGCAACTTTGTATGAAGAAATTTCCAGCATGGTCAGCTTCCTGTTCAAAAGGCATGCTCACCCTGCAGGATTTATGACAGGCCGACTTTGATCTTCCTCAAGTCGGCGCAAAGCATCTCAATCAATGTCCTTAAAAAAGCAACGGCGACGCTTGCTGGTTAAAACCGCAGGCATCGCCGTTCCCCTGTCAGGCTACCGAGGCAAGGGCGAACCCTCATTCTCAAAAGCCGCCACCGACGAAACCGACCACTAAGGTCCCGTTGGGGTAGAATATCGCTGACAAGGATGGACCACACACCCAAGGCAGCTAAATGGCTGGGAAGTAGACGCAACAATCACGTTCAATCCAGCCGTTCGTAGGAAATTTGAAGTAGTGTCAGATTAAGGAGGGGCAGTACCTGCGTTAATTCGCAGGTACTGCAATGATAATCTGTTGATTGGGTTCGGCCATGGCCGCGCTGATGCCCAAAGTGCATCCGACAATAAAGAACCAAGAATAGAAAATTTTACGTACCATAATAATCACCATTTACTCTTTCACATCTCTCGACGCTAACTAGCGCCACCTATTGGTTAAGCTCAATGGCAGTATTTCCTCGAAAATGTGTCCATATTGTGTTGAACCCCTATTTCGTCCCATTAAATGAGACTTCCCGCCTTCATTGTTTACGGACCGAAATCAATGGCAGTTTCATCGTCGGATTGTTATTGCCGTTAACGTTAACGTCACCTGACGCGCTACAGAGTCGAATCTGATTCCGCTTCGGTTAGGAACTCTGCGGCGCTCAAAAGCTTAGGCTCTGCCTCAACACCTTTTGATTCGGGCAACTCAGCATTTTCGGCCACCACACCCAGAGATTCAAACTTGCGGGCAGATGGCAGAACCCGCCCTTCAAGCGAGGATACAGCACTATTGTACGCCGACACAGATTGTCCCAAACTGCGGCCGACTTTATCAAGATGGCCGCCAAACGTCGTCAGCCGAGCGTAGATTTCCTTGGCCAACTTTTGCACTTCGACAACATTCTGCGCCATTTTCTCTTGTTGCCAGCCATAAGCAATCGCCTTGATCAGCGCCATCAGCGTCGTAGGCGACGCAATCAGTACCTTATTTTCGAACGCATATTCGATCAGCCCCGGATCTGCTTCGGCGGCAGCCGCGACAAAGCTTTCACCCGGAATAAACATCACCACGAAGTCAGGGGTCTCGTTTAGGTTCTGCTGATATTTCTTCGACGCCAGATTTTTGACCTGCTCTTTTACGTGGCGCGCGTGTCGCGCCAGCTGGGTGACCTTTTCATCTGAATCCTCAGATTCCAGCGCGTTGAGATACGCATCCATAGGCGTTTTGGCATCAATTACGATAGACTTACCGCCCGGTATAAAAACAACGGCATCCGGTCGTTGGGCACCGTTATCCGTCTCCATGTGCTTTTCCATCTCGAAATGTACATTCTCGGTCATACCGGCCATTTCAAAGACCTGCTTCAACTGCATTTCGCCCCAAGAACCGCGCGTCTTAGGCGCGCGCAAAGCTTGAACCAGCTTGCGGGTTTCCTGCCCCAGCGCCCGTTGGCTTTCGTGCAAGTTTTTCACTTGCGCCTGAATAGCACCGTAAGCTTCTAACCGCTGTTTTTCGATTTCCCCGATGCGAGAGTCGAATTTGCCCAATTTCTCGTCGAGTGGTTTCACAAGGCTTTGAATCGCCTCTTGTCGCTTGGCCAAGGACTGATCCGCGTCCGCCTTGTGCTTTTCAAACCGCTCGGAAACCAGCCCGAGGAATTTTTGGCTGTTGCTCTCTAAGACCCCAGACGCCAAAGCGCCAAAACGATCTTCCAGTTCTTTCTTCATACCGCGCAATTCTTCCAGCCGCGCTTTATGGGCTTCTCGCGTGGCCCTTAATTCGGCCTCAAGCCCTTGGGCCTCCAACAGGTAGCCATCGCGTTCTTCGGTCACGACGCTCAATCGTCCTTCGACCATCGTTAACCGTTCTGAACGTACTTTTTCGGCGGCCAAGCTTTCACGAAGTTGCCCTACTTCGTTCTCATTGGTTAACAAATCCTTAACGCGAGCGCGCTGCGCCAAGGTGGACCAAAGAAAAATGGCGATCAGCAAAAGTAACGGCGCGCCGGCAATCAGCAGCACACCCGTATTCTCAGCCGCCGCCAAATCTTTGAAAAAGTCAGTCATGCTTAGGTCCGTCCAAATAGCCGTTCAATGTCGGCCAACTTAAGTTCTACATAGGTCGGTCGCCCGTGGTTGCATTGCCCAGAATGCGGCGTCGCTTCCATCTCACGCAACAGCGCGTTCATTTCTTCAGCTCGCATGCGACGCCCTGACCGGATTGACCCATGACAGGCCACGCGGCTGAGGATCGCTTCGATTTTCTCTTGTACCAACTGGCTGTCACCAACGTCGTCCAACTCATCCAGAACGTCTTTGAGCAAGGCTTCTGCGTTGATCTCGCCCAGCAACGCCGGCGTCTCTCGCACCGCCACGGCCCCACCACCGAACGGTTCGATGCCAAGGCCTAGCTTTTGCAGGTCACTTGCCAACGCCAACAAGCGCGCGGCATCACCTTCGGACAACTCAACGATCTCAGGGATCAATAAGGCCTGCGCTGCCGCGCCGTTTTCTGCCATCTGGCGTTTCAATTTTTCGTAGACCAAACGCTCATGAGCTGCGTGCTGATCGACGATCACCATGCCAGTATTAGTTTGAGCGACGATGTAGTTTTCATGCACCTGTGCGCGCGCAGCGCCCAAAGGCAATGCCTCTGCCTGACCTTCAACTTCTTCCACAACAGGTTCAACCCGCGCGGAATAGTCTGACGCCATATCTGCAAACCCGCCCTGCGGTGCCTGAGCTTGATAACTGGCACGCATCGCCCCCATTGAAGGCCGATCCATCTGATAGCGCGGCGCGGCCACGCCCTCGGGTCGCATTGCGCCCAAAGTCGCCCCTGCTACGGTCGACGACGCCCGATGCCCAGCATTCGCCAACGCATGCCTTAAGGCCGAAACGATCAAACCTCGCACAATCCCTGGCTCGCGAAACCGCACTTCGGATTTGGCGGGATGTACGTTCACGTCGACCAAATGCGGATCGCAATCCACAAACAAGGCGACCGCTGGATGGCGATCCCGCGAGAGGAAGTCTGCATAGGCCCCACGCAGAGCACCAAACAGAAGTTTGTCTTTCACAGGCCGCCCATTGACGAACAGATATTGCGCTACTGATGATCCGCGCGAATACGTCGGTAAAGCGGCATAGCCCGTCAGTCGAAAGCCTTCACGCTCTGCATCAATCTGCAGGGCGTTTTCGGCAAACTCCGCCCCGATCACGCGCGCCAAACGCCGGTGCAAGGCGTCGAACAAATCACCCTGCTCAGGATCGGCGCGAAAGGTAATTCGACCCTCACCGCCGCCAGACACGTCACGTAGCACAAAACCCACAGACGGTTCGGCCATCGCCAACCGTTTGATCACATCTCCAATCGCTTGCGCCTCGGCTCGGTCCGAGCGCATGAACTTTAACCGCGCAGGGGTCGCGTAAAACAGATCCCGCAACTCAACCACGGTTCCCTTGGACAAAGCCGCAGGCTTCACGGCGGACATATCGCCACCGTTCACAGAAATTACAGCCGCCTCTCCGCCATCCACGCGCGAAGTGATCGTCAACCGCCCCACAGCACCCAGCGACGGCAACGCCTCACCTCTAAACCCGAAGGAGTGAATATTGAGTAAATCGCTGCCATCAATTTTGGAGGTCGCATGACGCGACAACGCCAACGGCAGTTCCCCCGCACCGATCCCCCAACCGTCATCGGTCACACGGATCAGCGTCTTGCCGCCATCGGCATAAGCAACCTCAACCCGCCGCGCGCCTGCATCAATAGCGTTCTCGACCAGCTCCTTGACTGCAGAAGAGGGACGTTCAACAACTTCTCCCGCCGCGATCCGGTTAATCGCCGCATCGTCTAATTGCCGAATTACCGGTCGATCATCGCCTATTTGGGGGGTGTGCGCATTCATAGCGCGAAATCTAGCACGGGTGATCCCGAGTCGGCTAGAGTTCAGTCGCGTGCAATTAACGTTTCTTCTCACCCGTAAACAGGATCAACCCAGCTGCCCCAACGAACACAGCGATATCCGCGATGTTGAACGAATAAGGGTTAGAAAACCCACAACAACTCATGTTGAGGAAATCTGCCACCGCGCCGTAGATCAGCCGGTCGACAACATTGCCAAGTGCCCCGCCAATTAGAATACCGCCCGAGATTGCACCCCAACGGCCCGGTTTTTCACGCACAAGCCAGATGTAGATTGCCACGACCAAAACCAAAGCAATCGCGATCAGCACCCAGCGCGCCTCGGCCCCAGAGAAGAGGCCGAAGTTAACTCCGGTGTTCCACGCCATGCGGAACACCAGAAATGGTGGCAGAACCTTGATCTCGAAAACTTCGAGAAGGTTGAGACCATACAGTACGAACAGCTTGCTCAGCTGGTCCAGAGCGAACGAGGCCAGTGCGGCCCATGCTATGCGGCGACGGGTTTCCATTAGTGACGGAAGTGCCGCATGCCAGTGAAGACCATGGCGAGACCAGCTTCGTCAGCCGCCGCGATCACCTCATCGTCGCGCATCGAGCCACCGGGTTGGATCACACAAGAACCACCAGCTGCAGCCGCTTCAAGCAGACCGTCTGCAAACGGGAAGAACGCATCCGATGCCACAGCCGAGCCTTTCGCTGGGCTTTCGTCCATGCCTAGTTCTGCCGCCATACGACCCGCCTTGGACGCAGCTACGTTCGCGCTATCCAATCGGCTCATCTGACCGGCACCAACGCCAACCGTTGCACCACCTTTGACGTAGACAATTGCGTTTGACTTGACGTGTTTGGCCACTTTCCAAGCGAACAACAGGTCTGTCATCTGCTCATCAGTCGGCGCGACTTTTGTGACCACTTTCAGGTCCTCCATGCCAACATATCCCACGTCCTTGTCCTGCACGAGCATTCCGCCGCCAACTTGCTTATACGCCACAATCGGCTTGCGCGTATCGGGCAACCCATCGGTCAAAAGCAAACGCAGGTTCTTTTTCTTGGCAAAGATTTCTTTGGCCTCGTCCGAAGCACCCGGCGCTATCACCACCTCGGTGAAAATCTCGACGATCTTCGTTGCGGTCGCGGCATCCAAAGGCATGTTCAACGCTACGATCCCGCCGAAGGCTGACGTGCGATCGCAATCGAACGCTTTTTGGTAAGCCTCAACAAGAGACGCGCCAATAGCCACGCCACAAGGGTTGGCATGCTTGATGATTGCCACTGCCGGGCTGTCAGAAGGTGCGAATTCGGCAACCAGCTCATAAGCCGCATCTGTGTCGTTGATGTTATTGTAGCTCAGCTCTTTGCCCTGCAACTGCACAGCCGTCGCAACACCGGGGCGATTTGTGCCGTCGGTGTAGAATGCCGCTTGCTGGTGCGAGTTCTCGCCATATCGAAGGGTCTGTTTGATTTCGCCAGCAAAAGCGCGACGACGTGGAGCTTCCTCAGAAATCGCGTCAGCCATCCAGTTTGATACTGCGGCGTCATAGGCGCCCGTACGGGCATAGGCGACCTGCGCGAACCGCTGCCGGAATGCGTAAGATGTCTGACCGTCGTTCGCCTCAAGTTCAGCCAACAGCGCGTCATAATCCTGAACGTCAACGACCGTAGTCACGAACCCATGGTTCTTCGCAGCCGCACGGATCATTGCCGGCCCACCAATATCGATATTCTCGATCATTTCATCGTAGTCGGCACCACGCGCCAACGCCGCTTCAAACGGGTAGAGGTTCACAACCAACAGGTCGATCCCACCAATGCCGTGATCATTCATCGCTGTGACGTGTTCGTCGTTGTCACGCAAAGCCAAAAGACCGCCATGCACACGTGGGTGAAGCGTCTTTACACGCCCGTCCATCATTTCTGGGAACTCGGTGATTTCTGACACGTCCTTAACGTCAAGCCCAGCGTCGCGCATCGCTTTGGCCGATCCACCGGTCGAGAGCAACTCAACGCCACGGGCAGCCAAGGCCTTACCCAGCTCAATCAGGCCAGTTTTGTCAGATACGGAAAGAAGGGCACGGCGCACAGGGTGCAAGTCGGTCATCGGGATCTCCAAAAGGGGTCAGTCTGTCAGGGCCGCCTCAAGCTCAACAAGATCACGGAGCCCCTTAAGACTCTCAGGTGTTTTGGCAAGCGACCAGCGGATGCGGGTCGCATACGACATTGCGACGCCGGTTAAAACGATTTGTTTCGTCGCAGTTGGCTTAATAGCCTCTTGGCTTAGATAGACCGAGCTTTCGAGCGCCATTTTGCAGCTACCGTCATGCCGGAACAACCAAACTTCTCCGTTTTTCAGCGTCAACCGATAGGCATTCATCTCAAGGTCAAACTCGGCCTCAACATCAGGATGCAAATGAAAGCGAAGGGTAAAGGGCAGGCCTTTGCGTGCACTCTCAACCAGTTTGTCGAACTTGGCACGGGCGCGGCGATCTTCAGACAGCAGAACATCTTCGCCAGCGACTGCACTGCCATCAATAGTCAGTTCAAGCGCCCTGCCCTGCAGCACTCCGTGTGAGCGCAGGTAACCGTCGTGGCTGGCTTCAAGCCGGATGTATTCAAGATGCCGCTCACGATGGAGTTCAATCTTGGCCGGTCGGGTTTCCATCTGCTCATGCTTTTGCCCCAGGATATCGCGTGTCCGCCCCAATCGGGAAGACGACGACCCGTCCAACCCCATCACAGAATGCGACGGCGTGGCCCGTCCTGCCTTGCGCCAGTCCGCACCAAACGGCGCGCCAGAGCCACAACTGACGATCAAAGGGCGACGTCCAGACGTCACCTCAATCGCCAAGGTCGAGGCGTGGGCCTCGTAAGACGCATCGCCTTTTGCGGGTTTTGCCGCATCAACGATCAGGCTGGTCCGCCCAGAGGACATACGTGCATACCCCATGGCCCCTTCGCCCTCGATGCCGCGAACACCAGACGCCGAAAGCGCCTGATCTAAGCCACGAGTTAGGCCAGTACCCCCACCCTGCATGCGGGCAAGCGTGCCATCGAAATGACGGATGCTACGCAGGATAGGTGTGATGGCGCCAATCTTTTCGTTCAGGAAACCCGGGATCGATCGGTCCATCACGGTCAAATCATCTCTGATCCAAACCAGCAACGTAAGAATGTGCAGCAGTTCTTCGGGATTGCGACTTTCGACAAAACCTTCGGCACTGATCGTTCGCCCAACCTGACGACGAAGCGAATTTGTCATCTCGGTCATCGGAGGTTTCATATCAGGCATCACGCGGGTGCTGAGGAATAACGCCGCCAAAGCCTCAATCCTTGGCAGACCCGCAGGGGATTTCTTCCAGCGTTTCGCCAAAAATCGCGCTTGGCGCGACAGCACTTGATCAAATCGGGCCTTATCGACCCCTGACATGTTTCGGGTCAGATCGTCGTAATGATGTAGAAACCTAAGTTGGCGCATTCCAACGATATCGGCTGACCACGCCAATCCGTGACCTCGCCCAAACTTGCCGATCCACTGGTTGACCCAAAGCCGCGCCACCGACGCGCTTTTCTCAGACGCGACCGAGACCAGATGATCTAGCCACGTAAACCCATGCATATCGACGCGAAACGCATCATCGGGGGCAGATATGTCCCAGATAGAGGCCCCCGGTGCCATCACCAAACGGCCTGCAAATTTCACGTTACCTTGCAGCATTTCAAGGCCGTTCTGGACAGATCCCATCGAGCGTGGTCCGGGCAAGTCCTGCAGATCAAAACTCTGGCGAGAGAACGACAAAACCCAAGCGCGCAAGCGGTTTGCCGCGCGTCGCCCAAATGTCGACCCTGTTCCAGGATATTGCGTCATCGCAATCGTCGCCCCTTGCAGCCCCTAAGGACCAGACGCCTTGTCTATACGGGTTTGTGAAGACTTGGGAAAGCCTCGTGCCACTTGAGATTAGGTTTTGCGCAATACGGCGATATAGAATCCGTCCATGCCACCTTTGTCTGCCCAATAGTCTGGGCGCAGGCGCAGGCCACCTTCTTCGGTGATCCAAGTCGGATCAATCCAATCGTGCTTCAAAGCATCACGATCAACGACAACATCCGAGCGGGACTTCAAAGCATCTTCGACCTGACATTCACCCTCATCTGGCAAAAGGCTACAGGTGCAATAGACCAAGCGACCACCGGGTTTAAGAAGGTCCAGCGCATGTGCCAGCATCTTTTCCTGCAATTCAATCAGCTCACCAAATTCAGACCCGTCTTTTGCGTGCGGCAAATCTGGGTGGCGCCGAATGGTTCCCGTCGCCGAACATGGCGCATCTAGAATGATTGCGTCAAAACTGCCCTCGACGCGCAAGGCATCGCTGGTTTTGGTCTGGGCGTGCAATTTGCACCGCTCAAGGTTCTCACGTACTCGCGCCATGCGCTTCTTTGAGAGATCAACCGACAAAACCCGTGCCCTAGGCGTTGCGGCCTGCAGCGTTTTACCACCGGGGGCGGCACAAAGATCAAGAACCGACTCGCCCTCTTTGAGATCAAGCAACTGCACCGGCATCGCAGCCGCTGCGTCTTGGATCCACCATTCGCCGGCGTCAAAGCCCTCAAGACCGGAAACCTGTCCGGCGTTTTGTAACCGAACCGAACCCGAAGGCAGAACTTCGCCGCCCAGTTTTTCAGCCCAACCAGCGGCGTCGGATTTCACCGTGATGTCCAGCGGCACGGATGAGAACTGCACGTTTTCAATCGCACCAACGGCCTCGACGCCCCATGCATCCACCAGCGGACCGCGCAACCATTTGGGTAGACGAGGCACGCGGAGTGCATCCCATGTCTCGGCACCATCAGCCACGATTTTGCGCAACACAGCGTTGACGAGACCCTTAAGGTGGCCTGTGTTCTTTGTGCGCCCGACGATTTCAACCATTGAGTTCACAACGCCATGCGACGCCTCACCCAACGCGCAAATCTCAACCGTACCGAGACGTAGCGCGTTGCGCACCGTCATGGGGGGATATTTGCGCAGATGTTTTTGCAGCATACGATCAGCGCGCTCAAGTCCACGCAGTGTTTCCGTTGCCAAGCGCTGCGCCCTCGCGCGGTCAGCAGGTTCGAGATGCTCAAGCGCACCGCCTTGCACCATTTCAGTCATCAAACGCCCCTCTTCGAGGATTTGATCCAACAAAAAGATGGCGGCTTTTCGTGCCAGAAGTCCTTGGTCGCTCATGGGTGGCCCTTTGCCTGCGTCTTAACAACCGCTTGATGCAGCCGAAGGCGGGCGTATATCAAGGGTCCTGAGCTTTAGGAAGACACCATGACCGAAGAATCCCAACGCAAAGATCTGCCCCCCGCCGCACAGCGCGCGCTGGCCGAGGCTGAAGAGCGTCGCAAAAACGCCAAAAGCAAAGACCTGCCTGTAGAACTCGGCGGTCGCGACGGGCCCGAGCCGGTGCGCTACGGTGATTGGGAAAAGAAGGGCATTGCTGTAGATTTTTGATACGTTTCAATGAGTATTTGGAACAAAGATAATACGCATTCTTCTGCTTTATCTTGCCCTAATTACCCTCGGGGTTTGGGGCAGAGCCCCAATCCGTCAGAGCCCCAGAACATCTACCATATCATATTGACCCGGCATTTTATCTTGCCCCCAAAGTGCGGCTTTTAAAGCGCCCCTTGAAAAAACGGCCCGATCACTGGCCACATGGCGAAGGATGATTCGCTCTCCTGCGGCAGCAAACATCACATCATGCTCACCCACGATGTCCCCACCGCGTATTGCCGTAAATCCAATATCGCCCTTTTTACGCGTGCCGGTGATACCGTCACGTCCGCGATCAGAAACGTCGTTTAGATCAACTCCACGACCGGCGGCGGCGGCTTCGCCAAGCATCAATGCCGTGCCTGACGGAGCGTCTACTTTTTGGTTGTGATGGGCTTCAATGATTTCGATGTCGTAGTCTTCGTCCAAAGCCGCAGCAACTTTTTGCGTCAATGTTGTTAACAAATTCACCCCGAGGCTAAAGTTCCCTGCCCGCACGATCACCGCATGATGCGACGCCGCCGCAAGCTTCGATAGATCCTCATCGCTAAGCCCCGTTGTACCGATGACATGCACCGCCCGTGCTTGCGCGGCCAATTCAGCAAAGGCAACGGTTGCGGCTGGGGCCGTGAAGTCCAATACTGCCTGCGCTTTTGCAAATGCCTCAAGCGGGTCATCTGTGACCACAACGCCGTTCGCCGTTCCACCCAGCAACTCGCCCAGATCTTGGCCAACCCATGCGTGGCCTGCCCGTTCAACAGCACCCACAAGCCTTGCCCGATCACTTTCCAGCACGGTTTTGCAAAGCATCTGCCCCATACGACCCGATGCCCCCGTTACCACGATCCCTGGCAAATCACTCATGTCTCACTTCCTTCCAAATCCTGTCTCTCCTTAGAACAGCATCGCGCGCTTGGCAAAGCCTTGCGAAAAGCGTATCTGCCCGCCATGGCAAAAAACAAATTCCACGACGGCCCCTCGCATAGGCAGCTTCGTGTCGGAGAAGTCATCCGGCGCTCGCTGTCTGAAATCCTATCTCGCGGTGAAATTCATGATCCCGAGCTGAATGATCTGTCCATCACAGTGGGTCAGGTCACGACGACACCCGACCTACGGATCGCGACCGCTTATGTCCTACCGCTTGGCGGCAAAGACAAAGCCGCGGCCATCGCCCTGCTGGCCCGAAACAAGGGTGAAATCCGCCGCATCGTCGGTAAAAGGATCGGCCTGAGGCATTCGCCAGACCTTCGGTTTCGAATTGACGATACGTTTGATCGCATGGACGACACACGTCGCATGTTCAGCAACGAAGATGTTCGTCGCGACCTTGATAAAGACGAAGACGACCAAGACTAAGACCGCGCCAGCAAGATGCTGGTCACCCCTGCCAACACCACTGCGCCACCGATGAGAGAGGACCAGCTTAGGGCCTCTCCCAAGAACAAAATGCCACCTAAAACGGACACCAATGGCAGTAGCAGCAAAAATGGTGCGATCTGACTGACGGGATGGCGTCGTACCAGAGTGTACCAAAGCCAATAACCAAACGCCGTCATGATCAACCCGAGGTAAGCAACCGAGACCCAAACGACTGGCGGCGCGGTCTTCACCGCTTGCCACTGGCCGCTTTCAAACAGCAGTGACATGACAAACAACTGGGGCGCGGCGAGCACCGCCACCCACGCTGTAATCGTCAAACCATCGATGTCCTTAAGCCTGCGCACCATCACCTGACCAACGGCCCATGTAAACGAGCCGCCGATAACCAAGGCCGCGGACCCAAGCGCAATTCGTTCAGTTGGGGCGCCAACGATCAGGGATACTCCGACAAAGGCCAAGGCAATACCCAACCATTTGCGCCATCCGGTTTTCTCATGCAGCAAAACTGCCCCCAAAAGGGTAAGAAACGGCACCTCTAACTGGACGATCAGCGCGGTTACACCAGCATCCAGCCCTTTCAGCCCAGTAAACGTCAGTGAATATTGAACAGTCGCAGCCACCAGCGTTACTTTGAAAAGCGGCCAAAGCTGACCGATCGGCGGGCGTGTGAACCACACAAGCGCAAGTGCCGTTACGCTAAAACGCAAGCTCATCAATAGAATGGGCGGGAAATGCACAATCGCAGCTTTGGCTAAGACCAATCCCATGCCCCAAGTGACCGCCACAGCGATCCCCATCAGCATATCCATTGGTTTTAGCGTCGCTACCATTGATTTCTCCCGATCTGCAATCCCTTTCAGACGGCCCTTGTGTGATCTGTCCCCTTTGCGACACGCTGGTGATTGACCCAAGCCTGTCCTTGCGCTACCCCGCGCGCTCATTCGCATTTCGGAGAGATCATGGGACGCAAACGCAAAGGCCGCGATATCTCGGGCTGGTTGATCATCGACAAACCTGCAGGAATTACGTCGACCGCCGTGGTGAACAAGGTCCGCTGGGCGATGGATGCCAAGAAAGCCGGCCACGCTGGCACGTTAGATCCCGAGGCTACGGGTGTATTGGCTGTTGCACTGGGCGAGGCCACCAAAACCGTGCCCTACATAACCGACGCATTGAAATGCTATGAATTCTCGGTGCGCCTCGGGCAAGCAACCAACACCGACGACACCGAGGGCGAAGTGACCGCCACAAGCGAGACACGCCCCTCGGACGACGATATTAAAGCCGCACTCGGTGGCTTTGTTGGTGACATTCAGCAAATTCCGCCGAAATTCTCGGCCGTGAAAATCGACGGACAGCGCGCTTATAAGTTGGCGCGTGACGGTGAGGATGTTGAGATTGCACCGCGCCCTCTTTTTGTAGAGTCCTTGGTCATGAACGACCGTCCAGACGCCGATCACGTGCTGTTAGAGATGGTTTGCGGTAAAGGCGGCTATGTGCGCTCAATCGCCCGCGACTTGGGCGAAACACTTGGGTGTCATGGGCACGTTCAATGGCTGCGCCGTGTTTGGTCCGGCCCATTTGAAGCCTCAGACGGCATTTCGATTGAGGAAATTGATGCAAAGGCCAAATCCGGTCAGTTGGACGCCTATCTAAACCCTCTTGAAATCGGCCTTGAGGACCTACCCCAAGTTACCACCAACCAAGAAGGTGCCACCCGCATCCGCAACGGCAACCCCGGTATCGCCTTTGCCAAGGATGATGTGGAATACGGTGATGAGTGCTGGGCAAGCCTAGATGGACAAGCGGTGGCGATTGGACGGTTTAAGGGCGGCGAGCTGCACCCGAGCAAGGTGTTTGTGGTTTAGGTCCGGTCGAGCACAAGGACCAACTCAACTTCTTCACTGACGATCCGGCCGGTCCGCGTAAAGCCTAGCTTCTCATAAAATGGGATTGCGCCATGCTCGTCTTCAACCGCGGACAGTAAAAGCTGTTTACGACCCAAATCGCGACAGCGTTGTATCGCATATTCCATCGCGGCGCGTCCGTAGCCTTTGCCTTGCATGTCTTTGGCAACCATCAGGCGCCAAACGTAGAGACCGTCTGGGTCGTCCTCTTCATCCAAGTCCGCGCCCGGAAAGCTCATGTCCACCACGGCCAAAAGCCCGACCGGAGTTTCATCTTCCCAAATTCCGTAAATTTCGTTGCCAGGTTCAAACAGCGACTGGGCCATTGTGATCGCGTTCGGCGCAACAAATCCTTTCTGATGCGTTGCGACATCCAGCTTGATCAGAGGCATAAGAGATTTCGAAGTTAGAACACGGATATCAGACATAACCGCATTATCGCGCCTAGGACGAAGGATTAAAAAGTCAGCTAAGCTTACCCGTATAGATCTCGCCATCTTAGACCGTTCAACAAGCAAATGTGACGTACGCTACTAATTGCGCTTGCACGCGACCACGCTTCGGGCGATCAAACTGCATGATTACCCGCACCCATCTCAAAGACGATGCCCAATCGACGGCTGTTTATTCAGATTGTGAAAATTATCGCTATTCGCTGACGCGCGTTTGGAACCCAGAAGGGCAACGGGTGGCGTTTATTATGCTGAACCCTTCGACGGCGACCGAAGTGCAGAACGACCCGACTGTAGAACGCTGTGAGCGTAGGGCGCGTACCTTGGGGTTTGGGGCGTTTTCGGTGACGAATATCTTTGCATGGCGCGACACAGATCCGCGCAAAATGCGTACGGCTATTGATCCAGTCGGACCCGAAAATGATCACGCGATTTCAGATGCTTGCGATTGGTCTGATCGCATTATTGCAGCCTGGGGCACGCATGGAGAGCACCTGAAACGGGGGGCTGTGGTCGAAACGTTGCTGCGCGAAAACGGGGGACCGGTCTATCATCTAGGTTTGTCCAAAGCAGGCCACCCCAAACACCCACTATATATTGCATATGCCCAGCAACCTCAGATTTGGTTTGACTAAAATTCACTCGAGTTGAGTGGAAATTTGTTAAGCAAAAACAGGTGTTTAGCTTTAAAAGTGTTTGGATTGGTCGAATGCTACCCATGGGAAATGAGTGGGTATGAGTGATGCTAATGTTAGCGAGTCTCATCGGTTTTGTGATGGTCGGTGGAATGGCCCTTGCAGGGCTGGGTGAGTTTGATGATGAAGACGCAATTATCGGCGGAACCGATGGCGATGATACGCTTTCGGGGTCTGATGAAGACGAACAAATTGGCGGTCGTGGTGGAGAGGATATGTTGATCGCCGGAGGGGGCAATGATCTGATCTATGGGCACGCTGGCGCTGATATTCTGAGCGGGGATGACGGTGACGATACACTCCATGGAGGGGATGAAAGCGATGTGTTGCACGGCGGACAAGGTGATGACGCGTTGTTTGGTCACAATGATGACGACACGCTTTTTGGCGG
>ERZ1046740.741-NODE-741-length-25915-cov-6.263844_pt1 | contig 25915 bp, 14 predicted proteins | sample MGYA00383093_ERZ1046740 | MGnify/ENA primary metagenome ERZ1046740 (study PRJEB29581, sample SAMEA5548363) | metagenome | biome: marine; feature: coastal; material: water | depth 25 m | study: Short-term variability in the microbial, nano- and picoplankton... | reverse complement strand
TTGCTGACCAGGTCGTGCATGTAAATACCATGTTTTTTTGTCCTGTGATGTTGTTATTGGGACGTTAGATTTCTCTGGAAAATGAGTTCCCTTAGTATCGAACATCGCTACTTGACCCCATTCCATCCATCTACTCATTTTTTCAAAGTTGTCATAAACAGCTTTTGGTAATGTACCATCTGCACGTGGAGAGATATTTAACAGTAAATTTCCTTGCCAAGAGCGTACCCTTGCCAAGGCATACATCACATTTTCAAGTGCTCCAGTTTGCTCACCTAAACCATTTGTATTGTGATAGAACCATCCAGATCGTTGAAAGGTCATACAGACTTCCCAAGGCGTATTTGTTTTAATTAATTGCTTAACATGTTTCCATTCTAAGGAGTGAAACCCTTCTGGTGTAACGTAGTTAGATCCCGGGTACTTACCTTTTAGTTTTCCTTCATGATACCAGTTTCCACGGTTGTTGAAAATCATATTTGGATTGTACTTTTGAGCAGTTTCCTCATAGGTTACAGGCAACCCCGTATCCCACCACCAAATATCAGGTTGGTATCTTTCCATCACTTCAAAAGCCATTTTTTTCTTGTTTTCAACAATGCTCATCGGTAATGTTTTTACAGCATTTTGTGGATATGGATTTCCTTGAAAGTCCCAACCTTCTTTTCCTCTACTGAAATAATAGTTCATATAATTACGGTCTTGCCACCAATCTACTCCAGAGAAATAGAATCCAACTTTCATGTTATTTTCACGTAAAGCATCTACATAGGGTTGCAGTAAATCACGTCCGTTTAAATAAGTACGAACTCCCAAATTAGAAAGTTTAGATGGCCAAAGTGCATATCCGTCATGATGTTTTGATGTCATCACAGAATATTTGAAACCTGCTTTAGAGGCCGCAGATATCCATTTTTTAGGATCGTAGTTCTTTGCAGTAAATCCTTTTGGTGCATTTGCATAATAGTTTTGAGGCGTAACCTTAGGTTGCAATGGATTGCTTCCTTTTTTTGGTTGACGAATTCGCCATACATCTTCAATGTCAGCTACTGATGCTGGTCCCCAATGAATAAACAATCCTAATCCAGCTTTTTTAAACCATTCGCCTCCTTTAGGAAATGGTAACGGATTGTCTTGTCTATATCGTCCCGGAAGTTTTCCTTTGTTATCACCTCCGCTCATTTTTACTGCTGCTTGTGCAACTTTGATTAGTTCATCTTGTTCTGTATCTACATCTGAAGTTAGTTTTAAGCCCCAAACATGTTTTCCAAATTGTTTTTTTGGTAGCTGGACTATTAAATCATTTCCTTTTTTTGAAAACTTCAATTTTTCATTAGCACCTAATGGAACTACTGATTTTGTATGAAAAGTAGCTGCTTGTGGAAGGGTGACTTTACCATATTTTGGCCAGTTGACAAACCAAGCATACAAAGCACCATCTTTCTGGGTATATCTAACAGCGTTTCTATCATAAGCATTGATATCTTTTCCTCCTGCAAGCGAATTCAATTTTCCTGAACCCCAAGTGCTCCATGGTTTAGATTTGTTAATGCCTTCTCCATTTATTGCTATCCATTTACCAAGTTCTAACAATACTTGTTCTTGGTTTTTTTCGAGTGTTCCGTCTGGTCTTGGACCAATATTGAGTAATAAGTTCCCATTACGACTCACAATATCTATAAATGAACGCAACACGGCATTTATTGGAGTTGCTGGCCGTTCTCCAGCATACCCCCATTTACCATTTACGGTATAATGTGCTTGCCAAGGTCTTTTTGGGATACCCTTTTCTAAAGAACCTTCAGTATCGTAAACTGCTTGACCTTTTTTCATTGCATCTCGTTTCCAAGAGAGTACCACTTCTTTTTTCCAGTCAACACTTTTGTTATAATAACGAGCCACTACACGATACATGGCTTTACGGAAATAATCTTTTTTGTATTCGGTGTAAGCATCACAAACGCCGCCATCCACAAAAATATAATCGGGTTCGTAATTATCTACCAATTCGTTCATTACTCGCTCCCATTTAAAAGCATCTTCTTTTCTTGGAGGGTCTGTGTCTTTACGACGTTTACCATAAATACCTTCATTCTTTTTATCCCACGTATCGAACTCTTTACGAAAAGTGTAGTATTTCCAATGACGACCATAATGTGTAGAAACACCGGTTTTAATCCCTTTGTTTCTCATAGCCTTGGTCAACTCACCAACAACATCACGTTTTGGTCCCATTTTTTTTGCATTCCATTCTATTACTTTTGAATCCCACATGGCAAAACCATCGTGATGTATGGCAGGTGCCGCAAAGTATGATGCTCCCGATTTCTTTACCAAATCAGCATAGTAATCAGCATCAAACTTTTCCATGGTCAACATTGGGATAAAGTCTTTATACCCAAATTCATCTAAAGGACCATACGTTTTTTCGTGATGATCTCTGAAGGTTTTTTCATATTCTTTGTGTATCACATTAGGATTATCATCCGCATAGTACATGTTTTTTGCATACCACTCATTTTTGAACGCAGGAACAGAGAATGCACTTAAATGCATAAAAACGCCAAGTTTCCCTTCACTATACCAGGCTGGAACATCATAGGATGCAATTGACTTATTGCTTGGGTTATATTGTGCAACACCTTTTGATAACATCACTAAGAAGAATAAGGTGAAAATTAATAATCTTTTCATTGTTTTTAGATTTTAATAAACGTTTTTTTAGAATACATATACCATAGCAGACCATAAAGTATTAAAAAACCACCAATGGATGTAATTAAGTTATACCAGTTTCCGCTAAATTGTTGGAGGCCATGCAGTATCCCTTGTGCTAATTTGGGAAAACTAATAATATGCGAAATAACATAGGCTGTTATAGCATTCATTCCAATTACCCTTAAAGGAAAAGCCCATCTTGTGAGCTTTTTAACATCCATTATCCAATAGAATAAAGCCAGAAGTAAAAAACATATTCCAGATGAAAAAAGAACAAAAGAACTACTCCATATTTTTTTAACAATCGGATGCCAAATTCCCAATGCGATGCCCAAAATTATTCCGGCAAACCCAATTAGGGCGAGGTAGCTGGTGATTTTTTTCCCTGAAAGTCCTGATTTTAAAAGTTCACCCGCAAACATACCCGACATAGTAGTGGCAACAAATCCTAATCCTGACAACAACCAGGTATATTGCGAGCCATCATGAAACGTGCCTAATGCCAGTGTGTCAATATAAAATGCAAAATTTTTGCCCGGAAGTAATTCACTTCTTCCTAAATCAGGAATCATTGGGAGTGTTAATAATAGTCCATATATTACAAGACAACTAACGAAAAGAATGTATTTTCCTTTTTGTTTTAAATGAAGAAATGCAAGAGATGAAACCAAATAACCTACAGCAATTGCCTGAAGTGTATTGCTGAATATCTGAAATCTTTCAATATCAAAATCTAGTAATCGACCTTGTACTATCCAGCCTAGAATAAACAAAATCACAAACCGTCTTGTGAGATGAATATAAGTGGAAGATTTATTTTCCTGAAGTGCTCTTTTTCCCAAAGAGAAAGGAATAACCACTCCAACGATAAACAGGAAAAGTGGCATAACAATATCGTAAAGATGAAAGCCAAACCATTCCGGATGTTGAAATTGCTCGGCTATAGTGGCTGTAAAATCAGACTTTGCCCCTTTATGCAAATTCCTAAAAAAACGATCGGCAAAAATAATCATCAGCATATCAAAACCCCTAAGTGCATCAACGGAGCTTATCCTTTTATTTTCCTTTTTTAAATTTGTCATAAAATTGAAAATATTCGAAATATCTAATCTGAAAAATTTACACCGTTATATAGTTTGGCTATGTGCAAGAACTATTTTACTCCGATCAAATTAGTAATTGTTAAACATCATTATTGTGACTCTTTTTTTATATTTCATTTAAACCGACATCAACTTAATCATCAAACGATTTTCCATCTGTTATACCTTTCCAATTATCTGTTCTAAATGGAGAAGCGGGTAATCCTTCTTTATTGTAAAGATTAAATTCAGCAGGATTGCTGGACCATCCAAATCGCACTGCCACCGGCTTTTTCACCTGATCTGACCACACAATAATTTTATCTCTATCTAACTTTGCTTTTCCCCAATAGAATTTTTTATCTGCTCCAGCAATCTCAAACTCATTGATATACCCATGCTTATTTTTGACTTCTAACCCTGAACCAATATGATCAAAACTTATGATAGCTTTGTCTCGGTCTACTTGCATAGACTTATAGATTGGGCCTGAATGAACAATATCTTTGTTATAAGCTACTTTAAGAGCAGACAACATCAGTCTTTTTCCTACATCTTGTTTGTTTTTAGGATGAATATCATATGCTTCACCTACATCTATGGCAACTGCCATTCCAGTATTTTTCAAACTTAGGCTTTTGGTTTGTGTCTCTCGAAGTTCTGCCCAATCATCATCTTGGGTAGTATTTTGAGGGCGTTTAAAATTAGCCAGTTGAACAAACAAAAAAGGGAAATCTCCTTGTTGCCAGTCTTCTCGCCAATTGTTTATCATATTTGGAAAAGTAATTTCGTATTCTTTTGATCTGGGTGTGTTTGACTCCCCTTGATACCATATAGCTCCTTTTATTCCATAAGGAATCAATGGATTTATCATTGCGTTATACAACAAGCTTGGAACATCGTTAGGCGATATCCTAAAGTTAGCATATACTGTGTCTATTTTATACTTCCATTCACCACTAAGAGGAATCTTTTTCTGATCTAGTTTAAGGAAAAGTTTATCGGCTTTGCTACCAAACCCACCACTGTAGTAAGTGTCTTCAATTCGAACTGTAATATTGTTATTACCAAGTTTTAATTTTTTTTCTGGGATAGTATAAACTCGCTCTACATCAGAACCCCATTTCATTTCTCCAACTTTTTCACCATTGAACCAGGTAATATCAGAATCATCAATTTTTCCTAAGTGCAATTGTGCATCATTGTCTATTTCGTCTGTGTTTAGATTGAAGTCTAAGCTAAACCAAACAATTCCATTCAGTAAACGGTATCCGGCATTTTCCCATAAAGTAGGAAGTGTCATTTTTTTCCAAGTGTTGCGATTGGTGTCGGGCATCATCCACTTCTCATGTATTCCACTTTCTTTTTCGGGAAAACCACCCAACGCTTTCTTTAACTCATTTGTTTTCTTTTCAATTATTTTTTCTGCATCATAATTTTCAATTCTATCTCCAAAGTCTTCATATTTCGGAACTTTAGTAATGGATGCTTCAGAAGTCCAAGTTTCAACGCAGGTGCCACCCCAGGAGGAATGTATCAGTCCTATTGGAACATCAATCTCTTGTTGTAAACCGCTACCAAAATAGTAACCAACAGCAGAAAAGTTTTTTATGGTTTCAGGAGTACAAACTTGCCAGGTTGTATTAGGCATTTCATCAATTGGCACATTGCTAACTGTACGAGGTACTGTAAATAATCTTATTTTAGGGTAATTTGCTTTTTTAATTTCTTTTTTCGCATTATTGGTTTTGGAAACTGGCCATTCCATGTTGGATTGTCCTGAACACACCCATACATCTCCAATAAGAATGTTTTTTAACACTACTTTATTTTTACCAAGAATTGTCATGGTAAAAGGACCTCCGGCTTTCATTGGGTTAAATTCTATAGACCATTTCCCATCATTGTCAGCTCTGGTTTTTTGTTTTTGTCCGTTAAATAGTATCCATACTTTTTCTCTTGCATCTGCTTTTCCCCATATTTTTACATTGATATTGCGCTGCAATACCATATTGTCAGAAAATATATCTGCAACTTTTACATTCGCTTTAGTTATTAGGGTACTGAAAGTAATTGATACTACTGTTAGAATTAATTTTAAGCTTTTCATTTTTATAATTTGCATTTGAACGCTTCACTTTTACCTTCTTCAATTATAGTTGTCTTTTTGAATTTTCTTGGCTTGTTTTTGCCTAATTGAATTGATTTTAAACTTAAATTCCCATATAGAACTTCAAGGGTAACATTATAACCGCTTCCTCCTTTTTCAAGATTACACATTCCCCATGCTGAACCATTTGACCAAAAATAATTACCTGGTTTATCGGTGAATTTGATGGACTTATCAACTGCAGAATATAGAAATCCGCTCTCAGCAATAATACCTGCCCAAGAAGCCATGGCACGTGCGTAATGGTGTCCACATTCAGCTTCATCAAATGGATTCCTTTTCAATCCATCATAACGATCTCTAATGTTTTTAATAGTTTCTAAACCTTCATTTTCCATGCCCTCATATAGCATCCCTATTCCGGCAGTATACTCAAAACCAGTCATTACTTCCGACCAATAAGGGAATGGTATTGTTGGACGACCTCCATTTGGCCAACTTGCCATTAACAATGCTTTTTCATCACCCATTGCATACGAACGCATATTGTTAAAGTGCTCGAATAAGCCATCTCTTTTATTGTATTTCTGAATGCTCTGCAGTGCTGTTTTTACATTTTCTTCTCTTACCAAATACCCCAATCCTAACACATGTGCCATATATTGACCCACCAATTGATCTACCAAACAACCGGTTTCTAATTGATAGTAGGGGTCATTTAAATCCAATCCTTTTAAACGCCATTCACCCACTAAACCTTTGGCTATAGCTTCCTTTGTTTCAGGAACTTGAATTTTATGCACATAATATTCACCATTAAAAAGATTGTCGTCTGTCCATTTTGAACCATAATCAAACAATTTTTTGCATTTTTTGGCAAATGATTTATCCTTCATATGAATTGCCATTTTCTCAGCAGCTTTTAAGGCTCCTAAATACCAAACTTGCATTTGTGGATTTGGGCCATAATATTCTACATCCATCGTATTGTGTTGCACACCTTCCATAACGCCATCAACATCTGCATCCCAACCATTTTTTATCCAAGCATATGCCAATACTGTTTTTACTTTTGGCCAATGTTTTTTTAAGAAATCTGAATCTCCAGACAATTGCCATTCTCTATAGAATTTCATAATGGTTCCCATTTGCCCATCGGCAGCAGCTAAATCAATACCAGATTCACCTTTTACTAAAGGAAGGTTCGTTCTAAAACCCATATGACCATCTTCTCCAGCTGCATACTCAAATTCTACTTCACGCATAGTTTTTGCTAAGTCGTTAAAAAGAAAAGGGGTGGCTTGTTCGTAATTCCATACGTGCGTACAAGAACCAAAGCACGAACCAAAACGATCCATAACACCTTCCCAACCAAACATTTTACCATCTTTAATTCTGAAAACAGTTTGTGAACGAAGTGTACTTAAGTTAAATAAGGCTGACTCCTTAATTTCTTCAGGATAGGAGCTCTTCAAAAAGTTGTTTGTAAATGTTAGTGTCTTTTCGGTTAATTGTGGAAGACGGTCTATTTCTTTTTCTATGACGTTCCAGGCATCGGTATATTGTGTTGTGTAATAATTTTGCAATTTTTCAGCTGACCACGCATAGCGATTTGGAAAATGCCAGGTCAGGTAAAATGTAAAAGTTTTGGTTTCACCTGCTTTTAATGTTTTTAGTACTGCCAGTGAAGCCATTGGATCTAAATCGGCAGGTTTATCTTTTTCGATCAGTAATCCATCTTCGCTAAAATCATCCCAAAAATTAAGTGTTGCATTGTACCAATCGTTTTTTGTGGAGCTTGTACGATAGCTGATTTTACCTTCCTCATCTGTAGGTGTTGAAATAGCAAAAGTTCCCCATGCAGCATCATCTTTATCAACACTTTCTGAATACATATATATTCCCTGAAGTTGATCTGTTGATTTGTATTCGTTGATATTATTTTTTTCACCTATTGGTATAAAATCACCTTTCCAATCTGATGTATGTTTACTTCCATCTTTTCCAATAAAGTTTCTAATGTTTCCAGATATAGAGACTTCCAACTCCTCGTTACTTGTGTTTTTAACTTCATACGTTAATATTGCCATTGGAATACCTGAAGCATCAGCATCTGCAGGAACAAAAGGATTGTATCCAACCAATTTTACTTCTACCGGCATTGTTTTGTCTGATAGATTTACAATTCCAAAAGGATAAGTTGATTCAAAAGAAGCATTTCTAAAACGAGGAAATCCATGATGATTTACGGATCTTCCTTCGTAATGTTGATAATCTGCTGGATTGATAGGGCCTAAAAGTGCTTTAGTTTTTGATTTTTGATTTTTAGCTTTTGTATAAATAGCGAAAAAAGGTGCATCGTTTCCAGTGGTAACAGTACTATACCCTTTTGCAGGAACGTTCATTACTTCCCAATCTCTCAATTCACCAGAACCTCCTAATGAAACTGTTCCAGTTCCAATTCCGCCTATGGGTAAAGCTATGCGATGTAAGTGATTTTGATCGTAATTTTTAAGAATATTTATTTTTTTACTTAGTAATTCATTTTGAGCAAAAAGACAATTAGTAACTATTAATACACTTATTAGAATAATACGATTCATGATTTATTTTTTTTTGATAAAAATAGAGCTGTTACCTAAATTGTAAAATAGTTGAAATTCGTATTTTTGTATCTATTTCAAACATCAAGATGGAAATTGCTATTTCCATCTTTTTTACATTCATAAGAATTATTTTTTTCGACTTACTTCATTATTTTTAATTCGTTCGATTTCAGCTTGCATTTTTTTAACAAGTTTTTTGTTTTTAGCTTCAATATTCACCCTTTCCTCAATATCTTCAGAAAGGTCGAAAAGTTGTGGTAAAGTTGAAGTTCCTGATTCAATATTTTTTACATCTTTTATCCAGGATGCCTTTTTCTTTGTAGGATGGATATATTTGTAATTACCGTGTCGTAATGAAAGTGTAACCGATTCTTCCAATAAGAATTCTCTTCCATTAGTTGATTTTCCAGAAAATACATCCCACATAGCGTAACTGTCAGGTGCTTCCTGTTCTGATAGTTGATGTCCAATTAATTCAGCAAATGATGCGTATAAATCGGTTTGGGTTAGCAAAGCATTACTTTTGGAAGGTGTTATAGTTCCTGGCCAATATACCATTGTTGGTACACGAGTTCCTGCCTCATAAGCACTGTATTTATTTCCTCTATAAGGTCCTCCTGGTTTGTGATTCCCTAACAATTCAACAGCTCCGTCAGCATACCCATCATCTAAAACAGGTCCGTTATCACTAGAGAAAACAATAATTGTATTTTCTTTTAAACCTCTTTTTTCTAAGTGATTAATAAGTTCTCCGGTTATATAATCCATTTGAACAATGGCATCTCCTCGAACTCCCATTTTTGTTGCACCTGCAAAACGAGTATCGGGTAAACGAGGCACATGAATATCATGGAAAGAAAAATATAAGAAAAAAGGTTGTTCTTTATTCTTATCGATAAAATTTCTTGCCTTATTTAGCATTTGATAAGGAACCGTTTCATCTCTGAAACGCGCTGAATTACCACCAGACATATATCCAATTCGAGCAACACCGTTTACAATGGTTTTTCCATGAAAATCGTCAGATGCATACCGTTCTAAATCAGGATTTTCATTTCCGGTTGGGTCATTACCAACTTTCTTTTTATAATTAATTTTAATTGGGTCTTCTGGATCCAAATCAACCACGTTGTAATTCTCTAACAATACCGAGGGAACTCTATCACCGGTAGACGGAATTAAATAGCTGTAATCAAATCCAATTTCTAATGGCCCTGGACTTACTTTACTATTCCAATCTACATTCCCATCTCCTAAGCCTAAATGCCATTTTCCAACTACAGCTGTTTTATAGCCGTTTTTTTGAAGCATTTTTGGCAATGTTTCTCTTTCAGTACTTATAAGTAAAGGAGCATCTCCAGGCAGCACTGCTGCATTTTTACGAAAAGCATATCTACCTGTTAACAAGGAATATCGTGATGGTGTACACGTTGCAGCAGAACAGTGAGCATCGGTAAATCGAACACCTTCTGTTGCCAGTTTATCAGCGTTAGGAGTTGAAACTTCCGTAGCTCCGTAACAGCTTAAATCACCATAACCTAAATCGTCGACATAAATGATAACAATATTTGGTTTTGATTCTTGTCCAATTGCAGATGAACTGCATAAAAAAATGGCAATAAATAGTGCCTTTAATATATTCATTTTGAAGTGTATTTATTGATGCTATAAATTTAGCAAAGAACTATCATTTATATTAACACAGAATCTACAAAGGGTAATATAAAATCACACAATGTTTCAACTAATTGTGTTACTTAATTCTATTTAAAGGCAACGCAAAGATTTGAATTTTAATAGAATTGTTAATTTAATTCGATTGCTCCCATATCTGGTAAGCCTATAATTTTATTTCCTAGAATGTCTTTTTCAACTTTTATTCCAATAAAAATTCCTTTTTTATCATTTGGAATGTGTGGTATTTCAATCCCTTTATTTTTAATCAATTGAGTATTGGTAGGGGTGTAGTCCTTAATATCTTTTCCGCCTGCATTTACAAATTGTGGATTTCCAAAAATTGGAGCTTCATCCTGAATAGCAACTTGTTTAGGCCAATTTTCAGCTTTTAAGAATAAGTTATTCTTAAAAATAATGTTTTTTAAATCTGAAGCATCTTCTTTTTGAGGCTGGTATTGGTCACCTAATACAGCTTTGCTTTGTCCTTCAATGTAAAATATATTATTTGCTAATAATGCTCCTTCAGCAACTTTGGCAACTGCCATTTTAGCTATAATATCACTTTTAACATAAATGGTGTTATTGTAGAAATATGAATTGTAAGGTCCATTACGCTTTCTATCTTTACCCACAAATCCGCTTAACCAATAAATTTTTCCTTCTTGAAAAGCAACACCTTTCTTTTTAACCCTGTGTCCGTCGTTAATACTTACATTATAGCGATAAGCGCAATTCCAGTTATTACCTAGAATTTCACAAAATCCACCTGCATTATTTTCACTTACATTGCATTGTACAATGATATTTGAACAGTTAAAATCGATATGACAACCAGCCGAATCTGCAGGCCCATTTGCATTTCTAAAAGAATTGTGTTCTATAATTGCATTTGTACAGCCCCAAGTCCAAATGCCGCTTCCGCGTCCCCATTTTCTACTATCATCTTTAGAGCCAGAATAGTTAACAGAGTTTCCTTTTACATGTGCATCTTCTACAAGACTAAACTGAATTCCAGGACCACCAGTTTTGAAAACTTCATTGTTGATTATTTTTAAACCTTCTAGTTTTCCTTTAAGTTTAATTCCTGTATGAGCAACATTGCTAACTGTACAAGATTTAATCAATACGTTTTTAATGAGTGCATCTTTGCTTTTAGTTATAAATCGAATTCCCCAACCATAGCTTTGCGTACCATTGGCAGTTTTAACTTCTTTGGCACCTCTTTTGAAGCCAGTATTTTCATAAAAAATATCTTTTACTTCAAGGTTTTCAAGAGTAATATTTTGATATACTCCAGCCTTTGAAGTAGTAACCAAAACACCACAGCGCATTCCTTTCTTTTGCCAATTAGGTTTATTTCCTCCATTTGCAGTTACAGTCAAGCCTTCAATTTTAATATGGCTACAGTTGTTTAATAAAATTCCGTTTAAAAAGCCTTTTGCGTTTATTATTGGATTTTTGTTATTGTTGTTGTTTGGATAACTTGAAATAACAATTGGTTTAGACTTTTTTCCTGACTGATTATTCAACTTAAGAAATCCAAAAAATTCCTGACCAGATGCTAATAAAATTTGATCTCCAGGTTTAAAATTTTTAGTACTAACTTTTTTTAGACTCTTCCATGGCGTTTCAATACTTGTACCATTATTAATGTCTTTACCTGTTTCAACATTTACATAATACTTGGTTGCAAAAGCTGAAGTATTTACTAAAAGTACTATTATAAGTATGTAAATGTTTTTTAAAGTATTCATTCGTTTATGTTATTTTTCAGTTGTTTCTACTATTTTACTACCACTTTGGTTAAAGAATTTTTAGGTAGGTTAATTATTATTCTAGTTCCATTTTCAACCTTGGTTGTTATTTCAATTAATTTTCCATTACCATTAGTATCATTCACAAATGACGTTGCCTCAATGGTATTAATGTTGTAATTTTTTAGATCAATTCCGGTTGAGAGTGATTCTTCTGATTGCTTTTTATTAATCATATAAATAAGCAGTTCATTCTTAACCTCGTCGAAAACAGCAATATCATATACGCCATTAATGGATGAAGAACAGGTTACTTTTGTACCTCCCATAGCATCTCCAAACATTTCAAAAACTGTAGCCATTGCGTTTTCGGTATAATTATTTGAAGGGTCTAACACAAGTCTGTTTACGGCACTCCCCGTAGCCGTTGGCCAATGTACACCCCAAAAATTTGCCATAAACAAATTAGCATCGATATACTGAGAAAAAATTTCTGAAACTATTAACGCCGATTCAAATTTTGTTGGTGTTTCTGTATCTGATGGTCCTGGCGCTACATTCCATTCATTACTTGCTAATTTAATAGAGCCATGACCTAATGAGTTCATTAAAGGTTTGAATGCTTTAATTTCATCAACATAACTTAATCCATTGTACCATTGGTTTTTGGTGTTTATTGGAAAACTTGAAGTCCAGTGATTAAAAGTAGCATCTTCCCAGCTCCAATACCAATGTACTTCAATAATATCAATATTAGCTCCAGCTTTTGAAACAATAGTTTCCAAACCTCCTGTTTTTGATGTAATATTTCTTTCCCAATTTACAACGGTTTCAATGTTTGGATCAACTGCTTTTAAAGCAGGTACGTACAAATTAATTTGATCTGCGTATTCTGTAGGTGTCATTTTATAATTGGCACCAGTGTGGTAGGTTTCATTATCTAAATAAAAATACTTTACATTGTAACCCATATTTTGACAATGTTGTACTAAAGCAACAGCTTCATCGATACCATCTTGTACACGATTATACTTCATTCCAGAACCCATATTAATTCCCACCATTGGTTCTGCACCTATAGCAGTAATATTTGTCATGTATTCATCAATATCCATAAATTCACTTTCAGGTTGATCATTCGAGGAATCATAATTTGGATTCCAATTATCATTCCAACCCTTACCATTTAAATTATTCCAATGGTAGCGATTTACCACAGCACCACCAGGGTAGCGAACTATACCAGTATTGAAACTTTTTAGCATGCTTGGTATTTGTCCTATTCCATTTTGCCACATGGCATCTTTTTCGAAGCAATAAATACTATTAAAACCCATTAATAATTTACTTACTTCTCCTTTAGTTTCATTTACATCAACTAAAATGTCATATTTGGTTTCTGTAAAGACCGGAGGTGTTTCACCACCTTGATCTATACTTCCATGCTCTACAGAATCTTCGCTGCAAGATGCAAAGAATAGAAGACTGATTGTAGTAAAAAATAAAATATGTTTTTTCATTTGGGCCTGTTCTGATTTTAATGTGTAAAAGAGTTATTCATTTCATTATTTTCTATATAATATAAATTGGGACGTTTGTGTTGAGTTACCTTCTGAAATTTTTATCAGATAAATTCCATTTTTAATAGTTGCAGGAAGTTTTACATTAAGACTTTTATTTGTAGCTTTTTCTGTTGTATTGTACATAATTCTTCCTTGAATATCGTAAATAGTAATGTCAGCATCATCAAAGTTTTTTGAAAGATGAACATTAATATCATTTTTTACTGGGTTTGGATAAATAGTAAAAAGTCTTTTTTCTAATGAATGAGAGTTTAAACCAAGGATATTTGAATTATGAGAATTACTTGCCCCAATATTAGGTGGTTGCGCAGGATCTACCGCATTATCAAATCCATCATTTGAAGCGTGTGATGTTACATTGGCAAATATACCTTGGCCTGCTTCTGGAAATATAGGAGGTGTAAATTGTTTTCCGCTATCTACTAAATCGCTTCCACTACTAATATCATAAATATCTGATGTGCCATCTGTATCTCCAGGTGAAGTACCATTTGGGGAAGAAAATGATGGCCACGCATTATCAAGTTTGTTAGTATCTAAATTTTTAAACGTGGTACTTATAGAGCCTTGAAACATATTGTGTGAAACATCCAAAACACCACCATTCTGCATATCTTGTAAAAAACCATTAACACCATCCGCATTTCGTATTCCCATAGAACTTCCACTTAAGTACATAAAAACATTGTTATATATGTATGTGTCTTCAGCGAATATTGAAATTTGTGGGTCTATAGCAGCATTATTGACATAAACCGTATTGTTATATATATAATTATTCCTTGAAGGAATAGGAGTGTTGCCCGTTCCTACATAACCATTTAACCATATTGTATAATTATGATGTGCTGTTCGGTGTCCATCATTTACACTAACATTGTGTCTAAACGTAGTGTTCTCACAATCTCCCAAAATTTCAACAAAACCACCATCTGTATCTTCACTATAGTTATATTGGAAAATGACATCTTTACAATAGAAATCTACATGGCCTCCAGCACCATAGGTGTCACCAAATCCTTTATTTCTATACTGTTTGTTGTATTGCACAACAATATTCCATGAATCCCATATCCAACAACCTTCTCCTCTTCCAAATTGACGGTCGGCTGCATTGTTTTTATCACCCAAACCTAAATCATAATATTCATTATTTTCAACCAACCCGTTGTATACAGAAGCAAAAACAACACCATCTCCTCCCAAGTTTTCAAAATGGTTATTACGAATTACATAATTCTGATTTCTTTCGGATGCTCCAGCTGAATTATAACCACCTAAATGCCTTACCGTGATTCCTGAACTTCCAAGGTTATAGAAGTAACAGTCTTCAATAAGTACATCGTCTATTCCTACTTCTGTAGCGGCAGGACCGGAAGATCCATCATGGTTAGCTGGTGAATCAAAAAAGAAGGCTTGTGCTTTGTAATTATCTGTATCAACATTTCCTTCCCAGTTAATCATATCAACACCAAAAATATTTGTAAAATCAAGGTTTCTGAATGTAAGTCCTTCAGTTCTTCCACCCCATTCATTGGCAGTTATATAAATGCCATATGATTTGTTTCCTGAACCATTCCAACCAAGACCTACTTGTCGGTCATTGGTAACATGAAGATCATTCATAAGTATGTGATTGGTATTCGTCATTTTTATAACTTCAATAGCATCACCATTATTATTGGAACCCAAATTAGCACCAACACCAGTTAAAATTGGTTTTGTTCCAGAACCATAACTTCCAATTTCAATCGGTTGATCTTCTGTACCAGAACGTTTAATTAAGAATTGACCAATAAAAGTGTCGCCTTTATTAAATAAAATTTTATCTCCAGGTTGAATATACCCACCATTGGATGTTGTCTCCATTGCTGTATTTAATTTTGAAATAGTTTGCCACGCAGTTGCAGGGGTTAAACCATCATTATTATCATCTCCAGCATTACTAATATAATATGTGTAAACAGGATTAATCGAAAAATAATCGAAATGAAGGTTCTGAGTCATTCTAGTAAATGTAAATGTGTTTGTTCCTGCATTTAGATTTACATCAATACTTGTAAGTTGTGCTAATCCTTGATATTCCCAATTGGATGGATTAAGTGTAATTGTTTCACTAACACCATTAACTTTTAAGTCGGCTTCCTGACTTATATTATTATTAAAATGAAATATATTTAATTTATAAGTACCTGCTGATGGAATACTATTTACGGTTAGTTTTAAAGAACCCGTAGGACCACTTTTTAATAAAATCCACTCACCACCTGAAGCATTTGGCGGAGTTACTGTTGAAGTTTTTAAAACGGTATTTCCAAATAATTCTGTATAATTAGCTGTGTCTTCTGCTTCAATTGTAGTGTCTAATTGTGCATAAGAAAGACTTGACACTAACACTGTTAATACAAGAGTTAATTTTGAGATTTTGGATAAAATGTTATTCTTCATAAGGTCTTTTATATTTGATCTTGAGCTAACTTCATTGTTTTAAATCGAGGATCGCTATTCTCTTGTCTGAATTTTATAAACTCATATAATATTTTGAATTCTTTGCTGTCTTTCAGCTTTGTTTGTTCCTGTAATTGATTTAAAATCTCGATTGGATTTCTTTGGGTAAAATTGAATTTAGTTGAAATATCATTTTCTAAATTCTTGAACCCTTTTGTTTTCGTTACTAAAATTGCAGCCTCTTCTTCATTTCTAACAATATTATTCTCAAAAATTGTATTTATTGAAAACGCATCTCCCCAATTTCCAAATTCAATTAATGTGTTTTCTATTTCTTCAACAGGTTTTTTAGGAAGTATAATAATGTTGTTATGGATAGTTGTATTTTCTACAGGTCCCGTTATATGAAAGGTAGGAGAGAAGTACCTTTTGTTATGAGCTTTATAAGGCCGTAATCCATCATTAACACTAAAATTATACTTAATAATAGTGTTTTTTGTTCCCATATTATGTGGTTGTCCCAAGGTTTTACCATTGTTACAAATCAGCATAAAGCCTCCCCAATTATCATAGCTATAGTTGTATTGAAATGTGCTTCCAATGCAGTTAAAATCTGCATCATAACTTTGTCCATCCCATTTTGCACGATGATCACTTACTTCGTTAAATTGAATTAAAGTATTGTCGCTACTCCAAGGCCAGATACCTGCCGCAGCATCACCAATTGGCATTGTGTCTAATCCATTTCTTATAACATTGTATTCAACTACAGCTCCATCACATCCAATAGGTACAATACCATCACCAGGAACATTTTCAATTAGGTTTCCTCTAATAACAACTTCTAAACTTGGATGCCATGCCGTACGTTTTGCCATACCTCTTGAGTTCATAGCGTTTCGTTCGCAATGATGAATATAATTATTAAGAATTTGTAAATCGATAAAACGAGTTTTAACTTTTGGCCCTTTACTCTCCCAAAGAATTGCAGAGCCACCACCTTTTTTCTTTTCTAAAACACCGTTTACGTTATGTATTTCCAGGCCTTCAAGTACAATATGATGACAATCTCCAAAATCTTCTGCTCTTACAATTACACCTCGTCGTTTTGCTTTTGGGGATTCACCTTGATTTGTGATTTCAAGATTTCTAACTTCCCAGTATTCCACATTATAGAGTAGGAGTGTGAACTCGTTCCATCCATTTCCATGAATTGCAGGATTTTCTCCTTTTCCATAACGATCTATTTGAATAGGCTTGGCTTTTTTTCCTGAACCTTTCGGTTTAAGAACACCAATAAAACTGTTATCCGCAGCAAATAAAATTTTATCTCCTGGCTTAAAAACTTGTTGATTTACTTTCCATAAAGTCTTCCAAGGTTTAGACTTACTTGTCCCATTATTGAAGTCGTTTCCAGTCTCAGAATTGACATAATATGTTCTCGCAACAAGTGAATTGCTGAAAATAAATAGTAATAAGAAAAATAAGCTTTTTAACTTCATTCTAGTTTTTATTCTTCTTTTTATTTGTCTTGATTTTCTTTATTCTGAACTTAGCTTTGTCTGCTCCTTCAACACTCCAAGCACTAATATGATCTGTAACTGTAGCCTGTTCTTCTTTTGGTAGATAAGACTTTAATTCATCTTTTAGAGATGAGTAGGCTTCGTTATTTGCTAAATTCTTCCATTCATTTGGATCTTCCAGATGGTTATACAATTCTTCACCACCATCAAAATATCTGATGTATCGATGATCTTTTGTTCTTACCGAATAATTTCCTCTTCCCCAAGAAATAATTGTTGGAGCTTCCAATTTTAATGATTGATCTTTAACAATTGGAACAAGGCTTTCTCCATCAACATATTTAGGGCTACTAATGTTTGTATAATCTGCAATGGTTTTATACACATTAATTAAAGAAACAGGTTCTGAATAAGAACTTCCTATTTGTACTTCTTTGGTTCGGGTGTCATAAATTATAAAAGGAACTCTTGTAGACTCTTCCCAAAGGGTAAACTTTTTGAAAGTTTGTTTTTCACCTAAATGATAACCATGATCCGACCAAAGTATAACAACAGTATTATCTGCATAATCACTGTTTTCAAGGGCGTCTAATACTCTACCAATGTTATAATCTGCCCAAGAAATACAAGCTAAATACGATTTTCTTACATCGTTCCAAACGCCTTTACTTTTGTAATGGTTGTACTCTCCTCTTTTCTGTAATGATTTACCAACAACAGGAATATCATCAGCGTCGTTGTCAATCATTTCAGGAGGTGTAATATCGTCTGGAAGTGCATCAAAAAATCGAGCTGGTGCATCAAAAGGTAAATGTGGTTTTACAATTCCTACAGCCAAAAAGAAGGGTTTGTCATGCTTTTCATTTAGCTTTTCAATTCCATAAGAGGCATATTGATGATCTTTGTGCTCTTCATCTGGATTTAAAGTGGGTCTGAACGAGTATTTTCCATTTTTCCCTTTGATGTAACCTTCACCTTCTCTAAAACGTTTTTTTATCTGTTTTACGTCGTAATAGTCGGTCCACTCTCTGGAATCTTTTAATGTGCCGTGATGTATTTTTCCTGCACCAAAAGTGTTATAACCATTTTCCTTTAGAAGTCGAGGTAAAGACGTGTACTTTTGCATTAATGCTTCATGAATTCCATGCTCGTAAAATGGATATAAACCAGAATTAAATGGTTGCACACCATACAGCAAAGCATTTCTACTTGGAGAACAACCAGGAGCTGAAGTATGTGCATTGGTGAAGTTTACACCAACTTTGGCTAATTTGTCCATATTTGGCGTAATGGTTTGCGAATGACCGCCTAAAAAACCTGTCCAGTCATTCATGTCATCAATAGCTATGAATAATATATTTGGTTGTTTGTCTTGTGCAAACAGTGAGCTAACACTCATGATTATTAATAAGCAAATCATATAAAATTTAATCTTCATTTTGATTCTTTTATTTTAATATTGATCCTTTTTTTAAAGGCTCATTGTATAATTCCATTTGTTTAAAAAGCTCTGTCATTAACTCTTCTCCAATCACCTTATAAACTGGGTCATTGTAGAAATTTGTAAGTTCATCTGGATCTGTTTTTAAATCAAACAACCATGGTTTGTCTTTAGGAGAAAGTACAAGTTTGTATCTGTTGTTTACAGCAGCTACCCATCTTTTATTAGCATTTGTAATATATATGGTTCTATTATCTACAATTTTCTTCTTATTACTTTCAAAATCTTGAGAAGCATCTATACCATGGAATTTATATTTTGAATGATCAATATCCATTATACCTAAAATAGTAGGAGTAAAATCTACCATTGTATAAGCTTTCTGAATTTGCTTTTGAGCCTTCACTTTTTGTGGATATCGCATAATAAAAGGAACTCTCGCAGACATTTCATAAGGATTTCCTTTATTTAGTTTTTGATGTTCGTATAGCAAGTCTCCATGATCTGAAGTGAAAATTACTATGGTATTTTCTTCCAGACCTTTTTCTTTTAGGTAGTTTAGTATTCTTCCTACATTATCATCTATACATTTTACCATACCAAAGTATTGAGCCATGGCCTGCTGTTTTACTTTCTTGCCAGAGTTCTTTTTGCCAGTAATATTTAACCAACCTGGAGTTTGCTCAGGAGTTGGAAACATAGTTCTTGGGTTTTCGAATTTAATATCTGAATACATTGTGTCGTAAGGTGCTCTAACTTGATTTGGTCCATGTGGATCTGGTAATGATAACATAACACAGAATGGTTTATTGTTGTCACGTTCTATTATTTCAAGCGTTCTATCGGTAAGGAAATCTGTAGTAAATGTTTCTTCGTTTGCTTTTTCAGGCTCCCATTGTCCACCACCATGTTTTGATAGTTTTTGATCTACGAAAAGACCGTCTTCATTTTCGCCTAAAACTTTCCAATGCCCTCTATTTATCATGTATCTGTTATCAGAAAAACCAAAACTTCTATCTGGATGAATTCCTGGTTTATCATCTCCATCTAAATGCCATTTTCCTACGTATGAAGTCGAATAACCATTGTTTTTGAGAATTTTTGCAAATGTTACAACATCATCATTTAATGGCATATCGTTAACAGGAGAACCTGTTGCTATTGGATACAAACCACTAACCATAGATGCTCTTGAAGGTGTGCAAACAGGTGATGGCGCATACCAATTAGTACATAAAGTGCCTTCATTTGCCAGTTTGTCAATGTTTGGAGTAGTAACTACAGCTTCTTTTCCCCACATAAAAGCTTGCTCATCAGACATTGTGTTTCTATAAGCACCTATAGTTCTTAAGTTGTGCTCATCTGTGTGGATAATTACAAGGTTGGGTTTACTTTTTTCCTGAGCACAAGCTGTAAATTGAGGGGCTGTTGCAATAATTATCAAACAGTATATGTTAAAGGCTTTTTTCATTATTTATTAGTTTTACTTAAAATCTCATTCGGAAATAGAAAAGCTCTGAATTGATCAATTGTAGGTTTTCCTTTTAGGTAACCCAGAGAAGTTAAAAATACATCTGCATCTTTTAAGGTTAGAAAGTGCATATCTCTATTACTAGCATTGAAAAAAGCATGCACCTGATCTTTATATAAAATTAAATCACAGCGATTGCCTAATTCCTCCATTTTTTGCTTGAATTGTTCAGCAAGATGAGGTTTAAATGCAGTGTCTTTTGTCCCTAACATTATTAAAGTAGGAGGTACGTCTTTTGATAAATTATGTGCAGGTGAAAAATCTTTCCAGTATTCCTTTACTCTGTTATAGCCATAGCCTTCTTTACTATTATCGGCTACTGGATTAAATAAAACTAATGCTTTTGGAACACAACTAACAGATGTGTCTTCACCTACTTCATTAAATCCTTTTACTGTTGCAGTAGCAGCGGCAACATGTCCACCTGCAGAACCACCACCAGCAATAATTCTATTAGGATCTATGCCATATTGTGATGCATTCTTTTTGACAAAACGCATTGCAGATTTACCGTCTTTAACACATTCTTTAGGTGTTGTGCCATGTGGTTTTTCTACCCTATATTCAACGCTAATTGCTACGATCCCTCTTGAAGCAAAATAAGCAGATTGGTTATAAAAATGTGCAACTCCGCCACCTTTCCAGCCTCCACCGTGAAAGAATACAATTGAAGGTACTTTATCTGTGTTTTTATGGTTTTCAGGAAAAAAGAAATGTAGTGATAATTTGAAACCATCAATTTCTTTATATACTACTTTCTTGTCAGGTTTTGGGTTTGCATATAACAATACAAAGTTGAAAAGCATTAAGAATACAAAAAGTATTTTTTTCATTGTTTAATTATTTACTATTATATTGAATAGTTAAAGAGAAATTGTTACTTTATTTTAGATATCTCTTTATGGACTTTGTCGTAAAAAGGCTTAAGTTCTTTATAATTTTTCCCTGTTAATTTATTAAAGTATTTTCCAAATTTTCTATTAGGAACTTTTTTCTCCTCTTTGGTAATTTCACCTGTTTTAAATTTTTGTTGGGCTTCATACTGCTCTGCATAATGTTGAACTTTTCTTTCATAAAGTTCTTGTTGTTGCTCTTTTGTTAATCCAAATTCTTCTGCTGCTACTTCAGCATAAACTTTAGATCGTTCAAATCGGCCTTCATTCCAATCACTGGTTTGTGCTATACTTGAAAAAGTGAATGCTAGCATTGCGATAATTAAAGTTATTTTTTTCATGATTTTTATATTATTTGTGTTACTAGATTTTAATAATGTTTTATTTATCGATATAATATCAATTGTTTAGTTTCAATAGTTATGCCATCATTGATTCTAATGAAATAGATACCATTCATAATAGAATATGGTAGTTTTATGCTGGCTTTTCTGACTTTTGGATTAATCAAGGTTGTATAAATTGATTTTCCCTGAACATCAAAAACTTCTACACTTGCACTTTGTATATCTCTTGCAAATAATAAATTGATATCTTCTTTTACAGGATTAGGATATATGGTAAAAATGTATTGAGAATTTTTATAATCATCAATACTCAAGGTATTATATAAATTATGTGCATTGCTCGCACCAATATTTGGGATGTTATTATTTATGTTTACTTCTTCTCCAAAAGTATCTACAGTTGGATATTCAGAAATATTTTCAAAAATACCTACTCCATAAGCTGAAAAGGAAGGTTGAGGAAATGAGAAGCCATTATCTATTGGTCCACTTGCTGAATTATTGTTAGCACTATCTGTGATATCATAACCATTTTGTGAAGTATCTCCTGCTGTAATAAAGTCTGGATTTAGATTATACCAATTACTACCATACCCTCTAAATGTTCCTGTAACGTTTCCGTGATATAAGTTGTTAGACATGTATAATTGACTTCCAGGGTCTATAGTTACAGTCACGCTTTGCCCTATAACACCAGAAACACTTGCATTGACAAAAATGTTGTTATACACGTAAGTATTTTGACCAACTATGCTAATATCTGGAGTGTAGTTTTTATCTAGGTAAATAGTATTATTGTAAATATAAGTGTTATTTGATGTAACTTGATTACCTGTACCAGCATAGTCTGACACCCATAAAGTGTTGCCTTTTGTAGGTCTATCTCCATCATTTAAACTCACGTTAAATCTATAAGTGCAACGGTTGTTCTCTCCTAAGACTTCTACAAAGCCTTCATTATCTTCACTGTAGTTATATTGGTAAATGATATCTTCATTACCAAAGTCTATGTGCATTCCGTAAGAATCATTCGATCCATGAGCACCATAACTACGATTGTATTGAGCAATTACATTTTTACATCTAAATACCCACATACCACTTCCTCTGTTTGCAAGACGATCATCTAGAAAGTCAGCGTCATTTTCTGGAGTAGCATCGTATCCTGTTTGGTCAAAATTGTTGTTTTCTACTAAAGCATTCATCATTTTAGATAAAATAATTCCTGAACCGCCAGTTCTGTAAAAGTGGTTGTTTTTTAAAACAAAATTTCGGTTTCTATTAACGGACCAATCGGCTGGGTCAAAATCTCCTTTATGAACCGCTTGTACTCCTGCTTTGCCAGTGTTACTAAAGTAGTTGTCTTCAATAGTAATATTATCAAAAGCGATTTCAGTGGTCACATTGCCACCACTATCTTCTTCATTGGCTTCAGATTCAAAATAAATTCCAGTTACTTTAAATCCATTAAAATCTGAAGAAGGTGGAATTACGGGGCTCAAAATATCGGTAATTTTTAAATTTTTAAAAATTAAATTAGATACAATTCCACCATATTGGTTTGCTATTACTAGAATCCCATAACTTTTTTCTTTTTGCCAATCTGAGTATCTATTATTGTTTTGACGATCATTTTTTATCCAAAGATTAGTTATTGTTAGGTTGCTAGAATTGGTAAGTTTAATTGGATGAATATAATCGCCAACGTTTTCAATGTCGTCAACATCTGGAAAGCCACCAGCAATAAATGAACCTGAAATTATAGGTAATTCTCCTGATCCATAATTTGAAATTTCGATATGATTATTATCTAATCCTGAGCGGTTTGTAATTAATTGTCCTAAAAACGTATCGCCAGATTTAAATAAGACTTTATCTCCAGGTGCAATCCAACCACCATTTGAGTCGTTAGCAAAAGCAAGATTTAATTTATTTATGGTTTGCCATGGCGCATTTACACTTCCATCGTTGGTGTCAAGACCAACACTAGAACTAACATAATATACATTGAAATTATCTGTAACTCTAAATTTATCAAACAATACAGTTACGTATGGTGTTGATATGGTAACAGTATTATTCCCGGCAATAAGAGTAATGTCTAAGAATGTAGATTTTGCAGTACTTTGATATGCCCAATTTGATTCTTGGAGTGTTACTGTTGTACTCGTCCCTCCATTTATTGATATATCAATATTTTGCTCTTGGTTGTCATTAAAATGAAATATCTCTAATTTGTAGACTCCTTGTGTTACAACACCATTTATATCAAAAGATAAAGTGCCTGTAGTAGGACTTGAAAATGATTTTATAAATATACCATTGGAAGCATTGTCATTGTATTTAACTTCAGTGGTTCCTGTTAGTGTTGCATCTTCAGCTTCAGCAGTTATGTCTAAATTATAGCTATGCATATTAACAAACGATAAAACGAATAAAATTAATATATATAGTTTTCTCATATTAAAGTAATTTTAGGGGTTATTTTTACTTAGAAAAATTATTTTATTTTAGAAAGTTCCTTACGTACTTTTTCATAAAAAGGTTTTAACTCATTATATTTCTTTCCTGTTAATTTCCTTAGGTATTTATTAAATTTCTTATTTGGAATTTTCCTTTGCTCTTTTGTTATTTTGCCATTTTTGAACTGAACCTTTGCGTTATTCTGCTCTATTAGATGTTGTAATTTTCTTTCATAAACTGCTGTCTGCTGATTTTCTGTTAAATTAAATTCTTCAGTTGCAATTTCAGCATACTTTAACGCCAAATTTTTTCTATTTACATTTTGTTTATCTGCTGATTGAGCAAAACTTGATAGGGTCATTACCACCATGACCAAAAATAATCCAATTTGTTTCATAATTTTAAATTTCAGTTTATTTGTTTTCAAAGAAAAATCTTTATAAATTAATTTATTGTTCAGCAGTTAGCATGATAATTTCATAAATTACCTTTAATTAACTGTAATGTTTGATGTTGCAGATTTTAAACCTTTTGAGGTCGCTTTCAATTCAATATTACCTGCTTCAGCAGTAGTTTGAATTAATAACAAGCATTTTCCTTTAAAGGCTTTTCTATAGTTGGCCTTATTAGGGGAAAGATCTAAAATATCTCCATTTTCTACACCAATTATTTTTCCAGGGCCTGAAACTTCGAATTCGATTAAGTTATTTGCTTCAGGATGCATAATTTTTTTATTGTCTGTAACAGAAACTTCTATATGAATTACATCTGTTTTATTAGAGTTTACAACTATTTTATCAATATTTAATTGGATTTCAGATGGTTTTCCTGCACTTGAAAATACCTTTTCAATAATAGGTTTATTATTGTTTTTAGCAATTACTTTTAATTCACCTTTTTTGAAAGGAACTTGCCAAACTAATTGACCTTCATCAGTCATTTTCTGTTCACCAAGTGATTTTCCGTTTAAAAAGAGTTCAGCACTTTCACAATTTGTATATATAACTACAGGGATTTTAACTCCTTCTTTTCCTGTATGTGTCCAGTGTGGTAAAATATGTACCATTGGCTTATCGCTCCATAAACTTTGATACAAGTAATAATGATCTTTTGGAAATCCTGCCAAATCAATAATTCCAAAATTAGCAGTTCTTGCCGGCCATCCAAATGATTCTCCTAGATAATCAAAACCGGTCCATCTGAAATTTCCTATATAATAATCGTTTTTTTCAACTCTTTTCCAGTCGTCTCTAACACCAATTCTTACTATTGAGTTATCATAAGAGGATTGGTATTTTTTTGTAATTCCAGAGAAAACTTCCTCTTCAGATAAATTAGGAATCTTATAAACTTTTGATTCAAAGTTTTTAAAATGAGCTGGTTTTTCCCAGGGTGCTGGATTATCTTTTGTTCTGTACCATGTTTTTGTTCTATAAATACCTCTGGTTTGTAGGGTATGCGTTATTTCTGTACCGATAATCAACTTGTCAGGGTTTTGTTTATGATATTTTTCTAGAACACCTTTTAATTCACCGTGCCCATTAAAACCAGCAATATCTATATAAGGAGCTAAGTGACCTCTTCCTTGTGTAACTGGTCGTGTATTATCAATGTTTTTAAGGAAATCTACAATTTCTTTTTGTTCTTCAGATTTAAAATGGGGCACTTCATTTCCTATACTCCAAATAACCACAGATGGATGATTTCGGTCTCTTTTAATAAAATCTGTAAGATCTTTT
>ERZ1046740.738-NODE-738-length-25975-cov-37.221798_pt1 | contig 25975 bp, 24 predicted proteins | sample MGYA00383093_ERZ1046740 | MGnify/ENA primary metagenome ERZ1046740 (study PRJEB29581, sample SAMEA5548363) | metagenome | biome: marine; feature: coastal; material: water | depth 25 m | study: Short-term variability in the microbial, nano- and picoplankton... | reverse complement strand
AGTCTTGTAAAGAATGTGGTTCAGATGATTGTGAATGCAATAAATGAAATTAAAAGCCAACACCAAAAAACTCGTAGCTAAAGAAGTACTACGTTGTAAGAATGACTTCTATTATTTCTGTAAGAAATACCTACGCATTGTAGATAAGAACAATACTGTTGTTCCTCTAAACCTTAATGCAGCACAGATAGAAATCAATGAAGCCCTTGACCAAAATAACTTTGTTAAGATTCTAAAAGGTCGTCAGTTCGGTTCAACAACCTATATTGCTGCACGCTTCTTTTGGGAAGCTTTGTTTAATGAGAACATCCGTGTAGCTGTAGTAGCCCATAGTGCCAAGGCTGTTGGTTCTATCTTCAGTATCTATCAGTTTTATTACGATAACCTACCTCCTTTCCTAAAACTTAAAAGAGTCAAGTCTTCAGCTAACGAGATGGCGTTTGAAACAGGTTCGTTTATTCGAATTGGCACAGCCAATAGTCAGAACTTCCGTGGTTCTACTTATAAATTAATTCACGCATCTGAAGCTGCTTTCTGGGAAAGCATGACGACCACTATCTCGTCTCTCTTTCAGACAGCTTCTAACAACCCTACAATCATTGTAGAGACGACTCCTAATGGTCTTAACGAGTTCTATACGTTCTGGAGGGATAACAACGGCTATGAGCCTCTGTTCCTCAGTTGGAAAGACCACTTAGAATACCGTTTAAAGAAGCTGGGCAATGGCCAAAAGCTTACTGGTATTGAGAAAGACTTCACAACCAAACATGAGTTAACTAAAGAGCAACGCAATTGGTTTGTTACTACACTAAGAACAAAGCTTGCAAATAACATTACTGCTTTCCAAACAGAGTATCCAACATCTGAGGAAGAAGCATTCATTGCTACAGGTGCCTTTGTATTCCCTCAGTTGGTTACAGGCAACTTAGAAAAGCCTTCTAAGTTGGGTTGGCAAGTCCATAGACCACCAGCAAAGTACCGTACTTACGTTATTGGAGTTGATACAGCATCAGGTTCACCCAACGGTGACTACAGTGCTATTGCAGTTATTGACGTAACTAATAAGAATAAACCTCTTATTTGTGCTACATTCTATGACCACTTGACTATGAAAAGGTTTGGTGAAGTCCTTAAAAGGGCATTAACCAAGTGGGAAGGTATGGTTGTCATCGAAAGAAACTCATATGGTCTTACAATTATTGACGACTTACGCAATTCAGGTTATCCTTTCTTATATAGAGAGACAAAGTTTGACAAGTTTGCTAATAAGTTTGTAGATAAAATTGGTTTCTATACCTCAGCACAGACTCGTCCTGTTCTTATTGCGCGTTTAATCGACTACATTAACTCTAATAGATTAGAATGTAGTGATGAAAGGCTACGTTACGAGATAATGAATTTTATTTATAAGCCTTCAGGTAAGGCTGAAGCAGAGAAGGGATTCCAAGACGATATGATTTTCGCTACTGGTTTAGCTCTTATGGGTATTGATCAGTCGTTCCTGGTAGAAGAAGAGATTCAGATGAACAGGAAACCTACTAATGTCCGTGAATTAGTAGAGTGGGAAGCAACACACGGAACTAAATCAAGTGCTATGCCACCAACCTTTTGGGATCAGACACCAAGCGTGGCTGACCTTTACTCAGACTTGGATGGTAAATAATCGCAACTGGACTAAACCAGTATAAACAATGTTTTTAAACATAGAGGTGTAATATATGAGTCTTCTTAGCGAAGATCAATGGGGCGAACTCACCACGTTCCTTGAAAATGATAATAATGCAGGTGAAACAGCAGTAAACTCTGAACCAGACAACTCAGAACCAGTAGTAGAAGCGGCACCAGTTGCCGAACAAGCTACCGATTCTCAACCAGATGTAACACCCGAGGATTCATCTCCCTCAGACGATGGGCACAATGTCCCATATAGTCGGTTTCAGTCAGTAATTCACGCAAGAAATGATTTACGAAGTCGTAATGAAGACTTAGAGCGTCAGCTACAAGAACTTCAGAACAACAAACCTGCCGAGCAAAGTCCATCATACGATTCCGAACCAAGTGATTTCGATCCACTATACGGAATGGAAGAGTTTGACGATGGCTACTCTAAGAAATTTCAGACCTTAGAGTCGAGACTTGAAGAATTCGAAGTGTTTCAAGAGCAACAGAAGTTAGAGAAAGAGCTAAATTACGTTGCAGACCGATACCCTACAGTTCCAAGAGAAGCTTTGCTTTCTGCTGTAATAAATGACCCGAACACAAATATAATTGATGCAGCCGAGCGCTACTCAACATTTGTTGCTCAAGTTCGTGAATCAGCTATCGCAGACTATGCAGGACAAAATGGCGTTAATCAAAGAGAACTCCCGCCAGCAGTTCCACCCCGCGTAGCTCAAGCCGGTAGTTCTAATCAAAATAATGGCTTTGGAGATAATCCATCGCCACGCAATCTGGATCAAGCAAAAGATGCTTTATTCAAATTTTTACAAAACCGATAATAACTAAAAGGAGATATAATTATGGGTGCAACAGCATTTGGAAGCAATGCCACATTAGAATCAGTACTAAAAGAATTCTATGTCAAGGCCATTGCAGAACAACTTAATCAAGAAGTCCTCGCTCTCGAAATGTTTGAGAAGGCAAAATTAGACTGGTCAGGTAAGCGCGTAGTCGTTCCTGTCCACTTAGCACGCAACTCTGGAGTTGGCTTTGCCGACGAAGGTGGCGTTCTACCAACCGCAGGTAATCAAACCTACGAAGATCTTACCGTTACGGCTAAGTTCCTCTACGGTCGATTCCAGATTACTGGACCTGCTATTTCAGCCGCTAAGGGTGCATACTCTTTCGGTAACTACATTGACCTTGAGCTTCGTAAGCTTGTAGACGATGTTCGTAAGAAAGCCAACGTTGGCGCAATTCACGGTAATGGCGTGAAGGGCTACGTTACTTTCGCTGGACAGATTGCTGCCGCTGGTGGTGGTGCTGCCGTCCCTCAAGCAATGACCTATCACGGTAATGCAGACCAGATTTCTGACATTCTTACAGGACTCGCTGTTGGTGAGACTCTTCGTTGCGTCGGTATTCGTGCTGACAACTACGCTGAGACAATCAAGGCTGCCGAGGCTACTGTAGACTTGGAACTTGAAGTTACTGCCATTGATACTGCTACAAACACTATCACTTTGGAGAACCCTACTGGTTCAGCCAATGGTTGGGATTCACGTCGTTCCACAGCCGCTAACGCTGGTCTTCGTGGTCGTCCAATTCCTCTTAGGTTCTTCATCACAACTGGTGCCGGTGGTGGTGCTGCTGTGTCTGATGACTTTAGCAAGGAATTCACTGGTGTATGCCACAACCTTAGCTCTACAAACCACTTCAACGTTCTTAGAACTGTTGCTGCTAACGCTGCTCTTCGTACACCCGGTGTGCTTAGTATGCAGGAAGGTGCAGTTGATGCTACATACAACGCAACCGTTGCTTTGTCGCTTGCTAAACTTCAGAAGTGTGTTGACACCATTTCATCTGCTTCCTCAATGGAGCCAGACGTTATGATGATTAACCCTCTTACTCGTCAGCAATACACGACTCTTCTAACTGGTACTTCAGCCGGTAACCTTTACAAGTCTACTGACTCTGCAAAGGGTGGCGACGGTGGTTTCCGAGTTGAGTCACTTGGTTTCAATGGTATCCCATTCAAGACCTCAGTTGACTGTGGTAAAGGTTCAATCTTCTTCCTTAGCACTAAGGTTTGGAAGTGTGCCCAGCTTGAGTCCCCTGGATTTGCTAACCTCGACGGCAACATCTTAGCCCGTGCCGGTATCGGTACTGGTGGTGTTGATGCCTACGAAGGCTACTACCGCATGTATATGGACATTTACTGTGAGCGTCCTAACGCAAACGGTGTTCTCGTCGGTATCCCAATCTAAGCAATTGCTTAACTAAAAGGCGGGATTGGCTTCTTCTTTCGGGGAGGAGTCGGTCCCGCCTTCTGAGTAAGAAAACTATGACCCCATTTGAAATGATATTATTATTAATTACTCTGCTGCTTACAATTGCTATTAGCGTTACGCTCTGGCAAGTGAGGCAGTTTCTTTGTGTTGCAACAGACATAAAGCGCCTGGAAAGAACATTAATTGACAATCAGGCATTACAAGAACGACAAGAGGTAGATGCCAACCTACCAATGGAAGGACTAAATTCAGACTTCATTAACAACTGGCAAACCGAAACCCAACAAGTTAATCTTCAAGATTATGAAGTTGTAACACCAAGGAGAAGCTTCTAATGGCTGACTACAATAACAAAGCACGCAAAGGTGCAGCACAAAAGATGAAAGCTCAAGCCAAGCGCGTTGAAGCCAACAGACCAACTATCGGTAAACCAAAAGGTAAGTCTGTTCGTATACCTCTACCGCTTCTTGATGCTACTATCGAAGACGAAAAGGAGATTGCTCCATTTGGCCCATCCGAGGGTAAAGTTCAACGAACTAAACAAATGAAAGCTCTCAGGAATGAAGCAACTGGCGAAGGTCCTGATGGAATGGACTATATTGAACTTATAAATGAAACCATTAACATAATCGGTGGCGGCGTTGGCGCAGTTAGAACTCCACATAAGATCAGAGTTAAACAAGGAGCACGCGCACCAAAGCCTAAGCCTAAAAAAGTAGATGTTGGTCTTTCAATGATGGCTGGCTTGCCTCCTATGAAAGTTAAAGTTAGTACACCCGCTGCCCCAAGAAAAGGCGAACTTGTTCATCCCGAGGTATTTGAGCGTCTTATGGAACAAAAGGTAAGACTTGCAGTTGCCGAACACGCTGCTAAAAATGCAAAGCCAAGTGAGCGAGCAGCAGCCGAGCGAGCCAAGAGTCAAATTTATAGTAATATTGAAAACCAAATTAAACAAGCTGCGGAACTACATCCAGATAACAATGTTAAAGCTTATCTTGAGATTAATGGTAAACTCTTAGAAGAATTCGAAACACGACACCGCGAGCAATTGGGTCGTATGCTTGAAGGTAAATACAATCAACCAACCGAAAGACAAAAGGCCAACGAACTTCAACTAAGCCTTAGACGTGAGACAGCAAAAACACCACAAGGGCGTAGGACTCTTGAGCAAGACGCTAAAGAATTTGCTAAGTACCTCCAGAAGAACCCAGGCTACTCTCACCCAATGATGGATACTTTACTCCAGTACCTTCCAGTTAAGAAAAAAACTACTCGTCGTAAAAAAGGAAAATAATCATGGCTGACTACGCAAAGAAAGGAAAAACCTTTAGTCATAAAGGACCATTGGGCCAAGCTCGCAAGAAAGCTGCTGAGGAAATGATTAAGGCTGCTGGTGAAGAACACGACGCTCAGTTTGGTGCTGAAAAGGCTATTGCCCTTGCTGGCCCTATTGCGGGAACAGTGATTGGTGGCATGATTGGCGGTCCCGCTGGTGCTGCGGTAGGTGGCAAAATTGGTGGTGCCGTTGGTGGTATTGCTGCCGGCAACGATAAAGAAGCTAAGGAATTAGCTAAGTTAGGCAAGATAGCTAACAGTCTTTACGGAATGTCAACAGACGCTCCAGATATTAGTAGTGCTACAGACGGATTGTCCCCCGAAGAGTCACACGAAAACGAACTATTCAGTTTATTCAACATGATAGGAAATTAATATATGTATAACGAACAACCTGAAATGGACAAGTTCCCACCAAACATTAAGAGTATGCTTGGTTTGTCTCAGACACAAAAAGGTCAGATTACAAGAGTTTGGGATCTGTCTCTACTATATCTACAAGGTAAACAAAACGTTCGCTATGACAAGAACATCCAACAGTTCTTAGCACTTCGCTCACAGCCAGGACGCAATAAACTTGTAATTAATCTAATTTTAAATATCTTTAAAGCTGTTGTGTCAAGGTTGACGGTTAACTATCCTAACGTATCTATCCTTCCAGCAAGTGGTTCAGAAGAAGATATTCTTAAAGCCCGTGCTTCAGAAGAGGCACTCAAATACTTCTTTCATAAAGAGAATGTTAAAGAGACATTTGAGCAAGCATTTCTTTGGCTTGTGTCAACAGGCAACGTAGCTTTACACCAAGTATATAACGCTGAGAAGAAGTGCGTAGAAATCAAAGTTGTATCGCCTTATGACCTCTTCTTTGAATCAGGTGCAGACTCAGTAGAGCAAAGCTCCTTTGTTTCTATTCGTCAGACTGTTCGTAAGGATGACTTATGTAAAGCTTATCCGCAACACGAAGAAGCAATTAGAGCAGTAGCTACAACTTCTAAGGATTCAGACCCTTCAACAATTTCAACTACATCAGTCGGAACCTATTCCACACAAGACCCTTACTCATACCCAAGAGCTGAGATTCAAGAGACTTATTGGAAAGACGGCAAGTATGCAGTAACTGTTGGCAATACTTACCTATTCAAAGGTAGAAACCCAACAGGTGAAATCCTTCCAGTTCAGCATATTCGTTATACAGAAATCCCAATGAATCTTTGGGGTATGGGTTTGATTGAACCAATCATCGACCTTCAGAATCAATACAATAAAATTCGTAATCAAATTACGCAAAACATTGAGTTGATGAGTAATCCTAAATGGCTCGTTCCTAAGACAGCCGGTGTTAACGCATCAAGCATCCGTGGAACCCCAGGTGAGATTATCTACTACAACGCTGGTGGAGGCGCTCCTACACAAGTAACGGGCACTGGCCTACCAGGATATGTTTTAGACGCTCTATCACGCTCTCAGGGCGAGATGATGGATGTTTCTGGTATCCATAGCACCACACTTGGAAAGCGTGCTGTAGGTATTACCTCTGGTAAAGCTATTGAGGCACTTGCAAAACAAGATGTTAGTCAGTTAACTCTTACACAAGAGAACATTGAGAAGGCTGCACGCAAGATGTTTAACGTAACTCTTCTTTTGATGAAGCAATACTACACAGAAGAAAAGTTCATTCGCATGTTTGACGATAAAGGTCGCTTTATCTTTAATAAAATTAGTAATACAGACATCGTTGATGTTCCCGAAATCTTTATTGAAGCCGGTTCATTGTTCCGTGATGAGTCTCAGGACCGTGATGCTAAGGTCTTAGAACTATTACAACTTGGCCTTATTGACAAAGAAGCTGCTCTTAAAGAACTTACGTTCAAGACTGGTAACAAGTACATTATGGATACTATGCGCGACCGCAATCACGCTCTCGATATTCTTAATGGTGTTAAAGAAGGAGCACAGGTTGAGATCTTTGCTTCTGACAATCTCCAAGCTTTCAGTGAAATCTTTGGTGACTTTATGAAAACCAATGATTACTACGAGTTGGATGAGGACACAAGAGACTACATTCGTGATGTATATGTCTCAATCACTACCTACCAACCACCACAAGGTGGAAGTCCTGCTGAGATTAGAGCAGCGATGAAGGTATTCCCTAAAGCTCCACCTATCCAGCAACCGATGGTAAATGCTGCCGAGATGGTCACAATGGGTGATAGAGGACTTGAGCAATACATGAATGAAAACATCTCTGCTGCTCAGACTGCAAAGCAATACAAAGAAGTGCTACCAGGGGCTAATCGACTTAAAAAAGGACCCCAAGAGCAGGACGTTGATGTAATTAACCGGAGATCACCATAAATGTTAACAAGTGAAGTAGCAGAATTATTTAGAGCATATACAGATGAGAGCGATGCAACATTCCTTTCAGATGCTGATGTAGCTACATTTTTAAATATCGCATACAAACAATTCCGTCAGCAAGTTCAACGACAAGATAACTTTTACTTTGCTACACGAGTACAGATTAATGTTGCTAATGTTAGAGCTTATGACCTTTCATCTACTGGACCTAATCCAGTAACTATCTTGGGACCAGCACCAACTGATGCAAAGCTTACGAGGATGCTCCGTGTGGGCATAGACGACAGCACAGGTAATCTTACAAGCTCAGTCTATTTAAGACCGGCACGTTCAAGCGTAGAGCTTACAAACGATATTATGAGATATATGTTAGAAGGTACTCTGTTGAGATTTAGTGGTGTAAGCAACCAACGAATGAATATTGAGTATGTTCCTGAAGCCCCATCGTTATTTACAACTGTAAATATTCAATCAGGAGCGGGTGTTGATATCGATAACCTTTCTGACTATCACGATCTTATTGCACTATATGCTTATCGTCAGTATGCAATAAAAGATTTTAATTCAAATCCTGTTGTAGAAGTTCAATTAGCTGAACGAAAAGCTGAGATGACTGAGTATCTACAAGAAGGTAGAGCATTCAATGCTCGCTCAACTGTGATTGCTGTAGACGAAATGGACTATTTCAACTAATTTGACATCACTATGGATATATGCTAAACTGATATCTATAGTGAAGAGGTCAATAAACTACTATTAAATAATTTAGTAGTTTTAAACTAAGGAAACACTATAATGGGATCAAATAGAGCTACAGTAAATGTTATTCCAAAGGGAATGATTACTACTGACCCAATTAATAAATTCAGTTGGATTCAAAACCTTTACAAAAATAAAGGTAACTATTGGGAAAGTAGAGATGGCTTTGGTACTGTAGCAAGATTCAACTGTTCTTCTACACCAATACCTTGGGTAAACGATACTAATAATATCCCAGACGTTATCAATATTGGTTATGATAAACACTTAGGTTCACACCTAATGAGAACTGATTTTGGACATGACCAAATCATCTCAGTCTTCTTATGTAAGTCCTACATTACTGGTGATAATCCAAAGTATAATTCAGATTCTTTAAAAGCACTTAAGAAGTCTGATTATCTTCCATTCTATGCAGTTAGTATCTTTGATGTAACTACAAACAATAGATATGAAACCTTGTTGTACTCTCACACTGGTGAACAAAGAGATCAAGAAGATTACTTTACTGGTAGAACATTCGACAATACTTACTTACATGGGTTTTATGAAACTCGTTCAGATATCCCAGGTTTCTTTCAAAGAGTTATCTTAGGTGAAGAATCAGAGTTTTGGTTCCATGAATACCAAGATAAATTAATCTTTGGCTCTAAGAACTGTCCATCATATGTCTATGATCCCTCAGTCTTCAATTTGGTTAAAGGTAAGTTCATTGCTAATGCTTTACAAAGAAGCGAAATCAATGACGGCTTAAGCAATCCTTATGGTGAAGAAAACATCATAACTCCTTTGTCATTAAAGGATGGTCCTTTGTCTGAGGGGTATGAATATCTACAACAAGACGACTTACCTAAGTTTGTTGATGCAACAACAGTAGCCAATAGAGTTGTATATGCTGCTGGAAAGACTCTTTACTTTGCAGACTCTAATATCCCAAACTCAATCATTGGCGATGAATCATTTACTCTTGATATTGAGGATGACATCGTTGCAATTCAGAATTGGAATAATAACATTATAGTTTGGACTTCTTTTGAGATGGTCCTATACCAACCTTCACTTACTTCTCAGTTGCTGAGTTTAGGTGGGGCTATTCCTGTTTCTAACAAAGTAGGTTGTCTCAATCCTAAGTGTGTCTCAGCAATTGATAATGGAGTTTATTGGGTTGATAATAATGGAATCTACTTTACTAATAACGGATTAAAAGTATCAGAACTATCAGAAGGTATTGGTTTGTTCTTCACAGACTACATTACCAACCCTATGTGTAAATACTTTATCAATAATGGATTAACTGACTTCACCTCAGATAATAGCAATTATGAACTAAGCTTAAATGGCAGCACTGATTTAGCACACTTAGTTTACGATCAGAAATACCAACAACTAATGTTTGTGGTTCCAGAGCTATCAATCGCTTGGATTCTCAAAGGTGGTTGGTATATGTGGAACTTTACTTCTGATGCGTCAGATGATTCGTCAAAAGAAAACTACTTAGACCCACCTTTCTTGCTTACACGCGATGAAGAAATCTACATGATTGGCTCAGAACAGAAAGACCCTGTCTACCAAGCTGTATACGATCCTGGGACCGAGGTAGACGTGAAACACCTCGTAGCCTATAACAAGTCTTTTGCGCTCTTAGAATGGAAGAGAGGCGGTGCTACGGACGGTTCTGTAACTTCAGGACAACTGGAAGACTGGCGTGCTACTCACGGCTACCAAGAAATGAATTCTGTGGACCCAGTAAACGCTGATGTAAAAATATATTTTGATAAGCCCGTAAGAAAGACTGGACTGTTATCACCAAGCGCTATTGTTAGACGCGATATTGATTTAGAAGACACTGTGTTTTTAATTCCTATTAGGCTAACACCGCTAAATGCATCAATCATAAACATTAGTAGACTAAACATTGAAGTCCTTATCGATAACTTTAGCTGGAGTCCTATTACACTCGGAGGTAATACCTTACCTGTTGTCCTACCTACAAGACGGTCAGGTACAGGAGAAGGTTGGGATATACAGTGGGATGGACCAAATAACAAAATTACAATTACTTATGACCACGCATTAGTAACCAATTCGTCATTTAACGGTATGAGGGTTAATCATAACAATAAGAACGACCTTCTGTATATTGCTCTCAGGTCTGATAATACCCTTACCACTTCTAACATTGCAGTTCGTGTTTTAGATTGTACAGTTACAAGTGAAGTTGCTGGTATTGAAACAGATTTTAATACATTCAGAGCTTACACATACCAGAAAGGTATTGCTGTTACACCAATTATTACTGAGCAAGCAGTTGATTGGATTTTAAAGCCGAACTACATTGGTATGGAAGACCAGCAACAAATTAAGTCAAGAGGAACTTACAACAAAATTCTATCCCATGGCGGTTCTAATCAGCCTGTAGTTAACTGGAGTTATGGTTTGATGAACCAAATTGTAGGGTCTGACTACAAAGATTACACAACACAACTTATTGATGTTGCAGGCACAAACAATGTTATTGGTGATAACCTTACTAATATCGTTGATGTTGAGACAATTCGTAATAGAGTTACGGACTCTGCTGGCGCATTAACCAAGACTACGTTTGATAATGATTTACATTTTGATGATAACTACTTGATTAGAGATGCTGAGTTTAACTCGATTGCAACATCAGACGGAACAAGAGGCGAAGAGATTGGTTACACATTCTTTGGTTACTTGAAAAACAAAGCTGAAAAGATAATCATAGCTTCAATCGATGCAGTAGTGTTTACAGTAGGTGGTAAGCGTAGGAGAGGTCGATAATGGCAAATCAGCGAATCAACTCTGTTTTAATTGATAGAGAAGAAAATCGACAACAGCAAGTAAATCGAACTATTGTAGACAGTGGTATCGATATTACAGGATTCTTTGGGTTTTTTATTTTGAATGGTTCACAGATACAAGAGAAGCAAAAAGATTTTAACTGTGTATATTTAGCTACGGGTGGATTTAAAGGAACAACCTTAGAGAAACCTTACAGCACATTTATTGGCACAGGGCAAACAATCATAACAACTCCTGTTATAATCAAAGGAACAGCGTCAGTTACATTCAGCAATGTAACGTTCTTTCAGGACCATAACAAGCCAAGCTATTTAGTTCGTGTAGAAGAGGGAGCAAAAGTCTCATTTGACAACTGCACATTTGTCAGACGTTCCTTAATAGAGCTAAGAAAAGCTGGTGGAAAGCCAGCAACAAACAATTCATTTGTAGAGTTAGCAGCTTCTGCTGCTGCTGATATGGTAACAGTTACTAACTGTAAGTTTATTGAACGTAGCAATAGTGGTGCAACAGAGATTTTTAGAAGAGAAACCGCAGGTAACGGCACTGTATATCTTACAAGTTCAATGAACCTAACATCAATAATTTATGGACCAGCAGCAACTTTAGTTGGAGGCAACATTTAATGTCAAATCGACATATTACAAAAGAACAATTTAGCGCAGGCACAACAGTTGATGGCAGTCGTTTAGAGAAGGCATACACTGATGTACAAGACCACTTCAATGATTTACCATTGTCGTCTATTCCACACTTAGTCCAAAACCAAATAACTTGGAATACATTCACTCCTATCTTTGTTCAAACAGGCCAGGATGCTTATCCACACAGTGGTTATTATCACTTGCTATTTCAGCACCCTTGGAAGAAATATCCTATTGACGGTCTTCGTAACAGAGATGAGTATTATGATACAGGAAACTTTGACCTACAAAACAAGGAAACTTACAAAGGCGTAGGAACGAACTCTGAATTAAATCCACAAGTAGCAGATGAAAGTTATAAATTCGCCTGGGAACAAACATTCAGAACTGATAAACCAATAATTATTAAAGAGCTTACTTACTTAGTTATGGCAGACGCAGGCTATATTAGCGATGGCGTGGGCGGATACAACTCGTTTTGGGGCCAATACCCAAACCCGCCGTCAGCAGACTCAGGAAGAGCTTACTACCCAAACTTGTTTGCAGACTCAAATAGTACTCCAGCAGTGGATATTAGTTCTCAGTTCCAAGCTTTAATTTGTGTAGACAACAGTTTAAACTTAGATAACACAGATAAAATGTCTAAAGAAGCTCACATCTTTAATGTGTCGGCCTCTTCATTTGCCGGTGATCCAGCATTTAGACCAACAGATGGCGATGGTGGAATGAACAGTGGTAAGTGGTTTGACCCCGCCTACTGTGGTGAGCAATTTATTGAAGCATATCCAAGAACATCCCCTGGATTTAGCCAAGAAGTCTTTTGTGTGCCTGCTGGTTTAATTGTAAAGTTCAGAAACGTAATGCTACCAGTACATAGAGGTGCGAAAGTTCGTGTTGTCTTTGTAATGCCAGAAGGCTTATTTAACGAGTGGAACATTGCTTCATCTGAGACATCAGGTCTTAGTCCTGTCGGTGCCAACATTTGGAACTGCGGAATGACAATCTTAGAAGAATTGGAACGTAAATAACATGACTAAAATTAACAGACAAAAACTATCAAAAGGCACGTTTCTTAGAAGCGATAACATTAATGAGTTTGTAAATGAAGTTAAGACTGGTTTAGTAAACGGCACTATTGATACAGAAAATTTAAATTATACTGCCCCTACAAGATTAGTATTTAACACTCGCATCTTCAAAAGAGATCCGGTTGAAAACGAATTAAAGTGGACTAATAATGCAGTAGCTGGTGACTTAGGTGCTTGGAGAACAAGTACTTTGCCTTTAGCTACACAGTTCTATGATATTAGTCTCTTTCAGCATTGGACATTTACTCTTCCTGAACCACAAGAAAACTTTAATGCCAATGGTATTCAAAACGATAAATCAAAAAACTTTACTCTTAATGAGCTTACGGTTCAAGCAGACAACCTTCACAACCCTGCTGCTATATTCCCAAACTTGGAGTTCGACCGTTTTGATAACTCATTGTCTGGTACTGACTCTATGAAATTAATAGTTTCATTACACCGTAAGACTCCAAGTAGAAAGACAGGAACCTATCACTGGGAAGAAATGATTGGAAGTTGGGAAATACCTGCTTCTATCTTTTTAGATGGGTCACTTAGTAGAAACCCTTTTATCTTTAAAGACTTGAATCTTAAATTATCACCTGACAGTATCTACCTACTATCGATTGGTGCTCCAACTAAAGAAGTTGAAATTGACAATGCGTCGGTTGATTGGGGTTCATATCTCAGTATTGAGAACATCCAAATTGGTTTAAAGCTATTATCAGACTTAAGAGCTGATGATTATGTTAGTGAAGACAGAGTGACTGGCACTCTTACTGTCCAGAACGGACCTGTTAAACAATCAACTGAGACAAGTATTACAACAGTTGATATTGTTGCGGGTGCTGAGATTACAGAAGCTTCTATCCAAGACAACTTAGAAAAACTTGATAGAGCCGCACATAGAAAGCTTGTTGGCTCATATGATGATTTTGGTAATTACCCTAACCCTCCACAAATGATTGGTTCAACTTATGGTGTTCAACAAATCCCACTGTTTAATAACAACCAAATCCTTCAGAATTGGGAAATGCAAGCACACGGCGATCACGACCATGTAGCCACAACTGGCCCAGGGTTTGGTTCAAGTGGTGTCTTTATGCCTTATAACGGTGATCCTTTCCCAGCATTTGAGCCTATTCCAGCAGATACCAGTGAGCGAAGAATCTACTCAGTAGCTGATAGAAAGTTTATTCCTATCCATCAGCCTTTTACTATTCATCACATTATGTTGACTTACTGGACTGGCGCACCATGGACATTAACCACAGATCGTTGTGAAAATGCAGATACCTTCTTTGAAGTTGGTGTTATTTTACATACTTGGGGTCGCAGTGATTTACTATCCAGACATCAAATCGCTGAAGCTAAGTTCCAACCAACTACTGGTCTTGACCAACGGACAGGTAATAACATTATTGTAGATCAAGCTTACTGGTTAGAACAACAGAACAATCCAATTTTTCAAAATGCAGCTAAGAAGACTTGTGGGTTTACTGTCCAAATTCCAGTTAATCACGGAACCACACTTGATAAGCAAGGTAATGGATATGTTGTTACAGGACAGCCTCTCTACATTGGTCAAGGTCAACACGGAACTACAGCAGGTTTAGCAACCGCACGAACTGGTATTTTCCGAAGAACACAAGATGATACGTTGGTAAACTACACAAGAGGCTGCGAGCAGATGCTTGAAGTGATTGTTAAAATTACTAATGAAGTTGACGGAGTGACTCTTAACTATCCACAAGGCGACGGGACAACTTACGACTCTTCAATTAAAGTTCAACAACCTGGGATGATGATGTACCTTACTGGTAAATCCCCCTTACAAAACCCAAGATGGTAATTACCGCAGGAGTACAAAACTATGGCTAAGAAAATGTCAAGCAAAGCAAAAGCAGCAGCAAACATATTGCAGCCCCTTTATAAAATAGGGGACATTGCAACTGGAGGCATTGTCAGTGGGATTGTAGATCAAACTCACATGGGTCCTGGTGATGTCCAAATGGAAGCTCCCGGTGATGAAACCGAGATGGAACGAACTGAGCGTTTGCGAAAACAAGGTATTTCAGAGTCACGAGGAGCAGCAGATGCTTCCAGTGCTTCAGCTAAAGAACTGCGCGGAATGCAAGACCGCTATGGACGTGCTGGTGAGCGCGCTGTAGGTGCCTTAGAAGAAGCAGGTAAGGTTGGCAGAGCCGGTATGAGAATGCAGGCTGCACAAGCTCTTAGAGCCGGTGGACAAGCAAGAGGCGGCAACATCGCTGCAATGCGTCAGTCAGGTTTACAAATGGGTCAAGCTCTTGCTAATCAAGAAGCTGGAACAGCTAAACAAATTGCAGCACAACGCTTAGGAACTGCTGGTGATATGTACAAACTTGCTGGTCAAACTGGTCAAGCTGAAGTTGAAGCTAAGATGCAGGGACTTGAAGCTACTAAGTTTGAAAAGGAAGCTGGTTCAGGTTCAGAAGACCGCGCTATGAAGATCAAAGAGTACACAACTCAAATTTCTAAAATCAAAAAAGACCACAAAGGTGGTGCGGGTGGCTTGTTCCCAGACGACGAAGAGGGTGCAGCAGACGCAATTGAAGCCTTAGCAGCAGCCGAGCCTGATCCTGAAGTCAAGAAATTCCTATTCAGTCAAGCTAACAAGGCGAGGAGAGACATTTAATGGCACGTTTAGTAAGAATTCCAGCCGGATATGGACAAACTTTTAAAGCTAAACGTCCAAAGGCAATGGATGTCAAATCAACAAGTTCTTTTGTGGACGTTGATGCTAAAGACATTATGAATATGCTTGCTATTGCCGAGCGTGTTGGTAAGTCAGAAACTGTAAATGCAGCAGTTGGTGCTTTAACAGATGACCCAGAGTATGTTGAACCCGAAGTTCCTGCTGGTCAGAAAGTAAAAGAAGTTGTTGAAACAGAAACCTTAGTAGGTCCAGTAGCAAAGCCTTCAATTGAGGAAGCTGCCAAACGTAGAGCAAGTGCTTCTGGTAAACGAGAGCCTCGCCGTGGAGCAACATCAGGTGCAGCAATGCGTAGAAGAAGTCCAGACAGACCTGACTTCCAAACTCACATGATGCGTAAAGCTCAAGAGCAATCCATACCCGCTGCTCCTGGCCCTTCACAAGCTCGTTCACCCCAAGGTCCACCTCCAAGTGCTATCCCCGGTCCAGAGACGACACGAGGCGCTCCAGGGCGTAAGACTGTTTCAGTTGCTCGTCCCACTGCTGCTGGTGTAAGAAAAGCTGCGTTAAGAGCCGGTCAAGCTGCTGGTGAGCAAGCTGCAAGAGAAATCGCAAGAGAAACTCCTGTGGCTCCTGTACAAGTAGCGACGCTTGACGACTTTATTAGTAAGTATGGACAAAAACAAGCTGGTCCAGCAACTCGTGCTCCACAAGCTAAAGTAAAAGAGCAGATGTCTTATCAGGACTTTCTGAAAAGCAAAGATTCTGGTCCATTAGCTATTCCTGAGAGAGTTACTTTTAGACAGCTAAGAGGTTTAGCTCGTAGAGCAAGAACACCAGAAGATCAGCAAGCAATTATGGATGCTTATGAAAGAGCATCAGGTCGTTCTAAACCAAAAAATCTTATTGAAAGATACAGCAAAGCTAATGAAGACAGAGATGTTATTCAGTTAGTTAAGTTATTTCCAAGAGCAAAGACCGAATCTGCTCAGAATCAGTATTACAAATTGATGAGAGCCGAGCGTGAAAAGGCACTTATGGCTTCACAAGCTGAGAAGGCTCGCCTATTAGCTGAAAAGTCCCGCTTAACTGCTACTCAGAATCAAGAATTAGAGCGTCGGATTGCAGCAGGCTCTCCTGAAGTACAGATTGCACACAAGTTTGCTTTAGCACAACAGGCAACTGAGCAAGCTAAATCAACAGCAGAGAAAGCACGCAGAACAAGAGAACTCTTAGAGTTAGAGAAGGCTGCGATTGCTGCTACAACTATGCAAAAGCTTACTGCTGCATACAGAAAACTTCGTCTTGGTAGAGGCGGCAAAAAGAAAGGCAAAAAGAAAGGCCAATTAACTGAGAACCAAGAAGCAAACCTTAAATACCGAGCACAACAAGACAGTATTAAAGCTCAAAGAGAAATGATTGCGCGTATTCGTAAGAAGAATCAAGATAAGGTTGCACTTACTGCTGAACGTGGCTCTCTTGCAGACCAGATTGCTGGAGCACAAGTAGGTGCTAACGTTAGTGGATTACAAGCAAGATTAGCTCGTATTGATGGTCTGTTGGCTGCTTTGAATGCAGATCCCGAATCAAAGGCAGCTACTTTACAAACAGCTATTGGTGTATTACGCAGTATGCAGTTAGTTTCTAAAAAAGAGTTAAATGAAGTAATAGGGCGCAAGGCTGAAATTCCCGCAGCTACTAAGTCAGTCCCTCAAACCAAACCAGTTTTAGGTCCAAAAGCCAATAAAGCAGACAAATAATATATGTCAGAACAATCAAAACAACTTAAGAAGATGTTCCCCTTCCTTTCGGAAGAGGTCTTAGCAAGCATGGCTCAACCTGCTCCTACGGCTGCTGCACAGCCTGCGACAGTTGAGCCTGATGCTGTGCCATTGCCTGGAGAAGCACGCCCTGATGAGGCTACCAGAAGCCCTTATCGCAGTCGCTACCCTAATGAGGCCACCAGAAGCCCTGCGCGCAGTACTGAGCCTTTTAAGCCAGTTGATGCAAGATACCTGAATCCTAAAATGTTTGGTCCTGTACCAGAATATTCAGTAACACAATTAGCTCGCCCTGTTGGCGCACTTGCTGGCATCTTTGAAGAGGTTGGTAAGATTATGGTTGAGGCTGGTGCTCAAGGCTTAGAAGCTGTTGAGGGTGCTGGTGATGTTATTCGTGAAACGGTTGGGATGGAGCGTGAACCTCTATCTAAACGTTCAGCAAAATATTACAGAGGTGAAGTTGCTAAGAAAATTGGTGTTACTCCTGAACAAATGAAGCCACAAACCTTTGAGGCTATTAAGCACTTTACTAAAGGTGTAGAAGAAGACACTGACAAAAGTATCGTAGAGAATGCTTTTAACGAAGCTGGTGCTCTTATTGGTGGATTATCTACGTTTGTAATGCGTGATTTAGTTCCTATCCTTCCTACTTCAGCACGAACAATCGAGCAACAAGTTGAGCAAAGTAGAAAGGCTGGTGGCGAGTTTGCTGCTGGCCCTGCTATTGCTGCTGGCTACTTAGGTACTTTGGCTAAAAGCGCGGCTACGGGTGATACAGCAACAGTCTCACAACTAATTAGAACAAGACCAGTAACGTTTGCCTTGACTGTATATCCTTTTATTAAAGGTGGTGCTGGTAAATTTTTTGATCCTGCTCGCCGTGCTGCTGTCCGTGGTGCTGTTAAGATGATTGATCCTGCTGTTAAAGCTTGGATTGAAAAGACTGCTGGTAAATATTATGCAGAACATGGTGCTCCAGGTGTACTAAGACAAAGTGTTGCAAAAGTTAAAAGAGTAATAGAAGACCCTATGCGTCAACCTACAAAAGCCCAAACAGCAATCGCTGAAGAAGCTTTAGCCGAGGCAAGAGCTAAAGAAGTATCTGCTAAGGCAGCAGTAGAAAAAGCAAAAGAACGCGCTATTGAAGAGCACATAATCGACGGTGAATTAGCTACTGAACCAATGAAATCCCCAGCCGGTCCAGATGCTATAGAAGTTGAAGTATCAGTAAAGGGTGAGGCACCTTTTAAAGCTGGTGAGTTCCCAACAGAAAGAGCCCCTGCCAAAGCTGGTATGACAGAAGCAGATATTGCTACCTCAATAGAAAAAGGTAAAGCTGGTATAGAACGTGGTGTTGAAGCTGGTGTTGACACAAGAGCCGCATTAGCAGAACAAGCTAAACTATCACCAGAAGCACAAGGTGGTTTTGCTGTAGCTGAAACTGTCGCAAATCAAAAATTTAAAGAGGGCCTCTTCGTCGAGCGTAGTCGTGCTTTAGAGCCTACTGAAGTTGTATTAGGTAGACGACCAACTGCTGCTGAAGTAGTGGTTGTAGACGGAAAAGCAACAGTTAATCCCAAAGGAGTAATGACTGCGGAGTTAGCCTCAGAGGTCTTTGATTCACAGAAAAGATTAGATTTGGCTGTTAGTAAACTACGTCGGTCTAAAACAGAACCCTCACAACGTTTTAATGCTGGTGAATTAGAAGTAATTACACGCGATATAGAAGTAGTTACTGGTAAAACTGTTACTGCTTCAGAAATTCCTAAGATTTTAGAAACATACGCTTTGGAAAGATCAAGAGCAGTCCAAAAACTTATTCCACCAGAAGCAGCCAGCATTGTAAATGAAGCAGTAGTAGCCTTAGAACACACGTTAACAGAAAGAATTACGCCTAAATTAACAGTTGCCAGTGATGTAGCTCCTCTTAAGATTCCAAAAGAAGTGCGCCAAGGTGTTCAAGTTGCTGTTGTAGACGCACTTATAGACCATCAGCGTTACTATGTTTACAGTCCTGAAGGGTTTAACGCTGTTGCTGCTGCATTAGCTAAGAAAATCGGCACTACAGTTGGCAAAGCTAAAACGATTTTAGATACAATCAAACAAAAATATAAGCTTGGTTTACCAGACGATGTTACAATCAACTTAGGTGGAGATAAAGTAGTTAGTCTAACTGAGATTATCAAACAAGCTACAGTAGACCGTCCACAGTTTATTGCTAAAGTAGCATTAGAACGAGCTAAAGAAGTAATTGGCAGCTATGCACATAACCTTAGTCTTCGTAATACCTTACGCGAGAATGGCATCTATAAAGGACGCCCAATCAGAGGCAAAGAAGTATTTGATGGCACTGCGACAAGCTTATTGGATGCTCTATTAGAAAGAGATAGCAAAGGCTTACCACCCCCTTCCTTGATTGAGGCTTCAGCAGACGTAGTTCAGACTGTTATTAATGAACTACAAAAATCAAAAACACCTCGTCATCAACAGTTAGGTAGTTATCTACAACAATATGTCAATGCAAGTAAGCAAGTGCCTGGAAAGGGCTTGAATGCGTTTAGACAGTCTAAGATTGTTCAAGGTACTACCTTTATTGACAAAGGACTTTACGAAGCTTTTGAACCAATCATTAAGGGTGTTGACCGAATGAGTGGTTATGACAAGATGTTTGGTGAATGGAAGGGTGCTGTAACCGCACGAAACCTTAAGTCCGGTATGAATAACTTTAATGCCAATGTATTGTTAGAAGCGATTGATTACGGAAATCCAGCAGTATTGATGAGTGCAGGAGCCAGAGGTGCTATTGCAGCAGCTAAGTCTATCCCAGGCTTAGGTCAACTCCTACAACTTTTTTCTAAAGTTGCTGGTAAAATGGTCAATTTTGATAAGGTGATGAAGTCCTCTTACACAAGATTTGCTAAAAACCTACCAGAAAATGCCGCTGAAGCTCGTATTTTTAAAGCTTTGCGTGAGACAGGCATAGAAGATACTTCACTTATTGACTTAGAACTTTCAGTAATGGGCAAAGATACCTTTACTAAGGTTGCTGAAGCTGGTGAAAGAAGACTTGGACAAGGTAAAAGTACTGCTGTTTCAAGAGCGGTTAAAAAGGTTGCTCAAGATCAAGATAACTTCTATAAGTTTGGTGATGGATATTTTAAATTCAGAACTGCATACATTGAAACAGTAAGAATCACAAAATTAATTTCTCAGTTAGGTGAAGGTAAGTCTATCTCTATTAGAATTACTCCTAACCTTATTGCTGATATTAAAAAGGTAGGTGCAAATTTTGAGTATAAAGTCCGAGGTGTTGGTAAAACAAAGACAGGCGTCTTAACTCCTGATGAAGTACCACAAATGGCTGCTAAAGCAGGCAAGACTGTTGCTGATGCTAAATATGTGGATTACGGTAGACGACCATTGATGATTAATAAGCTTGAAGAGCTACGCCAAGGTCCCTTTGGTGGTCCATTAGTTGCCCCATTCCTTACTTGGAAATATAAAGTTTTGGATATTCCCTTAGTAAAGAAGGGAATTGGAAGTGCATTATCCTCAGACCCAGTAATTGGTACTACCGATGCCGGTGTTATGGTGCAAATTCAAGGACAAGCAGCCGCGAAACTTGCTCGTCGGGCAGCTTTATTAGAGTCAGCTAACTCTGTAATGGATGATAAAGACCCGCTAATGCGTAGGGCACTTACATACAAGCAGAAAGGTATTAGTCCAGTTGATTACTACCTACATTCTGGTATGAAGAACGTTGTTTTTGCTAAGGATTTTGGTTCACTAAACTTCTTTGCTCCAACACAAGAAGCTTTTGAGTCCTTATTAGCTGTAGCTGCTATGGGTTTGGAAGGGGCATTCGCTAATGAATCTGCTCGTAGAGTACCTGCATGGTTGAAACTAAACAAAGGTGGCGCAGTTACCAAGGAAGCTAAGAAGATTTACCGAGACATTGCCAATGGCCAATTAGATAAATCAGCTATCCTAAAATTAGGTGGCTATGGCGGTAGTCAAATATCTAATGCTATTGAGAAAGGAACTATAGCAATGGAGTCAGGCAAGGCCAGTGATATTGCTAAAACAATATTACCTCTGACACTCGTTCCAATCATTGGACAAACCAACTACGACATTGTAAGAGAGTTAGGATTACCTTTGCTTTCAAGAGTAGATCCTTCAGCAACATCAATGGACGATGCTATTAAGAAACATAAGTCAATCAATGCCTTATCAACAAGAATGTATGCTTTTAGTTCCAGAAATACAAAGACTGAGGACTTCACACATAACGTCATCCGTAGTGTCTTAGGGCTTGGATACAGATCCGTATTTATGAACAGTAAAATGCGGGCAAGATATCCTACAGGTAGACTAACCAAGCTCTTTAAGTCTTACCAGACTTCTCTATACTTTGGATTGATTCACGATTTCAAAAAGAAATTTGCTGAAGCTAAGGCAGACGGAGCAACCCTCGATGAGCTTAAAGAGCTTAAAGCTAAACATAAGCACGTCATTGATATTTACAATAAAGAAGCACGTCGTATATCCGACGAGATTAAGCGTATTACAAAAACCCATACACCATCAAAATTTAGGAGATAATTACTATGGATACCACACAAGCTCAGAACAGAGTATTAACATCAAAAACATCTAATGTTGCCAAGCCAGTTAAGGGCTACATTGATCCAACTACTGGCCTACCATTAGATCAAAACTATGTTGAGTTTACAATCGGCACTGATCCAGACGTATCTGGTGGTGGCGACTTCCTTTTAACTATGGGAACAAAAGACTTTGCTGCAACAATCGTTGGTGGCTTAGACGTTAATGACGCCGCAGCATCAATTGTTGGTGATTGGCAGACTGGAATTGACGCAGAGTTTGGAGCAGGAAGCTTTGAGGTTACTAACCCTAACGCACCTTCTGCTGTTATTAGAATTGAAAGCACAGATGAGACTCCCGTAACTATTCAGGTTGTTGGAACAACTGATTCTGACCTAACTATATCACCTTCAGCCGGTGCATTTAGTGACACTGCAATTCTTTATGAAGCACAGACACAAGGCGATGGCGCACCAACTATCTACACATCAGGCTACGCAACAGTTGCTGAGGCAAAAGACGCTGATGGTGCTGTTAATGTTATGGTTGACGTTAAACTTCCTAACTTCTCAGGTGGCGATGTTACTGCACGCTGGAGACTTTGGTGGTGGGTTGACTATGTTGGCTGGGTTGTAGACCAAGAAGTCGGCGTAAGAAGCCTTACAGCAGTTAATAACAGTATCGGTGATGATGCTCTCGTCGTAAGTGGCTTAGGTGCTACACGAATTGCTGTTGAATTAGTTGATGACGGTGCTGCTGGCGACTTGCCTGCTGGTGCCAGTGTTACAGCAAGGGCAACGGTGCTTAACTAATGCGAAAAGTTTCACACAAATCGAGTGCGAGGAACCGTTCCCCGCTAACTTCTATTGGTTCTGTGAGACGTATTAAACAGTTACGCAGTGCCAGTAGAACACAACTCAATGGCGAAAACATGAATTTGTGGCTTGATGCTACATCTTTAAGTGCTCCATTAAATATGGCGGTTAGTAAGTTTCCTGCACGAAAGGGTAATGCCCCAATATCGGCTGGTGCTTTAAGACCTGTTGTAGATCAGAAAGGTTTTATGTTTGGTGGTGCCCAAGCAATGTGGAAAACAAATGGCGAAGACACCTTTGGTTATGATGAAGTAACAATTATTATAACGCATCTGCGTACTGACAATTCTGGTTATGGTGCATTAATGGAAACATACACGCCTTTTTGGTATGCTGGAGAAGCACTTGCTATGACAATGTATCCTGGTGAGGTACAAGGTTATAGTATGGGAGGAGTAGTTAATGGTTCCGGCCTCTTTAGCGGTGTTCCATTTCTTAATAAGACGGCAGCAATGGCTACTTCTCTTAGCCGTGTATTGCCTTTCCCCGAGGCTATTACTACGTCAACAAATGGTAATGAACCTAATTTAGATTCATCCAGTGTTGGAACCTTTACTGGTCCTTTTAATTCAAATTACTTATACATTGGTGCTCGCGGTGCCAACAGTGTATTTTACATAGGTTTAATAAAATCTGTAATTATAATGCCTAAGTCTCATATACAGCAAGAAACTAATGGACTCAGCCGAATGAGTTTTTGGAGTGTTAAATGATGTGGTGTTTATATTTATGTAACGAAGATCACGAAGATATCCCATTCGAATGTAGCAAAGATGGTAAGGTTTACTACTGGACGATTGGAGCAGTTCCCCCCGACTATGATACTGTCCTACAACATAATGTTGAGAGTCTCGTAGTAGCAAGACAGTGGTTAGTCCAAGAGGGCTACACTTTAAACGAGGGAATTTAAATGGAATTTACAGCAGTTGTAGGATTAGTCGTAGGAATATCTTTTATTGGGGGCTTGGGTTATAAACTCAATTCCGAACTTTCTAAGATTAAAACAATGCTTGAGGTCTTTATGACCAAGGCTGAATACAAGTGGGAAAGGCTTGACGAAATAGAAATAAGAGTTCGTTACTTAGAAAAGAAAGTACTTATGAAAGAAGATGTGTCTCAATGAAAAACTTTATAGACAAACACCTTAATAGATTTGTTAGTAAAAAACTTTTTGTTTTTGCTATAGCTACAGTCTTTTTTACAATAGGTATGCTACCGGCACCATTGTGGTTTCAGTTGACTATGGTTTACATTGGTAGCCAAGCTGCTGTTGATATCGTTCAGAAGCTGAGAGTTAAGTAATGTCAGCAAGATCTAAAGCAGCTAAACGTATGGCTTACAATAAACCAAGGCGTATCCGTAAAGGAGAACCTGGATACGGCAAAAAGAAGTTTGTAGTATTTGCGCGTAACTCACAAGGTCAAACTAAATTAATTAGATTCGGTGATGCAAACATGACTATCAAGAAGTCAGACCCAGCAAGACGTAGATCTTTCAGAGCAAGACACAAGTGCGACACAGCTACAGATAAACTGAGTGCCAGATACTGGAGTTGCAAAGCTTGGTAGTATAGCCTCAGTCAAACGAGGATGGCTCTCACAGCCTTTCTAAGCCTTCACATAAGCAATCACCCATCCAACAGGATACAGAGCGTTACAATGGCACACAGGATACTGATTATGAAAGAAAGAATTTTAACAGCAATTTTAATTGTAGTGTTGGTTATTGTTGGTGAGGTTGAGCGTAACAAACTAATGGAACGCTACGTTAGCCAGAGCAAAGCAGTAGCTGACTTAAGTCTTACAAACAACTCAAACAAGATGAAGCTGAGAGAATCAAAACAGAAGTTAAGAATGCTTGAAGGTAAATACGATAAGATGTTTGGTGAGTGTAAGCAAATCATTACCAGATGTAAGATAACAATAGAACGACAGTTAAACTGTGGAGAGGACTAATGAACTTTACACTTGTAGTTATACTGTTAGCAGTAACAATTGCAATAGCTGTCTTGATTATGATCCTACCGGATATTCGTAGTAAGATACAAATTGGTGTTGGTGTTCTGTTAGGTTGGGTATTCGGTGGGATTATAGTTAAGCTTTGGAAGGAAAGAGAAGGTGGTGAGATTGCTGAAGCTAAAGCTGAACTTAAGAAACAAGAGACTGAGGTTCAGAGAGTCTTCAATGAGGTTGCTGATGATATTCAGAATATGAATACAAAACAACCCTCACCTGAACCTAAACAAGACATCACTACTCTTGAAGAAGACTTAGAGAAGGAACTTGCTGATATATTAGGTGAGAGACTTTAACAATCAATCAGTATGTGGTATAGTGTATTCAGTTAGTTAGTAGTTTATTTTTCAAATTTAATTGTTAGTAATAGTTGTTCTCAGCCCTCTAAGTAGAAATACTTAGAGGGTTTTTTTGTGTCTGAGGGAACCTGTCCCTGTTCAGACTTGACATTTATTTTAAGCTATGCTAAACTGATATCTATAGTGAAGAGGTAATACTACACTATAATAGATACTGAGAATCTAAATAAACTATTTTCAATAAATTTCAAAATAATATTGCTTTTGGGTTTTCTACACACTACTTACTATAGTGAATGATTCAAATATTACTTCACTGAAACTAACAAGGACTAACAAATGAAAGACAACATTAAACAACTACTACAAAACAAAGACTCAAACTTAACTGAGTGGGAAAAGAAATTCTTAGAAAGTATTTTCAATACTAAGAAGCAACTAAGTCCTAAGCAAAACTCAATACTAAATAAAATCTTTGTAAAAAATAACTTACTCAGTACTAATCAAATTCAAGTAGGAACTGAATCAGATAATCTATTAGTAAAGAAACTTGAACAGATTGTTATTAAACTCAGTTCACATAAAGATAAACGATTTGAGTTCTTCAGTTCTGTATTAAAATTCTACTACAGTAGAAACTACCTATCTCAGAAACAAAAGAATTCTATTCAGAAATTTGATATGAACTATTCAGGAAAGAGTTGGACAGCAAAACCAAAATAATTTAAATTAATTTCAGAAAAACAGGGAACTTTCACTCTCA
>ERZ1046740.737-NODE-737-length-25976-cov-4.829405_pt1 | contig 25976 bp, 20 predicted proteins | sample MGYA00383093_ERZ1046740 | MGnify/ENA primary metagenome ERZ1046740 (study PRJEB29581, sample SAMEA5548363) | metagenome | biome: marine; feature: coastal; material: water | depth 25 m | study: Short-term variability in the microbial, nano- and picoplankton... | reverse complement strand
AGCGGTCGAAGCGTTGAAAATCATTCGCTACATTGGTGTCTTTTCCGCCGATGAAGTGGTGCTGGTCAAAAAGATCGCCGATTTCCTGAATAAACACGACGAGAGCGAATTGGCCTTCGATGTGTATAAGAAGTTGATTGAACAGGGCGGCTTGGCGAAGACTCTGCGGATTTCCTTATTGGAAGGTGGCTCGAAAGTCGCGCTGGCAGCGGGCGATATGATGTTGTCGTCCCGTTGGTCACTGGATGCCCGGCAATTAAAGCAACCGCCCGTGAAACCAAAGAAGAAGGCGAACGGCTAATCCGCTTCATGGCCATTGTGCCGAAGTGGGGATTTTTAGTAAACGGGTTATTCTTATTGTTAGTTGTTGACTTAAGAACTAATAATAAGAATAACCCGTTTACTTTTCCGAAAATTCCGCTTTGATCCGAGCTTTCATTTTTCATGAGCACCCCCGAAAACATACACACCGAATTTCACCGCATGCTGGGCCGCGACGCCAAGGAGGCGCAATTGCGTCAGCATGGGCATGTTTTTTGGTTTTATGGTCTGTCGGGCTCGGGCAAGAGCACCTTGGCTAATGCGGTCGAGCGCAAGTTGACCGAACGCGGTATTTTGACCAAGATTTTGGACGGCGATAACATTCGCAGCGGTTTGAATAGCGACCTCGGCTTCTCGGATGCAGATCGTCAGGAGAACATTCGCCGCATCTCAGAAGTGGCGCGTCTCTTTTTGGATACCGGAATGGTCGTGTTTACTTCATTTATTACACCGAAGCGCGAACTGCGTGAGGCAGCTGCCGAGATCGTCGGTGCGGATGACTTCACGCCGGTCTATGTGCAAGCCTCCTTTGAGACTTGCGCCGAGCGCGATGTCAAGGGGCTGTATGCCAAAGCCGCGGCCGGCGGGGTGAAGCACTTCACCGGCAAAGACTCCTCATTCGAAGAACCTGCCCCAGGTGACAACGACTGGGTGATCTCCACCGACTCTCAAACAGAAGAAGCGTCCATCAACGAACTTCTGGAGCGCATCTTGCCGCTCATCGAACAGACCGCGAACTCCTAACTCTTTCTTCTAAATTCTAATATAGAACGATGCATCAAGACTACACAATCACTCACCTCAAGCAGCTCGAGTCCGAAGCGATTTTTATCCTTCGTGAGACCGCCGCACAGTTTGAGAAACCAGTCCTGCTCTTTTCCGGCGGAAAAGACTCCATCGTGATGGCGCACCTCGCGAAGAAGGCCTTCTGGCCTGCGAAGCTGCCGTTCCAGTTGTTGCACGTCGATACGGGCCATAACTTCCCGGAAACCATGGAGTTTCGCGATAAGTATGTCGCAGAGCTCGGCGCTGAACTCGTTGTCGGCTCCGTGCAGAAGGCGATCGACGAAGGTAAGGTGGTCGAAGAAAAGGGCGCACGTGCCAGCCGTAATGGTTTGCAAACAGTTGCTCTGCTGGAAGCACTTGAAGAAGGTCAATACGATGCTGCGCTTGGTGGTGGTCGTCGCGACGAAGAAAAGGCCCGTGCCAAAGAGCGCTTCTTCTCGCACCGCGATGCCTTCGGTCAATGGGATCCGAAGAACCAACGTCCCGAGCTGTGGAATATTTTCAACGGCCGTAAACAACACGGTGAGCACTTCCGTGTATTTCCGCTCAGTAACTGGACGGAGATGGATATCTGGCAATACATCAAGTCCGAGAATATCGAACTGCCGCACCTTTACTTCTCACATGAGCGCGACTGCTTTGTGCGCGACGGTGTGATCATGGGCGTGTGTGACTTTATCGAACTGCTTCCTGACGAGAAGGTCGAGAAGATGGTCGTTCGCTTCCGCACGATTGGTGACGCGACTTGCACAGGTGCATGTCTCTCCACTGCTGATAACCTTGACGATATTATCGACGAAGTCGCTGCAGCCCGTCAGACCGAGCGTGGCACACGTGCTGACGACAAGCGCTCTGAAACCGCAATGGAAGACCGTAAGAAACAGGGATATTTCTAAGAAACACCGGAAACTGGGAAACACGGAAACATTGAAATTTGATCACCGTTTCCACTTTCCAACGTTTCCACCTTCCACTTTTCAATATTCCCACTTTCATACATTTCAAATTTCAAACTTTATAAAAAATGAGCGAAGACAATAATTCAGGATACCTCGACATGGACCTACTGCGGTTTACCACTGCAGGTTCGGTTGACGATGGTAAGAGCACGCTGATCGGACGCCTACTCTACGATAGTAAGGCAATTTTCGAAGACCAAATGGAGGCCATGGAGGAGAGCTCCAAGGCACGTGGCGACGAAAATGTGAACCTCGCACTCTTGACTGACGGCCTGCGTGCCGAACGCGAGCAGGGCATCACAATCGATGTGGCTTACCGCTATTTCGCAACGCCGAAGCGCAAGTTCATCATCGCCGATACTCCGGGGCACATTCAATACACCCGTAACATGGTGACCGGTGCATCGACCGCCAATCTCGCGATCGTGTTGATCGATGCGCGTAAGGGTGTGATCGAGCAGACTTGCCGTCACTCGTTCATCGCCAACTTGCTTCGCATTCAGCACGTCGTGGTCTGCGTGAACAAGATGGACTTGGTCGATTGGGACGAGGGCGTCTTCAACAAGATCGTGGATGACTTCAAGAGCTTTGCATCCCGTCTCGATAATATTGTCGATGTGACTTTCATCCCGGCCAGTGCGCTCATGGGGGATAACATCGTCGATCAGTCCGAGAACATGCCTTGGTATCAAGGTCCGACACTACTGTATCATTTGGAAACCGTTTATATTGGTGCCGACGAGAATCACGTCGAAGCACGCTTCCCCGTGCAGTGGGTGATCCGTCCGCACTCCGACAAGTACCACGACTTCCGCGGTTTCGCGGGGCGTGTGGCCGGTGGTGTCTTCAAGCCGGGTGACGATGTTACCGTGTTGCCCTCGGGGTTCACCTCGAAGATTAAAGCGATCGAATCGATGGACGGTCCTCAGGAAGAAGCCTTCGCACCGATGTCCGCTACGATTACTTTGGAAGATGAGATTGATATGTCCCGCGGCGATATGCTGGTTAAAGCCAACAATCAGCCGGAGCCGACTCAAGACATCGATGCGATGATCTGCTGGTTCTCCTCTGAGAAGAAACTCACTGGACGCGGCAAATACATCCTCCGTCACACGACTAAGGAAGTGAAGGCCATCGTGACTGAAGTCTGCTACAAGGTGAACATCAACACGCTGCACAAGATCGAGGACGACCTGACCTTCGACTTGAACGACATTGGTCGTATCAAGATTCGCACCTCGGCGCCGTTGATCGCGGACAGCTACAAGTCGAATCGTATCACCGGTAGCTTCGTACTGATCGATGAATTGACCAACGCGACTGTTGCCGCGGGCATGATCATCTAATCATCCGAAAGATTTAAAACAAAAGGCCGGGGTCACTGTTAAGTGCCTCGGCCTTTTTTGTGTAATGTAGTCGCGTTGCTTTAGCTGCGTGACCGTATTGGTATGGTGGTTTCGCTCGTCCAGCGCGGGGCGGCCACCTGAAGGAAGCCGTCAACTTTTAAGACTCCAACGGCAGATCAATCACTTGCCACGGCAATCCGCGTTTATTCAGTTCTTCCATGAATGGATCGGGGTCGTTTTGCTCCATGTTCCAGACCCCCGGTTGCTTCCAGAGGCCGCGCAGGATCATTTGCGCACCGATCATTGCCGGCACACCGGTGGTGTAGCTGATCGCTTGGCTGGATACTTCTTTGTAGCACTCCTGATGGTCGCAGGTGTTGTAAATAAAGATACGCTTTTTCTTACCGTCCTTAGTGCCGACGATGTCGCAACCGATGCAGGTCTTCCCTTTGGTGCGGGGGCCGAGGCTACTCGGATCCGGCAGGACGTGCCGCAGGAATTCGATCGGTGCGATCGTTGCGCCGTTCACTTCGATCGGTTTGATCGAGGTCATGCCGACGTTTTCCAAGACACGCAGGTGGGTGAGATATTTCTGCGAGAAGGTCATCCAGAAGCGGATGCGCTTGAGGCCTTTAATATTTTGGCAGAGTGATTCGAGTTCTTCGTGGTAGAGCAGGTAGGCGTCTTGTTCGCCGACGACGGGGAAGTCATATACCTGATGCACGCTCATGGGCTCGACTTCCTTCCATTCGCCTTCTTCCCAGTAGCGGCCATTCGCAGTGATTTCGCGAATGTTGATCTCGGGGTTGAAGTTCGTGGCGAAGTGGTGACCGTGGTCGCCCGCGTTGGCATCGAGAATGTCAATGGTCTCGATCTCATCGAAGAGGTGCTTTTGCGCGTAGGCGCAGAACATGTTGGTCACGCCCGGGTCGAATCCGGAGCCGAGCAGCGCGGTGAGACCAGCATCTTTGAAGCGGTCTTGATAGGCCCACTGCCATTTGTATTCAAACTTTGCCTCGTCAAGGGGCTCGTAGTTGGCAGTGTCGAGGTAGTCGACGCCAGCGGCGAGACAGGCATCCATCAGTGGCAAGTCCTGGTAGGGCAGGGCGACGTTAATCATGAGGTCCGGCTGCTCTTCGTTTAGAAACGCGGTGGTCGCGGCGACATCGTCGGCATCGATTGCAGCCGTGCGGATCGTGCGCCCTTGCTTGGCTTGAATGTCTGCTGCGATCGCTTCGCACTTCGCAACCGTGCGCGAAGCGAGGACAATCTCTTCGAAAATTTCAGGGAGCTGTGCGCATTTGTGTGCGACGACATTTCCGACTCCACCTGCACCGATAATAATTACTTTAGCCATGCACGAATCTTAAGCCTCAGAGGGCTAAGATCTTCAAGGATATTTCCTTGAATGCTTTATTCGACCCCTTCGGGAAATTTGAGTGTGATGCTGCCGATTTCGATCACGCGTGGGCTGCCGTGTGCTTGTGCGGCAATGGAGTAGCTGTCCGAGTCTGGTGTGATTTGTAGGGTGGCTGTGGCCGGACTCTTGAGTTCACCGGACTCTGCTTTTTTAGCTAGATAAGCACGCTGAACGAAGGCGCTTTCCACTAGAATGAGAGCGGAGTTTTTCAGCAGTGTATCTTTTAGCAGTATATCGAGGAGAATTGTTTGGGCGGAAGCCTCGTTGCCGGTGGCCGTCTCGAAGAGATATGGATTTGCGATGCCAGCCAGGGTTTCGATCAACTGTTGCTCGTCGCGAATCAGGATCTCCTCCGGGATGGAGCGCTTCGATGTGATGTCACCTTCGGCTGTTCCGTTGTCGAGTAGTTCGCTTGCGTCTGGAATGTAAAAAAGAGAGCTGGCGACCAACTTTTGAGTGTCCAAATCGAGTGCCCTGACTGACAGTAGTGCGTCTGTGCCGTGGCCCGGTGAGATGATTTCAATTGCGAGGAGTGCGATGTCCTCGCCTTCGAAAGCAGCTGAATTTTCGTAATGAAAGGAATAAGCGGAGGCATTCTCGTCTTTCGTCAGTTCAAGTCCCAGTGGGACTTGAACATTGAAGCGCGTGCCATCGGCTTTAATGAAGACATCGTAGGCGGCATTTCTTATTTCCGGAGCTGCTTTGTCGCTCTGCGCGTCTTGCGTGATGTGTAGTTCGTCAAAAAAGATGTGTTTATAGCCGGCCTTCCTGCAGATCTGGAGGACGTTCTCCGTGGCCAGATTGAGCGCGGTCTGGTAATCATGCTCGATCAGGCTGAAATTGAATTTCTTCGCGGCCTGCGCACTTACAGCAGATCTTTGGCTTTCGATATGTGTGAGTAGTTCGACGAGCATGCGTTGGCCTGTTTTTATTTCCATTTGGCCTTCTTCGATCATGCGTTTGCCACGCTCGTGGATGGGTCTTAGATCTTCTTTGGGATTGAGGGCCGAAGGTTTGCGCTGAACGAGGGATGTTCCACTGCGAATCGTGGACTCGCCCGCTTCAATCATTTTTGTCGCTTTGAGAAATGCCAATTGTTGTTGGGCATTCATATGCGGGCGCAGTGCATCGCGTTGCTCAATTATACTTAGGTCGAGCGGTGCTTCTTTTGAGGATGCCGCATGGCTTGAAAGAGGCAGTGTGCAGATTAGCAGTAGAATGAGTCGGCGAAATGCCGGGGCAAACGTTTTAGACATTATATAAGAGGTCGGTGGGGATTGTAACTTTAGCGAGGACTATAGGCAGTTTTTGACGGTGAGGTTATTCTCCAGATTGCCAAGTATTTTAGCTGAATAATTTGAGTTATAAGCACGTGTCGATGCGCCTAATTGTGACGTTTATTGACATTGCGCCGAATTTGGGTGTTTTAGCGCGTATGAATTTTAACGAAGAATTGACGCTTGTTCGCGATACGACTGCCACAGTGATCCCTGCCGGGGAGGAGCAAGTACTACCGGCTGGCACGCGTGCGGTGATTTCGCAAGCGCTCGGCGGCACCGTGACCATTCGCACCGATTCAGGACTGTTCCGTCTTTCGAGCAAAGATTGGGATGCGCTGGGCGCAGCTGCTCTGTCAGAACTCAACGCAGCAGCACAGGCTGCCGAGGCGGAGCAGAGTGATGCGCCTTTTAGTGAAGAGCAGGTCTGGGAGGCGATGAAGAGCTGTTTTGATCCGGAAATTCCAGTCAACATCGTTGATCTCGGACTGATTTACGACATGCAGGTTGCCCCAGTCGATGCCGAGGGCAAGCATGCGATCAGTGTGAAAATGACGCTGACCGCGCAAGGTTGCGGCATGGGGCCGGTGATTGCCGATGATGCGAAGACACGCATCGAGGCGCTCAAAGGTGTGTCCGGTGCCCAGGTCGATATCGTTTGGGATCCGCCTTGGACCCCGCATATGATTTCCGAGGCCGGACGTCAAAAACTCGGCCTCGAATAACTCGGCGCCGCCGAGCAGTGAGAGCCGTGCTGCGCACGGAGTGAGGCCGACCTACGGTCGAGTGGCCGCCTTTGGCGGAGTGAAAGTGTAGATGTGTATAGAGACGTGGCGTGTCCGCTTGGCGGACGCCTTCGTCTGAGTCGGTTCGCAGAAGGCCACAGTCGTAGCGCGAGCAAGCTCGCACGCCACGTAATTCGTGCGATCAACGGCTTCCTCACTAATGACTTTCACTATCACTTCGCCGAAGGCGTCACTCCGTGCGTAGCGCAGCGCGGTCAGCCGTCTTTGAACTGGGTGACGAGTCCGGTAACGGTCGCCTTGGCATCGCCGTAGAGCATGCGTGTATTGGGCGCTGTGAAGAGGCCATTCTCCAAACCGGAGAATCCGGCGCCCTTGCCGCGCTTGAGGCAGAAGGTGGTCTTCGCTTTGTGCGCTTCGATGATCGGCATGCCGTAAATCGGGCTGGAGGGATCGTCAGCGGCGGCTGGGTTCACGACGTCGTTCGCGCCGATCACGATGGCCACGTCGACCATTTCGATGGTTGGATTGATGTCATCCATCTCGCAGAGTTGCTCGTAAGGCACGTCCGCTTCGGCGAGGAGCACATTCATGTGGCCCGGCATGCGACCGGCAACGGGGTGGATGGCGAAGCGCACTTCGCAGTCGTTGTTTTCCAACAGTTCCGCGAGTTCCTTAACGGCGTGTTGGGCCTGGGCGACCGCCATGCCGTAGCCGGGAATGACAATGACGTTTTTAGCCGCTTCGAGTATGTAGTAAGCGTCGTCGGTGGAGATCGGCTTGAGTTCGCCGGTGCTTTTGCCGCCGGAGGCTTGGGCGGTGGAGCCGAAGCCGGAGAACAGCACGTTCGTCAGTGTCCGGTTCATCGCCTTACACATTATGATTGTGAGGATCAGGCCGGAGGCGCCGACCAGGCAGCCTGCCACGATCAACACGTTATTGGCGATCACGAAGCCCGCTGCACAGGCGGCGAGACCGGAACAGGAATTGAGGAGCGAGATCACGACGGGCATGTCGCCACCACCAATGGGCATGACGGCGAAGATGCCGAGCAAGAGTGAAAGCACGATGACGGCGATGAGCATCGGGTAAGCGAGCTCAGCAGTCGGGGCGAGGGTGAAGATCACGCCGGTGGCGATGATGCCGAGAGCGAGCAGTGCGTTGAGCGCCTTTTGTCCACCGAAGGTCAGGGCGCGGCCACCGAGTTTTCCAGAGAGCTTGCCCCAGGCATACATGGAACCAGTAAAGGTGATGCCGCCGATCAGGATCGCCAGTACGATGACCGTCGCGGTGAACGTGTGGACGGACTCGAGCTGAATGCCAACGATTTCGTTGCCGACAGAGCGTTGATACTCCGCCCAGCCGACCAGCAGTGAGGCGAGGCCGCCGAAACCATTGAAGAGTGCGACGAGCTCGGGCATGCCGGTCATTTGCACGCGCTTGGCGGCGACGAACCCGATCGCCGAACCAACGGCGATGCCGCCGAGCACGAGCTTGTAGTCGAGGCCCTGGTTGAGAAGGGTGACAATAATCGCAAGCGCCATGCCGATCGAGGAGATCTGGTTGCCCTTTCGCGCGGTGTCGGCATGGCCGAGCATTTTGATGCCGAAGACGAAGAGAATCGCCGCGGCGATGTAGGAGAGATTAACGAAAGTTTCCATTCAGTATTTAAAGTTCGATGTTGGATGTTCGCGGCGCGCTATTTCTTCTTTTTGAACATGCCGAGCATGCGGTCGGTGACCATGTAGCCGCCGACGACGTTGACGGTCGCAAGCACGATGGCGGCGAAGCCGAGCCAGACGGATAAGTTGTCTGAGCTGGTGTTGACCGCGAGGATCGCGCCGACCACGGTGATCCCGGAGATCGCATTCGAGCCGGACATCAACGGGGTGTGTAGTTGTGACGGGACTTTCGAGATGAGCTCAAAGCCAAGGAAGCCAGAGAGCACGAAGATGAAGAGTAAGAGTATGAGTTCCATGGAGAGTATTGTTGGTTGAAAGTGGTTTGTTGCTGGTTGTTTGTTGGCAGTCGGATTCGAGCAACGTTCAACAAGCAACAATCACGTCTATTTTTTAAAGCGTTCGTGGACGATTGCGCCGCCCTTGGTGATCAGGCAGCCGTTGAGGATTTCGTCGTCTTCTTTGTATTGGAAGTCCTTGGCCTCGGTGTCCCAGAAGTGTTCGATGAGGTTGTAGAAGTTTGACGCCAGCATGAGTGTGGCGTCTTTCGGATAATAGCCTTCAAGGTTTTCGGGGCCGATGATGCGCACGCCTTTTTCGGTGACGACTTCTTCGCCGACCTTGGAGCCTTCGATGTTACCGCCGGATTCGACTGCGAGGTCGATGAGGATGCTACCCGGTTGCATTTGATCGAGCACTTCATTGTTGAGAATGAGGGGTGCCTTGCGGCCAAACAGTTTCGCGGTGGTGATCACGACATCCGCGCGGGCGCAGGCCTTGGCCATTTCCTGACGTTGTTTTTCAAGCTGCTCGGGGGTGAGCTCCTTGGCGTAGCCTTGGTCGGTTTGGCCCATTTCGCCGAGGTCGACTTTGACGAACTTCGCGCCGAGGGATTTAACCTGCTCTTCGACCACCGGGCGTGTGTCAAATGCTTCGACGCGTGCGCCGAGGCGTTTCGCGGTGGCGATGGCTTGTAGGCCGGCGACTCCGACACCGATGATGAAGAAACGTGCCGGTGAGATGGTGCCCGAGGGCGTCATCATCATTGGCAGGATCTTACGCATGCGGTCGCTGCCGAGGATGACAGCGGCGTAGCCAGCGAGATTGGCTTGCGAGGAGAGGGCGTCCATCTTCTGCGCCAGTGTGCTGCGCGGAATCATCTCCATACTGATGGCTGAGATGTCGCGCTTGGCGAGGTCGTCGATCAGTTCCTTTTCGTTAAACGGATCAAGAAAGCTGATGTGCAGCGTGCCGGGCTTGATCTTATCGAGATCTTCCGATGATGGCTTGCTCACACGTGCGACGATGTCGGCTTGCGCGTAGCCGCTGGCGGCATCGGCTACGATTTCCGCGCCCGCCTCTTTATAGGCAGCATCGGGATAGTCGGATTTGATGCCGATGCTGGATTCGACGCTGACCGAGAGTCCGAGCTCGCAGAGTTTGGATACTGTGCCGGGGGCAATGGCGGCGCGTGTTTCGGCCGGATTTGTTTCAAGGGGAGCAAATAATCGCTTCATATAAGTTAGTTTTTTTCGTTAAGGAAAATTAATAACGGGAATGGCTTCTATTAAGTTAAGCTTATCGACTTGGGCAAGTACGAATTCACTCAAGCATGGGAGTTATTGAAGTGTTAAGGATTCGTTCAAGCGTGCTAAAAGATGGAATAACTAAGGGGTAGAGAGGCAGAACTTACTAAGTTCCTTGAATGAGGCAAGAAAAAGGCCAGACGCGTGAGCGTCTGGCCTTCGATGAAATGTTAAGCGGAAAGCTTAGACAGTGCCGAAGATGGTCTTGCCGTTGGAGCAAAGATCTTCTGCTGCTTGTACGAGACGTGCTGCCATGCTTGCTTCACCCTTCTTGAGGTAGCCGCGTGGGTCGTAGGTCTTCTTGTTGCCGACTTCGCCGTCGATCTTGAGCACACCTTCGATGTTGGCGCAGATGTGAGTCACGATTGGGCGTGTGAATGCATACTGTGTGTCAGTGTCGATGTTCATCTTCACGACACCGTAGCCGAGTGTTTCGCGGATGTCGCTCAGCTCGGAGCCGGAACCGCCGTGGAACACGAGATCCATGAGAGCGGCTTCACCGTGCTTGTCAGTCACTGCCTTTTGGCCATCACGAAGGATGGTTGGCTTGAGCTGGACAGAACCTGGCTTGTAAGCGCCGTGCACGTTACCGAAAGTCGCTGCGAAGAGGAAGCGGCCGAGTGGCTGGAGTGCTTCATACACTTCGACCATGTCTTCTGGTGTGGTGTAGAGCTTTTCAGCTGGAAGGCCGGATGTGTCGTGACCGTCTTCTTCGCCGCCGACGCAACCTGCTTCGACTTCGAGGATGATATCGAGCTCTGCGCACTCTTTAAGAAGCTCCTTGGAGATCTTAAGGTTTTCATCGAGTTCAACAACCGAACCGTCGAACATGTGAGACTGGAAGAGCGGGCCTTTCCCTTCTGCGATGCGCTTGCGGGAAGCTTCGAGCAGTGGCTTGAGGAAACCTTCAACCTTCTCAGGGTGGCAGTGGTCGGTGTGAAGCGCGACGAGCACGTCGTATTTCTCAGCGAGCAGGTGAGTGGCTTCGGCGAGAACGATCGCACCGAAAGCAGCGTCTGCGACTTCCAGGCCGGAAGCGAACTGGCCGCCACCTGTGGAAACTTGGATGATGCCGTCGGACTTCGCGTCCGCGAATGATTTGAGCGCTGCATTGATCGTGGTGATCGATGTGACGTTAACAGCCGGGTAGGCGTAGTTGCCCTTCTGGGCGGCGTCGAGCATTGCTTCGTATTGCTTTGGTGTTGCTACTGGCATATTGCGATTAGGTTATGTTATCTTGTTTATTTTCAGGTTAAGGAAAACTTATGGAAAGCGTGCCTCTTGTTAGAAGGCAAGCATATTTGGGCAGTTCATTTCTTTTACAATAACAGAATACGAATCTATGCGTTCCGTTCGGCAAGTTCTGTCTCCGCCTGGTGACTGTGCTTGGCTGGTTTGGGGAGTTTCAGTGCGAGGATGAAAGGCACCACCACGATGATTGCTCCAAACAGGTACGCGCTTTTTGAGCCGTAAGCAAAATAAGTAAAGGCGGCGACCAGTGGTCCGATGGCGCGGGCCAGTGAGCCGGCTGAACGGAACACGCCGAGTGCGGCACCTTGCTCCTCTTCTTTTGTATAGAGGGAAACCAGCGCGCTGAGTGTTGGCGAGGCCAGTCCGATCGAAAAAGCCATCATGGCCAGCGCTCCGAAGAAGAGGCCCAGATTGAGGGCAATGGACAGGACGAGAAAGGCGGCTATTCCGCAGGCGATTCCGGCGACCGCGAGGCGTTTTTCGCCCACCGGAGTGGCTAGACGGCGGACGATGCCGCCTTGCACGAGAATCAGCACAAAGCCGATAAAGACGAACATGCCGCCGTTTTGAGCCGGCGAGAATTGGAAGCGCTCGACCGCCAGAAAGGTGAGCGTGAATTCCATGCCACTGAAGGCCAGCATGTAGATCAGGTAGACCAGGTTCGTTCGGCGTGTGTCCGGAGAGGGAGTTTGGAAGATGCGAAAGACGGGGATGCCTTTACGCGCTGGCGATACTTTGCCTCGTTTTTCCAGCGGGAGTGTTTCTTTGAAACTGCGGGTCACCCATAGGAGATTCACCACCGCCAGAATGAAGCTGACCAGCGCCGGTACGGAAAACGGGTTCACCCCGTAGCGGCCCAATGTCGGGGCGATTTCGAGCAGGTTGATTTTTGCAAACAAGCCGCCGATGCCGGGCCCCACAATAAAGCCGAGGCCGAACGCGATACCGATGATCGCCAGACCGCTGGAGCGTTTTTCGCGGCTGGTCGTATCGGCCACCGCAGCCGTGGCCACGGAGAGGTTGCCGCCCATCGCGCCACCCAGTACGCGCGCCAGCACCAGTACCCAAAAGGAGGCGGCAAAAAACCATGCGGCATAGCTCAGTGCGAGGCCTGCAATAGTAATCAGCAGGACTTTGCGCCGTCCGACGCGGTCCGAGTAGGCGCCCCAGAGCGGGGCGCAGATGAATTGTAAGATCGAGTAGAGCGAACCGAGGATGCCGCCAAACAGCACCGCCGTCATGAAGCGGGGATCCGCCGCGCCGCTGCGCTCCGCCCACGCGGCCAAGGGTGCAATCAGCTGACCCAGTAGGCTGCCATCACCCGCACCATTGGGCAGGTAGTAGTCGAGCATCGCCGGAAACAGCGGGAAGATGATCGAAAACCCGACCAGATCGATGAACAGGGTCAGGAAGATAATTCCCACAGTCCGTTTGCCTTGCGCGAGTTCGGTGGTAGGTACTGTGTCAGCTGCCATGTTATTTGCTATGCCCGAATTTTTTCGAAAGTGCGGCGTGTACGTTGGTCGGAATCAGGTGTTTTTCGCGGTCGGTAAATTTGAAGACCTGTTTCACCAGATTCGAGCTGGTGAAGAAATATTGCTCGTTGGGCATCAGGAAGATCGTCTCGATCCTTTCATCCAGATGGCGGTTCATTTGCGCCATCTGAAATTCGTGCTCAAAGTCCGAAACCGCGCGCAAGCCGCGGATCAGCGCGACCGCATTGAGTTGCTCGGCCAGATCGACGATCAAGCCATCAAACGCGATCACCTCGATATTCGGGCGGTTTTGGACGTTCGCTTTGATCAGCTCTACACGTTCTTCGGGGGTAAAGAGCGGGTCCTTCCCTAGGTTGCGGGCCACCGCGACCACGACTTTATCAAAGATATGGCGTCCACGGTTGATGACATCGAGGTGCCCATTAGTGACTGGGTCAAAAGAGCCCGGATAGATTGCAATTTTCATGATTAGGGGAGGGATTCAGTGCATCTTGGGCGAGAAGTCCAACTTTTAACGGTGTTTAGGAAATGCGCTGACGCGGCTGTCTTTTGGACGGGGGGATTAGGTTGAACCGTGAATGCACGTGAATGCACGTGAATGAGGAGTCGCAGGTCTTGTCCTGTCGTGGCGTCGCCGCTCGCGGCGGCCTCTTGGCTCTTGATCTTGGGTTCGTTCGTTTGATCGAGGACAGTAGGTTATCGGCTCGCATCTTCACACGCTTTGATTATGCGAATGGGATGCTTGATTTACCTGATTATTTAAAGCCACTTGAGTATTTAACTCAGCCATATCCGCGGGATGCCGTCGATGCGGTGTTGGCTCGACGAGAGGAGGCGATCCCGCAGTTGTTGCAGGTTTTGGAGCGGCTACCCGTATTATACGCGAAAGGTGAGTGGGACTTGGAGTGGATGATTCACGAATACGCTCTGTATTTGTTGTCTGAGTTTGGCGAGCGGCGTGCGTTTCCGTTGATTCTAGAAATTTCCCGGCTTCCGGATTTGGATGATCTGTTGGGCGATGGCATTACGGAGGCTTTGCCTAAAACGCTTGCAGCCACGTTTTCGGGGGAGCTCAACGCGTTCTATCCATTGATTGAGGATCGGCAGGCGGATGAGTTTGCCCGGGGCTCCGCTCTCGACGCCATTGGCATTCTATTTAAGCAAGAGAGAATCACCCGGTCGGTATTTGAGTGCTGTTTGATGGAGCTGTATGCTCTGATTGAGTTGAAGCCTGCACATGTGTGGAACGTGTGGGTTGGTTTAGTGGCAGACTTTAGATGCACTTTTCTGATTGATAAGGTTCGCACATTATATGAGCGAGGTTTTGCAGATCCTGGTTTTCAGTCACTAGCTGAGGTGGAGGCTGAATTGAAGGGGAGTGAGTTAACCCGCGGTGTGAGCTATGGATATCAGGCGTTCACCAGTGTGCATGATTGTATGTCTTGGTGGCATTGCTTTTCGGAGGAATACGCAACTAGCAGTCATGATGGTGACGTTGAAGGACGAAGGGCTGCAGCCGCCATTGCAGATGATGTTGGTTACGTCAGGTCGTCGAACTATCATATGCAGACTCCGCATGTCCGTGAGTCTTCTAAAGTGGGTCGCAACGATTCATGCCCCTGTGGGAGTGGCAAAAAATACAAGAAGTGCTGCCTGTGACCCGCTTGGGCGTTCGCGATATCCGGCCTGCGACCGCAAGTTTTTGGATAGTTTCTCAGGATTGATCTCGCCGTATTTTGGGCTAGCCCACTGGCTCGAAATCGCCAACCTTACGGTTGTGAATTTACCGAACCTTCTCACTCTTTCCCGCATTCCGATTATATTCGGGGTGGTGGCTCTGCTTTATATGCCGATTACGGGTGCCAGTACGGCGGCCTTTGTGCTCTTCGTCTTAGGGGCGATTACTGATTGGGCCGACGGTTACTATGCGCGTAAGCAGGGGCTCGTGTCGAACTTCGGCAAGTTGATGGATGCGCTCACCGATAAGGTGTTCATGGTTGGTCTCTTCATTACACTCGTTGTGATGCAGAAACTGCCGGGCGAGGGCATGCCGCAGCTGTTGTTTCTCTTTTTCCTTCTTCTAATACTGAGTCGCGAATTCCTGATTACGGGGCTTCGTCTCGTGGCCGCGAGCTCGGGGATCATCCTTGCCGCCGAGAAGTCGGGTAAGCACAAAACCGTGTCGCAAATGGTTTCCGCAATTCTCCTGCTGTTGGCGATCGCGATCCGAAACGATTTTCCAAACTTATTCCCTGAGATCTTTGGCGATATACTGCATTGGTCCGGTGTTGGGTTCTTTGTGTTGGCTACCGTGCTCACCGTTTCATCGGGGACGATGTATATGATTAAATATTGGTCGGTATTTACAGGAGAGGAGGAGAAGCCCAGTGAATAATATACGCCGCTATTTCCCTTGGACGCAGTTCATTCCCACGCCGGTCGTCGTCAACCTTGCCACGCTCGGGCCCTTGGGCTTGGTCAAAAAAGGTCCCGGCACGGTCGGCAGTGTCGCTGGCATTGGCCTGTATGCGGTGCTGTTTCATCAGGCATCCATGTTTGGCTTTTTCGTGCTCGCGGCTTTGTTGGTTTATTTCGCGGTCGCGATTTGTGATACCGCCGAGCAACGCCTGCAAATGCGCGACCCCGGTATGATCATTCTTGATGAGTTCGTCGCGGTGCCCCTGGTCTTTGTGGGGATGGGCGGTCCCAATGGTTTGATTTTTCAACACGGTGGCTGGCCGGTCTTGCTCGCCGGGTTCGTGCTCTTCCGGATATTCGATATCGCCAAACCTTTTGGCATTTCACGCCTGCAGAATTTTCCCGGGGGGCTGGGCTGCGTGATCGACGATATCGCTGCCGCCGTGGCGTCCTGTGTGACGCTGCATCTGCTGCTGTATTTTTTCTTTTAACGGTTTGGAATAAAGGGGCTCTGTCGCGGTCTTATAACCAAAATCTGAAGTATGAGATCTGATTCACTTATAAGCGCTTTGCAAGCGACCTTGCGTCAGGACTCTGACTTACTGGCAGCGCTGACTCCCGAGCAATATCGCCGCTCACCTTCGGGGCATTTTAAAAGCTCGGTGGGGATGCACCTTCGGCATAGTCTGGACCATTTTGGAGCATTTTTCGACGGTCTGCTTCTGCGGCGTATCGATTATGAGAGTCGTCAGCGCGATACGGATATTGAGCAACAGCCGGAAGTCGCGCTGCGTGCGATTCGGGCCTACATCGATCAACTGGAAGCCTTGCGCTCGGAGCCCGGTGTCGAACTTGAAGTGCGTGAAGAGAATGACTCCAAATCGACCGAGCTGGTTTGGCTGCCCAGCTCCATGGCGCGCGAGCTGCAGTTTCTTCTCGGGCATACCGTGCATCACAATGCATTGATCGCGATGGTTGTAGATGGACTTGGAGTTCCGATTCCGGCTGACTTTGGCGTCGCGCCTTCCACCCTGCGCTACGAAACCAGGGGGGCTGATTTCTAGTTCGTATTTGATATGTGCACACTGAGTTGGTGGATCAACGATTCCGGACGTGGCGTCTTCTTTAATCGAGATGAGCTGCACACCCGTTCGCATGGCCTGCCGCCGCGCTGTGTGACCGGCCCGAGTGGTCAGCAAATTTTGATGCCATTGGACCCGGATGCCGGTGGTACATGGATTGGTGTGAACGATGCCGGTTTGATCGTCGCGGTACTCAACAATTATCCGCATTATCAGAAAGTACTTCCGAGCCAACGCAGCCGGGGGCAACTTGTGGTCGATTTACTGGATCAGGCAAATGATGCCGTATCCTGCATGGCACTGGCTGATGGGGTGGATGCACAAATCTACCGTGGTTTTTTGCTCTTTGCTCTGGATCGTCAGCATGAGCCGCTGGCTCGTGCCTGGGACGGTGTCTCGCTGGTAGATTTGTCGCTCGGTGGGGTGGGTGGGCTGCACAGCTTGACCACTTCGTCGGTCCGTCATGAGGATTGTCGCGATTTTCGCCATGCCTTGCTTGGAGCCGAGCGACGCGAACGGGACGTGCTCAACGAAAAGCATAGTTATTACCATTATGAGGATTCCTCACTGGGCCCTGTGATGGTGCGCGAGGATGCCTCGACTGATTCGATTACTGAGATTTCATTGAGTGCGGATCAGGCACGGGTTCGTTTTCAAACCGTCAGGGAGAAGCCCGCTGTCATTGGTTTGGCGCAAGTGAGTCAGTTGCAGTTGAAGTGCTAGGTGCTGTATTATGACAGTACGTAAGATTTTTTTTGCCGTATTTCTTGTCTGGATACTGCTGTTGGCGGCCTCGGTGGCGGTCCGCGGGGGGCGTGGATTCGAGCGACAACCACTCGCGGATCAACAGGTGCTTGCTCTGGTCGGGCATGCATCGTTTTCGCCTGATGGCCCGGTCGATCTAGCGTATCGGGATTTGCATACAACCGCGACTTCGGCTGTGCCATTTCTGTTGCTGCATGGCAATCCGGTGGCGGGGCGCGCGATGCTGCCGCTGGCCCGAGAGTTGCCGGATGATCGACGTATCCTGATACCCGATCTACCGGGGCTCGGCTATTCGGGGAAAAACATCACTGCGTATTCCGCCGAAAATCAGGTGACACTTTTACTGGAGTGGTTGCAGGTGCTCGGCATCGATCAGGTGCATGTGGTCGGCTATTCGCAAGGCACGGCGGTCGCGCTGGAGTTGGTGGACCGTGCGCCCGGTTTGGTCGAGAGTGTCACGTTCATTGCAGGTGTCGGCTTGCAGGAGCATGAACTGCTGGGGAGCTACGAATGGAATCAGCCGTTGTATCGGGTGTATTACAGTGCGCTGTGGTGCTTGCGCTGGTTGATCCCGCATTTCGGAGTGTTTGATGCGCCGTTTTTTTCGCCCAGCACAGCATTGAATTATTCCGATACCGACCTACGTCGAAATCGTCCGATTTTGGAGACCTTCGATGCCCCCGCGTTGATCCTGCATTCCGTGGATGATCGGCTCGTACCGTTTGCCACGGCAAAAGCGCATGCTCGATTGGTACCGCAAGCGATCTTCAAGGATACCCCAGGCGGCCATCTCGGGCTTTTTACGAATACGCTTCAATATGCGAGGCCGCTGGTTGAATTTGTCGCTCAGGTGGAAAAGGGTACGGCGTTGACGCGTGAGCGCACACAAATCCATGGGCGTACCGATCAATCCGCGCTGCTGCTTTCGGCTCCCGATCATACGCGTTTTGTTCAGAGCTTAATACTGGGGACGCTTCTCTTTCTGTTCGTATTTTTTTCGGAGGATTTGTCCTGTATCGCCGGGGGCATTCTCGCTGCCAGCGGCGCGATGTCGTTGACGGCCTCGGTGGTCGCCTGCTTTCTCGGGATCTGGGTGAGCGATGTGTTGATCTATATCATCGGCCGGATCTTTGGAGACCGGGCCTTGCGCCTCAAAATGTTTGCCAAAGCGACCCGTGGCGACGGTGTGGAGCGCTTTCGTCATGCCTATGCGAGCAAAGGTGTGAAGATTGTTTTTCTAACACGCTTCATCCCCGGGAGTCGGGTGATTGCTTATCTCACTGCCGGTGTCTTGAAGCTCGGACTCGTGCGTTTTTCGTTCTGGCTCGCATTGGCCGCTGCGCTGTGGACGCCTTGTTTGGTGGTGCTCGCCTATTGGGCGGGCCATCCGCTTATTGATTGGTGGGAGCGGACGGGGCTCGTTCTGTTGCCGTTGATCGCGATCTCGGTGTTCGGTATTTATTTCGGTTTCAGTCTCGTGGTCAAAGCCATGACGCACCGCGGGCGCTGTGCCTTGCGTGGACGCTGGATCCGGCTCACTCAGTGGGAGTTCTGGCCCGCCTGGCCGGTGTATTTGCCAGTTGTGGTTTACGGCTGCTGGCTTGCGATCCGTTATCGCGGTGCCCGGGTGTGGGCGGCGTGTAATCCGGGCATGCATCCGGCCAGTGGTTTGGCGATGGAGTCAAAGAGCGAAATTCTGGCCGCACTGAATGATGTGAGTGGCAAGGTGGCACCATACATTTGTATCGCACCTTCGGATACGTTGGAGCTGCGCCTTGAAACATTGTCAGCGTTTCAAGATACCATCGATTTGCCATGGCCGATCATTCTGAAGCCCGACGTCGGCCAGCGGGGCGAGGGCGTCGCCGTGATTCGCAACGAAGCGCAGGCGCGCCGCTACCTGTCTGCCAACTCCGAGCCGGTCATTGCGCAGCGCTATATCAGCGGTGCCGAGTTCGGGGTGTTCTACTATCGGATGCCCGGCGACACCACGGGGCGGTTGTTTTCCATTACTGAGAAGGTGTTGCCTGAATTGAGCGGCGACGGTCAGCGCACGATTGAGGAACTCATTCTGCAGGATGCCCGTGCCGTCGCGTTGGCGCGGCATTATTTACACGTCAATGAAGCGCGGCTTGAGCAAGTGCCGGCCGCCGGACAGTCCATTCAAATCGTCGAACTCGGCACGCACTGCCGCGGGGCGATCTTCCTCGACGGCAATCACTACCAGAGTGAGGCCTTGCGCGTGGCGCTCGACGAAGTGCTCTCCACTTATGAAGGCTTCTATTTCGGGCGCTTCGATGTCCGTGTGCCTTCGGGCGACGATTTGATGGCGGGGCAGGGCTTCAAAATCCTCGAGCTCAACGGCGTCTCCTCGGAATCGACAGATATCTACGACCCCAAGAACAGTATCTTCACTGCGTGGCGTGTGCTGTGTCGTCAATGGGCGCTGGCCTTTGAGATCGGTGCTGCCAACCGCGCCAACGGCACAATCGTCCCCAGCTGGAGCGAGCTGTTCGCCGTCCTCCGCGGGCACCGCAAGCGCGAGCCCTTCGAGGCGGAGTGAGTCGGGAGTGCCGAGTCCCGGGTAGATCCGAGATGACTTTCGCTTGCGCTCAACTGTTCCGCTTCAGATAGATAGAGGATGAGATTTTTGGACAAGCTGGAGAAGCGCTTCGGGCATTGGGCGGTACCGAACGTGGTACTGTATATTATTATCGCACAGTTGGTGGTGTATGCGCTGATCCTTGGTGGTCAGATCTCGTTCAGCACGCTGCCGCTGATCCCGAAGGCGGTGTTTGCCGGCGAGTTCTGGCGCGTTTTTTCCTTTATCATTTCTCCACCGAATATTGCGGGCTCGGCGATGAGTGCGCTGTTTCTGGCGTTTTTCTGGTATATTTTCTGGATGATGAGTTCCGCCCTGGAGCATGTGTGGGGGGCTTTCCGGTTTAATGTGTATCTACTCTCGGGCGTGCTGTTTACGATCATTGCCGCGTTTGTGGGGCAGTTCGTTTCGCCGGCTGCGACGATTATCATCTTTCCCGATTTCTTGTACCTCAGTGTCTTCCTGGCTTTTGCGGTCAATCATCCGAATGTCGAATTCCTGATCCTCTTCGTGCTTCCGGTGAAGGTGAAATGGCTGGCGTGGCTGGCAGTGGCGCTGACGGCCTTCTCGTTCTTGGGCGCGCCGTCATGGGGCGACCGTATCGCGATCCTCGGGCCGTTGTTTAATTTCTTCCTCTTTTTTCGGGGGGCCTTGGTCCACTCGGTCGAAAGCAGCAAGCGGCGAAAGGAATTTGCCAAGCAAAAGGTCGAGCGCGACAACGAAGCCTTTCATACCTGCAGTCAGTGCGGGGCGACGGATCAGACGAACCCCGAGCGCCACTTCCGTTACAAGACTGTGAAGGGTGAAGTGGTTTGCATCTGCGATGCGTGCCGGGGCGAATGAGCCCTTTTCGGGGTCGAGGCATTCACTAGGGTGCGCTCGGTCGATTCGCTGAGTCGGTACTTTGACGAAGCCAAGGGATTGAGCATATCGCGCAGCGTAGCGACTTTTTACCGCGTCATCTATGGGGCGCTGGCTTGCTTTTGCATAGTGTCCTTTAGCGCCCCAGCGACCGATTTCCTAATCGATTTGGATCAATTTGAATCTGCTTCTATTGGTTAATTTGAGCGCGACGCCAGGTTGTGGCGATTCAAGATTCATAAAGAGCTCACAACCTGATCAACAAGTAGGCCACCACGAGTGCACCTAGTAACATCGACAACCAAGTGCCACGTCGCATCGAGTCGAGTTTCAGCGCGAGAAAGAGTCCGCTTAGATAAGAGATGAGCAGTAGCAAGGCAAAGGCAGTGCCCATCACATCAAAGAACACACCACCTTCTCCTTTGTGGAAGTTGATTAGTCGGCCATAGAGCGTGCTCTGATAGATTGTGATATATGCCTTGCCCTTCGTTGAACTCGAGGGGCGATACTCCACCCGGTATGATCGACCGGAGCGCCACTTAAACTTGTCGCTCTCCTCATCGCTGAGATACAGCGTTTCGCGGGGAATCGAGTATTGGCGGCTGCCGAGTTCGGCCCGCAGCAAGGCTTCAACATCAGCCAACGCGTGCGGCGACGAGGGTTTTAGATCATAAAGCGTGATCTTTTCCTTCTCAAAGGTGTCTACATCTAGCCACAAATAGAGTGTGCCAGAAATGATATAGATCAGCGCAAGGGGCAGGAAGAATATCGACAGATATCCATGTAGACGCTGGAAGTTTTTACGGGCAAGTAGTTTCATCGCTTTGACTGACTTTGATGCCCTCTCACTGAACATATGGCAAGTCCTCGAGTACAGTGCAGTTAAATAGCGCGCCTGTTCCTTGACTCGCCGAGCCGCTGGGAAGAGGGGGCAAACGTAGAATATAGACTTACCCAGCTTTCTCATGACCGGCCGTTTTGCCGCATAAAGTAAAGGGGCGAGTCTCAACGGCACTACAAAGTCGTGTTCATTTGGTGATTGATTTTGTCGCGGGGCACCGGACTTTCCAGTCGATGCAGAGTTTTTTTAACACCAGATCCTGCTCTGGGGCAGGGATGGACAGTTTGCGGATTTGCCGAGGTCTGGCAATTGGAGCGCGGGCGAAAGCATCCACCGAAGGTGAATGCGATGCGTGGCTCGACTTGGGGCGACCTTGCTGTGATTCAAGGTCTGCGGCGACAGGTCTTTGGATGAGTGGCTTGTATGCTGTGCGGCATCTGCCTTCGCGTTTGCTTGGTGTGGCTTCGCGGGCAAAAGAATACGCAGGCAGAAATGCCTGTGTCACTTCTACTTCAATTTTCGTTCAATCTCGTCAGCTAGATGATCCAAGCGTTTTTCGGAGACCTTTTGTGCGGTGCCTAGTTCTTGGGCGTAGACGGAGACTTTGAATTCTTCGAGTAGGATGCGGTAGGCTTTGAACTCGTTTTGCTGGGCCGGGGTCTTGGCTAGTTTGCTGAATGTCGTGCTGCGGGCTTCGTAGGGTGTCACGCGTTTGGATTTTTCCATGTCGCGCTGGATGCTGTCTTTGGCGCGCTCGGCGCGCAGGTGCATGGCTTTGAGGAAACGGGTGAGGTGTGGCAGTTCGGCGAAGCTGTATTGCTCCAGCACATCGGCGGGGGCGAGGCTTTCGAGTTGTGCACGCATGCCTGGATAAACAATCGCTTTGCTGGTCTTCTTCTGTTCCAGCAGTAGGCTGATGGCTTGGCGTGCTTCGAGCAGGGCGCGGAGGCGGTCGGCTAGTTTGGTGACGATGCCGCGGCGGTCTTCGTCGGCGCGCGCGAGGACTTTTTTGAAGCGTGATTCTTTGAGTGGCAGGCATTCGCCGCAGCGGAACAAGTGACGCTGCAGGTGGCCCCATGCGCTGGCTTTGATCGCGTCGAAGTTGCCGAGTGGCAGGAGTAGGGCGCCGAGTTGTTTGAGGTCTTTGAGGTCGTTGCGCAGCCATGCGATGTCGCGGCCTATGACGGTGGTGGCGAGTGCAGGCCAGCCGTGGCGGGTGGCTTCGAGCGCGGCATCGGCAACGGGCAGGAGTCGTAGGTGCACGCGTTCACCTTCTTTGACTAGAGCGGGGTACGCTTTGAGCGGTAGGCCGGAGTCGCCACTCAGATCGATTTCGAGTGGGAGGTCGCCGAAATTCCAGCTGCTTAAATTCTCGCGTTCGTATTGGGCGGTGGCTTGTTGCCACGCGGGGATGGCATCGAGTCCACTGCCGCTGGAGACTTCTTTGGCGGTGCTTTCGAGGGTGGCGCGCAGTGTGTCGAGGTCACGACCGTCGGCGAGGATGTCGCCTTTTGTATTCTCAATTTGAATACGTAGTTGCAGGTAGTCGGGGATCTCGGTTTTCGACCAGTCGTCCTTATATGTTTGAATTTGGTATTGCTCGCGCAGGGTATCTGCGAGTTGTTCGCGCAGTGGGCGTTCGGAGGGCTTGAGCTTGGTGCGCAGTTCCGCGGCGCGTTCTTTGAGCGGGTGCAGGCTGATGCGGATCTGCTTCGGAAGGCCGCGTAGCAGGCTCTCAATTTTTTCTTCGATATGCCCGGGGACCGCCCAGTCGAGTGTGCCTTGTTGAATTGCGCCCAGCTGGGTGATCGGCACGCAGAGCGTCACGCCGTCGTCATCACCGCCGGGCTCGTGGCGATAGTTGAGGGGCAATTCACTGCCGCCGATGACGAGTGACTTTGGGAATGCTTCGAGTGTGTCGTCTTGCTCGGTTTCGGGGAGTAGGTCGTCGATCGTGGCTTTGAGGAAGTCGAGTCGGCCGCCATGCTCGCGCTTGGCGAAGCTGCGCAGCTCGGCGTAGGAGCCGACCGCGTTGAGACGCTGACGATAGAAATCGAACAAGCGGTCTTCGACGGCGAAGCCGGAGCCGAGACGGCGGCGGGCGAGTTCGGACTCGGCCTTTTCGGCGATTTCGGCGTTGTGCTTTAGAAAGTCGGGCCGCTCGCGGATGCCTGTTTCGATGAGTCCGTTGCGCACGAAGATATCGGTCGATTCATCGGGCGCGATGCGGCTGAGGCTGACGTTGCTGCGGCCTATCTCCAGGCCGAACAAAACTTTGCGCTGCTTGCAGAGTGCGGCGCCGGACTTGGTGCTCCAGAACGGCTCGGAGTGCTTGAGTTTGAGCAAGTCGCCGGCCATGTCTTCGATCCACTGCACATTTACTTTGGCGGCGGTGCGTGCAAACAGGCGGCTGGTCTCCATCCATTCGCCGCAGACGATCCACGCGGGCGCAGTGGTTTTGGCGGGCTTGGGTTTGGACTTCTTGGCGTAGCTTGCCTTGCGTTGCTTCTTGGCGGTTTCGGGGTCGAAGAGTCCGGGTCCGGGGAAGAGCAGGGCCTTGCGATTGCGCGGGCCGCGGTAGTTGTGCTCCTCTTCTTTGACGGCGATGTTACTGAGTAGGCCGGTTAAGATCGAGCGATGGATGGCGGCGTAGGTGGCAGCTTCGCTGCCAAGTGAGGAGTTAGGAGTGGGGAGTTGGGAGTGTTGCTTGTTGCTGGTTGCTTGCTTGGCTTTGTGGCCTCGCTCGTTAGAGCGGGGAGCGGACGCGGGAGACTTTGGTTCGGCATCCCCGGTCTTACGACCGAGGCCACCGGGAGCGTTGCTCTGGCTGCTTGGCAGCATCTTTAGGTTTTTGAGGACCCGCTCTAGCTGGTGATGCACGTCGCGCCACTCGCGCATGCGTTGATAGGATACGAAGTGCTTCTTGCAGAATTTGCGGAGCTGACCTTGGGAGAGGCGATCCATCTCGTCGTGGTAGGCGTTCCAAATGTTGAGCAGCGTCAGGAAGTCGGACTCTTTATGGACGAAGCGCTTTTGCATTTCGTCAGCTTCTTTGGCGAGCTCGGCGGGGCGCTCGCGCGGGTCCTGAATGGAGAGGCCGGATGCGATCACCAGCACGTCTTCGACCGCGTTTTCGCGCTGCGCTTGCAGCAGCATGCGTGCGACGGTAGGATCGACCGGTAATCTGGCGAGTTTTCGCCCGAGTTTGGTGAGTCGGTAGTCGTCTTCGTTGTCGCTACGGCTGTCGCTGTAAACCGCATCGAGTTCTTCCAGTAGTCGGTAGCCGCCGCGGATCGCGGTGTCGGAGGGCGGATCGATGAAGGGGAAGGTGCGGATGTCGCCGAGACGGAAGGCGAGCATGCGGAGGATGACGGACGCTAGGTTCGAGCGGTGGATTTCCGGAGTGGTGAAGCGTGGGCGGCCAAGGAAATCTTGCTCTGAGTAGAGGCGGTAGCAGACGCCGTTGCTGACTCGGCCGCAGCGGCCTTTGCGCTGATCGGCACTGGATTGAGCGATGGGCTCGATCGGCAGGCGTTGTGTGCGGGAGGTGGCGCTGTAGCGACTGATGCGGGCGAGCCCGGTATCGACGACGTAGCGGATGCCGGGCACGGTCAGCGAGGTCTCGGCGATGTTAGTCGAGAGGATGACGCGGCGTCGACCTTGAGGGTGGAAGATGCGCTGCTGGTCGGCGTTGGCCATCCGGCCGTAGAGCGGCAGGATGTCGCAGGAGCGGGCGTGGGTGTCTTCGAGCTTACGGCGTAGCTCGTGGATGTCGCGCTCTCCTGACAGGAAGACCAGAATGTCGCCTTCGCGGTTGTGATTGATGATCTCGCTGACCTGTTCGGCGGCTGCTTCGATGAAGGTCAGGTCGCCGGCGTCCTCGAGGATCTCTTCGATCGGACGGTAGATCGTATCCACCGGATACATGCGTCCGGACACTTCGATGATGGGGGCGCCGTCGAAGGCTTTGGAAAAACTCGCGGTATCGATGGTCGCCGAGGTGATGACGATCTTTAGGTCTTTGCGCTGGTGGGCGAGTTGCCGCAGGCAGCCGAGGATGAAGTCGATGTTGAGGCTGCGCTCGTGTGCTTCGTCGATGATGATGGCGTCGTAGGCGCGTAGCATCGGGTCGTCCTGAATCTCATTGAGCAGGATGCCGTCGGTCATCACTTTGATGGTCGTGTCTTTGCGCGTCTGGTCGGTAAAGCGGATCTTGGCACCGACTTCGTTGCCGTAGGAGACGCCGAGTTCTTCGGCGATGCGCTGGGCGACAGAAAGTGCGGCCACCCTGCGTGGCTGGGTGCAGCCGATCAGGCCGTTTTGCCCATAGCCGGCATCGATGAGAAATTTTGGGATTTGGGTGGTCTTACCGGAGCCCGTCTCGCCGACGATGACCACGATTTGGTTGTCTTTGATGGCGCGAATGATCTCCTCCCGCCGCGCATGGATCGGGAGCTCTTCGCTGTAGGTGGGCTGGAGGATTGTGTTGATGGCGATCTGAACGAGTCGTGGATACTTCGCTTTAGAAAAAGAAAACACAGGC
>ERZ1046740.732-NODE-732-length-26121-cov-23.706438_pt1 | contig 26121 bp, 24 predicted proteins | sample MGYA00383093_ERZ1046740 | MGnify/ENA primary metagenome ERZ1046740 (study PRJEB29581, sample SAMEA5548363) | metagenome | biome: marine; feature: coastal; material: water | depth 25 m | study: Short-term variability in the microbial, nano- and picoplankton... | reverse complement strand
TCAACAGCCCGTGTTGGCATCGGAACGCATCTGGCCCTCCAAGAAGACTCTGCGACAGATGAGTTTTTCCTTATGGAGGGCCGAGTCATCAGCAGTATTTGCGACCCAGATGGCAAAGAAGTTTGTGTCGGCTTCTATGTAGGCCCATGTGTGATAACCCCAAACATCGCGCGCACTCGTAATGGCGTATCTTTGGTTTCAATTACCGCTACGACCGATGCCACGGTTGCCCGCTTAAACAGTGATCTTCTGACAAAACTGATGCTTTCATCTGAACCGGTCCGAGATTGGGCAAACGGTATTCTTCGCAAAGCTTTGGGTCAGAAAGCGGACCGTGAATGGTGCCTTGCAGCCCTTGGAGGTTCTGATCGGTTAGAGTGGTTTCGCGAAAATTTCCCAGGATATGAAGGCTTCTTCAACCATGCGCTGATTGCTTCATTCTTGGGGGTCACCCCCGTCACGCTAAGTCGACTACGGAGCGAGAACAAAAGAAACGATACAAGTCATCGACGTAGTTCTTCAGCAAGTGTCTGACTTGAGCACCTGTGGGACAGATGTGTTTCACACCCGGCGCGTTCATTTTCACGATACAACCGAGTGCGTAATCCGACATTTCCGAATTGCCCCAATTTGCAATCGTAGGCTTTAAGAGTGCCTGATTCGAATAGGCCGCTGCGGTCTCGTATTTTGCACCACGAATGATAATGCCGGCGTCGGCTTCCTTAACAACATGTACCAACATGTCTGGATCTTGATCTTGCGGGGCCTTGGAACGATCGCCTTTTGGATCCGTGTTGGCCGAGACATGGAACGGATCTTCCTTGGTGCAAGTTTGAATATGTCGCTCGATGTTTTGCGCAAATCGAGGGTCAATTTCGTTTAGGATGTCTTTTCCATCGCGAAGGGACCACATTTCGCCGATGGTTTCATCTCCTACGCGGGTCACAATACCGCCAACATCATGCATGACCAGATCAACGGCATCGCGTTTGTCTTTCCAATCCTTTGCCTCGTGTGGGAGACGCATACCGATGGCGTGGCGTTCACCATTTTCCTCGTAGGTCATCGCTGCCTGAGTTTTGGGATCATGCTGCATGTCATAAATTCGCGCGCGCACATCTATAATCGGTTTCATCTGTGGGTGAACGGTCGGATCATCGACCTTTTCTCCGTTAATCCAGACTTCCCTGCCGTCTTTGATTGAATCGCGATATTCGTCACTAGTACGGATCATTATAGGTCTTCCTCATCATAGTAATTCGGCTTTTGTTCGGGCGCAGAAGCCACCCAGAAAGCGTGTGCGTTGCCGGAAACCTATCTAGCAAAGTTTGATAATCAAAATAGATTGTTTTTTGGGACGAAATAGAGTTTAGCTATTCAGTATGCACCGCTTCTCGCTTCGACAACTTGAATACCTCGTCGCCTGTATTGATCACGGATCAACGGCACGGGCCGCAATTGCCCTAAATGTATCGCAACCCACGATTTCGATTGCTGTAACAAAACTCGAAGACCAACTCGGCGTGCAGTTACTACGGCGCCATCATTCACAAGGGGTTACAGCCACGGCGAGTGCTGAGAATATTCTGCCTTCCGCGCGTGCTCTTTTGGCTCATGCAACAGATTTACAACGGCAAGTCATACCGACAGATGACAAGGTTTCCGGAGAATTGCGCTTGGGCAGTTTTACAACGCTAGCGTCCTCCGTTTTGCCAAGGTTGGTAAATGCTGTCAGCAGAGAGTACCCAGACATTCACTTGCGGATCAGCGAAGGCACCCAAGACGAATTGCTTGAGGGATTGAACTCTGGCCAGTTGGAAACAGCACTGCTGTACGATTTGAATTTGCCAGACGACATTCTGAAAACCGAGTTGTTGGAACTGACCACCCACGCTGTCTTGCCAAACGATCACTCCCTTTCTGATCAAGAAGAGATTGATCTCATTGATCTGGCAAGCGAGCCGTTCATATTGTTGGATGTCCCACCTAGCCGGGACTTTTTTCTAGGGATGTTCAAAAACGCTAACCTATCCCCCAAAATCGTTCACAGCTCTCCTTCAATGGAATTGGTTCGGGGTCTAGTTGGTTACGGATTGGGTTATTCTCTTTTAGTCTCTCGACCATCAGGGGACATCACCTACGACGGTCAACCGCTTTGCATACGTCCTTTGAAGAATACTATGGCCAAAAGCTCGATCGTGCTAGCACGTCATAGAGGACTACGCTCGACCCAAATCATGACGCTTTTTTCTCAACTGGCGCAGAACGCGATCCATAGATCCGCCTCGCCTGATTTGTGAGGTTTCTAAAAGGTTTTTGAACTCAAAAGTATTTGAGAGTCGCCCATTTTTTGGACCGATCATTCGAGTATTGTTGTTGCCTGTCTGGCTGCAAATGCGGGAACAACTTACTCATCCCAAATCGAACATCAAATCACCTTCGCTTTTTGCAGCTCGGCGATAGCATCTTCCGAATACCCAACCTCCGCTAGCAATACGCGGGTATGTTCGCCGAGTTCCGGCACAGGATCCATGCGAGGTTCAACACCCACCCCTCCGGGGGGAAGAAGGGCCGGAATAGGACCGGCGGGCGTGTCAACTTTGCGCCAGCGGTTTCGGGCCTTCAGTTGAGCATGGCGCCAGACGTCGTCCATTTCGTTCATTTTTGCGTTTGCAATACCCGCTCGTTCCAGTCGCTCGACAACATTTTCGGTCGTCAATTCTGCGAAACTAGCGAGGATTATCTGCGTTAGTGCGACTTTGTTTTGGGCGCGCAAACTGTTCGTCAAAAACTGTGAGTCAGCGCTCAGTGCTGGTTGCTGAAGCACAATGTCGCAAAATACCTTCCACTCCCGTTCATTTTGCAGGCCCAGAATGACGGTGCGCCCGTCGCCAACCGCAAATGGGCCGTAAGGAAAAATCGTTGCATGGCTTGCGCCAGCGCGTGGCGGGGGATTCGCCCCGTCATATGCATAATAAAGCGGGTAACCCATCCATTCGGTCATCGCATCAAGCATAGACAGGTCGATGTCGCATCCCTTGCCGGTTTTTCCACGCTGAATGATAGCCGTTAGAATGTTGGTATAAGCGTACATGCCGGCTGCGATATCGGCGATTGATATGCCGGCTTTGCTCGGGTTGTCGGAGGAGCCAGTCGTGGTGAGAAATCCCGCCTCAGCTTGGATCAGTAGATCGTAGGCCTTGCGTTTTTCGTCTGGGCCACCTGTCCCGTAGCCAGATATATTGCAAACGATTATACCCGCATTGGTTTTTGACAGCGTCTCATAGTCTAGCCCAACCCGCGCGGCCGCTCCGGGGGCAAGATTTTGCACCAAGACATCGGCCTGATCGAGCAGTTTTTGCAAGATAACCGCACCTTCGGGATGTTTGATGTCTAGCGTCAAGCTTTCCTTGGACCGGTTCGTCCAAACGAAATGAGAAGCCATTCCACTAACGCGCGTGTCATAGTTGCGCGCGAAATCCCCAACGCCGGGACGTTCGATTTTGATGACGCGCGCGCCCATGTCCGCCAGTTGGCGCGTGGCAAAAGGTGCAGCGATCGCGTGTTCAAGACTGACAACGGTAATTCCATCGAGCGGCAACATCAGAACGACCTTGGTAGGTCGAGAACATGTTCAGCGACATAGGAAAGGATGAGATTGGTTGAGATTGGCGCAACTTGATAAAGACGCGTCTCGCGGAACTTGCGTTCCACATCATATTCTTCTGCAAACCCAAAGCCGCCGTGAAACTGAAGACACGCATTAGCCGCTTCCCAACTGGCTTTGGCGGCTAGATACTTCGCCATGTTGGCCTCGGTACCACATGGCGCACCCGCATCAAAAAGCTCGCACGAACGGAACCGCATCAAGTCGGCTGCTTCAATCTCGATCTTTGCTTCGGCAATCGGAAATTGAACACCTTGGTTTTGACCGATTGGCCGTCCGAATACCTCGCGTTCTTTGGCGTATTTGGTCACTTTGTCGATGAACCAGTGACCGTCGCCTATGCATTCAGCTGCGATCAGCGTTCGCTCGGCGTTCAATCCGTCCAGAATGTAGCGAAAGCCCATGCCCTCTTCACCGATCAAATTTTCAACGGGGATTTCTAGGTCGTCAAAAAACAACTCATTGGTCTCGTGATTGACCATGTTTGGGATGGGCTTAACCTCCAAACCTTTGCCAATTGCGTCCCTGAGATCGACCATGAAGATGGACATTCCAAGCGATTTTCGTTTGACCTGATCAAGCGGGGTCGTTCGCGCAAGCAAGATCATCAGATCGGAATGCTGAACGCGGCTGATCCAAACTTTTTGGCCATTCACGATATAACGGTCGCCTTTTCGTACCGCCGTGGTTTTAATTTTTGTTGTGTCGGTGCCAGTCGTGGGTTCTGTAACGCCCATGGATTGCAGGCGTAGTTCTCCACTTGCAATACGGGGTAGATACCGAAGCTTTTGTTCATCAGATCCGTGTCGCAGCAAGGTTCCCATGTTGTACATCTGACCATGGCAGGCTCCGGAATTGCCACCAGACCGGTTGATTTCTTCCATGATGACACTGGCCTCGGTTAGGCCAAGCCCTGAACCGCCGTATTCTTCCGGAATCATCGCCGCGAGCCAACCCGCCTCAGTTAAAGTGTTCACAAAGGCTTCGGGATAGCCCCGCTTTTGGTCAACCTCGCGATGGTATTCCGGTGGAAACGTCGCACATAATGCCCGAACGGCGTCGCGGATATCTTGATGATCAAAGCCTGCTGACATTATGCAATCCTCGCTGAAGCGTTCATTGCGAGCGCACCGTCTTGCCGTCGCACCCAAAGTTGAAAGGTTTTTCCGTCCCCATCCGCTACGCCATGCACCGAGAATGTTTCGTTGTCGAATACCGTGGCCAAAGCGCGAAATTCAAAACTATGAACTGTGGCATCCGGCTTTTCGCGACGGAGCAAATCCAACAATAGCGTTGCGAGCAACGGGCCGTGAACCACTAGGCCCTTGTAACCCTCAGAGCTCACGCAAAACGGCTGGTCGTAGTGTATGCGATGTCCATTGAAAGTCAGCGCAGAATAGCGAAACAGCAAAACGGGATCGGGATCGATAACACGCGAGAAATCGCAATCGTCGGGCGCCTGCGATGGCACCGTATCAGGCGCATCGGCGTTAGGTTCGTCACGATAGACAATGTCGTGCTCTTCGTCGACGCCAAGTGTCGATCCGTCAAATACTTGGTGACCAACTGTGACAAAGACCAATTTTCCGGAACGCCCAGTTTTGGCTTTCACGGACTTTATGGTCGAAATTTTCTTCAACTCGCGTCCGATAGGAAGCGGAGCGTGAAACGTCAAACGACTTCCAGCCCACATTCGACGCGGAAGTGGCACCGGTGGCAAGAACCCTCCTAGTGCTGCATGACCGTCATAGCCTGCATCTGACAGCTTGAAGAGCTGAAGAAAATGAATCCAGTGCCAAAGGGGTGGAAGGGGCGTGCCATCACAATACCCGGGATCATCCCGGTCTAGCGTTGCTGCCAACGCATTTGATGGAAATGGGCTTATCCGCTCGGTACGGATTTCCGACTTTCCAATCCACTCATCTAAATGTGCTGTCGTCAACTTTTTCTCACTCAGAGCTAATTAGACACAATCTTTGCCACAGCGCGTGCGTTATTAAAATTCGTATTTCCATAACGCGGCGTTCGTGTTAGCCGAACACAAATGAACATCGAAATCACTGATCTCAGACTCTTTGTGAACATCGCGGAATGTGGCAACCTTACTAAGGGCGCAGAGAAAACCTTTCTGTCTCCCCCGTCTGCAAGTGCGCGGATCAAAACACTTGAATTTGAAACCTCTCAGCAGCTCCTCAACCGCGGAAACAAGGGCGTAACGCTCACGACCTCTGGTGAGCTATTTCTGAAGCAGGCGCGTTTGGTTCTGCGCCAGTTTGATTTCCTAACTGTCGAAATGAGCAATTCTGAGGCCGGTCACATACGGCTATTTGCAAACACAACCGCAGTGACAGAGTTCCTTCCAGAGCTTCTTGCGCGTTTCTTATCAGAGCGTCCAAGTTTAACAATGGACCTACAAGAGAGATTAACAAATGACATAGTACGGTCCGTTGTGGATGGCACTGCAGATCTTGGAATTGTCTCTGGTGACATTGGAAATGAAGATCTTGAGTGTATTAGGTTCTCAACAGACCGCCTTATGCTAGCGACACCAAGCAATCATCCACTCAACGACAATGAATCGGTGCAACTTTCGGAAACGCTAGAATTTGAACATATAGGCCTGCATGAGGGCAGCACGCTTTTGGATTTTCTGCGCCGCCAGTTCCGCCGAAAGGGCTACGATCGTAGTTTACGAATACAGGTTCGCAGCTTTGAGGCAATGTGCCGGCTAGTAGAAGCAGGTGTTGGAATTGGCGTCGTTCCTGAATCCGCCGCACGGCGACACGTTCAGACAATGGATATCAAATTGCTGGCACTTGATGACGATTGGGCCATACGAGATCGATTTGTTTTGACCCGCGATCGGCTGGCTCTACCCAGGGCAGCGGACGCGTTGATAGAACTTCTTGTACTTGAAGGAGCTGGCGGCGGTCCAACGGTTCATTCTCGAAATTCAGGAGTCGAGATTGAAATAGGCGCACAAACAGTGATCCCCTAGCCCGTTCGCAGAACCGCTTTCAACGTTTTTGACAAAACGCCAACGTCTAGACTTGGGTTCTGATCCTCGGAATTTTTCACGCGACACGACGCATGAAACGAAGAAATCTTGGCATGTCGCAAAAGCGAAATATTGCTGAAAGTAACTCCGCTTCCTGCCATCACTTCTATCTCTGCTCCGGCCAATTCTACCATCGCAGACAATTCGTCTATGCCCTCGACAGCAGTTGATGCCCCTCCAGACGTCAAAATTCTTTCAATGCCCAAGTCAATGGCGGTATCGACCGCGTCTCTTGGTGATGACATCTCATCCACAACTCGATGAAGGGTCATGCCCATGCCCTTGGCAGCAACGCAAAGGCGTTTAAGTGCCACTATATCAAGCGTTTGATCATCTTTTGCGGCCCCGAAAACCACACCGGCAAAGCCTGCGGCACGCATTGCAGCGACATCAAGTTCCATCGAACAAAGTTCGGCTTCGGTGTATATAAAATTGCCCCCTCGCGGTCGGATCATGGCGTAGATGGGCACATCGGAATTTTTTGCCAATGCGATCAAACCGGGCGTAGGCGTCAAACCACCTAAATCTAAAGCGCTACAAAGCTCAATCCGATCCACATTCGCTGAAATCGCAATCGCAAGATCGTCTGGTCTATCCACACAGATTTCAAGCGTATCGGTCAAATCTCAAGAAAGCCTTTGAAGCTTAGATCGGGATCCAAACGTATCAAGTCACGAGCGAATTTACCTTGGACGAGGGCCTTATCTTCGCATCCTAAAACGCGGGCTGGAACTGTAATTGCAGCGCGAAGAACCGCAGCACGATCAATCCCGACTTTGTTTGCCAATCTATAGACACCTTCTGCCTGAGTTAGATGTGCTCCGGCAAGGCTGCCTTCGCCGTTGACTAATTTGCCCTTTTCCAAATGAACGTCGACGCCGTAAAGGTTAAACTTATCCGGCCCACCGACGGTCGGCATGGCATCAGACACGAGGAAAACAGACTCTTTTTTGGGCCTCGCCCGCATTGCCAGCGCGACCATTTCATCAGCTACATGAATGCCGTCCACGATTATACCAACGTCGATGTCAGAATTAATGACCGCGCCTGTAACCCCAGGTGCTCGGTTCAGCATCGGCGACATCGCATTAAACAAATGCGTAGCGCAGCTAATTCCCGCTTGAATTGCCTCGTGGGTCTTTTCAGCAGTCGTATCTGTGTGGCCAATTGAAACAACAGCACCAAGATCTGCAAGTTCGGCAATTTGGCTTGATGTAACTGCCTCGGGCGCGACCGTAATCATCACGGCAATACCTTCGTTTCTTAGGCGTTCAACAAGGGCAATTGTTTCGGTATCCATCGGGCGCACAAAACGTTCAGCATGAGTACCGCGACGCGGAACCGAAATATGCGGCCCTTCGATATGAATGCCCAACAAACCAGCGGTCCCGTTGGCAGAAATTACAGCATCGGCGGCCTTTGCCATCACCTCTGGCGCGTCGGTGATTACGGTCGGCAAAATGCTGGTTGTTCCGAAAACGCGGTGGGCCTCAATAATGGCCTCGATACCGCTAGCAGTGGGCTGATCGTTGAATAGGACTCCGCCACCGCCGTTAACCTGCAGATCTATGAAACCAGGCGAAATTATTCCATCGGTTTGAGGCGACCCACAGGGTGCCTCATCTGCCGGATAGATCCCTTCGATCACATCATCTACTATCTTTAACGCTCTATTTTTGCAAAGATTTTCCCCGTCAAACAAGAGATCAGGTAGAAGCCAGTTATCATCCACAGCGCTTCTCCTTTTCTTGAACGTCATAAGGATCAAGCGCAATTTCGATTTGAGCGTCGATCAATCGTTGAACCTGTGTTCCATCGAGTTCTTCGGCGCGGTCCAATACATTTGGTGCGAACACTTGCCACAATAGCGGCTCAGGCAAAGTCCGGCTTTCGGCTTCTTGGCGCAGCATCAACACTGCATTTTGTGCCACGGGGTTGGGCCAATAATAGCGAATTCGATCAGCCAGACCGACATGTCGTGCGACTTGATTTTCTTGCGCATAATGACCCTGCCAGTACCCGGGTTCGGCTGTCATAAGACCTTCCATTGTGGCCATTATGCCAACGCCCTTCCCCGCGATCGCCAGCGCGTTGTCCAGTGCATAAAGGGCCTGCCGATAGGCGAAGGTCAAAGCCGGGCCAACTTTTTGAAAGGCAAATCCAAGCTCAGCTAGACGGCCAAACACGGCTGGGTGCTGATAGTCCGTCGAGTGCGCTTCCAAGCACAAACCCGGCCAGCTCATCATGACATCGCGAAGCGCTGGGTCACGGTCCAGCGGCATATGGTGAACATGCATAGGTGAAAACTCGACACCCGGTTGCACGACCAATCCGGCGATGCGTGGCTTTAGGTCGTTCAAACCTTGTGCCTCAAATGCCTCTTCATGTGCAGAAAGAGTTGCCAAAGCTGACTTGGGAGTCGTCGCTGGAATGTCACCGCTTTCGTCCACACGGGCGCCACCGGGCGGAGGCACTTCTGTGCCAATAACATAGAGGATCGATCGGTCCGGTGCTGCAGTTTCGCACACTCGCGCAAGGTCCGTGGTGCGTGCTGCTGTTACTTCGTCGGGAAGCTGCGCGTCTTCTCCTGCGCATCCTTCCGAACAATCCAGGTGAATTTTCCCAAAACCGGCAGCAACATAATCTGCCACCAAAACTCGGGCTTTTTCCATTGCTGCATCTGCGGAAAGCTTCCGCCATGCTTGGGGGCCAAGATGATCCCCCCCCAATGTAATTCGGTCTCTTGAAACGCCACACTCTTTCGACATCGCGTCGATATCAGCAACAAAATCGACAGGCGTCTTGCCAGTATATCCACCGTCCTGATTGACTTGGTTTGATGTTGCCTCGATCACAATCGGACGGTCTTTTCGCTCAGCCCATTTCATCGAAGCGCGCAAAACGTCTGGCTGGGCAGAACATATTGAAGGGATTGCAACGGTTTCACCGGCGCGGTTTCGGGCGACAATTTCGGTCAATACTTTAGACATGCCCTGCCTCCTGAGCTGCTGCTAAAGCGGCCCCTCGGGCGCCACTAGCATCGCCGCCTGCTGCTACAATTATTATCGGAAGGCTGAACCCGGAGATTTGTTTCTCGGCTAGTCTTTTTGAAATGTCGGTGCTGACGTCGGGGATTTTGCTAAGCCCACCGCCTAACACGATGATGTCTGGGTCCACGGATTGGATGAGCGACAGCACCAAGTCAGTCGTCACTTCTATCCAAACGCGCCAAATATCCTGCGAGGGACCTGATTGGTCTTTTGAATGACCAATTTCTTGCGTGGTCAATTCTAACCCAGTCAGTTCTCGCGCCATTCGGACCAGCCCAGGACCTGCGATATAGGTTTCTGCGCAACCCACGCGTCCGCAACCACATTGATGCAGCTTCAGACCGTTTGACTGCACGGCCTCTGCCGATGCAGCCATGTGGCCGAACTCGCCACCGCAAGATGACGGACCAGGACGTAGATGACCGTCGTAGGCAACACCCCCACCGACCCCAGTGCCAATGATCAAAGACATCACTGTGCCATGCCCCTGACCGACACCAAAGGCGGCCTCTGAAAGGGCCAGCGCACGGCAGTCGTTGACGTATGTTATGGGATGACCGGCTTCGGTGGCGATATCTGAGGACAAAGGCTTGCCTTTCGCAGGCAAATTGGCCGTAAAGGCATTACCTTGGGCATCAATCATCCCAGGGGCACCTATCCCAACCGGAATCGAGTGTCCGGCCTTGTCGATCGACCATTTCACCTGTTCGGCAACTGTCGTCACCAAATCTTCATATGTGTCAGGTGTCGCGACGCGCTGGCGTTCGATCAACTGCCAATTGGCATCGAAAAGTTGAGCTTCGGACTTAGTCCCCCCAAGATCTATGCCAGCGTATGCGATCATCGAATGACCTCATAAAGCTGAACACCGGAAACAACTCGGGTCAAAGTTCCCTGCCCTTCAAATGGGTTATCGACGTTCAACCCCATGGCATGCGCCCAAATGCATCCCGCAAGTTGGGCGTAAAGGATGGCATTTGGTGCCGCCCATACCGAACCATCTGGGTGAGAAATATCAACATCTCCGTCGGGACCAATAGATGTCACCCTGACGTTTGGAAACTGTTGGCGCAATTCTGCAATGAGATCGGCTTCATAACGAACCGCTGGAATCTCGGATGATGTAAAGACGACGATTTCCGTTTGATCAGTGACAAATGATTTTGGGCCGTGACGAAAACCTAGGACACTGTCCCATAGACACGGAATACGACCTGCCGAAAGCTCCATGACTTTGAGAGCTGCTTCTCGCGCAGCAAAGGTCATCGCGCCAGTTCCCAAAAACACTGCGCGCTCGGGTGCGGGTCCAATCAAATTTTGCATTGTTGCCTGAACATTATCAAACCCGTCGGCCGCATTGTGCAGTTTTGTAGTATTTGGGCCTTTGGCTGAAAACAGCATCAATGCGGTCAATAGCATCGTTGAGAAGCTACTGGTCATCGCAAATCCGCTGTCATGCGTCTCAGCGGGAAGAACAATCACGCGTGTCGCATCGTTTTGACGGGTCGCAAGCGTACTGCCTTCGTTGCATGTAATGTTCAATCGAGGCGCGTTTGGCGCTAGTGCATCAAGAGCTTCGAGTGTTCCGATGCTTTCACTTGAATTGCCTGACCTTCCGAAACTGACGACTAGTGGATTGCGATCTGATAGAAAGGCTTGCGGTTGAGCCACCAAATCAGTGGTCGCGACAGACCGAAGGGCATACGTCCCTCGTTCGCGTTCCAGTCCAGCTACAATTATGTCGCCAATAAATGCACTGGTGCCAGCGCCACAAAACCAAACCTCGTCAAACGTTTGTTGGTCAATCCACGTTTTATGAGCTGCAAAATCACATTTATCAGCCCACTCCCGCCAAATTTCCGGCTGTGCAAGGGTTTCCGACCATGTCGCCCAATCAGAGATATTTTTTTGACTCATCGGGTTACAGTCACCTTTGACAGCGTAACGGGTGCATCTGGGTCCAATCCCAGCTCTAGTGCAACGTCCAGAATGACGGGGTACACATGGCGTAACAACGCGGCAGCCGCAGCAGCAGGTAGTAATCCCGCTTGCGTGGCTGAGACCCTGTGCACTTCCGCACCAGCCTTCGTAAACCTAGCAACTGCATTTTCGATGCTCTCAGTGGTGCCAGGAGCACCAGTATCGAGAACCAGAACCGTGAGTGGATTTGTTGCAAGTTGCAGGGGACCGTGTAGCACTTCCGAAGCGGAATATGCCTCGGCGTGAATGGCACAAGTTTCTTTGACCTTAAGAGCAATCTCATGGGAAGCACCAAAACCAGTGTCGCGTCCAACCACATAAACATGTCGTGCGCGCAATAGTGCTGCTTTCAGTGTTGAATGCTCATTCAATGACAAGTTTCCAACGCTGCTAAATTGCGAAACTGAAGCTGCCAGCCTTTGCGCATACTCCGGCTTTAAGGCTGCCAACAAAGCCAACCCCGCCGCTACGGAGCCAATAACCGTTTTGGTTGCCGGAACTGCTTTTTCCTCGCCTGCGCCGATGGACAGAGTGACGTCTGCAGCGCCTTCAACGGACGAGCCTGCCATGTTGGTAATCGCGGCAACTTTGCCGCCCGCATCACGAACGCCTTGTGTTGCACGCACCAAATCTTCGCTCGCACCGGACTGCGATATCACCAAACCGATGGCATCCAGCATCGAAACCCCTTGGCCAACCGAATAAACTGAAGGCGGCAGAGACGTGACCGGAATGCCCAACTCACGCATGAATTCGTAGGAAAGGATGTTGGCTGCTGCATCAGATGATCCGCGGGCAATCGTGTAAATCGCGCGTGCGCCGTCAATTTTTAAATCGCGCAACCCGGCGCCGATTGTCTGCGATGCAGAATTACAGAAAACCGAAGTCGCTTCCTGCAGTTCGGCTGCCATATAGCGGCCCTTAATGGGAAGCGTTTCTGTCATCGTCATGTCCTTAATCCGTATTGATCAAACTGATCCCAAGTGTCGGCCAGATCGACGACCTGACCCAAAGTGCGAGCCTGATCTAATGCCAACGCGGCAATTCCAGCTTCGAGCGCATCCACGATTGAAACAGGTAGTTGGGTCGAGTTTCCGCGCAAATAATCCGCCAAATCGCTTACCATCATATGATCTGCTCCATAGTGCGCACCAATTTGGGCTTTACTGCCTGTGCTATAGTCGTTGTCGCTGTAGACCGAACCGTCACGTCGCGTGACTTTTAGGTAGCCGCGCACAAAATCGCCTTCGGCCATACCTTTTGCGCCCATCACACAGAAACGACGATGATCATCAGGGACGTTGAGGTTCGTATGAAATGCCAGATTTGCGCCGGTTTCGTACTCGAGAATGGCCGTTTGAAAGTCAATAATGTCCCCATCAGATCGGAATGGGTCATCCGTGGACTCCCAAATCGACTTTTTGACATGAAACACTTCGGCCTCGGCGTTTGACGTCGGTGCATGGGTCGGAACGAAGGATTTTCGCCCTCCAAAACTGGCAACGCGAGACGGCCTCGAGCCGGTGACCATGTTGTAAATATCGAGGTCGTGGCAGCACTTCTCTAACATGAAACCGCCCGAATGTCCTTCCATCCGGCGCCAATCACGCATGAAGAATGCTCCGTGGTAGGGCGCGATATGTTCATTCGCTTCCAGTGAAACGATGTCGCCAAGCGCCCCATCTGCGATCGCAGTACGAAGATCGACCATGTGCTGTGAATATCGCAGGACCAAGCCGACCATCAAACGTGACGCCCCGCCGTGCTTCGCAAGCAACCGACCAAGTTCCATCGTTTCAGCCATCGACACGACGACCGGCTTTTCAGTGAAGATGTGAGGAACGTCCGCCTCTAACCCCGCCCGAATGTGATTCAGATGAAAACTGTTCGGCGACCCAATGAAATATAGATCTGGCTTTGTAGCAGCCAGCATTTCGTCGACTGTTTCGAACCGTGGGACGTCCAATCCAATCATATCCAGATGGCTTGTTTGAGGATCGACATAACCTGCGAACTCAATCTCAGGCATCGCCTCTTTCAATATCGAGAGGACATGTCCGGCCCGAAGACCTATGCCCGCCGTGACGACTTTCATAACTGTCCCTTTAAATTATGTGGTCAGTACAGGCGCACTAAGGCGACGCAACACTCGACCTTGTCCGTCAAACACATGACAATCGGCAGGATTGACAGACAAATTCAGGCTATTGCCTTCGCTTGCGGCTGTCACACCATCCAAGGTCGCACAAAACTTTGTGCCGTCGGTTAGTGATCCATAGGCAATAGTGGTTCCACCAAGACGTTCTAAAACACGGACGTTCATTTCGATGCCCTCGCCCACTGATGCGTCCTCAGGCCGGATACCGACCTCTACCTTGTCACCAACTTTGACCAAAGATGACTCGACTGGTACGTGTAGGTTACCGCCGCTTTCAAGCGCGACTCCAACGCCGTTGTCGTCAATACTGGTCACCGTCGAGGCAATGAAGTTCATGTTGGGTTGACCAATGAAGCTAGCAACGAATTTGGTAGCAGGGTGATGATAAAGTTCCATCGGCGTACCAAATTGCTCAACACGGCCACCGTTTAGAACGACGATGCGGTCGGCCATGGTCATTGCTTCGACCTGATCGTGCGTCACATAAACCATCGTCGCATCAAGCTTGCGATGAAGCTGTGATAGCTCTACGCGCATATCGCCACGCAGTGCCGCATCAAGGTTCGATAGCGGTTCGTCGAACAAGAACACACGTGGTTCGCGCACGATCGAACGGCCGATGGCGACCCTCTGTCGCTGTCCACCAGACAATTGACCGGGTTTTAGGCTTAGCTTGTCAGTAAGCTGAAGGATTTCGGCGGCTTTGTTTACACGCTTTTGCAGCTCTGCTGCCGGCATTTTTTGCACGCGCAGTGGGAAAGCAATGTTTTCATAAACAGAAAGATGCGGATAAAGGGCGTAAGACTGGAAGACCATTGAGATCCCGCGCTCAACCGGAGGAGCGCTGCTGACGTCTTCGCCGCCAATTACGATGCTGCCTTCGGTGGTTTCTTCCAAACCCGCGATGATCCGCAGAAGGGTGGATTTACCGCAGCCAGATGGGCCGACGAAAACAACGAATTCCTTGTCACGAATTGCAAGGTCTATGTCATGTAGCACCTTGGCCTCGCCAAAGGATTTACTGATTTTTTCCAGATCAAGAGTTGCCACGGGATTATCCTGTAATTCGAGTGTTCAATTTGAAGTTCCCGGGCGACAGAATGCTGCCGCCCGAGACCGGGAGGATGCGCTTAAAGCGCGTCGTCCAATTCTTCGCCAGCGATAGTCACTAGGTTGTCCACTGTGTCATCCGCAAGAATGATACCTTGGATCATGTTGGTGAATACCGACTGAAGGGATTTGAAATCTTCAACGATTGGCTCTGGTCCACCAGCGGCGATGCCGTTGACGAATACACCCCAGAAATCGTCGCCTTCGTAGTACGGGCTATCAAATCCAAGTTGAGCATAATCAAAGATTGGTGTCAGACCCCAGCTGCTATCAAGACCATACTGGCTTTCACCTGAAGTGATCATTTCAGCAAGCTCATGAGCAAGTGCTTCGTGGCCAGAACCTTTGAACACAACGATTGAGTCTGTGATCAAGATAGTTCCGTTGTCACCCTGTGGGCCTGCTGGAATTGCTGCCGTGATCTCTTTGATGTTGTCGTTATGCTGACCGCGACCCCAAGGACCGTCGATGTACATTCCGATTTTGCCATCGTTATACAGATCTTTCAGCTGCGAACGCTCCCAAGCTGTTGGGCCTTCTTGTGCGACGCTAACCAGCTTCTCGTAGAAGGCCAGAGTTTCACGTGTGTTCGAGCTGTCCAGCATGTTCTCGCCTGTAGCCGAGTCGATGACAACGCCACCGTTCGAATAGAGGTAGTTCATGAACTGGTGCATGGTGTTGTCAAAGTCTTTACCGGCAAGACCGATACCTGCGGCATCTGTATTGTCGTTAACAGCTTTGGCTAGGTTATAAAGACCATCCCATGTGCGCGGTGCAACACACTGCTCGCCTGCGGCTTCAACAAGACCACAGTTGATGTATAGACCTTTGGTCGAAAACGCGTGTGGGTAGCCCCAACGTGTACCTTCGATGGTCACAGTGTTCAGGATGCCTGGCTGATAAGCGCCTTCAAGATCAGCATTGATTTCAGCTGGAACGATCAGATCGTTGTTTGCCAACTGACGCAGAGTCCGTGAACCCATGTATGCGATTGAGGGTGGGTCGCCAGCAGCAGCCAAAGTCAGAGATTTATCCTGACATGTTCCCCAAGGAACAGCTTCGATGTTGACTGTAACGCCATCGTTGTTCGCTTCGAAAGCGTCGACAACAGCTTGGTCAGCGTCACGAACTTCGCCGCCACACATGATGAAGTGCAGTTCTTCGGCTTGGCTTGGAAGGGCGGTACCTGCTGCCAGGATCGCACCAAGCGATAGTGTTTTTACATAATTCATAGTTTTCCTCCGATGGTTTTACGAATTTTGTTTTGGTTATTCTTTCACCGCGCCGGCGGTCAGACCGGCGACAAGGTACTTTTGTAGGAACAAGAAGATGACCATGACTGGCAGGACACCTGTCAGTGCTGCGGCCATCATTTCGTTCCAGGTCACCGACTGATAGCCGATGAATTCGAACAGGCCTGCGGGTAGTGGTTGATACTCGCGGGTCTGGTTGAAGGTAATTGCGAACAGGAATTGCTGAGCATATGCGCCGATAAAGATAGCGGTGCTGACAACGATCAAGCCGGGAACAGCAAGCGGCAGCACAACACGGCGAAGTGTATACAAGCGGCTTGCGCCATCGACGTATGCAGCCTCTTCCAGTTCAACAGGGATTTTCTCAAGATATGAGCGCAGCAGCCATATCCCGGTTGGGATCAAAAAGGCGATACCTGGCACGATCATGGCCCAGTAGCTGTTCAACAGTCCAAGAGCGCTAAGAACGCGGTAGAGCGGGATTAGTAGAACCGCGCCTGTAAACATGTTCACACCAAGGAACATTCCAAGAGATGCAGATTTGAAAGGAAAATCTAGACGGGCATAGGCATAGGCTGCAGGCACTACGAAGACCATAGTTAAGACTGTCACCGAACCTGCGATGAACACTGAGTTCAGGATGTAACGCCCTAGAAGAGGAACCGTTACCCACATGTCGCGATAAGCCTGAAAGCTAAAATCATCCGACCAGAATTGATATGGGCTGCGGAACAGGTGCTCAAGTGGGCGAAGCGACGCCATGAACATCTCAAGGAAGGGCAACAGGATGAAAGTCAGGAACACTGCTATTGCTGCGTATATGCCAACGATCTGAAGCTTCGAGTAACGGTCCATCATCTTACTTCACCCCGTAGTGTTTGTTCACCTTGTTCAGGAAGAACAGGTAGATCAGTGAGAAAATGGCCAGCAGGAAGACGATCACGACAGCACGGGCCGCGCCTTCTCCGAACTTAAAGTTGCCAATTGCGGTTTTGTAGGTGTCGATGATCAACGTTGTGGTCGCCGAGCGTGGCCCACCTTCGGTAAGGATCCAGATGATCTCAAAGCTGTTGAAGGTGAAGATTGCGGACAAAAGCGCCATTGATACGATAACAGGCATGATCTGTGGAATTGTGATCCGACGGAACCGATACCAGCGCCCTGCCCCATCAACCCAAGCAGCCTCGTATAGATCACGGCTGACACCTTGCATCGCGGCTAGGAAGAACAGAGTGACCATAGGGGTACCGACCCAAACATCAGCGACAACTGCCGAATAGAACGCAGACCGCTTATACGCGAGAAATTCAAATGCCTTATCGATCAAACCGAATTGTTGCGCCGTACCGGACAAGACACCAAAGGCACCGTTATAGAGCCACAACCAACCAATCATGCCGATGGCCATTGGGATCACCCACGGTGGCATAACCAACACGCGAAATAGACCGCGACCAGGTACTGCGGCGTTCAAAAGCGTCGCGCCGACAAGTCCAAGGATCAATTTTAGGAATACGGAGAGGAACATCCAATAAAATGTTCTGACAATGGTTTGGCGAAACTTCTTGCTCTCTGCGAGGTCGGTATAGTTTTCCATCCCCACGTAGCTTTCGCCACCCAAACGCGCATCCGTGAAAGAAAGGCGGAAAGTCTCAAGCAGTGGCCACGCCACGATCACGAGAATAAATATCACAGCCGGAGCAATAAGCGCCCACGCGAACCATGACTCTGGCAAGCTGCGGCGCTTCCGTTGAGTTGTTGACACTAGATCGGTCAATTTCCACCCCTTAGTTATCCCTGTGGAACGCGAATTTCGCGCTTTCATTAAGCATGCCTCATGGCGACCAATAATACTACCAAAATAATACCAAAAATGTAGATTGGTGACTTTTCTGTTGATTTTCAGGGGGTTTGGCACTACTCACTTGACCAGATCAATAACATTCGCAAATTTTGGTATTGCATAAAAGATACCAATAAAAGAAGATTTAGTCATGGAATCGAATCGCGTCCTCTTTCACTCTGACGTCTGGCACCAATCCGGTGGCGGATCACGGTATCTGCAGCTTTCTCGCCATATCGCTGCGGCTATAAATGATGGTCGTCTAGAAGAAGGCTATCAATTACCACCCGAACGCGATCTGGCCGAGCTTGGGAATGTTAGTCGGGTCACGGTGCGAAAAGCGGTCAGCGAATTGGTCGATGCTGGGCTCGTCCAACAAAAACGCGGGTCTGGCAGTTTCGTACTGGGGGTTGCTCCACGAACGGAACAATCCCTTTCAAGTCTCGTTTCGTTTACCGAAAACATGCAGGCACGGGGTCGAGCGTCTACGAGTAAAATTCTTAGCCGTGGTCTTTTTGTACCCACGCCGGATGAAATGATGGCTCTTGGACTTTCCCCCAGTCAAAGGGTTGCACGGTTGGAACGTCTTCGTTTTGCCGATGGCACCCCCATGGCGCTTGAAGTGTCATCTATCCCGAGTGACGTCCTGCCAGACCCTGACGTCGTCTCGAAATCGCTATATGCGGTTCTCAGGCTAAACGATCAGGCCCCAAGTCGAGCGATACAAAGAGTTAGTGCAATCAATGTTCCAAGTGACAAGGCGCAGTTGTTGGGCGTTCCAGAAAACACAGCGCTTTTGCAAATCAACCGCACGGCCTTTTTAGACAGCGGTCGACCGATCGAATTCACGCAGGGCCTGTACCGCCCAGACATTTACGACTTTGTCGCTGAAATCCGCCCAGATGGTGGTGCCTAAATCTAACGCTAAGAGAGTCCCATGAAGTTTGACGCCCGTATTGACGGCCCTTTGATCCGTTGCACCTTGACTTCTGACCGTGATCTTCACGGGCCAGTTTTTTGCTTTTCAGGCATGGCGCCGAGCATTTCGCACGATGGCTATTCGAGGCTAAAAAGCGTTGGAGGATATTGTGAAATTCAGCTTCCAGACATTGAGAATAGTCAAACTCTTGAATTTTCAATTGCTTACGAAAACCCGGATTTTGCCCCGGCTAATCGTGCGTGGCTTCCGCTTGGGGCATATTTGCGTTGTGACGGAGATACGCTCACCCTGCCCCAATTACTTCCGGTCGGCGTTGAGCAAGGCGCGATCTCTTATAGTGATGGCACAGCACCCGAGCTTTTGATCTGCCCTCAGCCGACCTCGTATTCGGCCAGTGAAGGGTTGCAACACATATCTGGCATTCGATCTGACATGGCTGAGCTGTTGCGTGTCGATAAGCTAACGAAACGGTTGGGTTTTGACCCATTTCTTAAAGACGCAGGAATCCCCCTAACCCACGAGCTTGATGAAAGCCTTTCGGCTGAAGCCTACCGCCTAGATATTCAACCAGACAGCATCACCCTAAGTCACAAAGACAGCGCCGGCGCATTTTACGGTGGCGTGACACTCGCGACCTTAATCGCAACCCACAATGGGAAAGTGCCTTGTGGCAGCATCGAGGACGCTCCTCGGTTTGAATGGCGCGGCCAGCACTTGGATTGTGCGCGCCACTTCTATCAGGTTGATACGATCCTTCGACTGCTCGACCTAATGGCAATGCTAAAACTAAACCGCTTTCATTGGCACTTTGCTGATGATGAAGCCTTTCGGCTTGAGCTCGACAGCCTTCCAGAATTGTCCCAAACCCATTTCCGCGGTGAAGGCAATTTGGTTCCTGGTGTATTCGGGGGCGGCCCAAATTCTGGTGGAAGCTACTCAAGGGCGGATGCGGATCGCGTAATTGCACATGCAAAGTCGCTTGGCATAGAAGTTATGCCTGAAATTGAGGTACCCGCACACGCTTTGGCCTTGTGCAAGATATTCCCAGACACTCGCGACCCAGATGACATTGGAACCGAGCAATCGGTGCAGGGATATGTTGAAAACGTCATGAACCCTGCCATGCCAGAAAGCTGGCGCGTGTGGACCGCGATGGTCGATGAAATCAGCGACATCTTCCCCTTTGAAATGCTTCATCTTGGTGGTGATGAATTGCCACATGACACTTGGCAGGATTCTCCAGCGGCCAAAGGTTTAATGGTGGCAGAAAAGCTGGAGTCCACACAAGATCTTCAAGGATGGACAATGAACAAGCTGGCCCAACATACTGTATCCAAGGGAAAAACACCGGCTGGCTGGGAGGAATCCGCCCTTGGAAATCCTTCGATCGGGAACGGCGCGATTATCTTTAGCTGGACTGGCCAAGGTCCGGGATTACAGGCCGCTAGGGACGGCCACCGGGTTGTCATGATGCCAGGACAGAAGACCTATTTCGACATGGCCCAAACCGGGACCCCAAATGATTGGGGGGCGAATTGGGCTGCGATCATTGGGTTGGAAGATACACTCGACTGGGAACCCGTACCTGATGAAGAGCCCGAATTGGAAACCGATATAATTGGTGTCGAGGGGGCATTCTGGTCTGAATTCACCACCCAAGACCAAGAGATGGAACCAATGATAGCACCGCGGATTCTTGGGATCGCAACTTTGGGTTGGCAGGCCAAGAATAGCGCCAGCACCGACGACTTGCTTGGGCTTCGTTTGGTCTATTCCAAAATATTCCAATCGATGGGCTGGGCGCAGTCTTGACCGGTTTTATGTGAACTAAAAACCATGACCGAGTGCAAAATATGAACAGCATCACTGCCACGAAATGGGTCTTCTTTCTTCAACCCTTGATCCTTGGGGCTTGGTTTCCTCGTATTCCTCAGGTTCAAGAGGCACTCGATCTTAGCGCAGGCCAACTAGCCTTTGCTTTGATTGGGATGCCCATTGGATTGCTTTCAGCTCTTAGTTTTGGTGCCAAAGTTGCCGAGGCACTTGGCACGAGACGTCTTTTGACTGTTGCCATGTTGACTCAATGTATCTTGCTACCCCTGCCGGCCTTTGCAGTCAGTGGGCCGACATTGTTTATCGCGCTTACGATTTCAGGCCTAGCATTGGCGATGGCGCAACTGGGTCTAAATGTCACCGCTTCGCTGGTCGAAGCCCATGCCGATCGCCCAATTATGAATGGTTGTCACGGGTTTTGGAGTGTTGGGGTCCTGTTGGGCAGCGCATTGGGGGCCTACAGCGCTGCGATCAATGTTGCGCCCAGCACGTCGCTTGTCATTGTTGCGGCTTTCACATCCGCACCTCTGATCTTGATTGCACGTCAAGTCACCGACTATTCCGTTCCAGCCCAAGAACATAGCGAAGCCGCAAGCAAGAGGATCTCGCCCACTCTTGTTTTCATTGCTCTTTTTGCATTCGGCATCGCAATGACCGAGGGCGCGATGGCCGATTGGTCAGCAGTTTATCTAACCGATACGTTCATGGCCTCTGCGGGTTTAGCAGGTGCAGGCTATACAGTATTTGCACTTTTTGTTGCTGCAGGGCGCTTTATGGGGGACCCGCTTAAGTCACGGTTCCCTGTGCAACACTTGGCCCAAGCTTTCGTGATTACCGCATTGGTGGGGCTGGCGCTGATCGTTTTCGGCCCTTCTGTTAGTTTTGCATTTCTAGGGATCGCGATGTTGGGGCTTGGCGTGTCATTGGGCTTTCCCTTAGCTGTAAGCGCCGTGAGTGTTTTGCCAGGGCGCTCGAGCGCGTCCAATGTTGCTATATTAACGCAAGTAACGCTCAGCGGTTTTTTGGTGGGGCCACCAATGATCGGCATCATCGCAGATCACAGCTCTATGAGAGGAGGCCTTGCTGCGTTGGCCCCCGCGTTGATCGCAGCTGCATTTTTTGCGCGACAACTCAAAGCTCGCGACTGAAGCCCTAAGCCCAATCGCGACGCACGTATTCTATCTATTCGCTCGCGCTAGCAAACCAACTGCAGCCAATCCCACAAGGATTATCAGTACGGCCGAAGGTGCGGCATCTCCGAGATTTTCAAGCGATGCCTGTTGGTGCACGCGTGTCGCTAGGGTTTCGTAGTTAAATGGCCGCAACAAAAGTGTCGCCGGAAGCTCTTTGACGCAATCGACAAAGACCAACAGCAAAGCAGAGCCGATCGAACCCTTGATGAGCGGCATATAGACGTCTTTCAGAGTTCCCCCCAATGATCTGCCGAGTGATCTCGCTGCCAAGGGTAAACTGGGCGACACACGACCAAGAGCCGCGTCAGCAGCACCTTGGGCAATCGCGAAAAACCGAACGGAATATGCCAAGATCAATGCAAAGGCTGATCCTGTCATCACCAACCCAATATCGTATCCGGTCACTGACCAAATGGCATCTGCCACCGCGTTGTCGGTCGCGGCAAGCGGTATGAGAATGCCGACGCCCAAAACAGCGCCCGGTGCGGCATATCCTATCGTGGTGATTGGTAACAATAGTTGGGGTAATCTGCGACCCGACAGACGAACACCGTAAACCATGAATAGCCCCGCCGTGACCGTAACCAAGGCAGCAATACCGCCGACTGCCAACGTATTCCCCAGTGCCCGAACTAAACCTTTGGCAGCGAATTCATCAAGATTGCCCCACGCATGACTGGAAATAACTGCAACAGGCATCACGAACCCGATCAAAAATGGTAGCAAACAGGCAAGAGTGGCAGCCCAAGCATGACCGCCGTGAAGTACGGTGCGCTCAACCGGCCTCGCGCGGTTAGAAAGATTGTAGTGCCTAACGCGGTTTCTATTGATTTTCTCAAGGGCAACTAAGAAAATTACCAATATCAGGATGACCATAGCAATTTGCGCGGCACCGCCCGCATTACTGCTTTCTAGCCAAACCGTGAAAATGCCGGTTGTTAGCGTTTGGACCGCAAAATAGTCCATAGTGCCAAAATCGTTGACGGTCTCCATCATCACAATTGCAGCCCCTGCTGCGATTGCCGGACGTGCGAGTGGTAAACCGACCTTCCAAAACCGCTTGAATGGCCCTGCACCCAAAGATTGCGCAACCTCGTGACCACATCCCGATTGCTCGCGGAATGCGGCCCGCGCAAGCAAATAGACATACGGGTAAAGCGCAGCTGACAATACGACTATCGCCGCATTCAAAGATCGAATTTCGGGGAACCAGTAATCCCGTGAAGATGTCCAACCAAATACATCGCGCAATGTGGTCTGAACTGGTCCAGCGAATTCCAAGAAGTCCACCAACGCGTAAGCACCTACATATGCAGGTATGGCCAACGGCAAAAGCAACAGCCATTCTAACCAGCCGCTCAGCGGAAAACGATAGCGCGCAATCAGCCAAGCGGCACCCGTTCCGATACCGGCGGACAAAGCGCCAACCGCAAACATCGAAATCAACGTGGCTTTTAGATACCGCGGCAATGTAGTGGCCATCAGATGCGGCCAAATGTTGTCAGCCGGACTTAATGCAATCCAAACAACTGCCACTATCGGTGACAATACGACCAAAGCGATCAACACCGCCCCGACAGACCATAGGTTCAGTCGAAACGATACGAAGTGTTTTGGGCGTCGAATTGTCTTAGTATTCATGCTTTTCCAATGCCCGAATGCAGTATAACTGTCCAGAACAGACCGTACATTGCGGCAACTGGTACGCGGTAGTCATAGCAGACAGGATCAAATGCAGGTCATTCTTCATATCGGCGCGCATTGTACAGATGACAATCTTTTGATTGGCACGCTTCGCAAGAATACCGACATGCTGGCAGAGCGTGGAACGGCCGTCCCTGCCCCTTCTAAGTATCGCAAGTTGCTTCATGAGGCCTTGCTGGCCATGCCACAGGGCGCCCCCAAACCTGGCGCGCGCGACATGTTTTTGGAAATGGTGCTCGGTGATCAAAAGGCAGATCGTCTTATTCTGTCCAATGAGAATTTCATCAACTTCCCCCACCGCATTTTCGACGGCGGCTCGTTTTATCGTCTTGCCGCAAGACGACTAAAATCAATGTCAGAATTGATGGACGGTGATGAGTTGGAAATCTACATGGCCATTAGAAATCCAGCGACATTCCTATCTGCTGCGTTCTCCAAAGTTGAAGGCCGTAGTTTTTCCGAATTCTTGGACGGCGCAGATCCAATGGATCTTAGGTGGTCTGACGTCATTCACCGCATCCGGGAAGCCGTACCTGATATCCCTATGACAGTATGGTGCAATGAAGATACGCCGCTGATTTGGACACAGGTTGTGCGTGACATCGCAGCGCTAGAACACGGTTCAAAGCTTAAAGGCGGATACGATCTTCTCCGCTCAATCATGAGCCCCGAAGGCATGACGAGGTTCAAAGCCTACATTGGTCAGAACCACCCACAGAACGAAATGCAGTTGCGACGAGTGATTGCAGCATTTCTAGACAAATACGCGCTGGAAGACGCCATTGAAGAAGAATTGACGGCGCCAGGCTTGTCAGAGCAAGCCGTTATCGCGATGACAGAAGCCTACGAAGAAGATCTATTTGAGATTGAACGCATTCCGGGTGTGACGTTCCTTAACCCCTAGAACACAAAAAAACCGGACGGTTTTCACAGTCCGGTTTCAGAAATTCAATTGGAAACTGGGTTACATTCCTAAGGCTTCTTTATACATTTCCAAAACGGCTTCTTCTTCGGCGATGTCGTTATCATCACGCTTGCGTAGTGCCACGATCTTGCGCATCACTTTGGTGTCGTAGCCACGCCCTTTCGCTTCGGCCATCACCTCTTTTTGCTGGTCGGCGATGTCTTTCTTCTCCATCTCCAAACGTTCGTAACGCTCGATAAACTGTCGAAGTTCGTCTGCTGTCACTCGGTAGCTATCAGGGGTGCTGTCTTGCATTTTGGGCCTCATTATCGGGTCTGAGCGCAATGACTAACGCCGTCACTTGCGACCCGCAAGGGGTTGTCTGTTGGTACGTGATCATTTACCCCGCGCGGACCGAGTGAAGGAGAATGCAGAATGGAATATCTTATCTGGATTGGCGCTGCCGTTTCAATGTTGGGCTTGATCGGATTGATCTCAAGCATTCTGAAAGTATCAAAGGCGCGAAAAGCCAAACTATCGGACGAAGACCTTCGGCTTGCCGTTCAAAAGGTATTGCCGCTGAACTTGGGATCGTTGTTCCTGTCCGTCCTTGGTCTGATGATGGTAATCGTCGGAATTACGCTTAGCTAGCTTCGTCCAAGTCGGGTAAATCCATTTTTTCAAAGCCCTGGCCGTATTTAATCAGGTCTGAGATCAGAGGATGTACCTGCCATAGGTCGGGCGCAAGCGTAGCGTATCTTTCAAGCGTTTGCGCAATCCGAAACAACCCCATTTGCTCTGCCGCTTGCATCGGACCGCCCCGTCGTCGCGGAAATCCGATTGAATGCACAGCAAGGACATCCATATCCGACGCACGTTGCAAGATATCGTCGTCCAGCAAATGCGCCCCGTAATTCAACAGCGAACCGATGAATAGGTTTACCACTTCCGAATCTGTGAACTCGAGAGCTTCAATGCTTAGTTGGTCACGCAAATTCGTAAGGCTCCAAACCACAACACCGTCAGGACGTGGTCGCCCATCACCCTTGGCGTAACGGAAATACCCCAACCCAACGCCTTTACCGGTGCGTCCTGAAGCGATCAGCGCTTCTGTGGCGGGTTGTTGACTCGGAATTAGATCAAGCTCTAACCCAATTTCGTCGCGCCATGCCAGTGGTCCTTTGCGAAATCCAAATTCGCCAAGAGCGCCATCAATTTGCTTTGGTTCTGCACCGTGCAACAAAAGCGTTTCTGCCGTCTGAAAAAGGACCCGTCGAATGCCCACAGATACGGGTTCGTTTTGCCCTTCGATAAGGACTGGAAGCCGTTTAACGATCCGAAAGAACTCCTGAATACCCTCACGAGCCGTGTTGTTTTGACCTGGAATGCCAAAGACCTCGACCGTTTTCGCAATATGTGGTGACTTTT
>ERZ1046740.728-NODE-728-length-26230-cov-8.113849_pt1 | contig 26230 bp, 21 predicted proteins | sample MGYA00383093_ERZ1046740 | MGnify/ENA primary metagenome ERZ1046740 (study PRJEB29581, sample SAMEA5548363) | metagenome | biome: marine; feature: coastal; material: water | depth 25 m | study: Short-term variability in the microbial, nano- and picoplankton... | reverse complement strand
TTGTTTCTTCAGTAAGTCATTATGTGCAAAAGGTAGAGGATAAAATCTGTGAACTAACAGGTTCTAAATATGCCGTTGCAGTAACAAATGGTACAGTTGGTTTGCACCTTGCGCTTTTGGCTGCCGGAGTAAAACCGGAAGATGAAGTCATCACACAAGCACTCACTTTTGTTGCGACAGGCAATGCAATAGGTTATACTGGAGCATCTCCTGTTTTCGTTGATGTTGATGAAACAACAATGGGTCTTTCGGCTTCTGCTTTAAAGAGATTCTTGGAAAACAATACCGAACAGAAAAACGGCTTCTGCTACAACAAAAATACGGGCAAAAGGATTAAAGCTTGCGTGCCTATGCACACTTTTGGTTTTCCTTTAGAGATCGAGCAGATAACCAACATTTGCAAAGTGCATTCTATTTCTCTAGTGGAAGATGCCGCAGAGTCTATCTCTAGTTTTGTTGGAAATAAGCACACAGGAACTTTTGGAGAATTAGCCTGTGTTAGCTTTAACGGCAACAAGTTGGTTACCGCAGGGATGGGTGGTATTGTGTTAACGCAAAATGAACAGCACGCCAAATGGCTTAAGCATGTAAGTACTACAGCAAAAAGACCACATGCTTTTGAATTTTACCATGACGGAACAGGATACAACTACAGAATGGCTGGTTTGAATGCATCCTTGTTGTATGGACAGTTGATGAATATCGATAATGTTTTAAAGGCCAAGCGAAATTTGGCTGAAAAATATGCGCAATTCTTTTCTGAAGATCCTAATATTGAGTTCCTTGAAGAACAAGAAGGAACAACTGCAAATTATTGGCTGAATACAATTCGGTTTAGAGACTTTGAGTCACGCACTAATTTCTTGATATACGCCAATGAAAATGGGGTAATGTGTAGACCGATATGGAATTTGCTAAATACCCTCCCAATGTTCAAAGATTGCGAGCATGATGGTCTCGAGGTGTCTAAGAAATTAGAAGCGACTATTGTTAATATTCCAAGTAGTTTTATTCCGGAATTGCTGTAAATGAATCTACCAGATTATATAGTCATTGGAGAGACTAAATGCGGTACTACATCGCTTTACAACTATTTGATTCAACACCCGAATATTCAAGATACATTCGGAAATGGTGAGGAGTATGACGAAACCTATAGAACAAAAGAGCTAAGATATTTTGATAAATTCTATGATCGTGGATTAGAGTGGTATAAGTCGCTGTTTCCTGATCCAATTGAAGGTTCTATCGTAGGAGAAGCTACCCCTATGTACATGTATAGATCGCTCATCGCGAAGCGCATAAAGACTGATGTCCCGAAAGCTAAATTGATTGTTGTGCTGAGAGATCCTGTAGACCGATTTATCAGTCAGTTTTACCACAATTATAAATGGGTTCCAGGTTTTTCTGAACGTTATCCAAACATCAAAACCTATCTCCACTCGATGATAGATCCTGATTATTACATCCTTGAAAAAGGAAAGTATTACTATTCACTTTTAAAGTGGATGGACTATTTCGAAAAAGATCAATTCTATGTTTTTTCAAGTGAAGAAATGTTTTGTGAGCCGCAAACGACTTACAATGACCTGGTCAATTTTTTAGGGCTTCAAGATTTTACATTACATGAATTCAAGAAATATAGAAGTAATAGTTATCCAACAGTAGATAGCGAAACTATCAAAGAGTTAACTGAATTTTATAGGTTAGCTAATCAGAAATTGTTTTCCCTTTTAGGGAAAGAGTTTAAATGGAGAAAATAGATGGCTAAAAAGCGTGTAGGTGCAAACCAGCGAAAAATTGATTTAGGAGTAGATATTATGTCTGCACTAAAGAAAATGGACGAGCTTAAAATAAAATTACTTCTTGTTACAAAAGATGGTAAATACCACAGCTTGTTGTCTATTGGTGATATTCAAAGGGCCATTATTAGAAATGTTGATTTAGCTCATCCAGTTTCTAATATTCTTAGACAAAATATACGCGTATCCTATACTTCTGAATCTCACGAAGAAGTAAAAGCCAGAATGCTTGAATGGCGAACAGAGTTAATGCCTATTGTAAATCACGATGGAGAAATTGAGCGAATTTGGTTGTGGGATGAAATGTTTGACCAAGAATTAGAACAAGAACGCGATTCTTTAGATATACCGGTGGTTATTATGGCTGGAGGAAAGGGAACACGTTTGAAGCCAATTACTAATATTATTCCTAAACCTCTCGTGCCAGTTGGTGATAAATCGATGATTGAGATCATTATCGATAATTTCAGGAAAATTGGATGTAAGTCTTTTTATGCCACGGTAAATTACAAGCATAAACTGATAGAAAACCACTTCGCTGACATAGGGGATAAAGATTACAATATAAATTTTTACAAAGAGGAGCAACCTTTGGGGACGGCTGGTAGCCTTTACCTTTTAAAGGAACACATCCAGAACACTTTTTTTATATCGAACTGTGACATTTTAATAGATCAAGATTACCGCGATATTTACAATTACCATAAAGAGCACAAAAATGAATTGACTTTAATCGTGTCGCTCAAGAGCTATCAAATACCCTATGGAACAGTTGAAAGTGGGGAAAATGGCGAGTTGTTAGAAATGCGAGAAAAGCCTGAATTGACATTTAAGATAAACTCAGGAATGTATGTCTTAGAGCCACATCTTTTAGATGAGATTCCTGAAAACGCATTTTTTCATATTACAGAATTGATAGACAAAATTAAAAAGAGAGGCGGGAAGGTTGGTGTTTTCCCGGTAAGTGAAAAGTCTTGGTTCGACATTGGTCAGTGGTCGGAGTATCAGCAAACTCTTAGTGCCTACGATAACCGTTTTACTTGGTCTTCGTAATAAGTCGTTATTTTTTCAATACTCTTTAAAATATTAAAGTTCTCACCTACTTTTTGACTTCTAAACTCTAATGTTTCGGCATCAGGAACGTTTCCAAGTATCACCTGCTCCATTCTTTTTGCAAGCACATTTTCATCTAGTGGAATAAGAGGAAGATCGACCCCCATTTTTTCGTTATAAATACGATAGGGCTCTATGTCTGTAACTATTATTTCTTTTTTAAAAAATTGAGGCTCTAAGAATGTTGTGCTAAGCTGCTCGTTTACCGCAATTTGTAATCCACAATCTACGCGCTCCCAAATCAAACGAATGTCATTAAATGGAATGAATTTGTGATGATAAAAGTCTACTAGGTCTCTAACGTCAAGTTTGTCAATTAAAGCTTCGTAACTTTCTTCTAGGTCTCCCTTACTGCGGTTGCCTAGCCATAATACAGCTTTAAAGTTTTCTACGCCTTTGTCCTTTAATATTTTACCTGCTTTAATGACAAGGTCGTGCCTGCTGCTTGACGAAATAGATTTAGGAAAGAAGAAAATGACTTTCTTTTCTGGCAGCCAGTTAAAGAACTTTAAAGTTTCTTCTACTGGCGGTAGTGTTTTACTAGTAAAATATTCAGGGTGAAGTCCCCAAAAAAACACTTTTACATTTTCATGTAGGTTAAGTTCTTTTACAACTTCTGCCGTTCCATGCCAATTACAGTGCAACACATCAGATTTTTTAATTGCCCACCTATAAACCCAAGCACGAAAGTCTTTTTTAGACGCTCTTCTTAAAATCCATTCATTCCAAACATTGAAAATAAATGTAGTTTTCCTAGACCTAAGCAATTGAAATAATGCAAAAATATATGGGCTATGGCCGCCATGGTACCAAATTATGTCAACCTTTTTATTCAGTACCTTTTTTAGTTTAAGAATAGAACTAAAAGTAAACTTGATATGATTGAACTTGATATGAAGATCATTTGATTCGAAATCTCTGTCGCTATCATAGCAAAATGTAAAGTCAATATCTTTTCGGGTATTGAAATATTCTAAAAACGGCATAATGTTATGTCCAGCGGCTCGGCCATGGAACATAACTATTTTGAGTTTTTCAGTCTTCATTCTATATTTTCAATTCTTGTTTTACCCTCTAATCTTCTTAATCAGAGAATCAACAACTGCATTTAATTCGGTGGAAACCTTCAATGTAAAAGCACCAACTAAAATTAAACCACCAAGCAGAAGGCTTTTAATAATAATACTCAAATATGGGTTTCCGAAGGTTGGCAAGTAATAAGATAATGCGAGCGTAGCAATGAATAGAGCTAGAGTTTTGAGCCAATTCAAAGAGTAGGGAATCATTTTCAACTTCCAATAAATGATAAAAAATCGGAAAGCGTTTACTAGAAACATGGTGATTAGACTGGCCCACGCTGCGCCCGTTAAACCTAGCTTTGGTATTAATAAGAGGTTCGTTGCTATTCCCAGAGGGGCGAGTATAGTTATGCTCAGGAAGTTATATCTAAAATATTCCGAGTTAGAAAGAATCTCTGAATTACTGCCAGAAGAGGTGTCTATTAATTTTGCCAGACCTATAAGAATTACAACAGAAGCTGCTGTTGCATAGATAGAGCCGTTAGGCATAATCATGAACAATTCATTTAAGCTGCCAACTAAGCAAACAAATATGAACGAACCAGCTATCAATTGGTTAAGCGCAGACTTTTGATAAAGCTCTTCTATGGTTTTAAAATCTTTCTTGTTGAAAGCCTCGGCTAGAAACGGAAAGGAAATTTGACTTATAGCTCTTCGAGGGATTTCAACTAAAAAGCCAATAAAAAAAGCAATGCTATAAATTCCAGCAGCTTCTAGATTTTTTATAGAAGTCAGCATAATGCTGTCTATACTTCGGATGAGAATAGTACCAGTATTTGTGAGTAAAGAGAATCCACCAAAGATTAAAATGTCTTTTAATTCAATTTTACTAAAAGCCGTTTTAGACCAATTTATTTGCCACCCGCTTAATTTCTTGATACTTATAAAGACCAACAAACTTGAAACAAAGTATACACCTAAATATCCAGCAACTAAAAAGTCAAAATCTAGAATAGCATACCCATAAAGAACGACCAGAATCAGCGTAAGAAAACGAATGAGTATTTCTTGAATAAAACTCGGGAAAACTGTTTTTTTTCGTCCTTTGGAATATGCAGCAGCTAGAGAGTGCAGTGCTCTTGCAAAAACGAGAGGAATAATAACGAGAAAATATTTTGAGAGTAAAGGTGCTCTGTCTGAATAAAAATCGATTAACCACTGATTGCTTGAAAGGAACATAACAATGAATACCAAAAAGCTTATAGCCGTGGTGGAATAGGCTAGTTTTCTCAAACTACTCGATTTACCTTCATTGCCAATAAAACGCTGTAAATAGCGCATAAAAACTAACTGGCTGCCAAGCGGAATGAACGATGCGCAAAGGTTGCTAATGTCAATTAGCACAGTGAAGAAACCAATTTCACTGGGTTCTAAATAGGCGGGAAAAACATATAATTTTAAGAAGAAGCCTAATACAACGCCAATTCCCAAAATAACAGAGGATTGAATGCTTTGTTTTTTTATTTCTCCCAAAGGGTGTTGAATTTTGTGCTAAAATACATTTAAACGCATCTATTGATTCATTATTACGCAAAGGAATTTAATTAAGCTATTGTTGGCCAAATAGCAAACTACCATCTTGTTTAAATACTTGTTGCGACACCGATTAAAAACTACTATTGCAGAGGTTCTCTAAACTTAATTCAAATAGAAAATGTCTTTAATTCCAAATCTTAAAAAAGCTAAGAAATTAGTGTACAACATGCTTTTTCTTTCAAAAAAAGAACAACGGCATTACCTTGTTGGGGCCGCACATTTGTGGGAAATGAAACAAATGTTTCAAATTAATTTCCTAAAAGAAAATGGATTGAAACCCGATGAAAAGTTGATAGATATTGGCTGTGGAACTTTAAGAGGCGGTATCCCATTGATCAAGTATTTAAATGAGACTAATTACTGTGGATTAGAAGTTAGAGAGAATGTATTGACCGAAGGCAGGAAAGAATTAAAAGAAGAAGGACTCGAAAACAAACATCCTCATCTTGTTCATTTTAGTGATTTTGATAAATTGGATTTTGAAGCAAAATTTGATAAAGCATTTGCATTTTCGGTGCTTATCCATCTTGAAGATGATATTACTGAAAAGTGTTTCAGTTTTGTGAAAAGAAACTTGAAGAAAGACGGAGTGTTTTTTGCCAATGTGAACCTATCAACAAGAGAAAGTGGCAATTGGCAAGGGTTTCCGGTGATGTATAAAGAATTGAGTTTTTATGAAGATTTAGCAGCGAAGAATAATCTAACTGTTCAAAAAATAGGAGCTCTCAAAGATATTGGCCATGTTAGCGGCCAAGCAGCAGCCGATGAGCAAATTATGTTGGCGTTTCGAAAGCAATAGAATGAGTATAAGTGCAACGCTAAACTAAAATGATCTTAATAAATTATGGCTAACTACTGGATTTTTATGGATTGTTCTATTTTGCACATCAATATAAATCGGCAGTTATTTCATTTTCAGATAAAATAAAAAATCGAGCAATATGGAGAGATCTATTGGCGCTTCCGCTAAAGGTCTTTATTAACCGTGTAGCTAAAAGAGTGTTGAATAAAAAGTCAGTTTCGATTGAAATTTCACCTGAAGAAACTCCGCAATTTTATTTGCAGCACATATCTAAACTAAAAGTTAAGCATACTGAGGCTGCGGACTTTGTTGTTCAAAAATACCTGAATGCAGAAGCAGATTTTTTAGGCACTGGTTGGGTGACATTTAAAGGGACTTGGCAAAAAGATTTTAATAGTGGGTTTGAATGGGATGACAGCAAACCTTCATTTGAGCAATTTGCGTTAGGTTTAAAATCAAAAGGCGCAGATGTAAAAGTACCTTGGGAATTTGGTCGTATGCACCAATTGTTGCGGGTTTCATTTTATGCAAAGGAAAGATCAAATGAATACATAGGGGCGGTATTAAAGGACTTCCGTGTAAAGAATAAAATTGGCTATGGTGTTCATTGGATGAATGCAATGGAGGTCGCTATTCGTGCAATAAACATGTCTGTGGCTTTTGATAAATCCGGCTACAATGAAAAAGAAGACCTCATTTTTTTACAAGAACATTTCAGTTTTATTCTAAAAAACCTTGAGCGCAAAGATGGCTTTGGGAATAACCACTATTTGGCAAACCTTACCGGTTTACTTTTTGGTCTGGTATACTTTCCTTCATGGATGGATTTACAACAGAATAGATCGTGGATCATTACTGAATTCTGTTCGGAAATAGAAAAACAGTTTTATTCTGATGGTGGAAATTTTGAAGGCTCAAGCTATTATCATGCTTTAAGCTCTGAAATTGCATTTTTAGGCTTGGCGTGTTTGGTGAATCTAAAAGAAAATGAAGCTGTTCAAAGCGTACACTTAAAAATCTATTACGCATTTAATTTTTTAAAGTCTGTTGTAAAGCCAAATGGTGAATTGCCGCAATTTGGTGACAATGACAGCGGAAGAATTTTACCATTTTCAGTTCGAGGTGATTTCCTTGCACCTAAGGAAAGAGAAGGTAAATATGCCAACTTAGTAGGGTATTCAAAAGGGAAACCGACTCAAGAGGAATTGGTTGAAAACGTTTTGAATGTTTCTGGAATCATCCAAATGGGGAATGCACTTTTTGGTAAGGAAGGAAAGGGATTGGGACATGGTTTTATTTCAGAAATGATTTCTGGTTCAGTTTTAAAATCTTTTCCCAGGATGAAGAGACCTGAGCTAAATGAAGATTTAGGATTAGCACTTCCAGAGCATAAGGCTGTCACTTTTGAGTTTCCGAATATTGATGTAAATAGCATTCATTCGTTTTATTCGAAAGAGTTTGGTGTGGTTGTTTTGAAGTCGGATGAGTTTTATTTGGCTCTTTCAATTCTACAGAGAGATAAGGCACATCGCTACCGAGGGCATTTCCATAATGATCAGTTGAGCATCGATCTTTGGGTAAAAGGAGAACAGGTGCTATCAGATCCTGGAAACATAACGTATACAGGTGATATGGGTATACGCAATGAAATGCGCAGTGCAAAAACACATAATGCTCCTTATTTAGGCGAGGAGCCCAATCGATATATGGAAGGCATTATGGGTTTGTTTCATACGATGAATGATACAAATGTTGAACTCTACGAGTTGAGCAATCAAAAAATAAAGGCTGCATTGTTTTTTAAAAACGAAAAAATTGTGCGCGAAATTTTCATTGAAAAAGATAAAATTACCATCCACGACAGTGCAAGCAAACTGTTTGAAGTAAACACTAGAAACAGCTTGATGAGTGATGGTTACGGAAGAATGTTGAGAGAATGAAAAAAGTATTAATTGTTACATATCACTGGCCACCTATGGGTGGTGGTGGAGTTCAACGTTGGCTAAAGATGGTGAAGTACATTCGAGAATTTGGATGGGAGCCGATTATTTTTACTGCTGAAGATGCTGAAGTGTCCTTGAGTGACCCTGAACTTTTAAAAGAGCTTCCAGATAATATTGAAACACACAAAGTACCCATTTGGGAACCTTTTGATCTGTACAAAAAAGTTATTGGCAAAGGGAAAAATGAAAAAATCCAACCTGGTCTTTTGAATGAATCTGATAGGAAAGGCTGGAAGAATGAGTTAATTTTATGGGTACGCGGGAATGTATTTATCCCAGATGCTAAAATGTTTTGGATAAAACCATCCGTAAATTATTTGAGTAACTATTTAAAAGAAAATAAAGTTGATGCAATAATTTCATCGGGGCCACCGCATACAACACACATGATAGCCAACAAGGTGAAAAAGAAATTCAATATTCCCTGGTTGGCCGATTTTAGAGACCCATGGACATTTGTGGATTATTACGACCAATTGAAAATTTCAAAATGGGCGGACAGGAAACATCATTCCTTGGAAAGAGCTGTTTTGAGTAATGCAGATAAAACAATAACCGTTACCTGGAGCTGGGCAGAAGATTTTAATAAGAAGAAAATTAAAGAAGTTGGCGTTGTTACAAATGGTTATGACCCAAAGGATTTTTTAAAAGCAACAGGCGATGTGCCAGGTAAATTTGGAATTACACATATCGGTTCCATGAATAAGGACCGTAATCCTGAAATTCTTTGGCCTGTTTTACAAAAGCTTGCCAATTCTCTAGTAGGTTTTAAAGAGCTTTTAGAAATTAGATTGATAGGCCCAGTAGATTTTCAAATTTTTAAATCTATTGAAGAGAATGGGTTGAATGACCATTTGCGACATACTTCATATAAAGGTCATAAGGAGGTTATTGTTGATTTGTTAGATTCTGCATTACAGCTTTTGCCTATCAATAATACTGCAAACTTAATGGGAGTTGTTCCAGGAAAGTTATTTGAATACATAGGTTCGCGTAGGCCTATTCTTTGCATAGGAACAAAGAAGGGTGACGCAGCAAGAATAATTAAGGAGACCAATTCAGGTGAAGTTTTTGATTACAACGAGTCTTCTGAATTGGAAGAGTATTTAAGAACAGCATTTAAAGAATTCCAGGCAGGTACTCTAAAATCTTCTGGCACAGACTATACTAGATTTAGTAGAAAGAACTTAGCTGGTGAAATTACAAACCACTTGAATAAAATAACCTCGTAGATCATATTTTTTGGAGAAGCCTAATCAAAAATTTTCGGTTAAAAAGCGTGCTAAAAGTTTTAGCCATGCATTAAATGGCTTAAAAATTTTATTCTCCGAAGAACACAATTCAAGGATTCATTTGGTTATTTCTCTTTTTGTTATCGTGGCAGCCTATTATTTTGATGTTTCTGCATTAGAATGGGTAGCATTAATTTTATGTATCGGATTTGTCTTTGTGTTGGAAATCATTAATTCAGCTATTGAGAATCTTTCCGATTATGTTCAACCTGAAAAACACGAGGCCATAAAAAAAACCAAAGATTTAGCTGCTGCTGCAGTGCTGGTCGGTTCAATTGTTTCTGCAATTGTTGGGCTACTTATTTTTTTGCCAAAGGCAATTAGCGTGATGACGTGGCTTCAATTCCAGTAAGTCGGATGAATTATAAAAAAAAGAGACTAGTCTAGCGTATCTTCTTTAGGTTCTTCTTTTTTTACACTAATAAAAAGTGCTCCTACTAAAAGTATTACAAAGATTATTGAGCCGACTAAACTGATTGTTTCGCCAGTATAAAATGAAGAAGGTTTAAACTCAAAAACAATTTCGTGATTGCCTGAAGGTACCTTCATCGCTCTCAATACATAATTCACTCTCGTGTGATCAACTTCGGATCCATCAATAGTTACTTTCCAATCTTTGCCGTCTCTGTAATACACATCAGAGAAAACTGCAAATTGGTCTGAACTAGTGGTTGAGCTATAGACCAATTTATTCGGGGCATAAGATGTCAATGCTATTTGGCCTTTGCCTGAAAACGATTTCGTTGCTGAATAACTCGCGTTGTCCCTTTTAATTAGTGCAGTTGTGCTTGGGTTGATGGTTGACAAGCCTTTGATTTCCTGATCGCCATTCTCTACAACTTGAAGATTTTGAATAAACCAAGCGTTGCCAAGTGCATTTGGATTTTTTAACGCTGGCGCTTGAGGATTGTATATCACGTAAAGGTCATTCAACATATTCAAAACTGGCGTGTTTGCAAATGCGGACTGCGGGTTTTGCCCTTTTTGCAGCGGCTCAATTATTTTGTTCATTTCGCTTGAAATTTGAACCTCAATCAAATCTTGATAACGCTGCAGTTTGGCACCGTGGTAGCCGCCAATAGACTTGTGATAATAAGATGTAAAACCATCGTTAAACGGATTGTTTAGATTGAGTACGCGATAGTACATCGGATTGTTTTGCGCATTGAGAATACTGTTGTCTGCGGTAGATTTTATAAAAGGAGAGTTGTAGTCTCTCTTTGTCATGAAATCATCATGCCCGATGTGTTGTCGATCAAAGCCAAACATATCTATCATAACCAAAACAGCAAGTCCACCAAAGAGAATTGGAGCTTTAATTTTATCTATAGTTTTTAAATAAAGTAATCCAAAAGCTCCCAAAGAAAAGAACAAAGAGCGAAGAGCTGTATTTCTTAAAAGACTCGCTCTGTCCGACATTATCATATCCAATAATTGCGGATTGTTTTGAAATTGAGCGTCACGTTGCGTACTCATATCAAATAAAGATGGTCCGAGTAAAGCAAAGAATAAAAAGAACCCTCCACCAATGTAAAGCGCTTTCAACAATATCTTTTTGGCTTCTTCTTTGTTTTCAATTTTTAAAAATCGATCGGCACCGTAAATTCCAAATGCAGGAATGAGAACAAAACAAATAGTGAGTGCCATTGAAGGAACTCTAAACTTGTTGAAGATCGGGAAGTAGTCAAACATCAATTCATTAAATGTCATGAAATTGCTGCCAAGAGCCATGAAAACAGACCATACCACCGATATGCCAACCCAAATCTTCATGGATTTGGGTGCAACTAAAAAGGCTAAAACAAAAAAGAAAAACATTATGGCACCCAAGTAATAGCCGCCATGCACCATAGAGTCGCTTCCCCAATAAAACAAACTTGCAATTTGTGCATTCGCCTGTTCTTCAGCTAACTTTCCACGGTATCCTTCTTTCTGAAGATTGGATTTGATATTTCTATAGAGTTGAGCATGTGTTTCAGTACCCTCATAATCTTGTTTTGAGCCACCTCCTGTAAAATCTGGTATGACTAAATTGAATACTTCAGCTCCTGAATAACTCCATCTGAATGCGTACTCTTTGTCTAATCCACCTACTTGACTTTCTTTTGTTGCAAGCTCTGATTTTCCGCCACGTATGGTTTCTTTCGTAAACTCATAGGTTGTCCATAGCTTCGATGTGTTGGGGATGATTGCAATCAAAGCCGCACCTGCCAAGAAGGCCACTGAAATTAAATAGCTTTTTACTTGTTTTGATTTGTACGCATCTACCAAGTAAGTGATGAGCATAACCAATACAACTAAAGCAGAGTAATATGTAATCTGAAGGTGATTTGCTGAAATTGCCAAACCTAAGAACAAAGCTGTAACAGCCATTCCGAGTAAACGCTTACCATTAAGAGTTAATAGAATACCTCCCAACATGGGCGCTATGTAACCTGCAGCACGTAATTTTGCGTTGTGGCCAGCGGCAAACGAAATAATGAAGAATGCTGAAAAAGCAAATGCCAGAGAGCCAATGCCCGCAAGCCAAGGATTGACTTTTAAGGAAATCAAGAGGATATACATTCCAACCAAAAGAGTGAAAAATAGACCTAGCCCTGCCGGTAGCCATCTTTTGGTGATTTTCTCAATCTTCTCAAATACATTTGACGGAAAAAAGACATTCAGCTGAAAGGCAGGCATTCCACTAAACATGGAGTTCGTCCAAAGTGGCTCCTCGTTTTTTTCAGCACGATAGTCCACTATTTCTTTGGACTTACCTACACCTATTTGAATATCATCTTGTTGTATTACCTTTCCTGAGAATGCAGGCATAAAGTAAATACTTGTAATTACGGTGATAGCTGCAATAACAGCGAGGTGTATTCTAAATTTTTTAAGGATTTCCATACCAAAAATGTTTGCGCGCTAATATAGAAATATAGAGGTATAGTAGACCTAAGGATGTGCTCTATTTGACTTCCTGAAAGTCCTGTTTTCGCTGTTCGAGCATCAGCCATTTTTCAACAACTTTACTTTTGCTTGGGTTTGCATGAATTTGCAAATTTAGATCGCGATTGCACGTTTCAAGATCATGCGTTTCTAAAACACAATCTTTTAAGTGTTTCATGTTTTGAGTGTATTCTATCCAGTCTCCTCTTTTAGGATTATTAGGTTGAGTGGCAATCCAGCTAAAGCCAACGAGCACGAAAAGTGCTATAAATTTCGATTTGTAAAAACTAGCCACTATGGCTGTTGACCAGATAAATAAAACCAACTCTGTATAGTATCTAAAAGCAGAAAAAACAATTGGGTTATCTCCAGAGCGTCCAATGCTTTGAAAGAAAACAAATGAAATAGCCGAACCTAGCATGAAAAGAGTCGCAACCTTTTTTGGTTTGCTAAAGTCGAAATCTTTAAAGAAATGAACTGTTAGCCCTGCTAGACCTAAAACAATAAGGAGCCCAACCCAATTGGGAACATAAATGAAAAAAGATAAGATTAAGACTGGAGCTTTTAATATTTGAAACACATTGAACTGACCAGCAGAACTTAATGTGGCGATTCTGAAATCTTGAAAGTATAGCAGCAAAGTCGCAATAGCGAATAGCAAAACTACTGCTAAGTGTACCCACTTTTTCTCAATGATCCATTTGATAGACTGGAAAATAACAAATAGAAGTGCTGCAAATATTGCATACACACTAAATGTTGCTGTAAAAACTAAGAGCATATTCAAAATTAGATTGTCTCTAAATTTTGAAATGAGTAATGCCGTAAAGAGCAAAGTAAAAAGTGGCAACATTACATGAATGTGTGGGTTTAAAATTAATGTTGCCCATTGCCATGTTCCACCTATGATGAATGGCACGATTACATCGTACCAATTGAATTTATCTGTGATTTTGAATTTCACCCAAGACCCAAGTGGAATTGTAGACCAAATGACAGCGGCATTAATAAATAGGTCATATCGCGTGTCAAAGGAATTCCCCAAGAGGTAACCTATTTTTGAGAATATGAATAAGAAGCCGACTCGATGCGGACCATGCTGGGCTGTAAATCCTTCCAAGAGACTTACATTTTTAAAAAGAGAATTCCAAGTATCAATGCGGTCAGCCATTAATAGGTCGACGGCAAATTCATGCATAAAAGAAGTTAACAGAACCAAAGATGCTGCGCAGGAAGCAATGAATACTATTTTTTGAAATGCTGTTGTTACCTTTGGAAAAAACATAAATGAGCAATGAGTTTAATCGTTCATGCAAGATTAACATTTTATACTTTCACCATAGGTAAACCATACAATGACAGAAGATTTTTTACACTATGTCTGGCGGACAAAACAGGTGCCACCACAGATGCATTCTGCAAAGAATGAGCCTATTCAAATTTTAGAATTTGGCATTCATAACCAAGATGCAGGCCCAGATTTTCTTTTGGCAAAAGCCGTAATTGGTGGTCAAATGTGGGCCGGGCAGATTGAAATACATGTATCCTCTTCAGATTGGATAAAACATAAACATTCAGAAGACCCGGCCTACGGGAACGTGATATTGCATGTAGTTTACCATCACGATAAGGAAATTGTTCGTTCGGATAAAACTGAAATAACAACTTTGGAGTTAAAAGGAAAGTTTGATGAACATTTATATTGGAAATACGAGCAGTTGGTGCAAGGTGAGCGATTTATTCCATGCGAAAATCAAATCACTAAAGTTGATGAATTTACAAGAATGCACCAGTATGATAAGTGGCTTTTGGAGCGTTTGGAACGAAAATCAAAGTGGTTAATCGCCTCTTATACTGTAACGAAAGATTGGAATGATACGCTTTACAAGGCTATTGTTTATGCTTTTGGTTTAAAAGTTAATGCAGATGCTTTTCTCGCTATTGCGGAGAAATTACCTCTGAAAGTTTTGGAAAAGCATAAGAATGATGTGTTTCAATTGGAGGCACTTTTCTTTGGTGTATCTGGTTTATTACATGGCAACTTCAAAGATGAATATCCAAAAAAGCTTAATGTAGAATTTGAGTTTTTGAAAGAGAAATACAAATTAGGAACCCTGTCTCCAAAAGAATTGAAGTTTTCAAGAATGCGCCCACAAGGGTTTCCTTCTATACGTCTGGCGCAGCTCGCATCATTGTTCAATTTTAGCTTTCCAGATTTTGATCAACTTATGTCTAAAGGTGACTTGAGTGAGATTTACAACGTGTTGCAAGTTGAGCCAAGTTTGTATTGGAAGGCACATTACAATTTTGATACCTCAAGTGAAGAGTCTCCTAAAAAACCGACCAAAGAGTTTTTAAACAAGATAATTATCAATGCTATTTCACCCTTGCTGTTCTGTTATTCTGAGGCGAAAAGTGAACCATTCTATAAACAAAGGGCTATGGATATTTTAGATCAATTGCCTGCGGAAAAGAACAAGATAACAACTAGATTGCAAGCCTTGGGCTTTTCAAATTCCAATGGGTTTGAAAGTCAAGCGGCATTAGAAATGTATAGCAACTATTGCCGGGGTAAAAATTGTTTAAATTGCGCTATCGCGAATAAATTACTAAAGGGTTAAAGATGATAGAGGGTATACGGACTGTTTTTGAAAAACAAGGTTTTGATGTTTGTTCCAGAACTGGAGATAAAATCGGAATACAAGCTTCAAAAATACGTTTGTTTTTTATCTATGCGAGTTTCACAACTTTGGGCTCTCCTTTAATTATCTATTTCGCTTTAATGTTTGTTATCCAAATCAAGGACTCAATAAACAGCAGAAGGTCTTCTGTTTTTGACTTGTAAATCGAATTTTAATCAACAAACACTAACCTACTTCGCAGACAAGAAGTATGAAAAACCCATTTAGATCACTTCGTAAATTATTACTCATACTTTTTGGGATTGTAGGGTTTGGTGTATTGGGGTTTGTGATTATTGAAGATTATACATTTCGGGATGCTCTTTATATGACAATTCAGATTGTCTCGACTGTTGGTTTTAACGAAGTACAGCAGTTTCAATCTTGGGGACAAGAATTCACCTCGGTGCTGATAGTAATGAGTTTTGGTACTTTTGCTTTTGCTGTATCTCAGCTGTCGCAAATCATAACCAGTGGAAATTTAAATGGCTATTTGAAATTTAAAAATGTGCAGAAAAAAATGGACAGAATGGACGAGCATGTAATTATTTGTGGGTATGGAAGAAATGGCAAGCAGGCTGCACAGACCTTAACGGCCTACAACCAACCATTCGTTGTTATCGAAACAAAGGCAGAGGGCATTAAAGAAATAAAGGCAGATGGTTCTATCCATTACATTGAAGGCGATGCTACTGATGACGATGTTTTAAAACGTGCGGGGATCGACAGAGCAAAAGCATTGATTTCGTCATTACACAATGATGCTGATAATATTTTCGTGGTTATCTCAGCGCGTCAACTCAATCCTAATTTACAGATTACATCGCGTGCAAACGAAGAAAATACAGGTAAAAAGCTTTTAGCTGCCGGTGCAAACGCAACAGTAATGCCTAATAAAGTTGGTGGAGGGCATATGGCGCATATGATTATGAAGCCAAGTGTGGTGGATTTTTTAGATCACCTTTCCGTTGGTGGGTTAAGTGCTACAAATATTGAAGAAATTAAAGTAGATCAACTTCCAGATAGTTTTGATGCAAAGACTATTGAGGATTTGCAGATTCGCAAAATGACGGGTTGTACTGTAGTTGGATTGAAATCGCCAACAACAGATACAATTATTAACCCACCTGTTGATGCCAAACTCACGAAAGATTCGGTAGTGTTTGTTTTGGGGAATTCGCAACAAATTGAAAAATTGAAACAACTGTTTTCAGTCACCGCTGAATAATTGAATATGAAGAAGATATTAGTCACAGGAGCCAATGGCTTGCTAGGTCAAAAAATTATTTACGGTTATAAGTCTAATCCAGAAATTCAGCTTATTGCAACAGGCCGCGGCCCTTGCCGGATGAATAACAAGGAAGGTTATGTCTATGAAGAAATGAATATTTCGGATAAAGCCAGTGTCGCATCTGTTATTGAAAAGCATTCTCCTGATGTTATAATTAATTCGGCTGCAATGACGAATGTCGATGAATGCGAGACGAATAAATCTGGCTGTGATGAAGCTAACGTTATTGCTGTAAAAATTCTGGCTAGCGTATGCGAAGCGAATGATATTCACGTGATTCAATTGTCAACAGATTTTATTTTTGATGGCGAAGATGGTCCTTACGATGAAGAAGCTAAAGCTGATCCGTTAAGTTATTACGGATGGAGCAAGCTAAGAGCTGAGGAAAATATAAAAACTTGTACTTGTAAATGGACAATCATCAGAACGGTTTTAGTGATTGGCATTACTGAAGGAATGAGTCGCTCGAATATTGTTCTTTGGGCAAAAGGAGCTTTGGGGAAAGGACAATCTATAAATGTAGTTAACGATCAATTCCGATCGCCAACGTTGGCAGAAGATTTAGCCGATGGTTGTATGTTGGCTGCTATGCAAGGAGCTCAGGGAGTTTACAATATTTCTGGAAAAGACTTTATGAGTGTGCTAGAGCTAGTTGAACGTGTAGCTAAGTTTTACAATCTCGATGAAAGTTTGATTAAGCCATCGACTTCAGAAAAATTGAACCAACCTGCTAAACGGCCACCTATAACAGGCTTCATTTTGACAAAAGCCATTAATGAACTCGGTTACAAACCACATTCGTTTGAAGAAGCACTAGCAATCATGCAAGAGCAAATAGACTTTTACGAAAGCTCAAATTAGGCATGCAACCGATTTGTTTTATCTATTTTCACCCCAAATAATTATTCTATGAAGAGACTCTACGCACTTTTATTATTTCTGTCTTTAAGCATCTTAAGTTTCGGTCAAGAATCACGAGATCGAAATGAAGAAGCTACCGGTATAGCAAATTCAATTAATGAATGGTTTGAGCCAGCTGTTGAATTGTTAGGAGTAATATTTTTCTTCGACCCGTTTGCTGCTGTGGGTTTAAATCTAGGAGCTACTGTTCCATTTATTGTAGTTTGGTTAGTGTTTGGGGCGTTGTTTTTTACCTGGAAAATGCGTTTTATAAACTTTAGAGGGTTTAAGCATTCAATACAACTGATTCAAGGGAAATACGATGATCCAGAAGATATAGGAGAGGTTTCGCATTTTCAGGCGTTGACTACTGCGTTGTCGGCAACTGTAGGTCTTGGTAACATTGCAAGTGTTGCTGTTGCTATTACAATTGGTGGTCCAGGTGCAACGTTTTGGATGATTATTGCAGGTTTACTTGGCATGGCTACGAAATTTACAGAATGTACGCTTGGTGTTAAATACAGAAAAATAGATGAAGACGGCAATGTTTCAGGGGGACCGATGTATTATTTGTCTCAAGGGTTAGAAAAACGCAATCTCAAAACTTTAGGTAAAATTTTAGCAACGTTTTTTGCTTTGCTTGCAATTGGCGCTTCGTTTGGCGGAGGGAATATGTTTCAAGCTAATCAGGCATTCTCTCAGTTAGAAAGTCAAATTGGTTTCCTTGAAGGGCAAGGCCTATTGTTCGGTATCGGCTTAGCCATATTGGTTGGTGTTGTTATAATCGGAGGAATTAAATCCATTGCAAATGTTACAGAGAAAGTTGTGCCATTTATGGCGGGTCTCTATGTGTTATCAGCACTTATTATCTTAGGTATTAACTTTTCTGAGATCCCGAGTGCTATTTCTCTGATTTTTAAAAGCGCTTTCTCACCAGATGCAATGTTTGGGGGGGTTATTGGAGTATTAATTACGGGATTTCAAAGAGCGTCATTTTCAAACGAAGCGGGTGTTGGTTCTGCAGCCATTGCACATAGTGCGGTTAAAACGAATGAGCCTGTAAGCGAAGGTTTTGTTGCATTGCTGGAGCCATTTATAGATACAGTAGTTATATGTACCATGACGGCTTTGGTTATTATTTTAACTGGACGATATACTGGTTACGAATTAGAAGGAGCTCAATTAACATCTTCAGCATTTGAAAGCGCTATTTCTTGGTTCCCAGCGGTCTTATCTGTGGCAATATTTTTGTTTGCCTTTTCAACAATGATCAGCTGGTCTTATTATGGATTAAAAGCATGGACATACATTTTTGGAGAGTCTAAACTTTCTGGAAACGTTTATAAGACCATCTTTTTATTATTCATTATTGTGGGTTGTACTACAACTTTAGAGGCTGTTATTAGCTTTTCAGATATGATGATTTTAGCGATGGCATTTCCTAATATTATTGGGTTGCTGATACTGTCTAAAGAAGTAAAGTTCGATTTGTCTGATTACTTGGCACGAGTAAAATCTGGAGCAATAAAAGCATTTAAATAGAGCCTTAATGTATACGTTTCAATTGCTTACTATTACGCATGATATGTCTCGAGGTATTACCATTGGTGATTACACCTTGCGCATATATCAGCTCATGTTTTTACTCTCTTTTATTTTAGGGTTTCAAATTTTGAAGTCCATTTTAAAAAGAGAAGGTGCAGACGAAAAGTGGATGGACCCACTTTTAACCTACTCTGTAGTTGCAACTGTTATTGGGGCTCGACTGGGGCACGTGCTCTTTTATCAACCAGAATACTATTTAAAGCATCCTCTAGAAATTTTAATGGTTTGGAAAGGCGGACTCGCAAGTCATGGTGCAGCTATCGCAATCATTGTGGCGATGTATTTGTTTTCTAAAAAGGTTTCGAAAACACCATTGTTATGGATTTTGGATAGGATAGTGGTAGTTGTGGCTTTGGCTGCGGCATTTATCAGAATAGGAAATTACACGAATTCTGAGATCTATGGCAAAGTTGAGAACTCTACAGTGGAGACTGTTTTTCTTTATCCAGCTCAAGAATATTTCACATCTTATTATGGTTCCTTTTTCTATGATGTTTCTTTTGAAGGAACAGAAAAATCATTTGAACAAGATGGTATTACTTATCCGGTTTACACGGCAACGTTTACCACGAAAGAAAATGCTAACACTGAGCGTATTGCTCGAGAGGTTGAGGTAAACATACTCAGAAGGCTAAGCTCTCTGGACAGTGAAGAGCAAAATTTACTTCCCCTGCCGGGGGCTAAGGCGGATATCATTTCTCCTACAGAAATTAGAATAGATCTTCTTGGTGTTCCACGTTTCCCGACTCAGTTATTTGAGGCGGCAGCTTACCTTTTGATTTTTGTCATTTTGGTGTTTATGTACTTAAAAACAAAGAAGAAACATCAGCTAGGATTTTTGTTTGGAACATTTTTAACCCTGCTCTTTGGGTTTAGGTTTTTTGTTGAGTTTTATAAGGCAAATCAAGTTGGGTTTGAAGAAGAATTGACATTGAATATGGGACAGATATTAAGTATTCCTTTAGTCTTAATAGGTTTTTACTTTATGCTAACTTCACCAAAACGACCCTTTGAATATTCAAAAAAACAGGAAGCGAATTTAAGTTCCTAGCTTTTCAGATATGGATAAGAAAACGTACATATTAAATCATTTTTACTCGCTCTACAAAGTGACAGACCAAGTTAAAGATGACATGAATAAGAATGTTCCAAATAAAATTAGTTGGCCCAATAAACTAGAGGAGTTTTTAGAAAGAAAAAAACCTTTTGATTTAGATGCCAAAGAAATTGACTGGCTCGATCAAAAAATACCGCTTCCATTTTGTGAAGGGGGTGAGGTGGTTTCTATAAAAGGAGGAAAGGCATCTTTGAACTTTGACATTATTGCAGCAGGGTTTATGCTATTAAGCGGTTGGCAAGAAGTAATGCAAAAGACTGTTGGAAGCAGGGTGAGCACAAAGGACACTTGGCAATACCGTTACAAATGCATTCGCAAACCAATTGTAAATTACTATTTCGATATTCTTAAAACTGCATTAGAAAAGGCATGGGGAATCGAAATCCCTTTGCAGAAGACAAGGTCTGCGGTTTTTCTCTCGCATTCAATTCAACACGTAAATTCTGGTTGGAAGTCAAGTCTTAAAGACGAATTAGCAAATTTTAACATTGGCAATGCCACCTATTTATTAGGGAAACGAATGTTTGGAAGGGATATCTGGCGCACTGTCGATCAGATAATGAATCTTGAAGAAGAGTATGATGTGAGGTCTACGTACTTCTTTATGGCGCGCTCAGGGAAAGGATATGCTGATTATGATATTGAAAAAGAACCTTATCATTCTTGGGTAAAGGCTGTTCAAGGGCGTGGCTCGGAAGCAGGTATTTTAGCAAGTAATGGTTGTCATAATTCTGCGCACAAACTAGGTAGCGATATTAAAATGTACAAATACAAAGTATATGCGAATCGTTTTCAAGACTGCAGATACAAAGTTGCGCAATCCGCAAGAGCTTTAGAAAAGAATAAAATTGTCTACGACAATAGTTTAGGTCTTTATGATGAGGTTGGCTTCAGAAATGGATATTGTCATCCTTTTTTAGGGTGGAATTTCAAAGAAGAGAGGCCAAATAAATTCGTTTCTATTCCATTGAATATCTTAGATACTGCAATGCAAAAACGCAAATATTTATCCATAGATGCCAAGGATGTTGTCAACGTATTTAACCATATTGCAGATCAAGTTGTGCCATTTAATGGTTTGGTAAGTTTAAATTGGAGTAACACGAATTTCTCTGAATTTGGAAATGCAGATTGGAGAAGGTCGTATGAAAGGATTATTAAAAGTTCAATTGAAAAAAGGTTTGGTTTTAAAACAGGGTATAACCTAGTAAATGAGGTGAAAGAAAACGGGTTAATTTTATCGAATTAGCGCGTTCTTTGCCAGTGTGCCGCTTTTAATAACCCATGCTGCTATTTAAAAAGGAATAAAATAGCATCTTATTAACAAAATTATATTTTAGCAGAGTTTTAAAATTGATAAAAAGCATGACATATCAGAAATCGATTCTAGTATTATTGATTTCAGTTTTTGCAGTTACGTTTGGTTTTGGCCAGGCGTGTGATGTTACCTCTGACGTTAATGATATATGTATTGGTGATGATGTGAGACTTGAGTTTTCATTTCCCGCCCCTGATAATTATGGCGTTTCTTTTAATGGTGTCAATCAATTTGTAAATATTCCCCATGTGCCTGCTTTAGATTTTGGCACCACTAATTTTTCCGTAGAATTTTGGTTTAAACCGTCAGCCAGTCCTTCAGGGTCAGTTACATTATTTTCAAAAACTTCAACGTCAGGTGTCGGCTATTCAATTGGTTACGATTCCAGCTCTGGCGTTAGTTTGTTATTTGTTTTCTTAAATGATGGCGTAAATGCTCCTATTGCAGTTGTAGGTTCTACTCCGTTAAATTCACAGTGGCAACATTGTGCAGTGACTTTTGACAGGGCTGGCGATTGTACTATATATTTAGATGGACTGCAAGATGCTATCATTCCGATAGCGACACTTGGTTCAATCGCCAACTCAGATCCTATCGGCTTTGGTGGTCCAGCTGTGAGTGTTGGATCTGTATTTTTTGATGGTACTATGGATGAAGTGAGATTGTGGTCAAGAGTATTAGCAAGTAGTGAAATAACAGGAAACATGAACACACATTTGAATCCAGACACACAGAGTGGATTAAATGGATATTGGGATTTGAATGAAGGTTCCGGAGGATTTGTTGTTGATTGTGGTAGTGCGAGTCAAGATGGATCTTTGATGTCAGGGTCAAATTTTAGCAGTACTGCTGCTTTGCCTTTGGCTTGGAATTTAGGTATCACTTGGAATACAGGAGATGTAGGTTCACCTTTGTTTGTAAGTCCAGAAGATACAACGAGATATATTGCTGAGGCTGGTTATTGTAAATACTTCTGTACCGATAGTCTTGACATCAACGTCCTTTCTTGCGATTCTAGCTTAGAAGATTTTGCGCAAGCCTCAGTCTGGGTGCCTAATGCTTTTACACCTAATGGAGATAGCAAAAATGATATATTTGAAATAAAGGCGTCTTTCATTACTTATTTTGAGGTAATGATCTACTCTCGAAATGGAAATTTGATATTCCATTCCAAAAACATTCAAAATGCTTGGGACGGTAATGTCCAGGAGAAGTTATCAAAAGACGACACCTACACTTATGTTGTGGTTTACCGCAATACTAAGAATGAAGAGTTTAAAAAGTACGGGTACGTTACGGTCATTAGATAGAGTATCTAAATTTCTATTATCTTTTAGTCGCTAAACACCGACTAATGAACTTTCGATACCATCTTGGTTTTACTAAAAATCAATACAAAGGATTGGCCCTTCTTTTGGCTATTAATCTTGCTGTAATTTTCTATTATTTTATTGACAACTATCTATATCAGTCGAAACCCGCACATGACTTTTCAGAATTGATTTTGCATCTAGATTCGTTGGAATCATATCAGTCTGTTTCAATTGAGGATAGTCTTTATGCTTTTGACCCAAATTTTATTGGAGCCATTGAATTTGAAAAATTAGGTTTAAACAGATCCTTGGCAGATAGAATAACCAGGTATATATCAAAAGGTGGCCGATTTCAGCATCCGACTGATTTATTGAAAATTTATGGTATGGATAGTTCTTGGTATAAAAAAGTCGAGCTGTTTATTGATATTGAGACTAAAACTATATCTACGGTTAAAGAAAAGAAGGTAATTCATCCGTTTTCATTTAACCCAAACACCATTTCATATCAAGAGTTATTAAAAATGGGTTTGAATGAGAGTATAGCTAAATCGTGGATAAAATATATTGGTAAAGGGGGCAGCTTTAAGACTTGCATTGAACTAGAAAAACTCTATTTGCTAGACCACTATGATTTAGAGCTCCTTTTACCGTTTTGTGAAATTGAGCTTAACGAGGTTGAGATGGCTGAGAATATTGACATTAATGAATCTGATTCATTGAAGCTAATGAAGGTTCGTGGAATAGGTCCAACATATGCACATCGTATATTAGATTATAGAAAACTATTAGGAGGGTATGTTTCTTTAGAACAACTAAATGAAATATTTGGTATAGACAGTTTGAAATATTCTCAATTGGTTCCGCACCTTTCCATAAATGATCGATCAGTTCTTCAACTAAATATTAATACTGATGAATTTAAAGTGTTATTGAAGCATCCTTATTTATCATACGAGCAAGTGAAAAGCATTTTGAATTATAGAAATGAGCTTGGGGTTTTAAACGACTTCTCAGAACTCCAGCAATTAGAGGGGTTTGGTACAATAGATACGAGTAGATTAAAACCTTATGTAAGTTTTAAAATAAATTGATTGACTTTTAAATATTGGTATATATTTGCCGCCCAAAGAGAGGAGGTATGGTGCCATGTTAGTAATACAAGTAAAAGAAGGAGAATCGATTGATAGAGCGCTTAAACGTTACAAGCGTAAATTCGACAAGACTGGAACAATTCGTCAATTAAGAGGGAGAAAACAGTTTACGAAGCAATCTGTTACAAGAAGAAAAGAAGTAATTAAGGCTGCTTACATCCAAGGCTTGAGAAATCAAGAAGAGGATTAATTAGTGCTTATTTAGATAAATAGAGCCCTGCTAAGTTTAACTTAGCAGGGTTTTTTATTCATGATCAATTCGTTCAAAACATATTTAGAAGTTGAAAAGCGTTATTCAGGCCACACAGTTGTCGCCTATGTAAAAGATGTGTCTGAGTATTTGTTATTTCTGGAATTGGAATTTGAGAAAACCTATAAAGATTGTAACCATCAATTGGCGCGCAGATTTGTCGTGAGTCTTTCTGAAAGAGATTATTCAAAGAGAACAATAAATAGAAAACTTTCAAGTCTAAGTACTTTTTATAAATATCTCGAAAAACGAAATGAAGTTGAGTCAAATCCTTTTGACAATATTCCAGCCTTAAAAGTTCCACAAAGAATAGTAAGAGATATTAAGGAAAGTGATTTGGAAGACTTATTCTCTAGAATTGAATTTGAGAGTAACTTTTATGGAATACGAGACAAACTCATTTTAGATACATTTTATAGCACTGGCATTAGGCGTGAGGAATTACTCGGAATAAAACTTGGAGATATCGATTATGTTAAAAATTCTTTAAAGGTTTTAGGTAAGGGAAATAAAGAAAGAGTTATTCCCGTTTCAGCAGACTATATAAAACATGTGCATTTATATCTAGAAAAGAGAAAAGATGTTGTCGGTAATTCTAGCGATTATCTGTTTATTTCTAAAAAAGGAGAAAAGCTCAATTCTAATGTTGTTTATAAGATGGTAAATAAGTACCTTAGTTTGGTAAGCGGGGCAGAAAAGAAAAGCCCTCATGTGTTGCGCCACTCTTTTGCTACACATATGTTAAATAAGGGAGCGGACTTAAATACAATAAAAGAATTATTAGGACACAGTAACTTAAGTGCTACACAGATCTACACACATGCATCAATAGAAAAAATTAAAAATGTTTATAACCGGACCCATCCAAGGGGTCGTAAAACCGATTGAATATGAAAATGAACTTACAATCTGTAAACTTTAAAGCTGATCAGAAGCTTTTAGAATTTGTTCAAGAAAGAATGGATAAATTAGATACGTATTATGACAATATTATTGGAGGAGAAGTTTTTATGAAGTTGGATAATACTCATTTGCCCGAGAACAAGATTGTGGAAGTCAAATTAAATATCCCAGGGAAAGATTATATGGTGAAAAAAGAATGCAAAAGTTTTGAGGAAGCTGCCGATTCAGCAACTGAAGTTTTGCGCAGGAAACTCAAGGAATACAAGGGGAAAATGCGAGTTTAAAAAATATATTCAGGTTTTTTAAATTTTAGTTGTTCAGGTATTATTCTTTTTTACATTTGCAGTCCGTTTTTTTAAGCGGGCTGTTCTTTTTTTATAGAGAGAATTTTTGCCGATGTAGCTCAGCTGGCTAGAGCAGCTGATTTGTAATCAGCAGGTCGTGGGTTCGAGTCCCTCCATCGGCTCTTTTTTCTATAAAAGCGTATTGAAATTGTAACATTTGGGGAGATACTCAAGCGGCCAACGAGGGCAGACTGTAAATCTGCTGACTACGTCTTCGCAGGTTCGAATCCTGCTCTCCCCACAATTGTTGATTTTACTGAGTAATATTCGGTAACCAGCCGATCTTAGGGTCGGATTTTTTAATAAAAGCGGAAGTAGCTCAGCTGGTAGAGCATCAGCCTTCCAAGCTGAGGGTCGCGAGTTCGAATCTCGTCTTCCGCTCTATATTAAAAGCCGGTGTAGCTCAGGGGTAGAGCGTTTCCTTGGTAAGGAAGAGGTCATGGGTTCAATTCCCATCATTGGCTCTGTTCAGTAACTCAACAAGATTAATTATTAGAGTTTATTAAACATTAAAACAAGACTCAGGTCATGGCAAAAGAAACATTCCAACGTAACAAGCCGCACTTAAACATCGGCACAATCGGTCACGTTGACCACGGTAAAACAACTTTGACGGCAGCGATTACAACTGTATTAGCTAACGCTGGTTTGTCAGAAAAGAGAGATTTCGAATCAATCGATAACGCTCCAGAAGAAAAAGAAAGAGGTATTACTATTAATACTGCTCACGTTGAGTACGAAACGGCTAACCGTCACTACGCACACGTTGACTGTCCAGGTCACGCGGATTACGTAA